>Ga0181518_10004913_pt1 | contig 11761 bp, 9 predicted proteins | sample PEATcosm2014_Bin_28_FD_119751 | JGI IMG/M metagenome (GOLD analysis project Ga0181518, IMG submission 119751) | Peatland microbial communities from MTU Mesocosm Facility, Houghton, MI, USA - PEATcosm2014_Bin01_60_metaG | ecosystem: Environmental > Terrestrial > Soil > Wetlands > Peat | place... | reverse complement strand
GGGCCGGTCGACAGCGGCCTGATGACGGCCGCAGTCGCCCCCCGCCCGCGAGGACGGCGTCCGACCATCATGGACGTTGCTCGGGTCGCCGGCGTGTCGCGGGGCACGGTCTCACGAGTCCTCAACGGCGGCCACAGTGTGCGGGACTCGAAGGTGGCCGTGGTGCTTGACGCGGTCGACGCCCTTGGCTACTCGGTCAACTTGACTGCTCGCCAGCTGCGCAAGGGCCACACGGGCTCGGTCGCGTTCGTCATCTCCGAGGAGCACGAGCACCTGTTCGAGGATCCCAACTTCGGGATCCGAGTAAAAGCGTTCACTCGCCAGCTTGAAGCGGCCGGCCTCCATCTTTTGATCAGCATCGTCGAAGACACCAGAGAGGACGCCTTTCTCGGTAACTACTTGACGGCCGGGCACGTCGACGGGGTACTGCTTGCCATGCTGCGGGAGGGCGATCCGTTGCTGGAATTGCTGGGTTCCGAAGTGCCCGTAGTGGTGCTCGGGCGTCCCCCAGGAGGGCTGGAGAAGTCCGTCTCATGGGCCGGGATGGACGACGAGAACGCTGCCTACGACGCGACACGGTTTCTTGTCGCCCAGGGTCGCAAGCGTGTCGGCACAATCACCGGGCCGCTCGATGACACCGCCGGGCAGGACCGGCTCCAGGGCTACCGTGCAGCGCTGGACCGCGTGTATCGCAGAGGGCTGGTTTCAGAGGGCGACTGGTCCCTCGAAAGCGGCAGACTCGGAGCGGAAGGTTCGCCTCCGCATACGCGGTTTGGCATAGATCTTACGGGGATCTTCCCTGCTGCGGCGGTGTCTCGGCGCATGGTGGAAGGCTCGCTTAGCTCTCTGCCGGAGAGGTGGCGAGCAAGTGGATCGGTCTCATTTCAGGCGGCCATTTCGCCCCAGAGGAACCCGGCGAGCTCGCGGGCAATGGCGACCGCAGACCGTTCCAGCCGGGACAACACAATGGATCCATGCGCCGTTGCTCTCGCACACCCCCGCGTCGATCAAGTGCCGGTCGGCAGACCTTGACAGGTCACAATGTCCTCGGTGACGCGATGACCGTAGCTTGTTGAACGATCTGGGTTAGCTCAAAGTTCGAACAGCGAATCGCTTTTCGGATGGCGTATCGATGAGGCTGCAGCGGTCCGCGCAGTCCTGCACGAGCTAGGCGGAGGTGATGACGTGCGCGAGTAGAGCGCGAGGTAGTTGCGCATCCGCTTGACCGCCTCTCGGTCCAGCCCCTCGTCCTCGTCGAAGTAGGTCAAGAAGGTGACGACGGGGTCGCTCTCGGGACCATTCTCGCTCGGCACGCTCAGAAGGCCAGACGGCGGCCCGCCGCGTCCACCTTGCCATTGTCCACCAACCACATCAGCGACTCGAAAATCGCCTCCAGTGAACTGAAACGGGGGCAATAGCCCAGTATTCTGGCCGCTTTATCGATACTCATCGAGGGGCTGCGAATAATGTGCTCCCAGGTCACCTGGGCATCCGCCGGTTCCCAGGCAGCGGCCCACGTCTCCCAGGGCTGGAAAGACAGACGAGCGGGTTGCCCGAACCATTGCGCCACGCTCTCGGCGTAGCCGCGCAGAGTCACGGCACGTCCCGAAACCACATGAAACGACTCGCCAGAGGCTGCCGCCGGATGGGCCAAAGCCTTCACAAATGCCTGCGCCACATCGTCGGCATGCACGTGATGCACGGTCTCCAGGCCGAAGTTGGGCAAGGCAACCTCCTCACCTTTGGCTAACCGATTGAAGACCTCGAGGCTGGCGTTCCCAACCGGATTGACCGGCACCCAGCCCGGGCCAACGATATGTCCAGGGTGCAGCACTGTGCAGCGCACCGTCCCTCGCCGGGCCTCGTCCAACAAGAGCTCCTCTATGGCTGCTTTCTGCACCCCGTAGTCGCCGAGGGGCCGGCGTACTACATCCTCCGTGACAGGCACCTCCACGGCGGAGCCGTGCACCCAGATGGTGCCGCAGTGCAACAGATATGAGCCGATGGGGACCAGGGCCTCCAGCAGCTGGCGGCCAGAGGGCACGGTGAGGCAAAGGAGGTCCACCACCGCATCCGGCCGCATGGAGGCGACGTGCTCGCCGAACGTGCCGAGAGCCTCTTCGGCGACTCGGTCCACTTGCACACTTTCGACCTGCTCCCAAGCGCGGTGTTCCAAGTAGGGGCGCCGTTCACCTCTGCTTAGAGCAACCACCTCATGCCCGTCGGCAACCAGCCTTGGGACCAGGTAGCTCCCGATGTGGCCCGTGGCGCCTACCACCACCACTTTCATCGGCGACGACCGTTCATCTGCAGACCTGCTTCCCTTAGAGCATTCTCCCAATCACCAAGACACTACCCAGCTCACCCATTCCCGGCCGCCTCCACAACTCCATTGCAGGTCCTCTGCCGCCGTGCTCTGCCCCACACGGTCTCGCCGGGCTCGACAGATGCATCGGAAACATGGCTCCCGACTACAACGAGCGCCGCCTTCCTCGATGTCGTGCGGACGGGCTCTCCTCGGCTAAGGCTGCACGGCCCCGGCGATGCAGCGCTGCCCTGAGAAGCTCGGCATCCCCCTCTGGTCGGTGGTCGGGCAGAGCTTGACAACTTTGTCGTTGAGCGTCGCCGTGGTGTTGTACGGGATGGCGCCGATGCACGTCGTCTCGGTCGGGCCGCCGTTGTGAGCCGGGGGCCCAAACAGGTTCGCACGAGGGGCGACCTCGCCCGTCCCATTCTTCAGGCATGTCCCGTTGGTCCCGACGCACACCGGACCATCCAGGGAGCTCAAGCCAGTTTCTGGAACCTGCAGCTTCCCAGGCAACTTGACATCATCTGCACGTGGGAGTACAAGTGCCAGTGAATCGAATCAACAGCAACGTTTGGTTAGGTTGTCGCCTTGCTGTTGAATCGATTCGCAAGCAAGCTAAGGGAAGGAGGCCGGGTGCCGAGCGCGACCATCGCCGAGGTGGCGAAGCGTGCCGGCGTTTCCCCAGCCACAGTCTCTTACGTTCTCACTGGCAATCGGACGATCTCGCAAGGCACCCAGCTGCGGGTGAGGCGCGCCATCGAAGAACTGAACTACAAGCCCCATGCGGGCGCTCGGTCCCTTCGGGCGGGCAAGACAGACATGGTCGCGCTCGTCGTGCCCTTCTATGACTGGTCCTCCGAGCCAGTGTTGATGCCCTTTGTCTACGGCGTGGTCCAAGCAGCCCGCCAGCACGGTTGGAACGTCGTGCTCGTGACAAGCGACGGAGGGTCGGACGTCAACTCGGTGGTGCGGGGCAGGATGGTCGACGGCGTCGTGCTCATGGAGGTCCGGGCGGGCGACGAGCGCCTGGAAGTCGTCCAGCGATTGGGAGTCCCGGCCGTCGCTATCGGCATGCCCCTGGAGCCGGTCGATATTCCCTTTGTCGACCTGGATTTTGAGGCGGCCGGACGGGCCTGCGTCGAGCGCCTCATCGGTGCCGGCCACGAGCACATTGCCCTTCTTGCCTCCCCGCCAGGGACCTTCGAAAAGAAGCTCGGCTATGCCCGCCGATTCTGGCACGGCGTCGCCGGCACCCTCGAGGCGGCGGGCCTCGGGTTCCACGGTTTGCCAGTCGAGCCCACCATGGAAGGCACCCAAGAGGCACTTGACGCCTTATTGGCGGAGGAACCGGCAGTCACCGGCCTCATTGTCCAAACCGAAGCTGTGGCCGACTTGCTCATGCGGGTCCTCCAGCAAAGGGGCAAGTCCATACCTGACGACTTCTCCATCGTCGGTGTCGCCTGGGGAGAGGCTGTCAGGCACCTCGTACCGCCTCTCACCTTCGTCAACTTCCCCTCGCTGGAGATAGGCCGGACAGCGATCGAGCTCCTAGCGAACAAGGGGCCCGGGACTTTGTTGCCCGCTGTTTTCGTCGAGGGCGCAACGCTCGGTCCGGCGCGAAAAACCTGACAACTCCACTTTGCGGTCGACCCGCAGGTACCTGTTTAAACGATTCACTAGTCCAGCTACCCACCAGAAAGCAACCAAGAAGCCAGCACAAAGAAGAAGGAGGATGAGTTGATACAAAAACGCAATTTTGCCCACAGGATCGTTAGGGGGAGGCTCCTTGTAGCGCTCCTCGCTGCCAGCTCAGCTGTCGGCGTCCTCGGCATCACCACGGCGCAGGCGTCGGCTAGCAGCCGCAGCCCGATTGTCCTCACCGAGACCAGCTACTACACCAGCGTCGCCAGCAACGGGGCTATCTACACCGCCCTGAACACAGTCTTTAGCAACTTCGAGAAGACACACCCTGGGATCACCATCAAGAGGGAGGACATAGTCAATAGCGGGAACTCGTACCTGACGGCCGTCGCCGCCGAAGCCGCCGCCGGGAATCTTCCCGACGTCTTGATGCTCGACAACCCGACCGTCCCGACTCTCGCTTCGTACGGCGAGCTCACGCCGCTCAGCACTCTCGGCCCGACCGCCATCCCGACGCTTGGCGCCGCACAACAGGCAGAGGCGAAGTTCAACGGCACCATTTACGGCTACCCGCTCTACACCAACACGATCGCCTTGTTCTACAACAAGGCCATGCTCGCGGCCGCGAAGATCCAGCCGCCAACTACGTGGGCGCAGCTCCTTACAGATGCTAAGGCGTTGACCAACGCTCAGCACTATGGCATCGCCTTCTCGGGCGAAACCTGCGCGGGCTGCAACGTGTGGACGTTCATCCCCTTCCTCCTGTCCAACGGGGGGAGCCTGACCCACCTCACGACCCCGCAGTCGGTCCAGGCGCTCGCTTTGTGGACTGACCTCACAAAGGAGGGGGCCATCGACAAGGACTTCACCAACTGGAACCAGGGACAGCCAGAGGCCGAGTTCGCTGCTGGCAAGGCCGCCATGATGATCAACGGGCCTTGGTTCTTCCCGACCCTCAACTCGGTCAAGGGCCTCAGCTATGGTGTCGTCGAGATACCAGTCAACACCCCTGGCCAAAACGTAGTCGGCCCGATCGGCGGCGAGGTCTGGACTATTCCCAAGAGCAACCCCACCATCGAGAAGGCTGCGTACGAGCTGCTCAATTACATGGCCAAGCCCTCGGTTGACGCCAGCCTCGCGACGGCCTCCGGCGACATCCCGACCGTCCAGTCAGCTCTACCGACCTGGCAGAAGACCGCGAGCCCGCTGTACGCGCCCTTGCTTGCCGAGCTGAAGCACGGCTTCGTGCGTACGAGCACGCTCGGTGTCCTGTACCCCAGGGTCGAGACGGCGGTCGGCAACGGCATCGTGTCGGCTCTAATCGGCAAGCAGACGCCAGCAGCCGCGTTTGCTACTGCCCAAGCAAACGTCAACTCCATCCTCGAAGGCAACTGAAAACTTCGAGGCTAATGAGAGGTGAACAGGAAGTTGCCGCGTGAAGAGCTAACTCCTCCTGAGCGACAGGCAACTTGGTCGGTGCGGGCCAAGGTGGGCGCCAACGAAGCGCTCACCTTGGCCCGCCCAGCCGATTATGGCCACGACACCTCGGGGCGCCCGGCCGGCCCGGCTCGCCGGGCCGGGCCGTGGCACTGGATGCGCTCGCACCGGCGCCAGGTTACGCTGCTCGCTTTCGTCGTCCCCGCACTCACATATGTGATCCTTTTCTTTGTCTACCCCCTCATCTACGGCTTCATGATGAGCGTCGAGAGGATTGGGTTCATTGCCCAGAGCGGGCCTTACATCGGGCTCCACAATTACATAGTCGAGATAAACGACCCCGTCACCCGTGAAGCTCTGACCAACACCGCGATCTTCCTGGTGGCGTCGCTTTTCTTCCAGTTCACTATCGGCTTCGGCATCGCGTCGTACTTCAGCCGGCGCTTCTTCCTCTCCAGGTTCCTCCGCAGCTTGATAATTATCCCATGGCTGTTCCCACCGATCGCCAGCGGAACGATTTTTGCGATCATGTTCGCCGGCCAGGGTGGCATCATCGACGAAACATTGCAATCGCTCCACTTGATCAGCTCCCCTATTTTCTGGTTCGACTCGTCGTTCAAGGCGATGTTCGTCATCATCTTTGTCAACATTTGGATCGGGATCCCCTTCAACGCGGTGCTGCTGTACTCGGGACTCCAGGACATCCCTGACGAGCTGCGGGAAGCGTCCGCGCTCGACGGTGCCAGCGCCTGGCAGCGGTTCCGCTACATTACAGTCCCGCTCCTTCGCCCGGTTTCACTCATAGTCATCATGCTGGGGATCATTTATACGGTAAAGACCTTTGACCTGGTCGTAGTGCTGACCAACGGGGGTCCGGACAACGGCTCTCAGCTCATGTCGACCTGGGCCTATACGCTTGCGTTCCAAAACTTCCAGACCGGCCAGGGCGCGGCCGTAGCGAACATGCTGTTCGTCTTTTGCATGATCGTTGCCTTCTTCTATATACGTGCCACGCGGCGTGAGGTGGCGGTGGCATGAACAGGCGCCGCACAATAAGCCTATTTTGGCAGCGGCGCGCCCGTCGCTTTGTGCTCCCTATCGGGGGGCTGGTGATCATCGGGCTCATGTTGCTCCCGATCTATTTCACCATTGAGAGTTCGCTCGCGCCGTCGAGCTCGTTCCAAGCTCTCTCGCAGTCCCTCGTGCCGAGCCACTTTGTCTTTAGCAACTATAGACTGGCCTTCGACCAGGAGCGCGGTAGCATAGTCACAAGCTTGCTTATCGCCTTAGGAGCCGTCGTCCTATCCGTCGGGATCGCACTGCCGGCGGCTTATGGCCTCACAAAATTCGGCTACCTAAAGAGCCGTGCCGTTGTATCGGTCGCGATCGTTGTGCTGCTGGTTACCCAGATGGTGCCGGGGATATCGCTTACCCTGGCCTTTTACAAACTGTTCTTCCATCTTCATCTCCTCAACAGCATCCCAGGCCTCATCCTGGCCGACTCCACCAACGGGATGCCATTTGCCGCTCTGGTGCTGCGCGCCTACATGGGCTCGATTCCTGCCGAGCTGTCCGACGCCGCTTATGTCGACGGCGCTTCGGAATGGCGCACCTTCCGCTCTGTGATTGCGCCGCTCGCGGTACCGGGGATCGTAACTGCCGGTCTTTTCGTGTTCCTCTTTGCCTGGGGCGATTTCCTCTACGCCTACACCCTCACTGCGGGCGGCAATGTGACCCCGCTGACCAAGGGCATCCTCAGCTTCTTCACTAACAACACCGTCAACTGGGGCGGCGTTCTGGCTACAGTGGTCCTAGCCGCCATCCCGTCAGGCCTCATCTTGAGTTTCGGGCAGCGTTACGTGATGGGCGGCCTCCGGGCCGGTGCGCTCAAGGGCTGAGGCCCCGCGCCAATTTTGAAAGGAAGGCCCACGTGGCGACTTTTGTTGGCAGCAGTTCCGGTTTCTCCGTTCATGACGGCAAGGAGCTACTGGAAGTCCGTGCCTGGGGTGAGAATAGTGCGCGTGTCCGGTCGACCCTGCACGCTTTCATAAGAGAAACACCCGGGGATGCACTTGAGGAGCCAGGGCCCAGCAACATCAAGATCGAGGTATCCGACAGCGGAGCGCTCATGCGCAATGGGGATCTCGTAGTCGAAGTGCGCGAGAACGATGACGGGGGCTTCTTGCACTTCCCCCCTCTGGTCCGGTTCCTTCGCCCGGACGGCGAGGAGCTGTTCTCCGAGAGCGTCCCCCACTTCAGTGCGCCCCCCCAGCGGCGTTACCGGCCTGGACGCGGCGACCTTCATGGTTGTGAGGTGTCGTTCCGCTCCTTCCCAGATGAGCGTTTTTACGGGCTCGGGCAGCATCAGCACGGGCTGCTCGACCAGAAGGGGACCGTCGTCGAATTGGTGCAACGGAATACGGAAGTTTGCGTACCTTTCGCCCTCTCAAACCGTGGTTATGGCTTCCTGTGGAACATGCCGGGTATTGGTCGCGTGGAGCTAGGCGCCAGTGGCACCAAGTGGGTCGCTGAGGCAGCAAGGCAGATCGATTATTGGGTCACCGCGGCGCCCACGCCGGCCAAGGTCGTCAGCCAGTACTCGAAAGCGACGGGCCTGCCGCCGATGCTTCCCGAGTGGGCGTCGGGGTTTTGGCAGTCCAAGCTGCGGTACCGGACTCAGGAAGAGCTGCTAGCGGTGGCCCGGGAGCACAAGAGGCGTGGTTTGCCCCTGTCAGTTATCGTTATCGACTTCTTCCATTGGACCCGCCAGGGCGAGTGGAAGTTCGACCCGGCCGAGTGGCCCGACCCGCAAGCCATGGTGGACGAACTGAAGGAGCTTGGCGTCGAGCTCATGGTCTCGGTCTGGCCAAGCATAAACCCCGATAGTGAAAACTATGGCGAAATGGACCGTCGCGGGCTGCTCGTCGGCAACGTACGCTCCCTGCCGCTGAATATGCCGTTCTGGGACAAGGGCAGCAATAGCCCGGTCTTCGTACGGTTCTACGACTCGACCAACCCCGAAGCACGCAGCTATGTGTGGGAAAAGGTCAGACAGGGGTACGGCCGGTACGGGATCCGCGCGTTTTGGCTAGATGCCTGCGAACCCGAGATGCTCCCAGAGGATCCCGAGAGCGACTTGTTTCACATCGGCCCAGGGGCCGAAGTACATAACGTCTACCCGCGAGAACACGCTCGCGGCTTCGCTGAGGGGCTCTGGGCGAGCGGGGAAAAGGAGATCGTGACCCTTTGCCGGTCCGCGTGGGCCGGGAGCCAGAGGTACGGAGCCGCGGTTTGGTCCGGTGACATCGACTCGACCTTCGACGCACTCGCCACGCAGGTCCCCGCCGGCCTCAACATCGGGATATCTGGGATCCCGTGGTGGACGACTGACATTGGCGGGTTCAAGGGCGGGGACCCGAACTCGGCCCACTTCCGGGAGCTGGTAGTGCGGTGGTTCCAGTTCGCTGTGTTCTGTCCGCTCTTCCGGCTCCACGGCGCACGTGAACCGAACCCGCAGGCGGGTCCGCCACAGACAGGAGGGCAAAATGAGGTTTGGTCCTTCGGCGAGGAGGCGTACGGCATTATCCGAGCCCAACTGGCCTTACGCGAGGTGCTGCGCCCGTACGTAATGGACGTGATGGCGGCGGCAAGCACGACAGGGCTGCCTCCGATGCGAGCACTGTTCCTGGAGTTCCCGGACGAGCCGGAAGCCTGGCAGGTCAAAGATGAGTACATGTTCGGGCCCGACGTCCTGGTCGCGCCGGTCACTACCTATGGCGCGAGAGAGCGGGAGGTTTACCTGCCGCACGGCGCCTCCTGGCTGGACGCGTCGACCGGAGAGCCCGTCGAGGGGAAGGGTTGGACGACGGCATTGGCGCCCTTGGAACGCATCCCGGTCTACCTGCGCAGTGGGGGAGCCCTGAAAACCTTGTTGGCCGACTAAGAAGGAGGGACGCTCTATGCAGGATGGTGTCGTGCCCGGCCACTCTCGTGGCTGCACCGACGGGCTGGCGGTGGTCCGACAGCGAGGGGTGAGCCCTGCCACTGCCGTACGCGCCCTGCCCGCGGGCGACCAAGGGGACGTGGAGGCGACGGCACGTCGGGGGGCCGGCTTCTCCTCGAGTTCCCCGGCGACCAGGGCTCCTGGGCCATCGACGACGAGTTCATGTACGGTCGAGACCTTCTCGTGACGCCGGTGCTGGAGCATGGCGCCAGGGAGCGCCGGGCCTACCTCCCCTCGGGCGCTGACTGGGCCGACGCATTGGACCGGTGCTCCAATGCCGAGTGCTGCGGTGATTGTTGCTCCGACGCCCCTGGAAACGATCCCCGTTCTTCTCAGGGACGGGGCACAACTTCCCGTCATGGTGCCGGCCGGTCAATGACCTGGGAGGAATTGTTGACCCTTACTGCCCTGAGCCAGTCATGCCGAAGTTAATCGTGGCGCCAGCCCCTTTCCGCGTTCCGAGCGTTGGGCCGGCTGGCTCGTTATCTCCTCTTGAAAGGCTGTCACAGAGATCGCGAACTCGTCGTCGAGCGGCAAGCCCGTTTCAGACAGGTCACACGATAGAAGCCATAGTGGCATATGTGGCGGCTCGGCGAACTGTTGCTGGCCACATCGGTGAAAGTGGGTACGCAATGACTGGACAGAACTGATGACCCGAATCGCGATTGATTTGGAAAGGCCCATCGGTCGCCTTAATCGGGCGGTTTTTGGGGGTTTCATAGAGCACCTGGGTCGCTGCATTTACGGAGGCCTGTACGCGGAACAAACCAGTCCGGCTGATGAGGAGATTGTGCGACAGGATGTACTTGATCTGTTGCAGGAGTTGCGGATTTCAATTCTTCGCTGGCCCGGCGGGAACTTTGCAAGCACGTACCATTGGGCCGACGGCATAGGTCCAATGGCTCTGCGACCGCGACGGAGAAATATAGCCTGGGGCGGCGTCGAGTCCAATCATTTTGGGACAGACGAGTTCATTGCCTATTGTCGGCGCCTCGCGGCCGAACCGTACATATGCCTGAACATGGGCAATGGATCACTCGCGGAAGCGATGGCGTGGGTCGAGTACTGTAACGGTGCCGAGTCGACCTATTGGTCAGACAAGCGCGTGGAGAACGCGAGTGCCTCCCCACACGGTGTTCGGTGGTGGGGTCTAGGCAACGAAATGTACGGGGAGTGGCAGGTTGGAGCTCTAAGCGCCGAGGCGTACGTGAGTGAAGCAACTCGTTGGGCGCGTGCACTCCGAATGGTGGACCCAGACATTCGCTTGGTGAGTTGCGGAATGAATGGTTGGAACGACTGGGATCGGGTCGTGATCGAGGGACTAGCGTCACTTGTGGACCTGCACTCTGTGCACCTATACACCGGTTCGGCGGACTATTGGACGAATGTCCTGCAGCCGCACCAGGCTGAGCGCGCGATCGCGGCAGCAAAAGCTCTGATTGAGCGGACGGCGTACGTCAAGAGGATCGCCTCTCCTCCCCGCATCGCCTACGACGAATGGAACGTGTGGTACCGGACCGACGACGGTTCGCTCGAGGAGCGGTACGACTTCAGTGATGCGCTCGCCATTGGCACATACCTCAATATATTCGTTCGGAACTGCGACTGGGTGCGGATGGCGAATTGGGCGCAACTTGTGAATGCTATTGCGCCGATCGTGACGAGCTCACGAGTGGCAGTAGCTCAGCCAATCTATTATCCGTTTGCTCTACATGCCCAGGGCGCACTCGATCTGGCCGTCGACACACATGTTTACGGACCCAACATTGATGCCAAAATTCTCGAAGGCGCCGGCCGTTGGCCTCATCGGATCAGTGACCTGGCTCCGTTCAAAGTCATCGACGCCGCTGCAACCGTTACGGAGGATCATAGTCGTTTGGCGGTGACCCTCGTTAACCGCGCTCGCGAGAGTGCTGAGCTAGTCGAGATTGTTGTTCGAGGCGCGGAGTTGAGCGGAGAGGCGCGCGTGCGCACGGTCACTAGCGAAAATAGTACTGAGGTTCGCAGGCTCCCTGATGTCGAGGGGGTGTCGCTCGAAGATAGCGAACTGGAGCCTCGTGGTTCACTATTGACCTTACTGTTGCCGCCCCAGTCGTTTGTTCTCGTTGAGGCGGAAAGGGCTAAGACTTAGAGGCCGCGCCAATAGGTCGACCACCTGGTCTTGCGGAGCGGAGCGGAAGCCCGTCCTCCTGGCTTATCGCGTTGCCACAAGCAAGCCAGCTGGCGTGCAACTGTCGCCAGCCAGGACACTGATCGACTCAGCTACGGAGGACAGGAACAGCATCGATTCTGGGCGGTCGAGCTCCAGGACCGCGACGGCAGCGAGCTCGGCCGGGATACGGCCTCGGTCCCGGAGCGCGACGACGGCGCGC
>Ga0181518_10004909_pt1 | contig 11768 bp, 9 predicted proteins | sample PEATcosm2014_Bin_28_FD_119751 | JGI IMG/M metagenome (GOLD analysis project Ga0181518, IMG submission 119751) | Peatland microbial communities from MTU Mesocosm Facility, Houghton, MI, USA - PEATcosm2014_Bin01_60_metaG | ecosystem: Environmental > Terrestrial > Soil > Wetlands > Peat | place... | reverse complement strand
GGTCTGATTGCCACCCACGCGCACAATCTCGCGCTCCTGCAACACGCGAAGCAGGTCAGTCTGGGTCTTCAGGCTGATGTCGCCGATCTCGTCCAGGAAAACTGTGCCGCCCTCGGCGATTTCAAACTTGCCCTTCTTGCGATACTGCGCGCCGGTGAACGCGCCTTTCTCATGCCCGAAGAGCTCGCTCTCCAGCAGCGTCTCGGTCAGCGCGCCGCAGTGAATGACCACCAGGGGATGGAATCGTCGCGGACTGCCGGCATGGACCGCGCGCGCCACTAATTCTTTGCCGGTACCGCTCTCGCCCGTGACCAGCACGGTCGCATCCGTGGGAGCGACGGTTTCAATCGCATCGAAAACGTGCTTCATGGCCGCGCTCTGCCCGATGATGTCAGAGGGGCGAGCAATCTCGGCGACCGTCTCTTTCAAGCGCACATTTTCCTGCTGGGTGCGGCGATGCGACATGGCCTTGGCGATGAGGTGGGCGATCTCGTCGGGATCGAGGGGCTTGTTGACGTAGTCGTAAGCGCCGTTTTTCAGCGCGGCAACCGCCGTTTCGACCGAGGCGTAGCCGGTCATGATGATGACCAGCATGTCGGGATAGATTTCGTGCAGCCGCCGCTGCAGCTCGATGCCATCGGTGCCGCGCATCTTGATATCGACCAGCGCGACATCGAAGCTCTGCTCGGCGACGCGCGTCAGCGCCTCGTTCGCATTCTCCGCCGTGGCCACCTCGTAACCCTCTTCCGCAAACCACTTGGCCAGCGAATCCCGGACACTGAGTTCGTCGTCAACGATTAACAGTTTGCCTTGCGCCATTTTTCTACCTCACTTCAACCGGCGTGCGGTCGCCTTGGATGGCGACTGCGGGTCGCTGGCTGTCTATTGGCAGCACAATCTTGAACGTTGTTCCTTCTCCCACAACCGACTTTACTTCGATATCCCCGCCGTGGCGCTCCACGATGTTCTGGCTGATGGCCAGCCCCAGCCCGGAGCCGCCCGATTCCTTCGTCGTATAAAAGGGTTCGAAAATATGGGCGAGATGCTCTTCGGGGATCCCGATGCCGTCGTCGCGGATGACCAGTTCCATGGCGAAGCCGGCGATGACGCGGGTGCTGATCCAGAGATTGCCTCCCTGCGGCATGGCATCGATGGCGTTGATCACCATGGCGAGCACGACCTGCTCAATCTGCGCAGGATCGCAATGCGCAGGCGGCAGCTCTGCCTCCAGATTGAGGCTGAGCTGAATGCCGCTCATCTCCAGCTTGTGCTGCACCAGCCGCACACAGCGGTCGATCACCTGATTCAGATCGCACCAGGTGAGGTTCATGGGCGAGACGCGGGAGAAACTCAACAGGTTCTTCACCAGCTCTCCACAGCGCTTGCTTTCGCTGGCAATCAAGTCGAGTGAGCCCTTCATCTCTTCTTGTTTGGGCGAAGCGATCATGTTCTTGTCGATCCAGCGCTTCACCAGCTTGGAGTAGGTGAGGATTCCTGACAGCGGATTGTTGATCTCGTGCGCCACCACGGCCGCCATCTTGCCTATGGTCGCCATCTTCTCCACGTGCAACATGCGCTGGTGGGCTTGTTTCAGCTCGCGCGTCTTCTCATCGACCCGCTCTTCCAGCGTATGCGCCCAGGCGGTGATTTCCTCCTGCGCCACCTGCAGGCGGTTGCTCATGTCATTGAAGGACTGGGCCAGCTCGCCCACCTCATCGTGCGACTGCACCGGAATCTGGTAACCCAGCTTGCCGCTGGCGATGTGCTCGGTGCCAGTCTCCAGTTCGCGCAGCGGATTGTGCACCACGATCCAGATGAAGGCGCCGCTCAGCGAGACGACGGCCAGCAAGGCCAGCACGGTGTAAATCATCATCTCGCCACTCTCGTGCGCGAGCCCTTGGTCCATCTTGGCGAGCGACAGGTTGGTGTCCAGCACGCCGAGGATTTGCTTGCCCGGGGGATGAGCATGACAGGCCGCATTGGAGCAGGCAGTCTCGTTTTCGATGGGGGTGATAACGCCCAGCACGCGCGAACCGCCGGCGCGATAAACCCGGAAGCGGTCGGAGCGGTTCAGGCGCGCCAGTGGCTTGGACTTTTCATGGCAACCGTAGCAGGCTTCAGCGCTCTTGTTCACCATGGTGCCGACTTCGCCGGGCGCCGTGGAGTAGCTGATCACGCCTTGCGGGTTCATGATGCGAACCCGGACCATGCCCGGCTGATCGGCCATGTTCAACATCATTTCGTAAAGACCGATGCGGTCGTTGTTCAGCATGTAGCGCGAGGCGCTGCGCCGCAGCACTTCACTTTGTTGCTCAGCGCTGACCAGAGCGGCGTCTTCCAGATGCTGGCGCTGGTCGCGAATGATGAAATATCCAAAAAGGGAGAAGATGATAATCAAGACAACAAAAATCGATGCCATCAGCTTTGCGCTGATGCTCTGCCCCAGCCGCTGAAACCAGCGCCCAGGCGTCGAAACGGCATTCCCCTGCTTTCTTGCAGTGAAAACCCCGCTCGAGTTGTCAGTCACCCGCATGGACAGGCACCACAAATTCACTCACAGCAACTTCTGGTTTGCGCAGGGCCGGGAGGTGCGCTTTCTCTTCGGGGAAGATAGGCAGGTATTTTGCCGCCAGGCCGAAGATGGCGAACCCGAGCGCGACAAACATGGCCGTGATCACAACTTCCGTCCACTTCGGCGTATAGCGCCCGCCCACCGCGTTCTCCACTCCGGTAATCGTGACGTTAAGCCGATTGGTTACAAAACCGAGCAAGGTCAGCACCGCCGCCAAATACAGACCCTGGGCGCTCTCGCGAATCTTCGGCACCAGCAACATGGCAAGCGGAATCAAGACCGAGAGGAAGATCTCCAGCAGGAAGAAACGCTGCTCATAGCCCGATACGAATACGAGGTTCAGCACGTGACGGTGATATAAGTCTTCAAACTTCAGGATTCCATACAGCGCCAGCACCACGACCAGCACGCGTCCCAGGTCACGCAGGATGGGAAGTTCGAGCTCGCGGCCAAAGTACTTTGAGCTCATCGACGATTCGAAGATGGTCATCGCCAAGCCAACCGCAATCGCCGACAGGAAGAAGAACACCGGCAACAGCGGGCTGTACCAGAAGGGATGCAGTTTGTTGGGCATGATGAGATACAGCGTGCCCAGCGACGACTGATGCAGGGTGGAAAGCAGCACGCCGAGAATCACGAACACCACCATCACGTTGCGGATGATCTTCAGCGGCTTCTGCAGGTTGAAACGCTCCAGCACGATAGGCGAAAACTCCAGCGCCAGCACCGTGGTGTAGAACATCACGCAATAGGCCACCTCGAACATCACCGAGTGCGGATTGCGCATGATCAGCGGATGCCAGATGTTCCATGGCAGGCCGAGGTCATACATCAGGGCGGCGCAAACCAGCAGGTAGCCGAGGAACGCGGTCAGGATCGTCGGCCGGGTGATGGAATGAAAGCGTTTTATGTTGAAGATCTCGACCGCGGCCGTCAGGGTGAAGCCGCCGGCCGCCAGCATCACGCCGCACATCACGTCGAAGCCGATCCACAGTCCCCAGGGGAACTGGTCGGACAGGTTGGTGGACGCGCCCAGCCCGCGGAAAAAGCGGATGAAGGTGCAGTAGACGCCAGCCACCATGATGACCAGGAAGACAGCCTTCCAGAAGGTGAAGCGCACGCGGGGAACAGTCATCGGGCACCGCCTTTGAGCTCGTTCTCTTTGGCTTCCGTCTCGGCAACGTCCTGGCGGCGATGGGTGATCCAGTAGATGCCACCCAGCATGGTGCCGAAAAGCGGAATGAAGTCGGGAATACGCGACAGCACCTGATACGTGTACATGGGCAGCGCGCGCTCGGTGAGATCGGTGCGGAAACCGAAGTTATTGACGCCGATCGACGACAGCAGCATCACCGACGTCCCGCCGACTTCGCTCTCGCCGAAAATGTGGTGCAGGTAGGTGTCCGGTTTGTCGTGAATGCGCTTCTTGGCTTCTTCCAGCAGAGCGTCGCGATCGCCGAACTTGGTGGCACCCGTGGGACAGATTTCCGCGCAGGCGGTCTGCTTGCCTTCGGCCACGCGCTTGCTACACATGATGCACTTGCGCACGCCGGGAATCGCCTTCTCCCATTCGTACTTGGGCACGCTAAACGGGCAGGCTGCCATGCAGTAGCGGCATCCCATGCACTTGCCCTTATCGTAGGTGACGGGACCGAGCGCGGTCTTCTTCATAGCGCCCACGGGACACACCGAGGCACAGGCCGGATCGTCGCAGTTCATGCATAACTTGCGCATGAACTTGTCGTCCCTGGTCATGACGGCGGTGTACTTGTGGGCCGAGGTTACTTCCTGGGCTGCGATCTTGTCGTCGTAAGGCAGGCCGTTTTCGGTGGCACAGGCCTGTTCGCACTGCTTGCAGCCGATGCACATCGTGGCATCGTAGAGAATTCCTTTGCTCATGAACGTTCTCCTGGGCCGCAACGGCACTGGTTGGTGCCGGTCGGGGCCAACCGCCCAGGCGAGCCCGGCCAGATTCGGCGGGGAAGCGGGCCGGACTGGTGCCGCCGAGGGACAGCGCCGTCGGGCGATGACTCAGTCGGTGAGAATCCCACTCCAAGCCCATCGGGACCGGCCTGGGGCGGATTGAGCCGTACGTGAAGCCTACTTCAGGGTCTTCGCGTAAGCCGCCAGCTTGGCAGCTTGGTCAGCACTAACGCCCTTGTTGGCGAAAGCGTGCGTGGCCTTCTTCTGCGGGCCGCCGTTCTCGATGTATTCCACCAGCTCGGCCGTGGACATCTTCTGCACAGCCGGTGATGAGAATGCTTGGGCTCCCATCTTCAGGGCCACCGCGCCCTTGCCATCGGCGCCGTGGCAAGCGGCGCACTTTGCCTTGTAAACGTCTTCCTGCGCCCAAGATAGGTTAGGTAGTGCCAGAAACAGAGCGAACGCGATAACCAAAACAGCTAGGATGACTTTCTTCATGATTTCTCCGTTTGACTTGTATAAAACGCACATAAAGCCGGATTTAAGCGACTCACGCTCCCGTTACCTTGGGCTGATAGCCGCACCTCCTGCATGTGCGACCTCGATGAGTACAATTTCAGTGTGAGACTTGGGATTGAAGGATGCTGTGACGGAAGTCACCCGCCCTAGTGATCGATTTCGCAACACTGCGGGTTGGGTAAACACCTAAGCTGAGGCAGTTTGCCACAATGCAGGCAGGGGGCCCCGTACGATACGCGTCTAAGAATTGACCCGGACTGGCAGGTTCTTGGATGTTTGATGAATATTGCATCGACTGCGTGAGGGGCGCTGCGCAATCTGCCATTGCGGCAAATCTCACAACCCAGGCTCAATTTGCAATAAATGTCAGAGGGCTACTGCGTCGAAGATCGCGCCATTGATTCAGAAACGGCTAGTCACCGCTTGTAGGCGCCAAAGCCGGCGCATGAGCTGGCTTGTTTCGAGTGCGCTTTGGCTTCAAGAGATTGAGGAAGCCACAAATCACCCAATATCCCGCCGCGACCCCAAAGACAAAGGCGGCAATGATCGTGAGCAGGAGCAGGGTGGAGAGAAAGAACGTAGTCATAATTCGTCAGTATCGTTTCGATGCACTGCCAATTACGGCGGATGCTCCATTGGAGGAACCGAAGTTCTCGGCCATTTCCCGCCGGGCGTCGCTAACTCTGATGCTCCCACTTTACCGCGCATTGACGCCGTGCGGTGTTAACCACTAAGATACGTTAGTAGAGCTACGCGCTCACTCGCCTGAAACTTCCAGAGCAGTGCAGACCGGGTAGAGCGGCCCTTTAGGGCCGCGTTGCAGGCAGATCCTTGATTCGGGCAGGCGCAGCACCCATTCTGAGTAGGGGATGAATCTGCGGGGACGCGGGGCCAAAAGCCTGCCCTGAGCGCAGTCGAAGGGCCCCGCTCTAAACCGACGCAGGGCGAAGCCCGGCTCTAACACCGCGACGATAGGCATGTGATCGAATCTTTCATGGGCATCAGCAACATCAGCGTTCGCGGGGCACGGCAGCACAATCTCAAGAACATTCACGTCGAGATTCCGCGCAACACTCTGACGGTGATCACCGGCCTTAGCGGCTCGGGCAAGTCGTCGCTCGCCTTCGATACCATCTACGCTGAAGGGCAACGCCGCTACGTCGAGACGCTCTCGGCGTACGCGCGCCAGTTTCTCGACCAGATGGAGCGGCCCGACGTCGACAGCATCGACGGACTCAGCCCCTCCATTGCCATCGAACAAAAGACCACCAGCCGCAGCCCGCGTTCCACAGTAGGCACAATCACCGAGATTTACGATTATTTGCGCCTGTTGTATTCGTCGATCGGCATTCCACATTGTCCGCAATGCGGCCGGCAAATCTCGCGGCAGTCGGCCGATCAGATCGTCGCTCAGGTCATGTCGCTCAAACCCGATGAGCGGGTCATGGTGATGGCGCCCATCGTGCGCGGACGCAAAGGCGAGTTCAAGAAGGAGCTTGACTACCTGGTACAGCAGGGCTTCACGCGCGCGCGAATCGACGGAGCGCTGCGTATGATCGCCGATGAAGAGATCACCCTGGACAAGCGCAAGAACCACACCGTCGAGCTCGTGGTCGATCGCCTGCTGATAAGGGCGGGAGTTGAAGGGCGTTTGGCAAAGTCTGTTGAAAAGGCCATGGAAGAGGCGAATGGGCTCGTCCTGGTCGCGGTCGTGGGCGGCTGGGAACGGCTGTATTCGTCGAAGCTGGCGTGTCCCGAGTGCGGCATCAACGTCCCCGTGCTGGAGCCGCGCTCGTTCTCCTTCAACAGCCTGTACGGCGCTTGTCCGGAGTGCAACGGACTGGGCAGCAAGTACGATTTCGATCCGGCAAAGGTCATCAACGATTGGTCGAAGCCGCTGCTCGATGGTGCGCTCGGACCAGGCTCAGCTTCGCAGTACTTGATTCGCATCCTGCAGCTCGCCGCGCAGGCGTACGGCTTCGATCTGGCGACGCCGTTCGAGCAACTGCCGCGCAAGACGCAGAACCTGATTCTCTATGGCCCGGAAGCGAGCGAACGAAAGCGCGGCGGCTTTCTCGGCGTGTTTGCTTATCTGCGGCAATCGATGGCAGACAGCGCGTCGGAGGGCTATCGCGAGTGGCTGCTCGATCATATGTCGGCGACGACGTGTCCCGCGTGTCAGGGCAAGCGCCTGCGCCCGGAAAGTCTGGCGGTAAAGGTGAACGGGATGTCAATCGCCGATTTCACCGCGCTTCCGGTGTCGAGGGCGGTGGAGGGGGCGGCGCAGATCAAGCTCTCCGAGCGCGAGGAGCGCATCGCCGGACGAATCCTGAAGGAGATTGCCGAGCGGCTGGGATTTCTGAACGCCGTGGGGCTGGGTTATATCTCGCTGAATCGTTCGGCGGCGACGCTGAGCGGCGGCGAGGGGCAGCGCATTCGCCTGGCAACCCAGATCGGCTCGAAGCTTCGCGGCGTGCTCTATGTGCTCGATGAGCCGTCGATTGGATTACATCATCGCGACAACAGCCGCTTGTTGCAAGCCCTGGAATCGCTGCGCGACCTGGGCAATACCGTTCTGGTCGTCGAGCATGATGAAGACACAATTCGCCGCGCCGATTATGTTATCGATCTCGGTCCCGGCGCAGGCCGTCACGGAGGCGAACTGGTTGCCAGCGGCACGCCGGAGCAGATTGAAGTTGCGCCACGCTCCCTCACCGGACAGTACATGTCCGGCCAGAAGCGCATCACCGATCGTCACGTGCGGCGTTCACCGAACGGCAAAGCCATCACCATTCTGGGAGCGCGCGAGAACAATCTGAAGAATCTCGATGTGAGCTTTCCGCTGGGCGTGATGACGGTGGTCACCGGCGTTTCCGGCTCGGGCAAATCAACGCTGGTGAATGACATTCTCTACCGCGCGCTGGCCAATGCGCTGTATCGTTCGCGCGAAGAAGTGGGCGAGCATAAGGCGATTACCGGAACGGAGCTCATTGACAAGGTCATCTGCATCGACCAGTCGCCCATTGGCCGCACCCCGCGCTCCAATCCGGCGACCTACACCGGCGTCTTCACCCAGATTCGCGATCTTTACGCCATGCTGCCCGAGTCGCGCGAGCGCGGCTACAAAGCCGGGCGCTTCTCGTTCAATGTCCGCGGCGGACGTTGTGAAGCGTGCCAGGGCGAGGGCCAGCGGCGCATTGAGATGAACTTTCTGCCCGATGTGTACGTGCTCTGCGAAGTGTGCGGCGGCAAGCGCTACAATCATGAGACACTGGCGGTGAAATACAAGGGCTACTCGATCGCCGACCTGCTGGAGACGCCGGTCGCCGACGCGCTGCCGATCCTGGAGAACATTCCGCAAATCAAGCAGAAGCTGCAGACGCTGGTCGATGTCGGCCTCGGTTACATTCATCTGGGGCAGTCGGCGGTCACGCTCTCCGGCGGTGAGGCGCAACGCATCAAGCTGGCGCGCGAGCTGAGCAAGCGGCAGACGGGCAAAACTCTCTACCTGCTGGATGAGCCGACCACGGGATTGCACTTCGACGACGTCAGCAAGCTGCTGGAGGTGCTGCATCGGCTCACCGACCTGGGGAACAGCATCATCATCATCGAGCACAATATGGATGTGATTCGCAATGCGGATTGGATTATCGATCTGGGCCCGGAGGGCGGTGAGGATGGCGGGCGCATCGTCGCGCAAGGCACGCCGGAGCAGGTGGCGCGCACTAGGAAATCCTATACCGGACAAACATTAGCCAAACTGCTTCCGGCAGCGTCCAATAGCAAGGGAAATGGGGAAACGGTGGCCGCAGCTCAGACAAGTAATGGGAGTGTGCTTTGAAGGGGCGTACCTTTAGGTGCGCCGGTGTAAGTCCTTTATGTTTGTCATCCCGAGGAGGCCTTCAGGCCGACGAGGGATCTGTTTTCGGCCTTTTCAGCGGCCTGTGAAGCGGTGCCCTTTCAAGCCCGATAGCGCAACATTGCTGGTCGACGGTTACGCTCTATTCATGACTCACGACGAATGAATGCCCATGTCATTACCGCCAAACACATTGCCTGATCCCATCGACAACACGGCTCCGGCTCTGACCGATGAGCCTTTTACCGCACAGGTCGAGCTCCTCGCCGCCGCACCGGAGAAGCCGTTTCCTGCCTGGTCGGCGTGGGACGTGCTGGCTATCCTGTTCTTCACGCTGGTGGCCATCGTCGTCTTCACCCTCGGGGCGATGTTCATTGCCCATAGTCTTCCTCAGTATCGCAGCGCGGCGTTTGCTGCTTTAGCCACCAACGCGGCCGTCGTGATTGGGGCGCAGACGGCAGCCTATCCGGTTGTCCTGCTGTTCATCTTTCTGATGGTCCGCACTCGCTCCCGCCAGGGTTTTGGGAAAGCGATTCGCTGGAATTGGCCGGGAATGCTGGCGCCGGCGTTTCTGATCGGCGGCGTGATTCTGGCGCTGGTGATCGAGAGCCTGGCGCGCTTTTTGCCCATACCGAAGTCGCTGCCGATGGACACGTACTTTCACGACGCGACCAGCGCCTACATGATGGCGGCCTTCGGCATGACACTGGCGCCGCTGCTGGAGGAGATGTTCTTTCGCGGACTGTTGTATCCGCTATTTCGCCGCGGATTCGGACTGGTGGCGGCGGTGCTGTTGACGGCAGCCGCCTTCGCTGCGATCCATGGCGCGCAACTCGGCTATGCCTGGGCCCCGGTGCTCAGTATTTTTGTCGTTGGCGTGGTCTTCACCGTCGTGCGGGTACGCACCAACTCCGTGGCAGTTTCCTTTCTGATGCACTGCGGATACAACTTTGCGCTGTTCGCCGCCCTGTGGGTGGCCAGCGATCACTATCGCCATCTGGAGAAGGTCACCGGCTGAAGATGGTATTGTGAAGTTATGGCGGTGAGCGCACGCGAGCAACTCTTGGCAATGCTGGCGGAGAAGTCGTTCCGCCTCGGCCAGTTCACGCTCTCCAGCGGCGCTGTCAGCGACTATTACATCGATTGCCGCTTGACCACGCTCGACGCCAATGGCGCTGTCCTGACAGGACAGACCGTCCTGCATGAGATCGAGGGTCGTGGTTGGCGGCCCGACGCCATCGGTGGCCTGACCATGGGCGCCGATCCCATCGTCGTCGCGACTTCTGTCATCAGCGCACAGCAGGGAAGACCCATACATGGATTTCTGGTGCGCAAGGCGGAGAAGACCCACGGCACGGGGCAGCGCATCGAGGGCTTTCGCCAGAAGCCGGCACGAGTGGTGATTGTCGACGACGTCTGCACCACCGGGGCGTCGACCGTCCAGGCCATCGAGGCGGCGCGCGAGCACGGTTTCGAAGTTGTGGGCGTGATGTGCCTGGTGGATCGACAGGAGGCAGACGGACGGGCAAGTGTCGAGAAGGCTGCGGCGCCAGCGCCATTCGCCGCGCTGTTTACTACGAATGACGTTAGAGCGGAGCATGTCAGCCGGCTCGAGCACCTGAAGTCGGGCGCGCCTCCCATTTTTGCCGTCAGTGCGAAATGTGACTTCTGCGATCGCCCGGCGGTGACCAATGTGCCCGGCAACCGCTGCGAGGCCCATCGACCGTAGGCTACGACGCGCTCCTTGGTAAATATGATCAAAACTCTTGAATGGACTGACGCCGGCGTGCGCTTCATCGACCAGACGAAGCTGCCCACGGAAGAGACCTACGTCACCTGCAAAACCTACGAGGAAGTGGCGGACGCGATTCGCACCATGATCGTCCGGGGCGCGCCCGCGATTGGCGTAGCGGCGGCGATGGGAATTGCGCTCGGCCTTCGCGACTCAAGAGCAAGCGACCAAATCGAACTAAAGCGGGACCTCGATCGCATCTGTGACGTGCTGGGCTCGACCCGGCCCACAGCGGTGAATCTTTTTTGGGCCATTCGGCGGATGAAGGAAAAGTTCGATGCGGTGAGGGCACAGCCGATCGCGAATATCCAACAGACCCTGATTGCCGAAGCGCAAGACATGCTGGTGGAAGATATCGCAGCTAACATGGCGATGGGGAAGCACGGCGCTGTGCTGCTTCCGGCGAGCGGCAGCGTCCTGACCCATTGCAATGCGGGGGCGTTGTGCGCTTGCGGCTACGGCACTGCGCTCGGCGTAATTCGCGCCGCGATTGACTCAGGGAAAAAACTCCATGTGTTTGCCGACGAGACGCGCCCGTTCCTTCAGGGGTCACGTCTGACAGCGTGGGAGTTGATGAAGGACGGCATTCCGACCACGGTGATCGCTGACAACACGGCGGGCGCCATGATGCGGCAGGGAAAGATCGATGCCGTCATTGTGGGAGCCGATCGCATCGCCGCCAACGGCGATGTCGCCAACAAGATCGGCACCTACACGGTGGCAGTGCTAGCCAGGGAGCACGGCATTCCGTTCTATGTTGCTGCCCCGCTCTCGACCGTCGATCTGAACACGCCGGACGGCAGCCAAATTCCCATCGAGCAGCGCTCCTCCAGGGAAGTGACTCACATGGCGGGCAGGCAAATCGTTCCCGACGGCGTGCAGGTCGAGAATCCCGCGTTCGACGTGACCCCGCATCAATACGTCTCCGCCATCATCACTGAGTGCGGCATCGCCCGCGAGCCGTACACGGAGTCCTTGCGCGCGCTGGCGCCGCGGGGCAGCCTTTAGACTCCATCTCGTGGCTATTGCGGGCTTCGATTGGCGGGATTCAACTGCTGCTGAAGCTGCTGCTGCTGTTGCTGGATCTGTTGCATCTCCTGCAT
>Ga0181518_10004903_pt1 | contig 11776 bp, 10 predicted proteins | sample PEATcosm2014_Bin_28_FD_119751 | JGI IMG/M metagenome (GOLD analysis project Ga0181518, IMG submission 119751) | Peatland microbial communities from MTU Mesocosm Facility, Houghton, MI, USA - PEATcosm2014_Bin01_60_metaG | ecosystem: Environmental > Terrestrial > Soil > Wetlands > Peat | place... | reverse complement strand
CGTGTTCGGCGCCATCATCGGCATCATCATCGGGACGGGGCTGGGCATCGCCCTCGTGTCGGCGCTGCACTCGCAGGGCATCACCAACACCGTGGTCCCCACCTCGAGCCTGGTGGTGTTCCTGATCCTGGCCGCCCTGCTGGGCCTGCTCGCGGCCAGCTGGCCGGCCCGGCGTGCCGCCCGCCTCGACGTGCTGGCGGCCATCGCCGCCGAATGACGACGGGCTTAGGTGCTGATGCGCCACCTGATCGTGACGCGCTCGAACGGCTGGCCCGTGAACACGGCGACGTTCTTGCGCAGCGCGTGGTCGAGGTCATCGAGGGTCTCGGAGCGCGACTTGGTGTAGACGTCGACGAAGAGCACGTTTCCCCAGCCGAGAAAGGCGATGGTCCGGCTCACGCGGAGGCGCTCGTCGGCGTTGGTCACCTCGTCCACGGCGGCCCGCACGGCACGCTGCAGCGCGGAGTCGCTCATGGAAGTCCCGCGGCTGGGAGGCCTCACCAACGGGGGACGGTCAGGGAGCGGTGCGCCACACTGTGAGCGCCCGCGCACGTCCGCCGGGCCGGAAGTGGGGAGTACGACACGAACGCGCCTTTCGTTTGAGGATCCAGGTCTATCACTCGTCACGACGCCGGGGATCCTGAGGGGGAGTTGTGCCTGATTTGGGTGACCTCAGGGCTCCGACCCGGGTGCGAACCGTCCGGTGAGAGCGACCACGCGCCACCGTCCGTCGCTCAGCCGGGCCAGCGTGTAGGTCGCGTTGACGACGTTCGAGACCACGGCCCAGCCGCCGCGGCGCCCGCCCCCGGCGGTCGTGACGTCGGTGACGCCGCCCTGCCAGTCCGTCAGGTGCACCACGTCGGCCGGCGCCCCGGTGGCGGCGGACAGGCTCAGATGCGTCACCGTGGTCCGGTCCCGGATCGGTCCCGGGGCCCGAGCGTGAGCCCCGACGGGGGGCCGCACGCACGCAGCCCCCCGGCCCCTCGACGCACGATGACGCTTCGGTACAGTACCGACATGACGACGACGAGGGCCGCCACGCCCCGAGCCTTCCCTCTGCCGGGGTACCCGATCGTCGTCGGCCCCTTCACGCACGTGGCGGCGGAGCGGGACCGGCTGGCCGCACTGCGCTGGCGCAGCTTCGACGCGCGCATGCTCGGCGCGACGGTCGGGGCGGTGATCTCCGGTGTCGACCTCACCGCGGAACTGTCTGACGAGGTGATTGGGGAACTGCGCCGGGCGCTCCACGACTACAAGGTCATCTTCTTCCGGGACCAGCCGCTGACGCCGCGCCAGCACGTCGCGTTCGCCCGGCGGTTCGGCGCCCTGGAGATCCACCCGTTCCTGACCTCCAACACGGGCGAGCCCGAGCTCGTCCGCTTCGAGAAGACGGCGGAGGTGGGTGGCTACGAGAACTCGTGGCACCACGACGTGACCTGGCGGGAGCGCCCGTCCATGGGTGCCGTCCTACACGCCATCGAGGTCCCCGCGGCCGGCGGCGACACCCTCTTCTCGGACATGTACGCCGCCTACGACTCCCTGGACGAGGCGACCAGGGAGGAAATCGACAGGCTCATCGCGGTGCACGACTTCACTCAGACCTTCGGGCACACCATGACGGCCGACGAGCGGCGCGCCGCGCAGGAGCAGTACCCCCCGGTCCGCCATCCCGTGGTCTGCGCGCACCCCGCCACCGGAAAGCTGCACCTCTACGTGAACCGGCCCTTCGTCAGTCACATCGAGGGGCTCGAGCGCGACGCCAGCCTCGAGCTCCTCGACCGCCTGTGCCGCCGCGCCGACGCGCCCGAGCACCAGTGCCGCTTCACCTGGACCCCCGACGCGGTGGCGTTCTGGGACAACCGCGCCGTGCAGCACTACGCGTCGAGCGACTACTGGCCGCAGCGGCGGACGATGGAGCGCGCCTCGGTCATCGGCACCCGCCCGTCACGCTAGAAGGTCACCGGGGCGATGGCCACCCGCTTGCCCCGGCGGTGCCTCGTGGCGGGCTCATGTCGGCTCGGACCACGCTTTCTGCCTCCCTCTAAGGGAATTCCTAGAAGGCGTGACGGAGGTACCCGGTTCTACCCGTTCGGGCCGCCCCGGGGGAGGTCCCTCAGCGGTGGGCGACCAGGGAGGCCAGGGTGAACACCCCGACCTGCGTGTAGGTGGAGGTGCCGAACGGCGTCGAGCTGGTGACCTTGAGGTCCTGTTGCACCCGCAGCGGGAGGCCGGTACGGGTGCTGAACCAGACCTCGGAGCGCTCGGTGCCCGTCTGGGCGCCCGTGTCCTTCCGGAGGCGCAGGAAATGGGCGACCGGGACGGGCGTGCCGCCGACCGAGACTGTGCCGAGGCCGAGGAACTTGTACGGGCCGGCGCTCAGTGTCCGGCCCTTCACCGACGAGTTGGTGCCCGTGCACGCCGACTCCCACTGCTGGCCGACGGTGGCGTCGGTCGGCAGGGCCATGCTGCGGGGCGCGCAGGTGAACGAGCTCAGGTTGGTGAAGTTGAGGGGGCCGAGCGACCACAGCTGCCAGGACTGCCCGCCGGCCTCCCAGAGGTCGCCCGAGTGCAGGCAGTACTCCCACGTCTGCCAGTGATGGGTGCTGTAGTCGATCCGGAAGACCCAGCAGTTCTGTCCCCGCAGTGTCACCGTGCCGGGCAGGGTGGGTCCCTCGGCCTGCGACAGCGGCGGCAGGGAGAGCTTCTCGGTGCCCGAGCCCGTGTACTCGTAGACCCCCGGCGCCGGCCGATCCGCGCCGGGCACGCCGGCACCGCCCTTGCCCAACTCGGCCTCGGCCTGGCGCAGCGATACGGGCCGGGCGTGACTCGACGCCAGCACGACCACGGCCGCCACCGAGGCCAGCAGGAGGAGGACCACGCCGAGGATCCACGGCCAGCGGCGGCGGTGTCGCTTGCCGGGGGCCGGCACCGCGGGCTCCGTCACTGGGGCGATGGTAGGTCGTCGGGGCGGAAACCCGACTACTCGGTCCGGAGCAGCAGCGCCGCCGGCGTGCGGGCCGCGATGCGCCCGGGGATGGCGGCAACGAGGTTGCCGAGCACGAGGGCGCCGACGGCGATGGCCGCGATCACCGCTGCGGGCACCGTCGGGCTCGGCACGACGTAGATGGTGTCGGCGAAGAGGTCCCACAGGAACCGGCCGAGCACGATCCCGAGCGGCACCCCGATGACGAGCCCGATCCCCACGGCGACGCTCGACTGCCAGGCCACGCTCGCCGCGAGCTGGCGGCCCGTGAACCCGAGCGTCCGCAACATGGCCATCGACCGGCGCCGGCGCCGGACGGAGGCGACGAGGGTGAGGGCGAGGGCGACCACCGCCCCCGCCGTCAGCCCGAGCCCGAGGAGCAGCGGCGTAGAGCCCATCGACCGGTAGTTCACGATCTCGGCCGGTCGCTGCGCGTCGAACACCATGCTCGGGTAATTGGTGGGCAGCGTCACCTCCGCCGCGATGCGATGCAGACCCCGCAGCGCCGTCGCCGGGTCCACGCCGGGCTTGAGGCGCACGAAGATGGCGTTGGGGCCCGTCGGGGAGAGGTCGAACTGGTTGCGCACCGAGGCGGGGAGGAGCTGGTAGGGCACGACCGCCCCCGTCCCCATGGACGCGTGGCCCGTCACCCCGCCCACTCCCACAGCCGGCATGGTGGCCGTGCCGACGATCCGGAGGCGGTGCGGGGTTGTCGTGCCGTAGCGGACCGTGACGGTGTCCCCGACGGCCTTGTGGATCTGGGCCAGCGTGCCCGGCCCCAGCACGATCTGGTCGGCACCATCGAAGCCGTGTCCGGTCAGCACGGGTGGTGCCACCGACGTGCCCGGCGAGGTGCCGAGGACCGGCACGGTGCGCCCGTCGACCTGCAGGTTGCCGAACCAGTAGCCGGACCACGCGGCCACGCTGGCGTCGTGGTCGAGCAGCCGCGCCGACTGCGCGGCAGGCACGTCGGCGGCGCCGCCGCCGGCCATCAGCGCGTAGTTCCAGTTCCAGCCGTAGAGGCGCGGGTGCGACACGAGGGAGTTGAGGCTGGCGCCGAACACGACGGTGGCGATGACGACGACGACGGTCAACGTGGCGCCGAGGATGGCGGAGCGCACCGGCACCGAGTCGGCCTCCGCACCGGGTTCGAGGGCGAAGCGGATGCCGGTGACGGCCGACACGGGCAGGCCCGCCGAGGCGGCCGTCCCGGCGACGCGGGACGCAGCACGGGGACGGGCGCGCCACAGCGCCGCGCGCTGCGGTGCCCGCTGCACGGTCAGCGCCACCGCCACGGAGCCGAGGACGACGACCAGCACCGCCACGCCGACGCCGAGCACGGTCCAGTCGAAGGCGACGCCGTCGGGGACGAAGGGGCGGACCGGGCCCAGCGGGGCCAGCGGCGACAGTGCCACGGCAACGAGCCCCGCCAGCAGCGCACCCAGGACGACGGCCCCCATGATCCCGAACAGCCCGTCGCCGGCGGTCATCGCCGGACTGGCGCCGAGAGCGCGCAGGGTGCGCTCCTCCTGGTCCCAGAAGCCCAGCTGGCGTCCGATCACCTGGCCCGCGATCAGCAGCGCGGCCAGCGCGGCAATGAGGCCGAACACCCCGAGGGCGATGGCCTCGGGCTTGATGGCGTTCTGGGCCTTGGTGACGTCGATGGAGGCGTCGTAGAAGTCGTAGGGGAGGACGGAGGGGATGACGCGCTCGATCTCCGTCTCGACGGGGGTCACGTCACGGCTCCCGTGGTCGAGCTGGAGGTAGGTCAACGAGAAGTTCGAGCAGCAATTGAGCAGCTGGCGCGACAGAGCCGGGGTGAGGATGACCGTCACCGCGCTGTTGGCGTCGATGTCGTCCTGGACGACGGCGTTGTTGAGGACCACCGTCCCGACGAGGGTCAGGTTCCGACGGAGGGCCGGCTTCGGCGGTGCGCCGACTCCGGCGGCGCTGAATTGGGAGTCGGCGTAGGTGCCCCAGGGGACGGTCTGCCCGACGTGGAGACCCAGTGCACGCTCGGCGCCCTCGGTCATCATGATCTCGTCGGCCCGGTTGGGGTCCGCCATGCGCCCCTGCACGACGGTGACCCGGTCCTGGTCGAAGTAGAGCCCGCCGACGCTCCCCTCGACGTCCATGTTGGCGTTCTGCCCCGCCTTGGTCGGCTCCCCGTCCCGGGCGAGCGGCACGCTGTCCATGTCGGCGAAGCTCGTGGCGCGCCGCACGTGGGGCAGACGGGCGATCTTGGCCACGAGGGCGCCGTCGTAGCCGGTGGTGTACCCGAGGGCGGGGTCCCAGATGGCGGTGCCGAGGCTGAGGTTGGACGGGTTGGTGCTGGCCAGGAAGGTGGGGAACGACGACTCGGTCCGGCGGGCCGCGGCCAGCGCCCCCATGGCCAGGCCGCCGATCAGGCCGATCAGGAGCACGAGGGACAGGTACGCGCTCCAGCGGCGCCCGAAGGTGGCGCGGAAGCGGTACCGGGCGACCCGGAGGGCACCGCGGTTCACGGATCCGCGCCGCCGTGTCCGTGGAGCTTGAGCGTCGCCGTAAATCGCATCCGTGCCCTCTGCCTCGTCGGTGGCAGTCTGCCCGAGGGCACGATCGGCGCCAAGGTGGTTAGCCGGCGGAGAGGGCGTCGTGCCACCACCACACCGGTGGGTGCACGGTGCGCTGCGTCAGGTGAAGGCTCCCGACCGGGTGGCCAACCCTTCGGGCACCCGGTCCGGCACGGCGGCCGTCGACGCTGCCCGAGCCCGGTTGGGATACACGGTCAGGGCCAGCAGGACGAGCAGCGGGCCCGTGTTGGGATCGGTCCCGAGGCCGGTGAAGACGCCCCCGAACGCCTCCCCGAACATCCAGTAGTCGAGCGCCAGCGCGGCTCCGACGACCAGGAAGACGGTCGTGTGGCGGGAGACCAGCGGGCCCAGCCCGATCACGAAGGACAGGACGCCGCAGACAATGGCGACCGAGCCCCCGCCGCTCCCGAAGGCGTGGGCGACGGACAGCTGCACGTGGGACAGCCAGCCCGGCTCACCGGTGACGGACCCGCTGATGGTGCCCGAGATGGACCCGCCGGCCCGGTTCGCCGGCAGCAGCCACAGGATCCCCATGCCGCTCCACACGACGGCCCAGACGGCCTTGCCACCCCGTTCCCCGAGCGGCCCCTCGGCCGCGGCCGACCCCGACACCGCCGGACCAGCCGTCCGTGGCCACACCGCCAGGCCGATGGCGACGTAGAGCAGGGCTGCCCCCGGCGCGCCGGTGAGCGGCGACGCCATGCCGGTGAAGAGCATGCCGAAGCCCTCGCCGAGGGCCCAGACGCCCATTGCCCATACGAAGGAGAGGACCAGTGCGGGCCTCACGGTCTCGCGGATGAGCAGTCCGATCCCGATGACGATCTGGATGCCGGCGAAGACGCTGTCGACGACGGCGGGCTGCAGCGCGATCAGGTGTGCCATGTGGGTGATGGTGCTCGACACGATGCCCGGCTGGCCCTGGGCCACCGGCAGGATCACGCTGTCGGCGAAGTTCTTGCCGAACATCTCCGGTTGGAGTTGGAGCAGGCCGTCGATCAGCCAGATGATGCCGAGGCCGATCTGGATGGTCCGGGCGGACACCCGCCCCGATGCTGGCGCGCGCCCGGTGCTCATGCCGTCCCCTCAATGATCGGCGCCAGCTCGGCGCGCGTCAGGTCCGGCTGGAACTGGTGGGTGGCGGCCAGCGAGGGCTCGGTCCACACGTGGAGCATGAAGTAGGTGTTCGTGTTGTGGACGCCCGAAACGCACGTGCCGGCCGACGACGTCCGCCCGACGACCCGGCCACCGGAGAGGCACAGGTTGTCGTGGGCGTGCCACTGGGTCAGCGACCCGCCGACGTCAGGGCCGGGCGTGCAGGGCGCCGGGCCGAGATACATGGCGCCCATGAGCTTGGGCCCGTTGACCGTGTTGGCGTACATCAAGAAGGCGGGGTTCGACGGGTCGAACCCGTCGTTCTTGGCGATCTGCCAGTTGGCGTAGTGCACCATGTACCCGTCGGGATTGGTGGCCGGGGTGTACCCGGCTGCCGTGGCGGCGGAGAGGCTCGTGTACTTGGTCAGCGTGGCCTCGGTCTGCGCCACGAGCTGGTTGGCCGCCGCCTGCTGGGCCGCCGTCGGTGGACCCGAGGGCACCGGCGCCATCACCATGCCGTCCGACATGGTCGTCGCCCCCTTCACGTTGGAGCAGACGGTCGAGGTGGTCTGCGTCGCCCCGGTCGCCCGGGTCGCCGAGGCTCTGCTCGACATGCCGGCCATGGAGCTCGAGCTGGACCCGGTTCCCGGTGCGGAGGTGGTCGGCGTGCTCGAGCCCGCGTCCTTGGACGCCGCTGTGGCGGTCGGGGCCGGGTGGGAGGTCGCGTCGACCACCGAGGTCGCCGAGAGCACGAGCACGGCGGCCACGCCCACCGTCGTGAGCGCGGCCCACCACATCCTGGCGGCCAGGCCCATGCCCGACCAGCGCTGCGTGACCCGTTGCGTGAGACGCTCCATTGCTCCTCCTCGGTACCTCTTCGCCGCCAGCCTCAAGCCCAGATGTCAGGGGCGGGCAAGCGGGGTGTGAGGGAAGTGTGAGCCCCCGTATCGGCGTCGCGTCGTGACCGGGAAGGTTCCTGACGGATCGTTCCGGGACACGAATACGCAGGTCAGTTGTGCTGTGGCTCCCGCAACGCCGCATCGATGGAGTCGCCGAATGTCGGCCCTGTCGGGTCCAGCGGAGCGTTGGCGGCCGCTGCCGCGGGCAGGTCTGGTCCCGGTGAAACGGCGATCCGATCCCGACCTGCGGCTTTGGCGCTGAGAAGAGCGGCATCCGCCAGTGAGACCACATGATCGAAGTCTCCGGCCCGGTCGGATGACGCGAGGCCGAAGCTGACGGTGAACGCCGGGAGTCCGGCGATCACGATCCGATCGGCCATACGTTGCCGGACTCGTTCGAGCACCTGACGCGCTTCGTCGACGGGACACTCCGGCAGGACGATGACGAACTCCTCCCCCCCGTAGCGGCCCGCGATGTCGACTGGGCGCAGGGAGTCCCGGAGGACTTGCGCGAAGGTCCGCAGAGCGCGATCGCCGGCGGCGTGTCCGAAGACGTCGTTCAATTCCTTGAAGTGGTCGAGGTCGCCGTAGGCCACGGAATACGGCATGCCCGTGTCGTGAAGCTTCCGGACCGCTGTCTCCAGACTCCTCCGGGTCATGAGCCCTGTGAGGGAGTCACTGTTTGCCTGAGTCTGGGAGACCTCGAAGGCGCGCAGCATTGCCAACCGCTCACTTGCCCTTCGTGCCACCACCTCGACGTTGCCCTGTACCGCGTCGGAGGGCGGCGAACCGTCGTCGGTGGTCACATGGAAGACCCCCATCGAATTGCCGCTGATGCTCATCGGAACGCACAACGCGGAGCAACCTCGGCCTCGGAGGTTGGGACACGCATCGAGCGCCGTGCTCAAGGGGAACACCATGGTCCGTGCTCTCGATGCGGCTGGGCAATCGTCGGGGGACATGACCCCGCAACCGGCGTCGTCCGCTTGAGCGGTACTGACGAGCACCTGTCGAAAGTGAGCTGTGCTGGAATCGGCCAGGAGCAGCTCGGATCGCATGCCCGGAGCGGCCTGGCTCAGAGCCTCTGCCACCAGATCGAAGACGGACGCCTCCGCTTTCGACATCTCCAATGCGGTCTGCAGGGTCGCCTCGAACGCGATTCTCCGGGCGAGGTCGGACTGAACGGCCTCACGACGGGACTGCTCACGCTCCACCCGCAGCGCGTGTCGAGCGAGGACCGTCGTCACGATGGCAAAGACGACCCCGCCGATGGCAAGGGACCACACAAGGTCCACCCGCGCACTGTTGGCTGCCGCTCGTGCCTGGTCGGCGGTCGTGTTCAGACGATCGTCGATGGTCGCCTGCAGGGAGGCGAGGGTTGCATCGAGTCTCGCTTCGGCTGACTTCTCCACGGCAGCCAAATGCGCGGTATTTGCTCTCTGCGGTTCGCCGGCCAGGAAGGCACCCAGACTCGACTGCGCGGCGACGAAGGCCGTCATCTGGCCGGCCAGACGAGGAGCGAGGCCGGCATTGCCCGGCAACGCGAGGAGGTGCTGAAGGGTGAGGTAGGCCTTGTTCATGGCGAGGGAATCGCTCACCGCTCCGGTCACGAGTGTGGTGGCCGGAGCGGAGTTGTTGAAAGCCTCGGCAGCCAGTACCTGGAACGCGTTCTCTGATGCTCGGATCTGCCTCACGGGGGGCAGGAGCACGAGATAGCGGCCTGTGAGCTGGGCATTCAGCCTTTCGGCTCGGGACGAGTTGACCACCCCGAGGAGTCCCCCGGCTAGGGCGACCAGGGTCAGCACGACCCCCAAGAGGACGATGGCCCGGTGGGGCGAATACCAGCGCCAGGGGTCCGTGTCGCCCGGTTTCGACCCATTGCTCACGGCAGTACATATCGGCACGTTCGCGCCTCTTCATAAATTGTGAACAGGTTGTGCCGACGCTCACCTGCATTTCCCCCCGGGGCCTCCGTTCAGGCACGATTCTCGGCCCGGGTGCGATGATGCCCCGAGAGAGAAGAAGCGGGTTCGCGATGTGGGGGCGGGCCCGACCTTGGAACGGAGAGCCTGTGACTGCAACGGACGAGACGACACCGACCATCGCCGACGTCGATCGGCTCGTGGCCTGGATGGACGCCGAGGGGCTCGGCACCGGCGCCCCGCTCGAGCACGGCTACATCTCGGGGGGCAGCCAGAACGAGATCTACGAGCTACGCCGGGGCGACCTCCACTGCGCCATGCGGATCCCGCCCCCCACGGCGCCCGCGGAGCGGGACGCCGGCATCGTGCGCGAGTGGAGGATCATCGAGGCGCTGACCGGCACGGACGTGCCGCACACCGAGGCGATCGCCGTCTGCACGGACCCGGCGGTGCTGGGCCGGACCTTCTACCTGATGGGCTTCGTCGACGGGTGGTCCCCGATGGGTATGGAGCGCGGCATCTGGCCCGCCCCCTTCGACACCGACCTCGAAGCGCGCCAGGGGCTGGCCTACCAGCTGGTGGAGGGCATCGCCCTGCTGTCCAAGGTCGACTGGAAGGCCAAGGGGCTCGAGGACCTCGGGCGCCCCGACGGCTTCCACGAGCGCCAGGTGGACCGCTGGACCGCGTTCTTCGAGCGCATCAAGGGGCGCGAGCTGCCGGGCTTCGACGAGGCTTCGGCATGGCTGCGGGCCCACAAGCCGCTCGACTACATCCCGGGCATCATGCACGGCGACTACCAGTTCGCCAACGTGATGTTCAAGGACGGCGCGCCGGCGCGTCTGGCCGCCATCGTCGACTGGGAGATGGGGACCGTCGGCGACCCCAAGCTGGACCTGGGTTGGGTCGTGCACACCTGGCCCGAGGACACCAGCGGCGGCGAGGGGAGCGTCGGCGGCTACGTCGACATGACCGGCATGCCGTCGAGGGCCGAGGTGCTCGAGCACTACTCCAAGCAGTCGGGCCGCCAGGTCGACGACATCGACTACTACTGCGTGCTGGCCAAGTGGAAGCTGGCCATCGTTCTCGAGCAGGGCTACCAGCGTGCCGGCGCCGACCCCAAGCTGCAGGGCTTCGGCCCGGTCGTGCTCGACCTCATGGCCGCCGCCGGCGAGCTGGCCGAATCGAGCGACTACAAGGGATGAGGCCGCCGGGGGAGCTGTTCGATCTCTCCGGCAAGGTCGCCGTCGTCACCGGCGGGAGCCGGGGCATCGGGCGGGCCGTGGCCGAGGGCCTCGCTACCGCGGGCGCCGATGTCGTCATCGCCAGCCGCAAGCTGGAGAACTGTCAGAAGGCGGCGACCGAGATCGCGGCGGCGACCGGGCGCCGCACGCTGCCCGCCGCCTGCCACGTCGGCCAGTGGGAGGACAGCGACCGGCTGGTCGACACCGTGTACGAGGAGTTCGGGCGCTGCGACGTGCTGGTCAACAACGCCGGCATGTCGCCGCTCTACGACGGCCTCCCCTCGGTCACCGAGGCGCTCTACGACAAGGTGCACGCCGTCAACGCCCGCGGGCCGTTCCGCCTGAGCGCGCTGGTCGGGTCGCGCATGGCCGAGGGCGACGGCGGCTCCATCATCAACGTCACGACGGCCGGGTCGCTGCGCCCCGGCGCCGACGACCTGCCCTACGCCATGGCCAAGGCCGGCCTGAACGCCCTGACCCTCGGTCTGGCCGGCGCGTGGGCGCCCAAGGTGCGGGCCAACCTCGTGCTGCCCGGTGCCTTCGACACCGACATCACCAAGGCCTGGGGCCCGGACATGAAGGCCCACGCCGGCCGGCTCAACCCGATGCAGCGCATCGGGCGGCCCGAGGACATGGTCGGCGTCTGCGTCTTCCTGGCCAGCGATGCCGCCGGCTACGTCAACGGGGCCCAGGTCCTGGTTGACGGGGGGCTCTTCCGCTCGCTCTGACATGAGGTCCGCCAGGCGTCGACGACGCCCGGGCCGAAGGCGGCCAGCTCCGAGGCGAAGCACGACGACGTGACCCCCCCAGAGGCGAGCACGTTCACGAACCGCGGTGCGAAGATGCCCCCATGACAGAGAAGAAGAGGGTCGTCGTCTGGGGGACGGGGTTCGTGGGGAAGATGGTCATCCCCGAGGTGCTGCGCCACCCGAACTTCGAGCTGGTCGGTGTCGGCGTCAACGACAAGGACAAGGTCGGCCGCGACGTGGGGGAGATCTGTGGCATCGGGCCCACCGGGCTCACCGCCACCGACGACCTGAGTGCGCTCGTCGCCCTGCGGCCCGAT
>Ga0181518_10004900_pt1 | contig 11777 bp, 8 predicted proteins | sample PEATcosm2014_Bin_28_FD_119751 | JGI IMG/M metagenome (GOLD analysis project Ga0181518, IMG submission 119751) | Peatland microbial communities from MTU Mesocosm Facility, Houghton, MI, USA - PEATcosm2014_Bin01_60_metaG | ecosystem: Environmental > Terrestrial > Soil > Wetlands > Peat | place... | reverse complement strand
GGGATGGTGTGCATCACCGCGGTCACCGGCGAGGAGGCGAACGGCTCCAAGGAGATCTCGAACATCATCGTGGCGAACGGCACCGACGGCTACGAGCAGGGCGAGCCTTACCGCAAGATGGGCTGGAACGCGTCAGACACACGCCCGCTGACGTTCAGCGACTGCCGCGTGCCCGAGGCGAACCTGCTGGGACCGCGCGGCGCGGGCTTCAAGCAGTTTCTGCACATCCTCGACATCGGGCGCATCGGCGTCGCCGCGATGGGCGTCGGGCTGGCACAGGGCGCGCTCGACGAGGCGCTCTCCTACGCCAAGGAGCGCAAGGCGTTCGGCAAGTCGATCTCGAAGTTCCAGGCGATCCAGGGCAAGCTCGCGGACATGTCGACGGAGATCGCGGCCGCGCGGCTGCTCGTGTACAAGGCCGCGCGCGAGAAGGACGCCAAACGCAACTTCACGCTCACCGCCGCCCAGGCCAAGCTCAAGACCGGCCGCCTGGCGGTGCGCTGCGCTGAGGAGGCCGTGCAGATACACGGCGGCTACGGCTTCATCGAGGAGTACCCCGTGTGCCGCTTCTACCGCGACGCGAAGATCCTCACGATCGGCGAGGGCACCGACGAGGTCCAGCAGATGGTCATCGCCCGCGCATTGGGCGCCTGAGGGCTGCTCGCCGCACGCCGGCGCCAGACGAATATCCGGCCAGCGCGAGCTTTATTTCCGCGTGCGCGCGATGTAGTCTTCGCGCGTGTTCATGGGGGGACATGCCGGTCTCAGGCCGAGCGTCGTCCGGTCACTGCTGGCGCTGGCTCTCGCCGCGCTGGTGTTCGCAGCGCTGCACGCGACTTCTGCGCTGGCGGCCGAAACGACGATCGGCTTCGACCACCTGCCCGGTGGAGCAGAAGTCACGACGCCAGTCGCCGCAACCACGCAGTGGGAAACGGAAGGCCTGAAGCTCGGATTCGCTGAAGGAAAGGTGAAACCGGGCAAAGGCAACTGCGGGCCACCAACCGTCAAGAGCGAAGCGGAAACGGGCGTGCCCGCCGCCTCCAAGCCAAATTACGCGCTCCTCACCAGGTGCGCCTCCACCGCCACGAGCGGCACCTACGGGGTGCTGCTCGACCATCCGCGTGGAAAGCTGTCGATCGAAGCCCAGTCGCTGCCCGGTGGGTCCTCGCAGGTGCCGGTAACGCTCACCGCGTACGACAGCGAAGGCACGAGCCTCGGCAGCGCTGAAGGGAACGCCGAACACGGCGCGTGGACACGGATCACCTTCGCCAACCCGAGTAACGCGCAGGTCGCGTACTTCGGGATCGAAGCTCCGACGCCGAACATGAACGAAATCGTCATCGACAACCTCAGCTTCGAATCTCCACCATCGTCAGGCGAAGAACCGAAGTCGACGACGACCGAACCGACCAAGCCGCCCAGCCCCATGCCTCCCACGGCGAACGTCGCGCTGAGCACGCCGGAACCTGCGGCGGGCAAGCCGCTGACGCTGAGCGGCGCGGGCTCGACGGCGGGCAGCGGCCACATCATCTCCTACGGCTGGGACCTCAACGGCGACGGCACGATCGACACGAGCACGGGCACGAACCCGATCGCGCACGTGATCCTCACGCCAGGTCCGCACACGATCGGACTGACCGTCACGAACTCCAACGGCGAAAAAGCGACCACTCGCTTCAGCCTGTCCGTGCCCACCCTCTCCCACGTCCATCTCCCCGACAGCGGCGAAGGCGAATGCCAGCCGACGCTCGAAGTCGGCGACGCGCAGCTGCTCGCGGAATGCATCCAGAAGCTCCCCGGCGGCGGCTATGTGATCGGCGGCCCGGAGCTCGACGTCAACGGCATGATGCTCGTGCCCAAGAGCGGCGGCTTCATGAAGATCAAGACAGTCACCGACTACGCGCTCCTCGGCGGCGGCACCGTCACCGAGCTCTACGGCGCCCAGGTGTACGTCGAGCTGCTGAACACGCCGATCGGCGACATGGTGCTGGGCGAACGCAACCTGGAAGCGGAACCGATGGACCTCGAAGTCCACGCCGCCCCCAGGCTCACGCTGCAGGGACCGCTCAACCACAGCCTGAGGGCGCCCGCGCACGTCGCGGACGACGAACGGCCGTCGAAGACGCTGCTGATGGAGATCGGCGTCGGCCAGAAGTGCGAAGGCTCGGAAAGCAAGAAGGCGGGCTGCTGTCCTCCGTCCAACGCCAACACCGCGTGCGCCACGCTGCCGGGGAACTTCCCGCTGAAAGGGCAGATCGCCGTCTACCTCACGAACAAGGGCCAGGCGCTGTTCGACGTCCAGGTCGGGCTGAACCTGAAATCGGTCCAGTTCGAAGCCACGGGCGCCCTTGAGATCAGGGCGAACCTGGAAAAGGGCATCGAACTGCAGTCGCTGCAGTTCGAAATCGGCGAAGCGAGCCTCGCGCCGATCTTCAAAGTCAAGAAGGCGTCGTTCGTCTACTACTTCCCCGAATACGAAGAAGAATCCAAGCGCGACAGCTGGCAGGCGAAGGGCACGATCACCTTCGGTGAAGAAATCGTCGAACTCGAAGCCGAACTGTCGTTCAAGAAGGGCGAATTCCACTCGGCCGCGATGAAATTCAAAGCCAAGCCGGGCGTGCCCATCTATCCAGGAGTCGCGCTCAACGAGATCGGCGCGTCGGTGGAAGTGAACCCGCTCGCCTTCGGCGGCAGCCTCGGCGCCAGCATCGCGGAACTGCTCGAGCTGGAACTGGCGTTCAAGTTCCGGGAAGAAACCACGACCGAACTCGGCTTCTTCGGCGGCCAGGGCAAGCTGTCATACAAAGAAGACGAAATCGCGACGCTCGCCGCCGACGTGTACACGGACGGCTACATCGACGCACAGGTGAAGTTCGATCTTCACTTCCCGTTCGACTCGGACGAACCCCTGATCAAGGTGCTCGGCGAAATCGGCTTCTGGGACGAACCGGCGAGCGGGCTGTGGCAGGCCAAAGGCTACGTGTACATGAAAATCTGGGAAATCAGCGCGGAAGTCGCGGGCCTGATCAACAACGAATACGCCGCCGGCTGCCTCGAGGGCGAAGCCCTCGGCGTCTCGGGCGGGATACAGGGGCGCTACCGCTTCTCCGACGGCAACATCTCCGGGGGCGTGTTCGCCGGCAGCCACTGCACCGACCAGCTCAAGCAGTACAGCGAGAAGCCGCTGAAGAAACACAGCGGCGGCTTCGTCAAAGAAGAAGGCCTGCGCTTCGCGCGGCAGTCGGGGGGCGCGTTGGCGGCGGGGCTCGGGACGCTCGGCGGCGCTGACACGGCCGGCGCGAGCGCCGCGGCCGCGGCCGGCGAAGGGGAAACGCTGACGTTGCCCAACGGAACGCTCGGCCAGGAGCTGCGCATCACCTCGCCCTCGGGCACGCCCGTCGTGACGCTCGTCGGCCCGGGCGGCCAGACGTTCACGACGCCCCCGGCGCCCGGCCACGTCGTCGGCGTGCGCGAACAGTACACCGCGGTGGTCGCGCCCAACCACGACCAGGTGCTCGTGCTGCTGCTGCACCCGCAGGGCGGCGAATGGCGCATCGAGCCCGCGGCCGGCTCGCCGCCGATCTCCAAGCTGGAAGTCGCCGAAGACGTGGCACCGGCGACCGTGCGCGTGCGGGTGAAGCACAAGGGCGGGCGCAGGTGGTCGCTCGCGTACAAGATCGGGCATTTCGTGCCCGGCTCGAAGGTGCGCTTCGTCGAACGCGGCCGCGACAGCACGCACGTGCTGGGCACCGTCGCGAAGGCGAACGGTACGCTGTCGTTCAGCCCGCAGGAAGGGCTGTCGCGGGCGCGCACGGTGTACGCGTACATGCTCGACACCGAAGGCGCGCCCACGCGCGAACTGACCGTCGGCAGCTACACCGCGCCCGCCGCGTTCAGGCCGAGCCGACCGCGCCACGTGCGCTTCGTGCGCCACGACGCGACCGCGCTGATCAGCTGGGGCGCAGTGGCGGGAGCGCGCGTCTATCGCATCAAGATCGTCGGCAGCGACGGGCGGCTGGAAACGCTCTCGCGCAAGCCGGGCAGCCTCAGCGTGACGGTGCCCAACGTGCTGCCGTTCGAGAGCTTCACCGCGACCGTCACCGCCGTCGGCGGCCCCGACAGGCTGTCGGGAGTCGCCGCCACCGCCAAGCTGAGCGCCGTCAAGCCCCCGAAGGCTGCCCCGCGCAGGCACTCCCACAAGCACCGGTAGTCGCCTGCCCCGTCGGTGCGTCGGTGACGGCGTTGGGCGTATGGAGAGGCGACAGCCGTTAAGTACGCATAGACGCGTAACGCAATATTGCGTATTGTTTTATATGCGATCTTGTATTATAATTGAGGGATGGCCAGCTCCTCCACCGTCAACCCGTTCCGCTACGGCGCGCTCGCGCTGGATGACGCCTTCACGGACCGCGAGCAGGAGACGGCAGAGCTCAAGGCCGACGCCCTCAACGGCCAGGACGTCGTGCTCTTCGCTCCCCGCCGCTACGGCAAGTCGTCGCTGCTCTGGCGCGTCTCCCAAGAGCTGATCGCCGAGGGTGCGCTGGTGGCGCACGTCAATCTGATGACGACGCCCACCCCCACGCAACTCGCCGAGAAGCTCGCCCGCACGATTCACGAGGACATCGCCTCGCCGTTGTTCCGCGCCAAGGAGCGACTTCGGATCTTCCAAGGCCTGCGAATCCGCCCCACCGTCACGGTCGACCCCGAGGACGGCTCGCTGAGCTTCAGCTTCGACTCGAGTGGGCGCAGGGAGGACATCAACGCAACGCTCGAGCGGCTGCTGGAGCTGCCGGGGCAGCTCGCCGGCGAGCGCAAGCGCCCGGTCGTGCTGATCCTCGATGAGTTCCAGGAGATCATGGACATCGACGCGAACCTCCCGCGCCTGATGCGCTCCGTCTTTCAGCAGCAGCCGGAGGTCGCACACCTGTATCTGGGGAGCAAGCGCCACATGATGGAGCACATCTTCAGCGACGAGAACGAGCCCTTCTGGCGCAGCGCGAAGGAGATCGAGCTCGGCGCTATCGAGCCTCAACCCTTCGGCGAGTACATCGAGCGCCAGTTCAAGCGCACGGGCAAGAAGATCACGCCGGCGGCCGTCGACGCCGTCCTGGAGACGACCCGCGGTCATCCATACGCGACCCAGGAGCTGTGCTACTTCCTCTGGCAGGACACGCCGGCGGACGCCACAGCGACCGACGAGCACGTCGCCGAGGCCGTCGCGAAGGTCCTCAACTCGGAGCACGCCCACTTCAGCCTCGTGTGGGAGGACGCTCCCGCCCATCAGCGCCTTCTGCTCAGAGCGCTGGCCGAAGAGCCCGGGCATCCGATCTCCGCGGAGTATCGCCGTCGCCATGCGCTACCGGGAGCGTCGAGCGTACAACGAGCGCTGGGAGCACTGGAGAAGGCCGAGCTCGTCGGGCGTCGCAAGGGTGAGGCCTGGATCAGCGAGCCGTTCCTGGCTCAATGGGTGCTTCTCAACGACGCATAGATTACGCGGATCTGCGTAATGCAAACTTGCGTAACGCATCCGTGCGTAACGCGTAATCGCCCGACCACCGCACCTCGATCACCGGCTTATCAAGCGATCCATTGGACCGAACGAAACCAGTCCGTTAGCATCCGATCGACCATGTCCGCGCCGACGCAGACCCGCAGCGACCCTCTGATCGCCTCCTCGGAGGCGGTTCCGACCAAGAGTAGCTCGGGCCCGTCGCTGCTCGACTGCGCGCGCGTCTTCGTGCGCCAGCCCTCGCCCCCGTACCTGTTCGGCGCGCTCGTGCTGGCGCTCGCCGCGCGTGGCGTCCAGGGCCAGTTCAGCTGGCGCGACCTGGTGATGGTCGCCGGCCTGATCGCCGTGACGCCGTTCGTCGAGTGGGCGATCCACGTGTACCTGCTGCACGCCAGGCCGTTCACGCTGCTGGGGCGCAAGGTGGAGATCCTCAGCGCGCGCGAGCACCGCGCCCACCACGAGGCGCCGGCGGTGCTCGAGGGGGTGCTGATCCCCGTGTACGCGGTGCTCATCTTCCTGGTGGCGATCGCGGCGGTGAACTGGGCGCTGTCGTTCCCGATCCACCTGGTGCTCGGCGGCCCGCGCCTGGCGTACGCGACGACCGGCGTCGTGACGAGCTTCGCGATCCTCGCGGCATACGAGTGGACGCACTTCCTGATCCACACCCCCCACCGCGCGCGCTCGCGCTACTACAAGGCGATCTGGCGCAACCACCGCCTGCATCACTACAAGAACGAGCACTACTGGTTCGGTGTGACCTCGACGGTCGGCGACCGGGTGATCGGCACGCAGCCCGATCAGCGGACGGTGCAGCGCTCGGCGACCGCCCGGTCGCTGCACGCCGAGCAGTGACGGCTCGCCGGCGACGGGGTCAGCGGGGCTCGAGCACGACCAGCGGGATCTCGCGCTCGGTGCGCTTCTGGTAGTCGGCGTAACCCTTGTAGGTCTTCAGCACCAGCGGCCACAGCCGCGCCCGCTCCTCGGGGTCGGCCACGTGGGCATACACGTCGCGATGAGCCGACCCGACCTGGACGGTGGTGTCGGGGTTGGCTAGGAGGTTGTGAAACCAGCCGGGGTTCTTGGGATAGCCGCCCTTGGACGCCACGAGCACGAGGTTCGGGCCGTCGACCGTGTACACGAGCGGGCTGGTGCGCCTGATCGCGCTCTTGGCGCCCACGTGATCGAGCAGCAGCGTCGGCGGGGCGCCCGGGAAGCGATGCCCGATCAGCCCGCCCGTGGCGCGGTAGACGGCTGCGTGGCCGCCCATCACGCGCGTGAGCAGTGGCCAGCTGCGATCGGCGAGCTTCAGGTAGTCCATGCCGCGCAGACCCTAGCCCGAGGCGCGCTCGAGCAGCTCCGTGGCGGCGCTCGCCGGGTCCAGCCGCCGCTCGACGACCTCCTCGAGCAGCCGCTGGAACTCGGGGTCGCCGTGCAGGTCCTCCTCCAGGCGCCGGCGCATGCGCGTGGTCGCGATCGCCAGCACCTCGTTGCGCAGGTTGCGCCTGCGCCGCTCGGCCAGCTGCCCGGCGGCGAGAATGTGGGTGCGGTGCTCCTGCAGGGCCGCGACGAGCTCATCGATGCCCTCCCCGCGGGCGGCCTCGGTCTTGACGATCGGCACCCGCCAGCGCTCGCGCGCTTCCTCGGGCGTGCGGTCGAGGTTGGCGAGCGAGAGCACGCCACGGATCTCGCGGACCATCGTGTCGGTCAGCGGATGGTCGGCCTTGTTGATGACGATCACGTCGGGGATCTCCATCACGCCCGCCTTCAGCGCCTGGATCGAATCGCCCGAGCCGGGCATCAGCACGAGCACGATCGTGTCGGCGTGGTCGATGATGTCGATCTCCGCCTGACCGACGCCGACGGTCTCGATGAATACGTCCTGGCGGCCGGCCGCGTCGAGCAGCAGGGCGGCCTGCAGCGCGGCCTCGGAGAGCCCACCGAGCGCGCCGCGGTTGGCCATCGAGCGGATGAACACGCCGGGGTCGAGGAAGTGCTCGGTCAGACGAATGCGATCTCCCAGCAGCGCGCCCTGCGTGAACGGCGAGGACGGGTCGATCGACAGCACGCCCACCGTGCGTCCGCCTTCGCGGCGCGCCTTCGTGAGCGCCCCGATCAGCGTCGACTTGCCCACGCCCGGCGGCCCGGTGAAGCCGACGACCTCCGCGTGGCCGGTGTGCGGATACACCTCTCTGACCAGCTCCCAGCCCTCCGGGCGGTTGTCCTCTACGAGCGTGATCGCGCGCGCCAGCGCGCGGCGGTCGCCGGCGAGCAGGCGCTGGGCAAGGGTCGGGTCTGCCATCGAGCGCGCAATCATCGCAGGGGCCGCGCTCTCGGCCCGCCCGCACACGCCCCTGCTCGGCGTCCGCGTCGTCCGGAGGTCCCATACGATTCGGGCGCGATGGAGCTCGTTGCCGACCCCGATCCAGTTGCCGCCGAGGCTCGCACGGAGCAGATCGGCGAGTCGCTGCGCCGCGCGCCCGCGCCGCTGCACGGCGGCCCGCTGGCGCTGCTGCGCTTCATGCGCGCGCATCGCATGCTCAACCGCCACTACGCGCTGCTGCTCGGCCGCTACGCGCTGTTGAAGCTGCGCTTCGGGCGGCGCCTGAAGACGGACGGGATCTGCTTCGTCTGCCCTGGCGTGAAGCTCGAGATCGGCCCTCACGCGACGCTGCGCATCGGACGCTGGGCATGGCTCGGGCACGGGTGCAAGATCCGCGTGCACGAGGGCGAGGTGAGCATCGGCGCCAAGACCGTGATCGGCCAGGAGGCCACGATCTCCGCCTACCAGCACGTGTCCATCGGGCGCGAGTGCATCATCGCCGACCGCGTCATGCTGATCGACTTCGACCACGGCGTCACCGAGGTCGACCGCCCGATCCGCGCGCAGGGGATCTACAAGCGCGACGTGCGCGTCGGGCACAACGTGTGGATGGGCTACGGCGCGTGCATCCTGCGCGGCGTCACCGTCGGCGACAACAGCGTGGTTGGCACCAGCTCCGTGGTCACCAAGGAGGTACCGGCCAACGCGGTGGTGGCAGGCGCCCCGGCGCGCGTGATCCGGATGCGCGAGACGCCGCGGGCGATGCGGTGGGACTGACGGGGCATCGATCCCGAGTTCACAAGCAGGCACGCGCCGTGGGAGGTCCACATGCGAGGCTACAATTCTCGAGATGAGTGTCGCGAAACCCAAGACCAACGCCAGCCCGAAGGCCCCACCGTCACAGCCGAAGCGACCCGAGCTTTCTCACGGGTTTCCGGGCACGAGCAGGAGCGCGCCGAGGCTATCCGGCGCCTTGCAGAGGAGCATCGCGAGACGCTGCGCCGTCTGGGCGAGTCGCGCTAGCGCGTAACCATTCGTTGCCCGATGGTACCAAGCGACCTGCGTTCCTCCTGACTGCACGGTTTCTCGAGGTCAACGGCTCACCAACCCGGCACGCTGCCCGCCGTGAGGGTGCCGTTGGTCGTGCGCATTGCAGCTGGTAACACCAACCACGAGGCAATTACTGTGCGGCTCTCCAAGCGCATCGCCCGAGCCAACCCGGCTTGGACCTCAATGTGGGATCGGAGTTGCGCGCAGGGCAGTGTGGCGCGCCGCGGACGACGCTTTCCTTTTGTACGCCCGGAAGTCGCAGCAGTCGGGTTGGTGGTTGCTGCCGTGTCGAGCAAGCGGTTGCGCTAGGCGGAGAACCATTGCGCCCGCCCGAAGGACGGATTACCTTGCACGTATTTCATCGGGCGACAAGCGCGATCTCCTCGTTGAGCCACGCTTCCGCGAATGCGAATTGCTCTTCGCGCAAGATCTGTTCCATCTTCTGCAGCTCAATGGTCACACCAAACTGTCGCGGCCGGCCTCTGTTTGATACGACACTGCCTAGAGCCCCGCACGAGCTAAGCCAAGAAGCTCTAGGCCACAACTCCTGCACCGCCGCTGCGAGACAGAACCCAACAAACACCTCATCAGCTTGATCAGATCGATATTTGCGCCTAACCTCGAACGTGCCGAGTTGATCGCCGTCACCCGCCTGTACCGCCGCGTCAGCCGAAACCCACGGGCGGTGCGCCGAAAGCATCAGGTCTGAAAGATACGCCAAGTCCCCGTTCCTTACCCACGAGCGATGGGCGCCCAATGTCGCCCGGGCTAGAACATGCTGAAGATCCAACCGGTAACCAGCCCGCCAAATCGCACCCAACCGCGGAATCACCGCGGCCTGCAGGCCATAGCGCTTCACGTGATCTTCCAAACCCACTAGATGTGTGCCGCAAGCCAGCGAGGCGAGCGTCATGTCCTCTTGAACTGCTGCCGCAAGCTCCGTACGATATCTGTTGACTAGGTGCTTACGGGCGCGCTCCCAGAAGCTAACCGCACGTGTATCCTCTGACGATCGGCGCGAGAGCGGAATCACAGCATCCAAGCCAAGCAAGAGCTCGATGGCTGCTTGCCGTCCTTCGCCGATACCCTCAGAGATCACCTGATCGACACCCTCACGCACGGCGTCTCGGTTCTCCTCGCTCGCAGCCATAGCGAGCGCTTGCACCGCCAGCCATCGCTCTACCGTCGTTCCACGCTCGCACAGATTGTTGGTGACCGCTTGCGCAACGCGAGCAACAGTTGCCGGCCGCGGGAACATAAATCCGAGACACTGACATAGAAATGTCGCGATGTTCAGCGCCTCGTCCGCTCCGGCGGCGGCCAGGTATTCAAGGACCCCCACAAAAAGCGCATCTGCGCCACCTTCACTTGAGCGTGCCTTGATCTGAAATGCCAGCTGTGCAACGACGTCCCACTCGCCTCGCTCAACATGCGGCAGCACGTCATCTATAAGCTCGGTCAAGGTATCGTGGCTAGCGACAAGCTGCCGGGCGGCGAAGTATTCAAGGAAAGTTCTGTGGGTAAATTGGTACAGCGCTTCCCCGTCTCCGGTCGTCCCTGTATCGGTAAAGACCCAGGCGCGCCCACGACAGAACTCCACAAACGACCGCGCCGCTTTGCGTGCCTTATGTACGTCGGTGAAGCGCCAGGTGTGGAGATATGCAGTCGTACGCTCGATCAGTTGACGCTCGGTCACGCCGGTCTGGCGCACTTCATCCTCGTAGATCCATCGCGCTAGGTCGTTCATGGCGGGCTCGACATGACCGCTGATTGGGAGGTACACCTTGATCGCGCGGCGCCTGTCCCAGACGTCGAAGAGCATCGTCGCACACTTCTCGTAGACCTCTGGCCGATTACGTGGTATGTATCCCTGACCCCTGTAGAGATTGCACATCAACGCTAGCATCAGAGGATTGCTACGAACATCGCTTACCGTCTCGCTCTCACGTAGGAATGCCTCGGTCTTTGCGTCACGTTCATCAGGAGACAGCTCATCATCGAGGGCGAACCACTTTTGCGCATAACGCTCGACGCGCGGCCGGTCGAAGTCGTTAAGCCACGCGACAGTGAAACGATCGTCGTCTAGCGCGGCCAGTGGATACCCGACCTCTCGTGAAGTGACCAGAAGAAATGTGTTCGGGTAACGCCGGCTAAAGCTCTCAACCTCATCACGAATTTCCTGGCGATGATTGGCGTCCAAGAGCTCGTCGAGTCCGTCGAAGGCGATGAACATAGACCCGCGCAAAAGCAGATGCTCAACCATCATCGGTGCGTGCGGCAGCTGGAGGCTAGTGTGTATCTCCTCTGCGATAAAGTCCGCCAGCGAAAGCGGCCGCTCTCTTTTTGCGGCGCTGTAGTCGCGGAGCTTTACGATAAAAGGCAGACGCTCACACCCACCCAATACCGGCTCTGGCGCCATCGCCACTTGATGACATACCCGGATGGACAGACTGGACTTTCCGGCACCGGGATTGCCTAGTATCACGCCGTTGCGGAGCGTCGCGAGCCAGTCAGTCAATGTAACGGCACCGCCTGAGCCTTTTTCCCGTTGACGCGAAAGTAGTGGGTCCACGTAGAGGCGATCCATGGCGAGTCGCGGCGCGCCGTAGAAGTCAGGTGGCGTGATGTAAGAGGTCCGGTGAGCAACCTCCGACCTGAGTTGCAGGGTGAACTCAGCTAGGGCCTCCGTAGTAAAGGTAGGCGGCGCTATTAGGCGCTCGATTGCTTCAAGTTGCTCGCTCAGCATCTTGTGCCGTAGAGCCGCCCGTGTATCGAGGGCTAGTGGGTTCCCCGGCAACGTTTGCCGGTTTCCATAACCAGGGGTGATGGTGCTGGCGGCGAAGTCCTTGAGTCGAGATCGCTACTCGACCGGGAGGGGCTATGGCCGCCAGGGTGCAG
>Ga0181518_10004899_pt1 | contig 11778 bp, 11 predicted proteins | sample PEATcosm2014_Bin_28_FD_119751 | JGI IMG/M metagenome (GOLD analysis project Ga0181518, IMG submission 119751) | Peatland microbial communities from MTU Mesocosm Facility, Houghton, MI, USA - PEATcosm2014_Bin01_60_metaG | ecosystem: Environmental > Terrestrial > Soil > Wetlands > Peat | place... | reverse complement strand
GGCCAGGTCGAGTCCGAGTGCGGGTAGTCGGACTCGTAGGTGATGTTGTCCTCGCCGATCTCGTCGACCGAGCGCAGCCCGTGGGCGTCGTCGAAGAAGCAGCCCCAGACGTGGTCCTTGAAGTAGCTCGATGGCTTCTCCGGCACGATGTCGGCCACGCCGCCCCAGCCGCGGTTGTCCTCCCAGACGCGGTCGGCGCGCTCGAGGATGTAGGGGATCCACCCGATCTGCCCCTCCGAGTAGGCCACCTTGAGCTCGGGGAAGCGCACGAAGACTCCGCTGAAGAGGAAGTCGACCAGCGAGAAGGTGGCGTTGGTGTGGGTCAGCGTCGAACCCACCGCCGGCGGGGCGTCGGCCGAGGTGGACGGCATCTTCGACGAGCTCCCGATGTGCATGTTGACGATCGTCTTCGTCTCGGCGCAGGCCCCGAAGAAGGGGTCCCAGTAGTGGTCGGGGTCGTGCACGCTGGGGAGGCCAAGGAACGGGGGGATCTCGCTGAAGCAGACGGCGCGCACGCCGCGCTCCGCGTTGCGCCGCACCTCGGCCGCGGCCAGCCCGGCGTCCCACAGCGGGATGAGGCACAACGGGATGAGCCGGCCGCCCGTGTCGGCACACCACTCCTCGACCATCCAGTCGTTGTAGGCCCGGATGCAGAGCAGCCCGAGCTCCTTGTCCTTGGCCTCGGTGAAGGTCTGCCCGCAGAAGCGGGGGAAGGTCGGGAAGCACAGCGCGGCCTCAATATGGTTGGCGTCCATGTCGTCGAGCCGTGGCTTCACCTCGTAGGAGCCGGGGCGCATGTCCTCGTAGGTGACGCCCTTCATGGTCACCTCGTCGCGGGGCACCCCGACGGCGGAGTCGACGCGCAGCAGCGGTCGCTTGAGGTCCTCGTAGTACCACCAGTCGACGGGCGTGCCCGAAGCCCCCGGCTTCACCTTGAGCTGCCCGCCGCGGTACTCGACCTCGGGCATGGGCGCCCGCACGATCCGCGGTCCGACCTCGAGGTACTTGGAGGGGAGGCGGTCCTGCCACACGTTGGGCGGCTCGACCACGTGGTCGTCGACCGAGATGATCATCGGCAGGGGCTCAGGCATGGCTATCGAGCGTAGCCCGGACCTGACGGGGCGTCAGAAGTGCAGAAGGCAGGGGCTCAGCCGAAGACCTCGGCGAAGAGGTCGAGCATCGCCTGCCAGGAGCGGCGGTCGGTGGGCTCGTGGTAGGCGATGCCGGGGATGTCGATCCCAGCGGCGCGGGTGTTGGTGAACGAGTGGACGGCGCCCCCGTAGACGACGAGCTGCCAGTCGACCCCGCCGGTCCGCATCTCCTCCTCGAAGGCGCGCCGCTGGTCGACGTCGACGATGGGGTCGTCGGCACCGATGAGCGCCAGCACCTTCCCCGCAATGTTGCGAGCGTCCTCGGGCCGGGCCGTGGCCAGCCCGGAGTGGAACCCCACGACCGCCTTGAGGTCGGCGCCGCCGCGCGCCAGTTCGAGCGAGAGCGTGCCGCCGAAGCAGTAGCCGATGGCGGCCAGCCGGTCCGTGTCGGCGCGCGGCTCGGCGCGCAGCACGTCGAGCCCCGCCGTCCCGATGGCCCGGGTGCGCTGGAGGTCCTCGCGGAACTCGCCGAGTCGCGCCATCATCTGGTCGCGGGCGGCCAGCGGCACCCCGCCTCCGTGGTAGTCGAGGGCGAAGGCGACGTAGCCGAGTTCCTCGGCCAGCCGGACGGCGCGGGAGCGGGCGTGGTCGTCGAGGCCCGGGCCTTCGTGGGAGACCAGGACGCCGGGCCGGCGATCGGAGCCGTCGGGGAGGGCAAGCGTGCCGATCATGGTGCGGCCGTCGGCCTCGTAGGAGATGTCGCGCGTGCTGACCATGGGCGCACCGTACTCGGCGCCCGTCGACGCCATACTGGCCCCGATGCGCGGAGACGACGGCCGACGCCTGCAATCCGGATTGGTGGCGGCGGCGCTGGCCGCCCTGTTGCTGGCGTCGTGCAGCTCGAGCCCCTCGACGCCTCAGGCCGCGCCCACCACGACGCGTCCGCCACCGTCGTCCTCGACGACCACCGCGACACCATCCTCCACGCTCCCCCCCGTGCCGACCTCGGGCCCCCTGCAGGCGGGGGCGCCGATCGCCCTCCCGTTCTCGGCCGACCGTGTGACGGCGGCCGAGAGCCCCGACGGCGCGGTGTTCGTCGCCCCCCAGGACCCGACCAGCCCGTCACCGGCCATCGCCTGGGTCGTCGACGGCAACGGCCCGGCCGTCATCGCCGAGCACGTGGCTACCGGGATCGCCGCCCTGGCGGCGGACAGCACGAACTTCTACGTGGCGACCTACTCGGACGTCTACGCCTATGACCGGGCGAGCGGCAACCAGGACGGGCAGTGGACGATGCCGACCGTCAACGCAGCCAACAGCTCCGACGACGACCTCGTCTCCATGGCGGCCGCCGGCGGCGGTGTGCTCGTCTCGGTCACGCAGGGTGACACGGTCGCCGTGTACCGCATCGACCCGTCGTCATCGGCGCGGCCGCATCTGCTGGTACAGGGCCTCGGTGACGCCATCGGGGCCGACGGCTCCGTCTACTACGAGCGCGCCGACCACCACCTCGCCGTGCTGCGCCCCGACGGTGCCATCGCCAGCGGTGCGGTGCTGCACCACACGCCGAACGGCCTGGGCGGTGGCGTGCAGTATGTCGACGGCGTCGCCGGCGGTGCGGTGTGGGTCAGCCAACCGGCCGGCCAGGGGCTCGATGCCGAGTTCACCACCTTCGACGCCACCACGCTCGTCGTGCTCGGGTCGTACACCGGCACGGTCACGAGCAGCGTGGTCGACACGGCGGCCGGCCCGCTCGTCCTGGATCAGTCCGGCAGCTCACCGTCGTGCCCGCAGGGGACATCGCCGTCGTCGTGCGTCCTGCGCATCGACCAGCACGGCAACGTGAGCGATCCGGTCGGCGTCGGGGCCGCGGTGACCCTCGTCGGGCCCGGTCCGGCCGTCGTCGTGTCCGACACCTCGACCGGCCAGTTCGACCTCGTGCGCCTGTCGTAGCGGCGCCCGCTCAGGCCTCCACCACCCCGGGCGCCTCGAACTCGGTCTGGAACAGGTAGGCGGTGGCCAGGCTCCGGTACGGTCGCCACGGCGCCGCGATCGTGAGCACGTCGTTCTGGGTGGGGAGGTGGTCCATCCCGTAGGCGCGCTGGAGCACCTTGCGCAATGCGAGGTCCCCGGGCAGGACGACGTCGGGACGGTCGAGGGCGATGATCAGCATCCCGTGCACCGTCCAGGGCCCGACGCCGGGGATGGCCGTCAGCCGGACCTCGATCTCCTCGTCGGTCATGGCGCGCAGCTCCTCGTCCCGCAGCGTGCCGTCGGCGAACTGCGCCGCCACCGCGCGCAGCGTCTCGACCTTCCGCCCTGACAACCCGGTCTGTCGGAGCACCGCGGGGTCCGCCGCCAGCAGCTCGGCCGGTTCCGGCAGTCGACCGCCGAAGCCCGCGTTCAGGCGCTCGAGGATGCGGCGGGTGGCGGCGACGGACAGCTGCTGGCCGGCGATCTGGAACACCAGCGCGCCGAAGACGTCCATCGGTGGCAGGTCGGCCAGCCAGGCTCGAGGGTCGAAATCGGGGTGGGCCGCGATGATGCGGGCCAGGACGGGATCGGCCCGGCGGAGGTGCGCCACAGCCGCCACCGGGCCGGCCACGGCGACGGCACGCCGGGGGGCGCGGCTCAATAGTGCATCGCGACGCCGCCGTTGGGGCTGAGCAGCTGTCCCGTGACGAAACTGCTGGCGTCCGAGGCGAGATACAGCACGCAGTACGCGATGTCCGACGTCACCCCCACCCGGCGCAGCGGGGTCATGCGGGCCATCGGCTTCACCATGGCCGCCTTGGTCTCCTCGTTGACGGTCCCGTCGGGGTTCGTGTAGTAGCGCGCCGTCATGTTGGAGGGGACGAAGCCCGGCGCGACTGTGTTCACGCGCACCCCGTGCTCGCCCACCTCGACGGCCATCGACATGGTCAGCTGCGCCACCGCGGCCTTGCAGATGGCGTAGGGCCCGATGCCGGGCGCGGGTGTGAGCACGGCCGCGGAAGCCATGTTGACGATGGAGCCGCCGCCCTGCGCCACCATCACCTTGCCGGCGGCCTGACATCCGTACACGACGCCCTTGAGGTTCACCGAAAGGATGCGATCGAACTCGTCGGGGTCGAGGTCGATAATTGAGCTGTCGATCATGATCCCCGCGATGTTGCACAGTACGTGGAGCCCGCCGTGGCGGGCCGTGATGTGGCCGACCAGCGTCGTCGCCGCACCGGGGACCGAGATGTCGATCTCCGCGGCCTCGGCCTTCCCGCCCTGATTCAAGATGCCACTCGCCGTCTCGGCCGCGGCGGGACCGTTGATGTCCGCGCAGACCACTGTGGCGCCGGCGGCCGCCAGCGCCTCCGCCGTGGTGCGCCCGATGCTGCCACCCGCCCCGGTGACGAGCGCCACCCGGCCCGTCAGGTCGAACGCGTCCCGCACACTCAGAGCAGTTTCCACCGGCGCACCTTACGCGCGCGATGGCCTTGCGATCAGGCCGCGTCCGCCCGGGGCTCAATCCGGAAGACCGGATAGTCGGCGGCGATCGCCTCGAAGTCGCGCAACGGGGCCTTGGGGTCGACCGGGATGTGGGGGCGGGCCCCCGGCGCCAGCGCAAGGTAGCGGCGGAGGATGGGCGCCCGCAACGCCGGGTCGACCTCGACCAGCACCACCGACTCCCGCCTGCCGTGGCGCAGCTCGGCCTTGCCGCCGTCCGCCTCGAGGTTGCGCACCCAGTTCGCATCCGGCCCGAGCATGGAGACGAGATAGCGCTCACCCTCGTAGTCAGCGATCACGACCGGCAGCGAAACGGCCTTCCCGCTGCGGCGCCCACGGACCTCGAGCGCACCGGCGCGGGACGGCATCAGGCCGGCGGAGAACGCGACAGCCGACAGCCGGTTCTGTATCTGCGCGAACCGTCTGGGGCGCCCACCCCGGTACAGCCAGCGCAGGTAATCGCCGTACGTCCACATGCCCCGATCGTGCGGCCGCCGTTCCGCATCCGCCAGGGCCGATGTGCCCTTACGCGCTCACACCTTCCAGCGCCAGCAGGGAGCGCTTCACCTTCAGGCCGCCGCCATAACCGCCGATCCCGTTGCTCGCCAGCACGCGGTGACACGGGACGATGATCGGGATGGGGTTGCGCCCGTTGGCCTGGCCCACGGCGCGCGGCCCCTTGGGGCACCCGACCCGGCGGGCCAGCTCGCCGTAGCTGATCGTCTTGCCGTATCCGATGCGCGTCAGCTCGGCCCAGACCTCCTTCTGGAAAGGGGTGCCGTCGAGCTCCATGGGCACGTCGAATTCGGTGCGCTCGCCGGCGAAGTACTCCTCGAGCTGCGACGCCGTCTCCTTGAGAACAGGCGGGACGTCGTCGTCGCGGCGTCCGTGTCGCCGCTCGTGTGGCAGCCAGACGCCGATCAGCACGTCGCCGTCGCACTCGAGGACGAGACGGCCGATCGGGGTGTCGAGGGGCATGGTGGCGGTGGGGGAGGTCGTCATGCTGCACGTCCTTTCATCGGTGGGGTGGGGATCTCGGCGTCCGGTATGGGGAGCGACCACAGGTGGGCCATGGCGTAGCTGCGCCACGGCCGCCAGCCGTCGGCGGCGGCGGTGAGACGCACGGGCTCGTCGGACAGGCCGATCGCCCGCGCCGCTCGCCGGATGCCGAGGTCGCTCGGCATGAACGCGTCCGGGTCGCGCAGCGCGCGCATCGCCACGTACTCGGCCGTCCAGGGGCCGATGCCCGGGAGCCGCACCAGGGCGCGGCGCACCTCGAGCGGGTCGGCGCCGGGGTCGATGACGACGTCACCGCTCTCGACCGCGTCGGCCAGCGCGATGACCGCCCGCCGCCGCCCGGCCGGCATGGCGAAGACGCTCGGATCGCGCCCGGCCAGCTCGATGAGCGCGGCCGGCGTGGGGAAGAGGTGGGTGACCGTGCCCGACGGATCGGGGAGCGCGTCGCCGGCCGCCTGCACGAGCCGGCCCGCCACCGTGCGGGCCCCGGGCACCGAGACCTGCTGACCGATCACGGCGCGCACGGCGAGCTCGAAGCCGTCGGCTGCGCCCGGCACCCGGCGTCCCGGGTCGTGCTCGACCACAGGGCCCACCAGCGCATCACCGCGCAGCGCCTCCCACACGGCGACGGGGTCGGCGTCGAGGTCGAGCAGTTGGCGGCAGCGCGAGACGGCGGTGGTGAGGTCGCGCAGATCGGAGAGCACGAGGTCGCCCTCCACGTAGGACGGGCCGCTCCCGTCGTCGAGCGCGTGACTGTCACCCCCGGGCGCGGACAGCGTGACGATGCCGTGGCCGTGGGGCAGGCGTAGGCTCCGCTGGTAGGACGAGCCGTCGAACGACTCCACGCCGGGCAGTGCTCGGGTACCGAGGAACTCGAGCACTGACGCCGGGCTGAACGGGCGCCGGCAGGGCAGGCGGAGCCGGATGGCCTGCGTCGCGCCCGTGTCGCCGCCGCCGCCGGCGCGTCTCTCTGCGTGCGCCGTCCTGGCGCCCCGTGCCCGCAGGCCACTCGGCGTGTCGGCGAAGATCTGGCGCACCGTGTCGTTGCACTGCCGCACGCTGGCGAAGCCGGCCGCGAACGCGACGTGCGCGACGGAGAGGTCCGTCGTCTCGAGCAGGATGCGCGCCGTCTGGCTGCGCTGGGCCCGCGCGATGGCGAGCGGCCCCGTCCCCACCTCTGCCGTGACGAGGCGGTTCAGCTGGCGCGTGCTGTACCCGAGGCGCCGCGCCAGTCCCTCGACCCCCTCACGGTCGACGATGCCGTCGCGGATGAGCCGCATCGCCCGCGCCACGACGTCGGCCCGGACGTTCCACTCCGGTGATCCCGGCGTGGCGTCGGGGCGGCAGCGGAGGCAGGCGCGGAAGCCGGCCTGCTGGGCGGCCGCGGCCGTCGCGTAGAAGTGGACGTTCTGCCGCTTGGGGGTGCGGGCCGGGCAGCTCGGCCGGCAGTAGATCCCGGTCGAGGTCACCGCGCAGAAGAACCAGCCGTCGAAGCGGGCGTCCTTGCTCTGTGCCGCCTGGTAGCAGCGGTCCGGGTCCTCGATCACGGGTGCCAGCGTGGCACGCCGCTGTGACGATTACTGGCGGGAATCGGACATTGCCGTCAGTGTGTCGTCCCCGTCCCTGTCGCCGCCCGTCGGACCTGGGCGAGGACGAGCCGGCGGTGGGTCGCCGCGTCGCCCCAGGCCCGCGACAGCGCCCAGGTGCGCTTCATGAAGAAGTGGAGGTCGCACTCCCACGTGTACCCAATGGCGCCGTGGACCTGCAGGGCCACCCGGGCGGCGAGGTCGGCCGCGTCGGACGCCATCGCCTTCGCCATGGACGCGTCGTGGGAGAGGGTCGGCTGCGCGGTGGCCAGAGACCAGGCGGCGCGGTAGGTGGCCGGTCGGGCGAACTCGAGGGCGACGCGGGCGTCGGCCAGGTGGTGCTTGACGGCCTGGAAGCTGCCGATCGGCTTGCCGAACTGGTGGCGCTCCTTCGCGTACACCGCCGTCATGGCGAGCATGCGGTCGGCCAGGCCGAGGAGCAGCGCCGCGCTGCCGGCGGCGGCGCGGTCCGCCAGCAGCGACACGGCCGCCTCGGCGGCGACGCCGTAGGCCAAGAGCGTGTCCGAGTCGAGCGGCCAGTGCACGATGGAGAGATCACGCGACGAGCTGAGCGCCGGCATCGGATGCACGGTGCACGAGGCCGCGGGCACCGCGTGCAGCTGCCAGCCCGAATCGGAGTCGCGGCATGCCAGCAGCAGAATGGCCACATCGCGGGCGCCGACCACGCGGGGCGTGCGCAGCGTGCCGTCCGCCGACACCGTGGTCGGCGACACGAGCCCATCCGCTGTGACGTCGACGCCCCCGACGGCGAAACTGGCGTCGTCCTCGACCAGTGCGGCGAGCGCGGCGGCGGCGGCCGGGTCGGGCAGCAGTGCGGCGAGCGTCGGCGCGGCGAGCGCAGCGGTCTCCAGCAGGGGCTCGGGCAGGCAGGCCCGGCCCGCCTCCTCCAGCACCCCCACGAGGTCGACATCGCCGAGGCCGAGTCCGTCCGCGGCTTCGGGCACGACGAGCGCGGGTGCTCCGAGCTCGGCCAGCACGGCCCAGCGGTTCCGGGCCAGCTCGGCCCGTCCGTCCTCGTCGGCCAGCTCGAACGCGCGCAGCGCGTCGGGGCTGCACTCGGTGTCGAGGACTGTGCGGACGCCCTCGCGCAGCGCGTCCTGCTCGTCGGTGAACGCGAAGTCCACGGCTGGGTCCCGCTCAGCCCCGGGGCAGCCCGAGCAGGCGCTCGGCCACCACATTGCGCTGAATCTCGTTGGTCCCCGCGTAAATGGGCCCGGCCAGCGAGAAGAGATAGCCGTCGAGCCACTCCCCCGGCGCGCCGGCCTCGAGCACCTCCGCGTCGGGACCGAGCAGGTCGAGCGCCGCGGTGTGGATGGCGACGTCGGTCTCGGACCAGAAGATCTTGTTGCAGCTGGCCTCCGGTCCCACCGCGTGACCGCGCGCCACCCGGGAGGCCGTCCAGTACGTGTGCAGCTGGTAGGCCTCGGCGTCCATGTGGGCCCGGGCCACGGCGTCGGCGGACGCGGCCGGGCCGCCGCGCCCCTCGAAGAGCGCGACGAGGCGGTCGGCTGCCTCGGTGTAGCGCGCCGGGCTGCGCAGCGAGAGGCCGCGCTCGGAGCCCGCCGTCGCCATCGCCACGGACCAACCGGCGCCGACCTCGCCCAGCACCTGGTCCTCGGGCACCTCCACGTTGTCGAAGAAGATCTCGGCGAAGCCCGTCTCGCCGTCGATCTGGGGGATCGGGCGCACGGTCACGCCGGGCGAGTCCATGGCGACGAGGAAGTAGGTGAGACCGCGGTGGCGCTCGGCCTCGGGGTCGGTGCGGAACATACCGAAGCACCATTGCGCGAACGCGCCCCGGCTGGCCCACGTCTTCTGGCCGTTGAGGACCCAGCCGTCGCCGGCCGCGTTGCGCGAGGCGCGTGAGCGAATGCCGGCCAGGTCGCTGCCCGCGTCGGGCTCGGACCAGCCCTGGCACCAGATCTCGTCGCCCGACGCCATCGGCGGCAGGAAGCGCTCCTTCTGGGCGTCAGTGCCGTACTCGAGCATGGTGGGGGCGAGGAGGAAGATGCCGTTCTGGCTCACCCGCTTGGGGGCGCGGGAGCGGTAGTACTCCTCCTCGAACACGAGCCATTCGAAGATTCCGAGGTCGCGCCCTCCGTACTCGGTCGGCCAGCTCACCACCGACCAGCGGTCCTCGAACATGGTGCGCTCCCAGGCCCGGTGGGCCTCGAAGCCCGCCCCCGTATCGAGCGAGGGGAGGGGGACGGCGGGGACGTGCGTGGCCAGCCAGGCCCGGGCCTCGGCGCGGAATGCCTCGTGCTCGGCACTGAAGGTCAGGTCCATGGCGGTGCGAATCTGGCACAGGGGCCTCGGCGTTGCCAAGGTGGGCGCAGCGCGGCCCAGCCCACGCGTCTGGCACCGGATCTGATTCGGCGTCAGAATTGGCATCCTTATGCCCAATGCCGTGATCGTCGATGCCGTCAGAACACCGGTCGGTCGCCGCGGGGGGCGCCTCTCGGGATGGCACGCCACCGACCTGGCCGCCCAGCCGCTGGCGGCCCTGCTGGCCCGCAACGACCTGGACCCCGCCCTGGTCGAGGACGTCGTCATGGGGTGCACCATGACCGTCGGGGAGCAGGCGATGAACATCGCCCGCAACGCCGCCCTGGCCGCCGGGTTCCCCGAGACGGTCCCCGGGACGACGGTCGACCGCCAGTGCGGCTCGGCCCAGCAGGCCATCCATTTTGCCGCGCAGGCGGTCATGGCGGGTGCCATGGACGTTGCCATCGGGGCCGGCGTGGAGTCGATGAGCCGGGTGCCGATCGGGTCGACGACCGAGCCCGGGCCTGGCGAGGCCTACGGACCGCTGTACCTGGAGCGCTTCGAGCTGATCCACCAGGGCGAGTGCGCGGAGGAGATCGCTCGGCGCTGGAAGGTCTCGCGCCAGCAGATGGACGAGTTCGCTCTGGAGTCGCACCGGCGAGCAGCGCGGGCGACCGACGAGGGCCGTTTCGCCAACGAGGTCGTGCCCCTCGAGGCGCGCGTCCACCCCGACGTGCCGGGCGCGGGCGCCGTGAGCGGGCTGCTCGAGTCCGACGAGGGCATCCGCCGGGACACCTCGCTCGAGAAGTTGGCCGGGTTGAAGCCGGCCTTCTCCGAGACGGGGACGGTGACGGCGGGGACGTCGTCGCAGATTTCCGACGGCGCCGCGGCCGTGCTGATCATGAGCGAGGAGCGGGCGTCGTCGCTGGGCCTGCGCCCCCGGGCGCGCTTCCACACCTTCGCGGTGGCGGCCAACGACCCCCAGATCATGCTGACGGCGCCGATCCCGGCCACCGAGTTGGTGCTCGCCAAGGCGAAGCTCTCCCTCGACGACATCGACCTGGTCGAGATCAACGAGGCCTTCGCCTCGGTGGTGCTCGCCTGGGAGAGCGAGTTCCACCCCGACATGGCGCGGGTGAACCCGAACGGCGGCGCCATCGCGATCGGCCACCCCACCGGGTGCTCGGGAGCCCGCCTCATGGCCACGCTGCTCAACGAGATGGAGCGCACCGGCGCCCGCTACGGGCTCCAGACGATGTGCGAGGGCGGCGGGCAGGCCAACGCGACGATCCTCGAGCGGCTCGGCTGATGACCCCCTCGACACGGGTGCCCGCCGTCGAGGGCTGGTTCACCACCGGTGACGACGGCGCGGCGCCGGCGCTGCTCGGCTCACGCTGCGAGGGCTGCGGGACATTCGCCTTCCCCGCCGAGTCGACCTACTGCCGTAATCCCGACTGCACATCGACCTCGTTCGAGACGGTGGAGCTGTCGCGCCGGGGCCGGATCTGGTCCTACACCGACGCCCGCTACCAGCCCCCGCCGCCGTATGTGCCGGCCGACCCCTACGTCCCGTTCTGCCTGGCGGCGGTGGAGCTGGCCGCCGAGAAGCTGGTGGTCATGGGCCAGGTCGTCGACGGGGTGACGGTCGACGACCTCGCGGTGGGCGACGAGGTCGAGCTCGTGGTCGACACGCTCTACTCGGAGGACGGCTGCGACTACCTCGTGTGGAAGTGGCGCCCGCTCGGAGCCGGCGCGCCCGGCGGGGAGGACTGAGATGCCCGACGACAAGAAGGTCGCCGTGCTGGGTGCCGGCATGCACGAGTGGGGCAAGTGGGGGCGACCCTTCGTCGAGTACGGGCTCGCCGCCGCACGCGACGCCCTGGCGGACGCCGGCCTCGGCTGGCGCGATATGCAGTTCGTCTCGGGCGCCGACACCATCCGCAACGGGTACCCGGGGTTCGTGTCGGGCGCGACGTTCGCCCAGGCGCTGGGCTGGACGGGGGCCCGGGTGTCGAGCGTCTATGCCGCCTGCGCCTCCGGCGCGGTGGCCATCGCCAACGCGCGGGCGCAGATCCTGGCCGGGCTGTGCGACGTGGCGCTGGTGGTCGGTGCGGACACGACCCCGAAAGGCTTCTTCGCCCCCGTGGGCGGCGACCGCAAGGACGACCCGGACTGGTTGCGCTTCCATCTCATGGGGGCGACGAACCCCACCTACTTCGCGCTCTACGCCCGCCGCCGCATGGACCGCTTCGGTGCGACCGAGGAGGACTTCGCGCTGGTGAAGGTGAAGAACGCGCGCCACGGTTTGGCGAACCCTT
>Ga0181518_10004896_pt1 | contig 11782 bp, 11 predicted proteins | sample PEATcosm2014_Bin_28_FD_119751 | JGI IMG/M metagenome (GOLD analysis project Ga0181518, IMG submission 119751) | Peatland microbial communities from MTU Mesocosm Facility, Houghton, MI, USA - PEATcosm2014_Bin01_60_metaG | ecosystem: Environmental > Terrestrial > Soil > Wetlands > Peat | place... | reverse complement strand
GCCGAATGCGCCATTGCCGGCGGCATCGGCGCGACGGTCTCGCTGCCGGAGGGGCTGCACCCGTTCGGGGAGGCGCCCGGGAGGGCGTTCATCGTCGCCGGGCCCGAGCAGGCGCTGTCCGGATTGCCCGTCATCGGCCGCGTCGGCGGCGAGGCGCTCGTCCTCAAGGGCGTTCTCGGCGTCGCCGTTTCCGCGCTCCGTGATGCGCGTGACCACGGACTGGCGCGATATCTCGAGGTCGCGCTGATAGCCTGAGGGAAGGCGCTATCGGATGGCTCTCCCGCTCGACCATCGTGACGGCCCGCGCGACGAATGTGGAGTGTTCGCAATCTACGCTCCCGAACGCGACGTCGCGCGGCTGTCCTATTTCGCCCTCTTCGCGCTCCAGCATCGGGGCCAGGAGTCGGCGGGAATCGCCACGGCGACGCGCGGCGGCAACATCATCGCGATCCGCGATCAGGGCCTCGTCTCGCAGGTCTTCGACGAGCACACCCTGCGCTCGCTCGTCGGCGACATGGCGATCGGTCACGTCCGCTACTCGACGACCGGCTCCTCGGAGTGGGAGAACGCGCAGCCGATCGTCCGCGACGACCACCGGACGATCGCCCTCGCCCACAACGGCAATCTGATCAACGCCGTCGAGCTGCATGCCGAGCTGCGCGGCCACGACGTCTCGTTCCGCTCCACCTCGGACTCGGAGATCATCGCGGCGCTGCTGGCCACCCACCCCGCGGCGCGGATCGAGGACGCGGTCGCCGAGGTCCTGCCGCGCCTGCGCGGAGCGTTCTCGACGGTCGTCATGACCGAGGAGGCGGTCGTCGCCTTCCGGGACCCGCAGGGGCTGCGACCGCTCGCGATCGGCCGGATCGACGGGGTGGGTGGGTCGGATTCACCGCCGGCCTACTGCGTGGCCAGCGAGTCGTGCGCGTTCGATCTGATCGGCGCGCGCCTGATCCGCGATGTCGCGCCCGGCGAGGTGGTGACGCTGTCCGAGCGCGGGCTCAGCGCGCGGCCGGTGGCGACCGGGGAGCGCCGCGCATTCTGCGTGTTCGAGTACATCTACTTCGCCCGCCCGGATTCGCGCATGGCCGGGACCGTGCTGCAGGTCGCCCGGGGGCGGATGGGCGAGATCCTGTGGCGCGAGGCGCCGGTCGACGCCGACCTCGTGATCGCGGTCCCGGATTCGGGCAACGCCGCCGCCCGGGGCCTCGCGCGCGCCGCCGGCCTGCCCCAGGACGACGGCTTCATCAAGAACCGCTACGTCGCGCGGACGTTCATCCAGCCCGGCCAGGAGCTCCGCCGCCACGGGCTGCGGATGAAGTTCAACCCGCTGCGTGAGGTCGTGGAGGGCAAGCGGCTGATCGTCGTCGACGACTCGATCGTCCGCGGCAACACGATGCCCGAGATCGTCCAGATGCTGCGCGATTCCGGCGCCGCCGAGGTCCACCTGCGGATCTCCTCGCCGCCGATCAAGCACCCCTGCCACTACGGGATCGACATGTCCACGAGCGAGGAGATGATCGCCCACGGGCGCACGGTGGCCGAGGTCTGCGCCGAGCTGGGCGCCGACTCGCTGCACTATCTGTCTCTGGACGGGGTCTACGAGGCCGTCCGTGGGCCTCGGGGCGATCACTGCGACGCGTGCTTCTCCGGCGACTACCCGCTCGCCGGCAGCGAGGACGCCAGCGGCAAGTACGCGCTCGAGCTGCCGCTCGCGCCGGCGTAGCCGGCGCTCCGTGAGCGGAGGGCGCGCCGGACGCTCAGCCGGGCACCGGTGACGGCGCCGGTGTGATGACCGGCTCCGGCGCTATCGTCGGCCGGCTCATGGACGCTCGCCAGGCACTGCAGCGGCTGTTCGGCTTCGCGGAGTTCCGCCCCGGTCAGGCCGACGCGGTCGCCGCTGCCCTGGCCGACCGTGACGCGCTGGTCGTGATGCCGACCGGCTCGGGCAAGTCGCTGTGCTATCAGCTGCCGGCGCTGATGCGAGACGACCTGACGCTCGTCGTCTCGCCGCTGGTGTCGCTGATGCAGGACCAGGTCTCGGCGCTCGCGCAGATCGCGCCCGGCCGGGTGGCGGTGGTCAACGCCCAGCACGGCTTCGCCGACAACGCGCGGGCGATGGAGCGCGTGCGCACCGGCGAGATCCGGGTGCTCTACGTCGCGCCCGAGCGCTTCGGATCGCCCGCGTTCGCCGCCGCGCTGGCGCAGGCGCGGGTCGGGCTGTTCGTCGTCGACGAGGCCCACTGCGTGTCGCAGTGGGGCCACGACTTCCGTCCTGACTACTTCACGCTCGCCGACGCCGCCCAGCGTGTCGGGGCGCGCGCGACGATGGCGCTGACCGCGACCGCCACGCCGCAGGTGGCCGTCGACATCGCCCGGCGCCTCGCCCTGCGTGACCCCGTGCGCGTGACGACCGGGTTCGATCGTCCCAACCTCAGCTTCGCCGTCGTGCCGTGCCGCGGTGCGTCTGACAAGCACCGGCGGCTGGCGGCCGCTCTGGCGCCCGAGGGTGCGCGGCCCGCGATCGTCTACGCCGGCACGCGGGGAGCGAGCGAGGAGCTGGCGCGGGCGCTCGCGGGCTCGCTCGGCGAGGCCGTCGCCGTCTACCACGCCGGAATGGATCGGAGTGCACGCGCCGCCGCCCAGGAGCGCTTCATGAGCGGCCAGGTCGGCGTGATCGTCGCCACCAACGCGTTCGGGATGGGGATCGACAAGTCCGACGTGCGCACCGTCTGCCACGGCGCGGTGCCGGGATCGCTGGAGGCCTACTACCAGGAGGCCGGGCGCGCCGGGCGCGACGGGCGGCCGGCCCGCTGCCTGCTGTTCGCCGAGCAGCGCGACAAGGGCCTGCACGTGTTCTTCATCCAGCGCTCGCGCTTGCCTGCGGAGGTGCTGCAGCGCGTCGGCGAGCGTCTGCAGAGCCGGATGACTAGAGCGCCGCACGATCAGATGCGGCTGGATGCCGACTGTGCGGCCGGCTCGAGCGGCCTCGGCGGTCGTTATGACGTGCCGTTGTCTGAGCTCTTCGGCCTGGCCGCCGAACGGGGCCGCGCCGACCCGGACGTCGTCCGGGCGGTGATCGGCCATCTGGCGCGCGCGGGGGTGCTCGCGCCCGCTCCTGGCCCCCCCGACCGCGCCGTCGGTCAGATCACCGGCGGCTGGGACCGGCGGGCGGCCGCGCTGTGCCTGACCTCCGCCCGGGAGGCCGAGCAAGTCCGTTGGGCTCAGTATCGCGCGGTGTGGGCGTATGTGGAGGAGAGTCGCTGCCGCCGTCGCACGCTCCTGGAGCATTTCGGCGATCGCTCTGCCCCCGTGGCCGAGGTGGCGTGCTGCGACGTGTGCGAGCCCGGGCTGATGCCCGAGCCGGCTCCGGCGCCCGCCGCTCCCGGCCGCGCGCGAACGTCGTGCGAGGGCCGGGTTGCGGGCACGGCCGGCTCGGCGCGATCAGCGGTCGCGCCCGGCGACCTGGACTCGGCGATCGTCGATGTCGTCGCGGCGGCACGGCCGCCGGTGGGCCGCACCCGCGCGGTCGAGATCCTGCGCGGGGGTCGCTCCAAGGTCGTCGCCCAGCACGCCTACGACGGGCTGCCCGCATACGGATCGTTCGCCCATCTGCGCTCCGAGGACGTCCTGGGCCGGGTCGACGAGCTGCTCGCCGCGGGGAGGCTGCGCTCCACCGGCGGCCGGTTCCCGAAGCTCCGCGCGGCATGAACATCGGCGTGCTGGCGTCGGGGGCCGGGACCAACCTCCAGGCGCTGATCGATCGCGTGCACGGCCGCGGCGGCATCCGGATCGCCGCGGTCGCCTCCGACAAGCCCGGCGCCCGTGCGCTGGAGCGCGCCCAGGCGGCCGGGATCGACTCCGCCGTGTTTCTCCGCGACTGGTTCGCCGATCGCAGCGCGCGTGACGGCGCGATGGCGGCCTGGCTGCGCGAGCGCGATGTGGAGCTCGTCGTCCTCGCCGGCTACATGCAGCTGCTGAGCCTCGAGTTCCTGGCCGCGTTCCGTGACCGGGTGATCAACGTGCACCCGTCGCTGCTACCTGCGTTCCCGGGGCTGGATGCGATCGGGCAGGCGCTCGACTACGGCGTCAAGGTGTTCGGGGTCAGCGTGTTCTTCGTCGACAGCGGGATCGACACCGGCCCGTTGATCCTCCAGCGCGCGCTCGATCTGCCTGATGCGCATGACCCCTCGCAGGTGCTGGAGCTGTTACATCCGATCGAGCACGATCTGCTGGTGGAGGCGGTGAGGCTGATCGCGCGCGGAGCGGTGAGCATCGATCCCGGGAATCCGCGGCAAGTTGTCGTCTCGCGGTAGAGTCAGCGCCATGGAGGACGGCATCGAGTCCGTGCGGGTGTCGGATCCGCCCCTGGCCGGTCCCCGCATCCAGCGGGCCCTGTTGTCGGTGTCCGACAAGACGGGCATCGTCGAGTTCGCCCGCGGCCTCCAGGAGCTCGGGATCGAGCTGATCTCCACCGGTGGCACCGCGCGGGAGCTGTCTGAGGCCGGCGTCCTCGCGCGGTCGATCACCGACCTGACCGGATTTCCCGAGATCATGGACGGCCGCGTCAAGACGCTGCATCCCAAGCTTTACGCCGGCCTGCTGGCGGTGCGCAGCAACTCCGACCACCGCGCGGCGGCGGCCGAGTACGGCGTCGAGTACGTCGACCTGGTGTGCGTTAACCTGTACCCGTTCGAGCGCACCGCGGGCCGGCGCGGAGCGTCTGACGACGAGGTGATCGAGAACATCGATATCGGCGGACCGACGATGATCCGCGCCGCCGCCAAGAACCACGCCTACGCGGCTTCCGTCGTCAGCCCCGAGAGCTACGACGCGATCCTCGCCGAGCTGCGTGAATCCGACGGTCACCTGTCAGCGAACACGCGCGAGAGCCTGGCGGCGGAGGCGTTCTCCTACACCGCCCGCTATGACACCGCGATCGCGCGCTGGTTTCAGGAGAAGCGCGGCGACTTCCCGGCGCTGTTCGTGCGCGCCTTCGAGAAGGTGATGGAACTGCCCTACGGCGAGAACCCCCACCAGCGGGCCGCCTACTACTCGCAGGTCGGCGCCCGCACCCACGTCCTGTCGATGGTCTCGCAGCTCGGCGGCAAGCCGCTCTCGTTCAACAACCTGCTCGACCTCGACGCCGGCCGCCTGCTGCTCAGCGAGTTCCAGATCCCGGCGTGCGTGATCATCAAGCACAACAATCCGTGCGGCGTGTCCGTCGGCTCGACGACGCTCGAAGCCTACCGCCAGGCGCTCGCCACTGACCCGATGTCGGCCTTCGGCGGCGTCGTGTGCCTCAACCGCACGGTCGACCAGGAGCTCGCCGAGGCGCTCGTCGACCAGTTCGTCGAGGTGCTGTTCGCCCGGGGCTACAGCGAGGCGGCGCTCGAGGTTCTGGCGCGCAAGCCCAACATGCGCATCCTCGACGATCACGAGCGCCGCAACGCCGACATGATCGAGCCCCACGTGCGCCAGGTCATCGGCGGCATGCTCGTCCAGGATCGCGACTTCGACCTCGAGGAGCGCTCCGAGATGCACCCGGTCTCCGAGCGCCGGCCGACCGAGACCGAGTGGCAGGAGCTGTCGTTCGCCTGGAAGGTCTGCAAGCACGTCAAGTCCAACGGGATCGTCATCTCCAGGAGCCTGCAGACGATCGGGATCGGCGCTGGCCAGATGAGCAGGGTGGACTCGGTGAAGATCGCGCTGGAGAAGGCCGGCGACGTCACGGGGGCCGTGCTCGCCTCCGACGCCTACTTCCCGTTCTCCGACGGGCCGGAGCTCGCGCTCGCGGCGGGGATCACCGCGATCATCCAGCCGGGCGGATCGGTTCGTGACCACCTCACAGTCGAGGCGGTCGACCAGGCGGGGGCGGCGATGGTGTTCACCAGCCGCCGGCACTTCCTGCATTGACCGAGCGCCTGCAGGGAGATCCGCCCTCGCCCTACGAGCTTCGCTTCGGCTTCAGCCGGGTGGTCAGGGCCGGCCAGTTCGTCCTGGTCGGCGGGACTACGTCGATCGACGAGTACGGGGCGGTGATCGGCACCACGCCCTACGAGCAGACGGTCGAGATCCTGCACAAGCTCGAGCACGAGCTCTCCCGCGCGGGGGTCACGGCCGCCGACGTCGTCCAGACGCGCGTCTACGTGACCGACATCTCCCGCGGCGAGGAGGTCGGTCGCGCCCACGGCGAGCTGTTCGCGACCCACCGGCCGCTGATGACGATGGTCGAGGTGTCCGGGCTGATCGACCCGCGGATGCTCGTCGAGATCGAGGCCGTCGCGCTCGCGCCGCCGGCGTAGCGGATCAGCACCTCGCGCGCGGGAGGCCGGGGCCCGGAGCGGCGCATCGCACGGTCAGCGGTCCGGGGTCCAGGTGCGCGATGATGGTCGTACCCGCCGCTGTAGCTCAGCTGGTAGAGCAGCGGACTTTTAATCCGAAGGTCGTGGGTTCGAGCCCCACCGGCGGCATCGATCGATCGATCGGGAAGGGATCCCAACCGGAGCCGTCGTTCGCCGCGAGGGTGCGCGGCGACCGGTGGGGTATGCGAAGTGCCGGCTCCCGGACGGGCGTCATGTAGCGAGCAGCCCCGGGGCGCGCTTGCATGCACCCAGTCCAGCGTGCCCCGACATCAGCGGTGAAGGCAACGCGATTCTTGGCGGCATGGCAGCAGGCTGTCCTGCCTGTCAGTCCTCCATTCGGAAGCCGAGCTTCAGCGTTACTTGATACTGCGCCACCCCGCCGTTCTCATCAAGCAGTCCACGTGTCTCGGTCACGACGAACCAGTCGAGGTTGCGCAGCGTCTTGCTCGCACGCGCGAGGGCGGTCTCGATCGCGTCCTCGATCGTATCCGGTGAGGATCCGACGATCTCACTCACGGCGTAAACGCTCGTGCTCATTCTCTGCTCCTTGATTGAGGACCGATCAGACCGCGTGTGAGGCCTGCGCGAGACCATACCGCCCATGGACTCTCCCGCCGGAAGCGGTCGCGGCGGGACCCGGCGCAGGCTATAGCACTTCCGGTCGCACGTGCAAGCGCGCGTCATCCGCTTCAACGCAAATGAATGCTCGGAGCAGCAGTATCACCTCCTGCCACTACCACTACCACCGCGGTGCATCCGGCCGTTGCCGGCGAAACTGCGATCACGGGCGTTCGAGAATTTGGCGCTCGGGACCCAACGCTGTCGATGGCTCTCGTGCGATAAACACGCCTCCGCGCAGCGACTATTTGTGTCGTCGGGTAGTTCGCGCTCACGACCGTGGTGGCGAAGTTCGCGTCGAAGCAGTAGCCGCCGCGCTCGAGCGTCCACGGACCGGTCCGGGACGGTTAGCGCTCGCCGCCGACGGGGTGACGGGCTAGGGTTCGGGCTGTCCGATGCCGGAGGTGAGGTCGAGTGCTCGTGCGACGGCGGCGGTGCGGGAGCGGACCTCGAGCTTGCGGTAGGTGTTCTCGAGGTGCTTCTTGCCGGTGCGGATGCTGAGGAACAGGTCGGTCGCGATCTGATCGTTCGTTCTGCCGGCCGCGACGAGCTGCAGGATCTGTGCTTCGCGTCGGGTGAGGTTCAGCCCGACGAGCTTGCGCGCCGACAGTCGCTGTGCGGGTTGCTCGGTGAGCAGCAGCCCGTCAGGGCCATCGGCGCCGCGGCGCGGTATGAACCGGACCTCTAGCCGTCCGTGGGGTGCTTGCTTTGCGAGCGGGATCGGCAGTGGTGATTGGCCGGCGAGCTTCAGCCGGTGGCGTTGAGCGCGGACCCATGAGCCGAGCTCGTCCGGGAGGCCGCGGGCGAGGCCAGCGTGGAAGTAGCTGCGCACGAGCGCGTCGGCGTCACCGACCGTGCCGAGGGCCTCATCGTCGCGGCCGAGCAGCACAAGCGCGTGTGGGGTTTGATCGAGCGTGTGGTCAAGCGCGACAAGCGCAAGCCGTGCCTGCGTTCGAGCCTGTGCTGCCCGGTGGGCCAGAACGAGCGCAGGACGTAGGCGTGTGAGCATCGCGAGATCTCGCTCGGAGAAGTCTCGCTTGACGCGGAAGAACGCGATCGCGAAGAGGCGCGAATCGGTCACGTTGAGGTGGGCGATCAGGTGATGCTCGAGCTCGAGCGGGCGATAGAAGTCGGGTCCGCGAGCCAGCGCGCCGAGCCCGCGCGCACATCGATGTCGTTGAGCCCGATCGCGTCGCAGCGGATCAGCGACCTCAGGCCTGGCAGCATCCGCTCGAGCAAAGAATCCTCGCCGCTGGACTCCAGCTCGCCAAGAAAGCCGAGCAACGCCCCGCTGTCGCTAGCGGTTAGACGCTGCAACGAGCCCCCTGGGTGGTTGCTCCGCGCCTCGCGGCCAAGCCATCGCCGCGCCGGGCGCACTGGCGTTAGTGTTAGTTAGCCGTGGTCGCCGGGGGCGAGCAGCTTGAGCAGGAGGCGTTGGAGTTGTTGCTGTTGGCGTGGACCGCCGAGGGTGTCGTCCAGCTCGGTGCTGAGCGCGTCGAGAACGGTTGCGACGTTGCGCGTGGCGTCGCGTCCGTGCGGCGTGAGTTCGAGTGCGTAGGAGCGGCGGTCGGCGGGGTTGCGGCGGCGGTTGACGAGGTGGTGGGCTTCGAGGCGGTCGACGGTTTGGAGGATCGCGGTGCCGCTGAGTCCGAGCTGTTCGGCGATCGCTTGCTGCGAGGTTGGGCCGCTTGCGTCGAGGGTTCTCAGCGTTCCGTATAGCGGCGGGGTGAGGCCGACCACTTGGAGGTGCTGTGCGAAGGTCTGGCTGATGTTGTTATGGGCCAGTGAGAGCAGGTGGATGGTGCGTCTGGTGAGGGCGGCGGGCCGCTGGTCCAATCCGCCGTCGGTGCTGGCGATCGTCCGCAGCAGTCGCTCGAGTTGCCGCTGCTCACGGTCGGTCAGCGGCGCGGTGAGCTGGGCGTTGGCTTGATCGGCCGCGCGTTCCAGATCGGCGAGGGTGCTGCTGGCCTTGGCGGTCGAGGCTAGCGCGTAGGAGCGTCGGCCGGTCGGATCTCGGTTGCGCTCCACGAGCCCGGCCTGCTCCATCGCGTCGATCAGCGAAACCATGATCGTGCGGTTAATCCCCAGCCGCTGCGCGAGTTGCTGCTGCGAGCGCGGGCCGAGCTCGGCGAGCGCTGCGAGGACTTCGTGGTAGCGCGCAAGCAGGCCGGCCGGCAGCGCGGCCGCGAGCTGCTCAGTCGCGCGCACGTGCGCGAGTCGCAGCAGGAACCCCGTCTCGGCCGTGGCCGGGCGAGGGCCGGGCCGCTGCGGCGGGGACACGCCGTGACCTCCACCGCATCCACCCCCACCAACCCTGACGCCTCGCGAGCGTGCGTCGATCGGCGACGCTGGAAGACGCTCGCGGTGCTGTGCTTGAGCCTGCTGATGACGGTGCTCGACACCACCGTCGTCAACGTCGCGCTACCGACGCTCGACCGCACGCTGCACGCGAGCTCGAGCGGTCTGGAATGGATCGTCGACGCCTACACGCTCGTGTTCGCCGGCCTGCTGATGCTCGGCGGCGCGCTCGGCGACCGCTACGGCCGCCACCGAGCCCTCCCGACCGGGCTGCTCGTCTTCGGCGCCGGCTCCGTGATCGCGGCGCTTGCCGGCAGCGTCAGCCAGCTGATCGCCGCCCGGGCGGTGATGGGCGCCGGCGGCGCGCTGGTGATGCCCGCCACCCTCTCGATTCTCACCGCTGTATTCACCGACCCCGCCGAACGCGCCAAGGCGATCGGCATCTGGTCGGCCGTTTCCGGCCTCGGAGTCGCTGTCGGCCCGACGCTCGGCGGGCTGCTGCTTGAGCACTTTGCCTGGAGCTCGATCTTCCTGATCAACATCCCCGTCGCCATCGTCGCCCTGATCGCCGGCCGCCGCCTGATCCCCGCATCGATTGCCCCCCGGCCGCTGCGGATCGACATCACCGGCTCGACCCTGTCGGTCGCCGGCCTGTCCGCCCTGACCTACACCCTGATCCAGGCACCATCGAACGGGTGGACCTCGTCCAGCACGATCCTGACCGGTGTCGTGGCCGGGTGCCTGCTCGTTGCCTTCGTCACCCAGCAGATCCGCCGCAGCGACCCGCTGATCGACCTGCGCCTGTTCGCAAATCCGCGGTTCTCCGCCGCATCCGGCGCGGTGATGGCGCTGTTCTTCGCGCTCACCGCCGCCACGTTCGTCCTGACCCAGATCTACCAGTTCGTGCTCGGCTACTCACCGCTGGCCGCCGGCCTGCGCGCACTGGCACCGGCTCTGATGGTCGCGATCGCCGCTCCGATCGGCGCGAAGATCGCCGCCGCGAAGGGACCGAGGCTCCCGATCACGACCGGGCTCCTGCTCGCGACCGGTGGCCTGTGCCTGTTCGCCACCGCCAACCCAGGCTCCGGATACCTGCACTACATGATCGCGATGACGTTCGTCGGCCTCGGGATCGGACTGTCGATGGCGCCCGCGACCCAATCGATCATGAGCTCCGTCCCGCCCGCCAAAGCAGGCGCCGGCTCCGCGATCAACGACACCACCCGCAACCTCGGAGGTGTCCTGGGCGTGGCGATCGTCGGGAGTGTCGTCGCGTCCGCCTACAAGACCGGCCTCACACCGGCCACCACCCACCTCGGCCGACACCTCCAGACGCTCGCCGGTCAATCAGTCGGACTCGCGACCGAGATCGCTAGGCACATCCCGGGCAGCGTCGGCCGGCAACTGATCGTGGGTGCGCACCACGCCTTCGTGCACGCCGCCGACCAGGGCGTCCTGTTCGCCGCCGCCGTCACGCTTGCCGGAGCGATCGTTGCCGTCCGCCGCCTCCCCGTCCCGGCGCGGGTCCCCAACCCCGCCCGACAGCCGCTCGACACCGCCGAGCAGCCCGCCGCGGGGACCGCCTGAACCCCGAACCACACGCCCGCACACAGGAGCAAGACCATGTCGCAGACCACCATCAACCCTGACGCCTCGCTCGTGACCCTGATCAACGTCTTCACCGTCGCCCCCGACGACCAGGAACGCCTGATCACGCTGTGGCAGGAGGCGACCGACGGCATCATCCGCCACCTCCCAGGCTTCATCTCAGCCAACATCCACGCCAGCACCGACGTCAGCCAACCCAAACCACCGCCATCCCCAGCGCCGGCCGCGCAACCCACCCAGCCGGCGCAGGACACAGCGTTGTGAGCTGACCTGGCTCCGGCGGAGCCCGCGAACGACGGGCTCCGCCCGTGAGCGAGTAGCGACGAAGGTTCGATTGAGCGTGGGTGGCTCCTTTTCGCCGGATGCAGAAGCCGCGCGCTGTTTCGCTTGGGCGACTTTGCGGACGGTGTCGGTGACGTGCTGGGACTACTGGGATCGATTCGCTGCAGCCGTCAGCGTGCGCAGCACCCGTCGTGTGGTCTCGATCTCGTCTGGCTTGAGCCCGTCGGCCGCGAGCAGGTGCCAGTCGCCCGCAGCCGCGGCGATTTCCGTCAGCGCCTCGCGCCCGGCGGTGGTCAGGCGCACGAGCGGTGAGCGCTCGTGGTCGGGGTTGGACTCGAACGCGGCCAGCCCGTCGTCCCGGAGTTGGTCGGCCGTCCGCTGGACTGCTTGGCGCGTGAGGCCCAGCCGGCGCGCGATCTTCGGCACGGTAGAGCCGCGCTCGTCGTCGAGGGCGCTCAGAAGCTGCCAGCGCGCTTGGGTCTGAGCGGCGACCGAGGCGATCCGGTCGCCGCGGTGGCGTAACGCGCCGGCCGCTTCGTAGAGGTCGGCGATCAGCAGCGGCAGCGCCGTAGCCGTGCTCGCTCGGCTCACGCGGGCACCTCGACGGCGGG
>Ga0181518_10004895_pt1 | contig 11786 bp, 7 predicted proteins | sample PEATcosm2014_Bin_28_FD_119751 | JGI IMG/M metagenome (GOLD analysis project Ga0181518, IMG submission 119751) | Peatland microbial communities from MTU Mesocosm Facility, Houghton, MI, USA - PEATcosm2014_Bin01_60_metaG | ecosystem: Environmental > Terrestrial > Soil > Wetlands > Peat | place... | reverse complement strand
CCACGGCGGGCGGCGATGTCCTCTCGGTCTCACTGGACATCGGGTGCGTCCGGCTCACGGAGCGCTTCCTCCGGAGCGACCCGCCGAAGGCCGCGCAGGTGGCCGATGCCGTGGCCGCCATCGACGCGGAGCTGCAGCGGGCGACCCAGGTGATCCCCGAGCTCGGAGACGTCGGCGGCTCGGCGCGCCTCGTCGGCCTGGCGGGCACCGTCTCGACACTCGCCAGCCTGGAGCTGGGGTTGACGGACTACGACAGGGAACGGATCCATGGTGCCGTCCTGAGCCGTGAGTCCGTCGGGAGATGGTGCAAGATCCTCGGCGCCGAACGCGTCGGTGAGAGAGCCCTCCGGCCCGGCATACCCGAAGGTCGCCAGGATGTCATCTTCGGTGGTGCCCTCGTGCTCAACGAGGTCCTGGGCAGGTTCGGGCTGCACGAGTGCGTCGTCTCGGAGTCCGACATCCTCGACGGCCTGGTCATGTCGCTGCAGCCTCGGATTCAGCCTCCGCACAGGTAGCGACCGACCGGTCAACCGATAGAGTGAGCACGTCTCCGGCCCCGAGACTGAGCCCGACGGTGCGACGCCGGCGAGAGAGGCGTGTGGAATGGAATTCGTCTACGACCTGACGGTCGACCCCGACGCGGAGAACAACACACACTCCTTCGCGCTCGGGATGATCGGACACAACAAGACGGTCCTCGAAGTGGGGTGTGCCACGGGCTACTTCACCAAGGCGCTGGCCGAGCGCGGGTGCAAGGTCGTGGGGATGGAGCTCAGCCCTGAAGCCGCCGCAGTGGCCGAGAACTGGGCAGAGCGTGTCGTCGTCGGCAACGTCGACGACAGGACGCTCTGGGACCTCGTGGACGACGAGTCGTTCGACGTCATCACGTTCGGCGACGTCCTGGAGCACCTGCAGGACCCCCTCGCCGTGCTCCGGGTAGCCAAGCACAAGCTCAAGCAGTCGGGTTTCATCATCACATCGTTGCCGAACGTGGCGCACGGTGACGTCCGGCTGTCGCTCCTCCACGGCTCCTTCCCGTACCGTGAGACCGGGCTACTCGACCGGACCCACATCCGGTTCTTCACGCTCCAGACGATCCGCGAGCTGCTGTACGGCGCGGGTCTGGTCGTCGTCGACACAAAACGGGTGGTCATGCCGCTGTTCCAGACCGAGCTCGGGCTCACGAGGGAGGATTACCCCGAGGCGGTCGTGGACGAGATCCGCGCCGACCCCGAGTCCGAGGCCTATCAGTACGTCATGAAGGCTGTCGTCGACGACGGGTCTCAGGGCGTGGCCGCCATGGCGCACCGGGTCGACGAGCTCTCTGACCGGGTGCTCGAGCTCGAGCTCCGCAACCGCGTCCTCCTGGACCAGCTTGTTGACTTCTCGAAGTACGAGGCATTGCAGGAGGAGCACGCGCGAGTCGGCGAGGAAATGCAGGCATGGATCACCCATGCCGAAGACCTCAAGGGGCAGGTCGGGCAACTGCGCGAGGCGCTCCAGGGCACGACGGCGCGGGCCGACGAGCTGGGTGCCACCGCCCACAGGCTCAACGCGGCCCTCACGGCGAGCGAGCAGAAGTACGAGGAGATCACGAGCTCGAGGTCCTACCGACTCCTGGCGCCGTTACGCCGGTTGCGCGGCGCCCTGCGGGACGTGTGACGGCCGATGACCGCGTCGTTCGAGGTCAACGAGAACAGCGACGTCTACTACACCGGCACATACTGGAACGACTTCGAGGTCGTCCGGGAGCGAATCAACGGACGGATATCGGGCAATCCGACACGGAAGTGGCACGAGCACCTCGCCCTTGAGACGGGACGGACCTTCAAACGGGCGCTGATCCTCAACTGCGGGAACGGGTGGGTCGAGCGGGAGCTGGTGGAGAGCGGGCTCATCGCCGAGGGGGTCGGGATCGACTACTCACAGTCCTTGCTCGACGAGGCGGGTGCCGCCGCCCGAGAGAACGGCCTGCCGCTGACCTACCACCAGGCGAACATCAACACGGGATCGTTCCCGGAGGCGGAGTTCGATCTCGTCGTGAACCATGCCGCGGCACACCACATCGCGGCCATCGACCGGGTCTTCCGCCAGGTGTGCCGCATCCTCCCCGAGGACGGGTGGTTCGTGTCGTTCGACTACGTCGGACCGCACCGCAACCAGTACCGGCTCGACGCCTGGGAGGAGGTGTGGCAGTTGAACGAGCAGATCCCCGAGTCGTTCCGGCAGGACCTGGAATACCCGCCGGTTCCGGTCATGCTGGTGGTCGATCCCACGGAGGCGGTGCACTCCGAGCTCATTCTCGAGACCTTCCGTCGCTACTTTACCGAGGACCAGGTGACGGCGCTCGGCGGTGCCATCGCGTACCCTCTGCTCACGCACAATGCCCGCATCTTCACCACGGAGGACGAGGTGGGGCGCTCAGAGGCGATCGAGCGGATCCTGCAGGTCGACGATGCCTTCCTGTCCGAGCATCCCGAGTCCACCCTGTTCGCCTACTTCGCCGGGCAACCGAAGAAGGACGTGCTGACCCAGGTCGATCTGCTGGCCCGCTGGGAGACGGAGGAGGCCGAGCGCGAGCAACGGGCGCAGGACAACGGCGGCGAGTACTACGAGCGGGGACCGCTGGCGACCGCGCTGGTCGCACTCGAGGAGCAGCGAGCGTTGAATGCGGGCATGCAGGCGCAGAGAGAGCACCTCGAAGCCGAGCTGCAGGCGATGCAATCGAGTTTCCTGTACTCGCGGGCCAGGCGCCTGGTCGACTCGGATTGGGCCCGCACCGTGCGGGGCAACCGGATGGTCGCCGGCCTCGAGCGCCGGGTGCGCAGCTAGCCCGACCCGGTCGAGGCCCGATGAGCACCGTCGGTAGAATCTCCGCCATCACCAGCCGCAGCCCCGCACGCGAGACCATGGCAGACCTCCACGTCAACGAGAACAGCGACATCTACTACCAGGGGAAGTACTGGAACGACCTCGAGGCGGTGAACCGCCGGATCAACGAGCGGATCTCGGGTAACCCCTCCCGGACGTGGTTCGAGCACTTCGCCGATGTGTCCGGCAGGACCTTCGAGCGAGCGCTGATCCTCAACTGCGGGAACGGCTGGGTGGAGCGGGAGCTGCTGGCCTCCGGTCTGATCCTCGAGGCGGTCGGCATCGATTACTCCGAAGACCTGCTCCGGGAGGCGAAGGTGGCCGCCGACGCCGACCGTCTCCCCTTGACCTACGAGCAGGCCAACATCAACACGGGGCTGCTCCCCGGGGGCCACTTCGACCTCGTGGTCAACCACGCCGCGGCCCACCACATCGCGGCGATCGACCGTGTCTTCCGGGAGCTGTGCCGCATGCTCCCCGAGGACGGCTGGTTCGTCTCCTTCGACTACGTCGGCCCACACCGCAACCAATATGCGGGGGCGGCATGGGAGGAGGCGTGGGACGTGAACCGGCAGCTGCCGGAGTCGCTGCGCCAGGACCTCCGCTATCCACATCTGCCGACGATGCTGGTGACGGACCCCACCGAGGCCATCCATTCGGAGCTCATCGTCGACACGTTCCGGCGCTACTTCACCATCGGCGAATTCACCCCCCTCGGAGGCGCGATCGCCTATCCCCTGCTGACACACAACGCTCGTCTGTTCGAGTCGACCGACGATGCCGAGCGGTCAGAATGGGTCGACCGAATTCTCGAAGCGGACGATCGCTTCCTGCGCGAGCACCCCGGATCGACGCTCTTCGCGTACTTCACCGGCACGCCCGAGAAGTCCGCGCTGAACCGGCCCGCGCAATTGGCGGAATGGGAGTCGGAGGAGGCAGAACGCGAGCGCCTGGCGGCGGAGAACGGAGGCGAGTACTACCCCCGTGGCGCACTCTCGACCGCGCTGATCGCACTCGATACCGAGGAATGGGAGAACGTGAGGTCGAGAGCACAGGTCGAGGCGTTGCAGTCGGAGCTGGCCACCCTGGAGTCCGGGTTCTTGTACTCGACGATTCGGCGGGTCTTGGACGCCGACCTGACGCTTCGCCTGAGGGCGAACCACGTCGTTGCCTCCGTGGAGCGACGCGCCCGGGCCGCTGTCGGTCGGGGATCCTCCTAGAGGACTCCGAGTTCGCGCAAGGATTCGTCGATGCCGTTGAAATACGCCTCGGCGGAGTATGCCTGGGAGCTCCTCAGGATGTGCGCGCTGAGCGCAGCCGAACCGGTGGGATCCTTCAGCAGGCCCGAGACGATCGTGGCGCACTCGTCCACGGTGGAGAACGTCGTGTCGCAGCCGAGCACGCGGACGACCTCCCTGGGCCCACCCTGGCCGTAGACAACGGGGATGCACCCGAAGCTGGCTGCTTCGATCGGCGTGATCCCGAAGTGCTCGAGCCTCTCGGGGAATTCCTCGGCATCCACACCGAACCCGGCGGCGTGGATCAGGACGGCTGAACGCTCGTAGAGAGCGGCCAGGTCGCTGCGCCCGATGTTGGGATAGAAGGTGCAGTCGAGCCCGGCGCCGAGCCTCTGCAGCTCGTGGAACCGGCTCCTGCCTTCCGGGCTGGGATGGATGGAGCCGGCGAGCGCCAGTTCGACGCCCTCGACGCCCTGCTCGACCATCCGTCGGAAGGCCTCGATGACGACGTCCTGGCGCTTGTTGTGGCCGCCGGTGAAGAAGCGTCCCACCGTCACGATGGTCTTGCGTTCGGCCCAGGGCAGACCGGAGGTCGCGCCGGACCACGTCGCGTAGGCCGGGATCAGCCGGACCGGTGGTGCATCCAGACCGTAGTGGCGCACGAGCCCGTTGACGTTGCGACGTACGAACTCCGAGTACACCCAGATCTCGTCGTACCCGGCGAGCCATTCACCTCGTGCCTCGACGTGCGCGTCGGGGACCCAGAAGGGGAATTGGATGTGGTACACGCTGCGTGTGCCGAACGCCGGTACCGGAGGCACGACCGAGTTGCCGATGACGAAGGCGAAGCGGCACTTGTCGGCCTCCACCTCCTCCCACGGCAACGCCATGCCCACGACATGCTCGAAGCCGAAGGTCGCCGCGATCTGCTGCATCCGTATGGCGCTGTAGCGCTGAGGGGTGGCAAACGCCACGTTGGGCGTCCCGAAGAGCTCGGACAGGTGGGAGGCCACCGCGAACAACAGCCGCTCGCCGCCTCCGGGGACCAGCTGGTAGGGGGAGTAGAGGACGAACTGCGGCTCGGGTGACGCCGGCGGCGTGGCCAGGAGCTCGAGATCCTCGGTGCTGAGCTCGTCGAGCTCCGACCGGGGAGCCTCCTCCAGGTCCGCCAGGTGGGCCGTCTGGCGTGCTTCGAGCCAGGCACCCCACTTCTTCACGAACCTCGTCCGGTTGATTTCCGAGATGTCCTGCAGCTGCAGCCGGGAATCGGACGTCGTCTTGCTCTCGATGTGCACCACGCGAGCCCGGGGGTTCACCATGACCTTGCCGCAGTGCGTCCAGAGCTTCAGGCACAGGTCGGTGTCCTCGTAGTAGGCGGGTTCCCACTCGAAGCCGAATCCGCCGACCTTGAGGAAGTCCGACCGCCGCATCATGAGGCAGGCGGCCGAGCAGTAATCGACCACACACGGCGTGTCGTAGTGATCCGGGCCCCAGATCGCCCCCTTGCCGATCTGCACGGCATCGCCGGTCGGCAGGGCCACCCCGCCGACCTCCTGTACCCTGCCGTCGGGGTAGAGGAACATCGGCCCGACCGCGGCCACGCCGGGATCGCTCCTCATGGTGGAGGCGAGGGCCTCGATCCATCCCGGTTGGACGAAGGCGTCGTTGTTGAGGAACACGATGTAGTCGGTGCCCGCGAAGTCCACACCGATGTTGTTCCCCTCACCGAAGAAGCGGTTGACCCCGACCTCGACCAGCGTGAAGCCGCCTCCCGCATGCCGCTTCCGGAGGATGGCGACCTGCTCGGGGCTCGATCCGTTGTCGACGACGATGATGTCCCGGATCAGCGGGCTCTCTGCGTGCTCCAAGGCATCGAGGCACTCGAGGGTAGTCTCCGCCTGGTTGTAGTTGAGGACGATAACGGAGACGTTGTCGTGGAAGGGACCGGATGTCGCGGCCAATGGGACGTCCGGGCTATCGCTCGGAACCGCTCGGTGCCGGAGGGGTGCGGCGACCGACGATCCTCGACATGAGGCGAAGTGGGGCGGTGACCCGCCAAGAGCTCGACTGGCGGAGGTCGTCGATAACGCTCTGCGCCGTCGCCGCCTGGCCCGCGTACGCCAACACACGTTGCTCCTGCGCCTGGAGCAGTCGATCTTTCTCTTCGAGCTCCGCGGCGAACCGCGCCGCCGAGGTCGAGATCTTGGCAGAGAGCACGTCGAGGCGGTCCAGGAACTCCCTGACGAGATGCTCGCGTTCCAGACGAGCCGATTCTGTCTGAGCGGCCAGCTCGCTGCGCGCGTCGCTCACGTCGATCGTGAGGCGCGTCGTGAGATCCTTGTACGCCCGGAGGGCGGAGAGCAGGGCCTCGCGATCGGCGTCCTGCCGCTCGATCAACCGCGCGACGATCGCTCGGAGAGCCACCGGCGAGACGGACTCGCCACCCGGCTGCTCGAAGGCCTCGACTGATTCGCTGAAGCTGTCCATGAGGCCTCCCACGGCCGAGGGTACGTTGCTCAGCAGCTCGACGGTGGGTACTGCGCCCTCGACGGGCACCTGAGCCACCACGGCCTCGGTCGTGAGGCCGAGCGAGATGCGCACCGAGGGGTAGCGATCGGACACGAGCTGCTCGGCCTTGGCGAAGTTCGACGAGACGTCGGCCGCCGTTGAGGTGACCACGACCGTCCCTCCCGGAGCCATGGCGTCGAACCAGGCGGGAAAGTCGGGCAGCCCCAAGTCGTCCTGATCGAAGAGCGAGACGTGGAGCAGATCGACCCGGGAGCCCGCCAGCGCCGCGAGCGACCCCTCTTCACCGTCGTAGCCGGCCACGGCGTCCCCGTAGCGGTCTGTGCACTCGGCCAGCACGTGCCGGAACACGTCGGCGTCGGAGCTGGCGGCGACGTCGGACGTGGGGAGCCGCACGGCGAGGCACCGCGCCTCGGTGCCGATCCCTCGGACCGCGTCGCATGTCGAGAAGAGTGACGTGCACTCGGCGGGACCGAGCTCGACGGTGACGGCCGGCCGCCCGTGCGCCACCAGCCACGACACGAGCGCCGAGAACCGGTGACTGGCCGGGTTGACCTGGCCGAACGGCTCGAGTTGGACGAACTCCTCGAACGTCGTGGCGTCCGGGAGCCGGTCCGACCCCTCGGAGGCCGCGACGCCCTGCCCGTCGGGTGGCGATTCCGCTCGGCGGGTCACGCGACGGGGGGGGCCATGGAGATCACCTGGAGGAAGTTGTTCATTCTGACCTGATTATTCAGCATTCAGCACCCGGAACCGCCTCCCGACGCGGGGGTAGCGACCCGCTGAGTTCCGGCGAATCTTATCCCGCCTGTCGAGGTGGGCCCGGGGAGGGATGTCCCCGGCGGGCCCGGGCGCGCCGACTGGGCCGCGATCGCTGTCGCCGGGTGGGCGTGCCGGCGAGCGACCGCCGGACGGCCGCTGCGGCGCAGGAAACGACATGCGAGACCGCTCGAATTCCGCTGGAATTCCGCGTCAGACCGCCCGGCCGACGACCCGACGTACGCCCCCGTGAGACCGTCCGCGGCACCTCGGACCGCCCCTGGAGCCCAGGGGGCAACTGGTAGTGTCCGCCGGATGCCCACGCCGGTCAGGACCGGGACGTGAGCCGTAGTCCCGTGGGCGGGTGGCACGGAGCACCCCGCGCCACTGCCTGGCGGCGATTCCCGCACTCTGACCGGGACGCGCCCGCGCAGAGTGGATAGCGCAGGCAGCGAGGCGCCCCCTCGCCGGGGCCGCCATGCCCGACCCCGGGGCGGGACGTCGCGGCTCTTCCGTTGGCATGGCACGATTTTCAGCCTCGTCGCGTACGTCTTCGTGGCGTTCCTGGCGAACAAGAACGTCTGGGTCCACGGGTTCGCCCACACGCTGCAGGCGACGGGCGGCAACGACACGGGGGAGGAGGTGTGGTTCCTGGCCCAGACACCCTGGGCCATCGTGCACGGAATCAACCCGTTCGCCAACACCTGGCTCAACGCTCCCGTCGGCATAGACCTGATGGACAACACGACCATGCCGCTGCTCGGCGTGCTGGGCGCGCCGATCACGTTCCTCTTCGGCCCGATCGCGACCCTGAACGTGATGATCGCGCTGGGTTTCTCGGCCTCGGCGATGGCCTTCTTCGTCATGGCCCGGCGTTTCACAGGCTGGTGGCCGGCTGCCTTCGTCGGGGGACTGCTCTACGGCTTCTCGCCGTTCGCCGTGGCGGAGGGGACCGCACACCTGTTCTTGGTGTTCAACGTCGTTCCGCCGCTGATGATACTGGTCATCCACCGTTTCGTCGGTTCCGGCTACCGGAAACCCTGGCTGTACGGAGCTGCGCTGGGCGGCTGCTACCTGGCGCAGTTCTACATCTCCACCGAGGCGTTCGCCTCGTTGGTCGTCATCTCCCTGATCGCTGTCATCGTCGGTGGCGCTTTGGTGCTCCGGAGAATCGACATCGACGTCACCAAGATCGCAAAGATGGGCGTGGTGGCCGTGGTGGTGGCGATACTGGGCGTGGGCTACGGGGCATGGGTGGCGTTAGAGGGGCCGCAACACATCCACGGCCCGGCCCAGCCGGCGGTGGCGATCGCGGGCATATCGAGCGATCCCGCAGGGCTGGTGGTTCCGACCGACAACCAGCACTTCACGTTCAACGAGTCCGCACGGGGCGATTCGTACGTCGCCCAGCGCGATGCGAACTGGCACGTCATCGTCGACGCGACGCTTGAGAACGGGACCTATGTCGGAATTCCGTTGCTCCTGGTCCTCATCGGGGGGGTGATCGTGCTCCGCCGGAACCGATTCGCCGTCTTCGCTGCGGTCATGGCGGTCGTCACCATGCTGCTGTCGATGGGGTCATACCTGCACGTCGACGGGCACCGGACCCCCGTGCCCCTGCCGTTCATCGTGCTGGCCCATCTCCCGCTGCTCGACAGCGGCTCCGCAGCCCGGTACGTCGGCCTCTTCTGGTTGTTCGCGGCGCTCCTCCTCGTCATGACTCTCGATTGGGTCTACGAGAAATTCGTGCCGAGGATCCGCGCCGGCTGGTCGGCCGTGGTGTGCCTCTTCGTCGCCGCTCTTGCACTCGTGCCCCTGGTTCCGGCGTGGCCCTATCCCTCCGGCACCGCGGTCGTGCCGCATTGGTTCACGACCAACGCCCGGGACCTGCCCGTCGGCACGACCGCGGTGATCTTCCCGAGCGCCAATCCCGGGGACTCGTCCGCCATGCTCTGGCAGGCCATGTCCGACATGACCTTCCGCATGCCTGGGGGCTACGCCGTGTTCGCGAGTTCACCGAGCGGCGCAGCGTCCTTCTATGCAGCGCCCTCGGTGCTCCAGAATGCGATGACGTCGTGTGTCTCAGGTGTGCCGCCTCAGATCTCGCCCGAGGAGACACGAACGGTCCTGCACGGCTGGAAGGCGGGATACGTGGTGGTGGTGCCGGGCACCAACGGCGCCGCGTGCGCCACAGAGCTCTTCGATGAAGCGCTGGGGGCGCACCATAGCGAGGGCGGCGTCTCGGTATGGTCCACCGGGGCAGCCGGGTAACCCGGCTGCCGGCGTCTCACTCCTGGGACAGCAGGGCTCTCAACCGCGTGACCAGCGCTCCGGCATCACCGAAGCGCTGGTCGGCATAGCGCCGTCCGGCGTCCGACGCTGCCGATCGGTTCTGCTCGTTCCGCATCTGTGTTGCTGCCGCCAGCAGGTCGCCCGGATCGCCGAAGGTCGAGCCGCCTCCTTCCCGAGCGTGCAGCACGGCAGGGCCGGAGTGCTCGGGCACGATGATCGGAGTCCCGAAGCGAAGGGCCTCGATGCACTCGCGGGCGATGTAGGGGTCGGGTCCGAGGTCGATGCAGACGTTGGCGTGCGCAATCAGGCGCCACAGGTCCATCCGGGTGTCCACGGTGACCCTCCCTCGAAGTGCACGTCCCCTCCAGGCCGACGCAACGGCGTCCTCCACGACCAGCACGTCGGCATCGTGGAAGGCGGAGCTCAGCCAGGCCACCGCCGCAGGGGCCCCCTCCTCGGTGCCGCAGCCCAGCCGGTCGGAGAGGACGAGCTGGTATCCCGTGAAGCCGAAGCCGTGGTGCCGATGCAGCTCGGCCAGTGGATTCACCGGTATGTGCACGTTGACCGACGGCTGCGGCCCCCCCCTCCCGGTGTCGACGAGGTGCAGCCTCTGCCAGGAGGGAGGGTGCCCGTCCGACGAGGCCGCCGTGAGGTAGAAGACCGCTCTCGGTTCGACCCGTGAGAGGAGCGCCGCGATCTCCGGCGTGAGATCGTCGACCACGACAGTGTGATCAACGGAGATCTCGACGGGCCAACTGAGCTCGCCGGCCTCTCCGAGGCCCTCGAGATCGAACACACCGTCCGGCTCGGAAGGCCCCGTCGTGCCGGGGACGAGGACGGAGACGGGGCCACAGCGGGACGCAGCTCCCGCGATGAGGCGGGTCGCATAGCTCAGTTCGGAACGACGGTCGCGCCAGTGACGGCTCACGACGACGGTGCCGTGCTCAGTCATCCGCAGCATTGTGTAGCGACGTGACCAGCCGCTGCAGGTGCAGGACCTCCGCTCGCAGCCGTGTGATCTCCTCTCCGAACGCTCCGGCCACATCTGCGGTGACGGCCTCCTGTACGGCGAGCCGGTCGCCGAGGAGATCGCAGTGGGCCGCGATGGCTTCCGTGGCATCCGCGAGGGCGAAGAGCAGGCGGCGGTCCGATCGTCCGGAGATCCGACCGAGCCAGGCGCGGACGGTGCCGCGGAGTGACGTCGGCCGTCCAGCTCCGTCGCGCCGGCCCGCCCACACGCGAGAGAAGGACGCCACGGGTTCGAGGTCCCTCACGTGACCCAGAGGTAGCGGTGCATCGGCGGGTTGCCGGAGTGCACGGGGCGCGTCGCCCTGCTCGGCGGCTAGTGCATGGTGAGGGTCGAGTACCATCGGTTCCAGGCGTCCTCTTCCTCGTCCTTCGCCAGTCCGCACGACGGGTCGGCGCGGGTGAGATGTGCGTTGAAGTAGCGATCTCCTTGCGTAATGTAATCCTTCCATCGGTCGACGAAGTGCACGATGTCGCCCACACCGCCGGCGGTCCCCCGGCTCGGCGACTCGTAGTGGATCAACTCCGCAGCGGGTTCGAAGATCGTCCGGTATCCCGCCACTCCGGCCCGTAGGCAGAAGTCGACGTCGTTGAGGTCGACACCGAGCGCCTGGTCGAAGCCGTCGAGCTGATCGAAGACCTCGCGCCGCGTCGCCAGGCATGCTCCGGTGACCGCGGAACACTCGCGGGTCACCGTCGCCATGTGCAGGTAACCCGGCGCATCCTCGGGTAGCCCGGCCAGGGGATGCCCCGCGGCACCGGTGAGCCCCACAACGAGGCCGCAGTGCTGCACGCGACGGTCGGGATACAGCAGCCGGGCTCCGACCGCCCCGACATCAGGCCGGAGCGCCTGCGCGCACAGTGCCGGCAGCCAGTCCGGCCGGTGGGCCTCGATGTCGTTGTTCAGGAAAACGAGGACGTCCCCCCGGGCTGCCCGCGCCCCGGCGTTGTTGAGCGCCGCCCAGTTGAAGGGCCGTGCGTCCCGTAAGACCCGCACATCGGCGCGGGCGTCGAGACGCTCCACCAGCGTCAGGGTCTCGGGGTCGGAGGTCCCGTTGTCGATGAGCACCAGTT
>Ga0181518_10004889_pt1 | contig 11795 bp, 12 predicted proteins | sample PEATcosm2014_Bin_28_FD_119751 | JGI IMG/M metagenome (GOLD analysis project Ga0181518, IMG submission 119751) | Peatland microbial communities from MTU Mesocosm Facility, Houghton, MI, USA - PEATcosm2014_Bin01_60_metaG | ecosystem: Environmental > Terrestrial > Soil > Wetlands > Peat | place... | reverse complement strand
GAGCCGTTGTCGACGACGAGCGGCTCGTAACCGGACAGGAACGCGCCGAGCACCAGCGGGAGCGCCCCGGACTCGTTCAGCACCGGGAGAATCACGTCGATCGGCACTGGCGAAAGCCTGACAGCAACCTCTTACACCCCGCGAAACTCGTGCCGTGAGCCGGATTGGCGACACTAGAGTCCGCGAGATGCGCGTGCTCGTCACCGGCGGAGCCGGCTTTATCGGATCGCACATCGTTGACGCGCTCCTCGCGCGAGGCGACTGCGAAGTTGTGATCCTCGACTCGCTGTCTGAGGCGGTGCACCCGGTCGCGCCCGACTACCTCGACCCTCGGGCGGACCTCGTCGTCGGCGACGTCGCCGACGCTTCACAGCTGGCGTCGTGTGTGCATGGGGTTGACGCGGTCTGCCACCAGGCGGCGAAGGTCGGGCTCGGACTGGAGATCGCCGACATCGACGCGTTCGTCCGCGACAACGACCTCGGGACCGCCGTGCTGCTGCGCGAGCTCGCGGCTGTCGGGTTCGCCGGGCGGTTCGTGCTCGCCAGCAGCATGGTCGTCTACGGCGAGGGTGGATACCGGTGCCCTGTGCACGGGCCCGTCGCGCCGCTGCCGCGCGCAGCCGCCGAACTCGACGCCGGGCGGTTTGAGCCGGGGTGCCCGCTGTGCGGGTCGGGGTTGGAGGCGGTGGCAGTGCTCGAGGACGCCCGGCTCGATCCCCGCAACGTCTACGCGGCGACCAAGCTCCAGCAGGAGCATTTGTGTCTGGCGTGGTCGCGTGAGACCGGAGTGCCGGTGACCGCCTTGCGCTACCACAACGTCTACGGGCCCCGGATGCCACGGGACACGCCGTACGCCGGGGTCGCGTCGATCTTCGCGAGCGCGCTCGCCGCCGGCCAGGCGCCGCGCGTGTTCGAGGACGGACAGCAGCGGCGTGACTTCGTTCACGTTCGTGACGTCGCTCGTGCGAACGTTCTCGCGCTGACCGCGCCCGAGCCGGTCGCGGGCGCGTTCAACGTCTGCAGCGGAACCCCCCGAACGGTCGGCGAGATGGCCGCGGCACTAGCCGCTGCGGCCGGGCCGCGCGCGCCCGAGCCGGTCGTAACCGGCGAGTACCGCCTCGGCGACGTGCGGCACGTCTTCGCGAGTTCCGAGCGGGCCGCGCTCGAGCTCGGGTTCGTCGCGGAGGAGGAGTTCGCCGCCGGAATGGCCGAGTTCGCCAAAGCACCGTTACGCGGCGCCACCGGCTGACCTGGCCCGGGGAACGCCCGGAAGTCGGCGGGCGCCTCCCGGGCAGCTCTGACGCCATGATCGCCGGACCGGCTTCTCGTCGTTTCCTCACAGATCAAGTCACCTATTGGACAGCCGATGTCAGGCAATCAGGGCAGGTGCACGCCCCAGGCGCGTCGGCAACGAGACGTGTGGCCAACCCCGTGTTTCCGATTTCGTAATTGGATTGTCGGCCGGACGGACATAGGTTCCTGCGAGATGCGCAAACCGTCGCTGATCGTGATCGCCAAGCCGCCGCTCCCGGGGCGAGCAAAGACGCGACTGACGCCGCCGCTGACTCCTGTGCAGGCGGCCAGGCTCGCGGAGGCCGCGCTGCTCGACACGCTCGACGTTGTCCGGGCGACGCCGTGCGAACGCCGGGTACTCGTTTTCGACGGCGGCAAGTCAGCGGGGTGGCGGCCGGACGGATTCGAGGTGATCGCGCAGCGTGGAGTGGGGCTTGCGGCCCGGCTTGCGGCGGCGTTCGCGGACGTCGGCGGCCCCGCGCTGCTCGTCGGGATGGACACCCCGCAGCTGACGCCGGCGCTGCTCAGCGCCGGGATGCGCAGATTGATGCGCCCTGACGTCGACGCCGTGCTCGGACCGGCGGCCGACGGCGGCTACTGGAGCATCGGCCTGCGCCAGCCGTGCGCCGAGGTGTTCGCCGGTGTGCCGATGAGCGAGCCGACGACGTGCGCGGCGCAACGCGCCCGGCTGGCGGATCTCGGGCTCGCCGTGTCCGGGCAGCCGGTGCTGCGCGACGTCGACACCTTCGACGATGCGCTGGCGGTAGCACGATCGGCCCCGCGGTCACGCTTCGCCGCGGCAGTCGCCGGCCTGACGCAGCGCGACGCAGCGTGACACCCCACCCGATGCGGGTCTACGACGACGGCCTGCTGCGGTGGGGCGCCGGCGCGACCGGCGCGGCAGTGACGGTGCGGATGAGCGACGGCACCGTTGACCTGCTCGCGCTCGAACGGTTCCTCGGCACAGCCGACGACACAGACGAATCGCTGCTGCGCTCAGCCCGGGGACCTGTACTCGACATCGGCTGCGGCCCGGGCCGGATGCTCGATGCGCTCGCGCGCCGCGGCGTGTTCGCCCTCGGGTTCGACCTCTCCCCGGTCGCCGTCGCACTCGCCCGAGGCAAAGGCGGGCGCGCAATCGTCGCGTCGGTGTTCGACGAGCTGCCCGGCGCCGGGAGCTGGCGGACGGCGCTACTGCTCGACGGCAACATCGGGATCGGCGGTGCGCCCGAGCGCCTGCTCGCCCGGGTCGCCAGCCTGCTGATCGACACTGGGGAGATCGTGGTCGAGCTCGAGCGGCCCGATGCCGCGGGCGGCCCCCTACGCGCCTGCCTGCAGTCCGGCGAGGGAGCGGTCAGCGCATGGTTTCCGTGGGCGCGGGTGCCGGTCGGGGAGATCGACGGCATCGCGGCCGCGAGCGGTCTCAGCGTCGCCGCGCGGTGGTCGACCGGCGGGCGCTGGTTCGCGCGCCTGGGTCGCTGAGTCGCCTGCGCATCGGCGCCTCTGAGCGTCCCAATCTCAAGGCCCAGATTCGTCACATGGTCAGATCACGCTCAGCGGTAGTCGGGGTTGGCGAAGTCAAAGCGACAGCCGGCGTCCCACAGGCTCTTCTGGTTGCCGTGGGCGGGGATCCCGCCCACGTCCTTGAGCATCCGCGCCATGTGCATCAGGTTCCAGGCGAGGAACGTGGTGTTGCGGTTGGTGAAGTCGTTCTCCGGTCCGCCCGAGCCGGGATCGAGATAGCTGGGTCCTGGCCCCGCCTCCCCGAGCCATGCGGAGTCCGCCTGCGGCGGGATCACGTAGCCGAGGTGTTGCAGCGAATAGAGGATGTTCATCGCGCAGTGCTTGGCGCCGTCCTCGTTGCCGGTGATGATGCAGCCGCCGACGCGGCCGTAGTACGCCCACTGGCCCGCATCGTTGAGGAGGTGGCTGTTGCCGTACAGGCGCTCGATCACCCGGGTGCAGACGGACGACTTCTCGCCGAGCCAGATCGGCGAGAGCAGAACGAGGATGTCTGCGGCCATCACCTTCTCGAAGATCTGTGGCCAGTCGTCTCTCTCCCAGCCATGCTCGGTCATGTCCGGGTAGACGCCGGTCGCGATCTCGTGGTCGACCGCTCGGATGACCTCGACGTTGACGCCGTTGCGCTCCATGATCGCGACCGCGAGGTCAGCGAGGCCGCGCGTGTTCGATACCTCAGGCGAGCGCTTCAGCGTGCAGTTGATGAACAGTGCGCGTAGGTCGGAGAAGTCCCACTGCGACTCCGCGGCCAGGGTCTCGTGCCTCTCGGTCAGGTTCGTCATCGGTCGGTCTCCTCGCTCAGATCAGGTCGGGGTCGGTGAGTACTTCGATCAGTGCCGGCCCGGTGTGAGCGGTCGCGGTACCGAGTGCGTCGTCGAGTTGGGAGGCGTTGGTCACCCGGATCCCGAGTGCTCCGCAGATCTCGGCGTATTTCGAGAAGTCCGGGTTATGCAGCGAGGTCTGCCACACCTCCCAGTCGCCGGCGCGCTGCTCCTTGCTGATCTTGCCGAGCTGGCCGTTGTTGAGCAGCACGTGGGTGATCTTCATCTTGTGCTTGACCGCGGTCAGCAGCTCCGCCATGTACTGGGCGAACCCCCCGTCGCCCGTGACCGCGAAGATCGCCCGGTCCGGCGCTGCCGCCCAGGCGCCAATCGCCGCCGGGTAGCCGAACCCGATCGAGCCGAGGTAGCCGGACATCAGCACCGATTGGCCGGGCTTGCATTCGAAGTAGCGTCCGAATGAGTAGGCGTGGTTGCCGACGTCGACGGCGATCACCGCGTCCTTGGGCAGATTGCGGCTCAGCGCGGCGAACACGACCGCGGAGTTGACGCCGTGGCCGCGGTCGTCGCGCTCGCGGCTGGCCTTTTCGGCTCGCCAGATCGCCAGCGCTCGGCGACTTCGGGGCGCTGGTCGACGCGGTCGGCCGGCGGTGTCGCGAGGCGCTCGCAGAGGCTAGGCTGTCGAGGACGACGCCGATCTCGCCCCAGACGGGCACCTCCACAGGGTGGAACTTACCAAGCTGCAGCGGCTCGACGTCGACCTGGATGATCGGCTTGCCTGGATAGATGCCGGTATGGTTGGAGAACGACGCGCCGAGCACGATCAGCAGGTCGGCCTCGTTCATGAACCAGCTCGCGACCGGGGTGCCGCTGCGGCCGAGCACGCCGCAGGCAAGCGGATGGTCGTCGGCGATCTGCCCTTTGGCCTTGAACGTCGTGATCACCGGTGCGCCGATCCGCTCTGCGACCGCGATCACCTGATCGCGGTGGAAACGGGCGCCGTGCCCAATGATGATCACCGGCCGCCTGGCGGTCGTGATCAGGTCGAGCGCCTGCTCCAGCGCCGGCGCCGGCGGGCTGATCTCGAGCTGCGTGAGCCGGCCCTCGGGACCCGAGGCCGGACGGTCGCCGGTGGGCAGCGTCTGCACCTCGTCGGGGAAGATCAGGTGCGCAGGGCCCTGCTGGAGGATCGCGTGCTTGCACGCGAGCGTCATCAGCTCGGCGTGCTTGGAGGTCTCGAGCACCGGCTGGGTCCAGTGCGCGACCTTGCCGAACGCGGCTGAGAGGTCGACCTCCTGGAAGGCGCCGGGGCCGAGCACCTGCGTGGCGACCTGACCGGTCAACGCAAGGACTGGTGAGCGGTCCACGTTCGCGTCCCACAGGCCGGTCAGGAGGTTCGTCGCTCCGGGGCCGGCGATCGTCAGGCAGGCCGCCGGCCGGCCGGTCAGCTTGCCGTAGGCGGACGCGGCGAACGCGGCCGCGCCCTCGTGCCGGATCCCGATGTACGTGAGCCGGCCGGCCTCCTGCTGGCGGCGCAGCGCGTCGGCGAGGCCGAGGTTTGAGTGCCCGACCATCCCGAACACGTGCCGCACGCCCCAGTTGACCATCGTCTCGGCCATCACGTCGGTGACCGTGCGGACGTGCGGCGCCTCGGGCTCGACGCCGACGTAGATGCCATCGTCGCGGACCGCGATCGGGAACGTCGGCACGCTGTCGCCGAACGGCGAGCTGCCGTCCAGCGGGCAGTAGTCATAGCCGTGCCACGGGCAGCGGAGCATCCCCTGCTCGATCGAACCCTCCCCGAGCGGACCGCCTTGATGCGGGCAGCGGTTGCTAAGGGCGGCGTAGCGCCCCTCGTAGTGCGTCACGGCGAAGCTGTGCGGGCCGGCCGACACGGTCTTCACGCGACCCTCCGGTAATTCATCCGGGGAGAGCACGCGATGCCAGGCCAACTGCTCGGGCGATGTTGTCGTCATGCCCGCTCTGTCACGCAGGCGAGCAAACCGTTACAGCCGACTTTCGACGGGCTGCTGTAACGAACCCGGGGGCTCCGGGACTACCCCGCAATGGCACAGACTTATTTCACGAACCGGTTGATCGTCGTCGTGGTTGCCGCGCCGTTCGCACTCGAGCTGACCCCGCGCCTGCGCCTTCCCGCGGTGGTCGTCAGGCGGCGATCGCCGGGTTGCTGCAGTCAATCTCGTTCCCGTTCATCGTCACCGCAACGATGATCGGCCAGCAGATCGGGGCCGTCTCCAAGCCGACAGCCGCGGGGCTGATCGCCGCCGGGCTGCTGTCGGTGATCGTATTTCTCCTCACCGGACTCTCCCTGCTTCGACGCGGCGTCCCGGCGGGAACCAAGCCAGCGAGCACCAAGCCCAGCCCCGCCGCCGCAATTCTCAGCGCCGCCCACCGCGCGCTGTGCCGCACACCCCAGACCACCGTTGAGGCGACGGCATGAACGCGCGCGCGGAGGCCTACGAGCGCCTCGAGGGACGCTACGAGACATGCGTTCTCGAGCCGTCCCCGCCTGCCGTCGCCAGCGGCCCGTGGTTCGCGGATGACCCCGCGGCGCGTGGCGAGGTGCCCGCCGGGCGCACCGTCGTGTCACCGGTCGGGACCGGAGATCTGCGCTGGGACGACCTCGCCTCGACCGACCCCAAGCTCGCCGAATGGTGCGCCGATCGCTGGCTCGGCGCTTACCGCCGACTTGGGCCGGCGCCGGCGAAGCTCGTCCCGACCCGGATCTCGCTGCACCGCCTCGCCGAGCAGGTGGTCTCGCCCGCGCGGCGCAAAGCCAACGGCAAGATCGGACTGCGGTACACCCGTGGCGGGTTCGGGACGCCGTTCTTCGGTCCCGACGTCCAGGTTCGCGTCCGCGGCGCGGAACTTGTCGTCGAGGACGCGACCGGCGAGCGCGCCGCGGCGATCACGACGCTCGACGCCGCGGCCGATCACATTGGCCGCGATCTGCTCCCCGACGATGTCCAGCTCGATCGCGAGCCACTCGACGTCGACCCGGCCTCTGCGGCCTTCCTGGGCGACTGGTACGGCTTCGGCGCCTCAGTCCTGGAAGAGTTGCGCGCGTCGGCCGGAGCCGACGCCGACCCTTCGCGCGTGCAACTGTGGCCCGAGCACTTCGACCTCGCGGTCGAGCTCGGCAGCGAAACGAAGGGTGCCCGCGCCGCGTATGGACTGTCCCCCGGGGACGACAATCATCCTGAGCCGTACCTGTACGTCGCGCCATGGGTCGCACCAGAGCCGGATGAGCTATGGCAGGCGACCGGGTTCTCAGGCGCCGAGCTCCCCTACGCGGAGCTGCTCGACGCCCCAGACCAGCGCGAGACCGCGCTGGCTTTCTTTGACGCCCGCCTGCGGGCGCTCGTCCCATGACTCCCGTCGGCAACGTTGCCGCGATACCCGAAACGGTCGTCGGGCGTGCGACGCCGAGGAAGTCGTGCAGGAGACCTGGCTTGCCGTCCTCGAAGGTATCGACCGCTTCGAGGCACGCTCGTCGCTGAAGACCTGGATCTACCGGATCCTCACGAACCGCGCCAAGACCCGCGCACAGCGAGAACACCGCCAACTTCCGTTCTCTGCGCTGGTCGACGATGGCGCACCGGAGGTTGACGAGGCGCGATTCCGCCCGATCGACGATCCCAAGTTCCCGCAACAATGGGCCGTGCCTCCCCGCGCCTGGCCACACGAGCGGATCCTCGCGCGCGAAACCGTCGAGCAGCTTCGCGACGCAGTCGCACAACTACCGGCGGCGCAGCAGCTGATCGTCGGCTTGCGGGACATCGACGGCTGGAGCTCCGACGAAGTCTGCGAGGCGCTCGAAATCACCCCTGGCAACCAGCGCGTCCTGCTCCACCGAGCGCGTTCCCGCCTGCGAAGCGCGCTCGAGGACTACTTCGAGACCCAATGAGACTCCCGAGATTTCGCAAGAGGGCAACCCGCTCAGATGAGCTCAGCTGTAAAGAGCTCGTGCGGCTCGTGACCGACTACCTCGAAGGTGCCCTATCCGAGACCGACGTGCACCGCTTCGACGCACACCTCACCGCCTGCGACGGCTGCACCACCTACCTCGCGCAGGCGCGAGACACGATTCGCATCACCGGAACGCTCACCGAAGAGTCACTCCTCCCGGAAGCCCGAAACGAACTTCTCGCCGCATTCCGCACCTGGAAGGACGATCGCGACTAACACTCATATGGACGACACCGTGAGCCCATATGGACGACACCGTGAGCCAAAACCCAGCAACGGCACGGCAAACGGAGCACAATCGGTGTCTGCGCCCCCTGCTCCCTTCCCCGATGCCGAATCCTGCGCCGAACGCCCCGGGCTTCGGGCGCTCCTTCTTAGGCCAGGCCGTTCGCGTCTGCGGGCGGCGCCTTCACTCCGGTCAGTGTACCCGGGCATCGACATCATCTTGAAACGGGCGCAGTGCCGGCCTTGATGCTGCTCGCGTGAGCAGGCCGCGCAAAGTCATAGCGGCTTTGCTCCCAGAACAGTCCGGCGATCCTGATTCCCCACGTCACGTCGCGGAACTCGAACACGTCGACCGCGCGGCGCTCGCCGAGCTGTTCGACGGGGTCGTGATCTCGGGCGAGGTCGGGGTCGCCGCCCGGCGGCGGCCGGCGTTTCCGCGCCGCCCGCTCAGACGGTGACCGGGAGGCTGAAGCGCACACGGGTGCCCGTCGGCGTGTCGGCGAGCCAGATGCGGCCGCCGTGGGCCTCGACGATCGCCCGCGAGACCGCTAGGCCGAGGCCGGTTCCGGCGCCGTCGGCGCCGGAGCGCGCGGATGCGTCGGCCCCGCCCCGGAAGAACGCGTCGAAGACGTGCTCGCGCTCCTCGGGCGGGATCCCAGGGCCGGTGTCGGCGACCTCGACCTCGACCTCCTCCCCGACCTCGGTCGCGCGCACGACGACGCTGCCGTCGGCCGGCGTGTGCCGGATCGCGTTCTGGATCAGGTTGAACAGGACCCGCTGGAGTTTCTCGGGATTGGCGCGGGCGGCCGCCAACGAGCTGGGCAGCTCGACCGAGACGGCGACGCCCTTCGCCTCGGCCTGAACGCGCATCGCGTCGACCGTTTCGCCCACCAGCTCGCCCAGCGGCACGCGCTGGAGCGACCAGCCGATGTCTCCGGCCTCGAGCCGGGAGAGCTCGAACAGGTCATCGATCAACGCGCTGAGCGCGTCGATGTGGACCTGCATCCGCTGCAGGTAGGCGTGGCGGGTCTCGCCGTCGACGACCTCGTCGACGACCGCCCCGGCGAGCAGCCGCAGCGAGGTGATCGGCGTTCGCAGGTCGTGCGAGACGGCGGCGACGAGGTCGCGGCGGGCGCCCTCGGACTGGTCGCGCGCCGCCTCCTCGGCGGCGAGCCGAGCGATCATCGCGTTCGCCTCCCGGGCAAGTTCGCCGAGCTCGTCGTCGACCGCGGTGCCGATCGACGCCGACCGCTCGCCCTGGCCGACCGCGACCAGGCCGTCGCGGATCGCCTCGACATCGTGGAGCACCGACCGCGCGACGAGCCGGGCGCAGATGACGGCGGTGACGCCCGCCGCGATTACGATCCCCGCCACCAGCAGCGCCGCGTGCGAGGAGACGACCATCAGCGACTCGACGACGACGAGCGCGATCAGCACCGGCGCGACGACGATCGCCACCGTCAGCGCGAACTGCCGGGAGAGCGGCCCGGCGATCGTCCGGACGCGAGCGATTCCGCGGCGCTTCATGCCATGAACCGGTAGCCGACGCCCCACACCGTCTGCAGGTGCGCGGGCTGGGCCGGGTCGCGCTCGATCTTCGCCCGCAGCCGCCGGATGTGGACGGTGACGGTCGAGGTGTCGCTGTAGAAGGCGTACTGCCAGACGGCGTCCATCAGCTGCTCGCGGCTGAACACCTGACCCGGGTGGCGCGCCATGAACAGCAGCAGCTCGAACTCGCGCCGGGTCAGCGACGCCTCCTCGCCGTCGACCAGGACCCGGCGCGCGGACGGGTCGATCGTCAGCCCCGGCAGCTCGATCGGCGCCTCCTGCGCCGGCGACGTGTCGATCCGGCGCAGCACCGCATCGACCCGGGCGACGAGCTCGGCCGGCGAGAACGGCTTGACCACGTAGTCGTCGGCACCGAGCCGCAGGCCGGTCAAGCGGTCAGACTCCTCGCCCTTGGCGGTCAGCAGGATCACGGCGATCCGGTCGCGGTCGTGCTCGCGCAGCCGGCGCATCACCTCCAGGCCGTCGATCCCCGGGAGCATCAGGTCAAGGACGACGAGGTCGGGACGCTCGCGGGCGGCGATCACGAGCGCCGCCCGCCCGTCGGAGGCGACGTGCGCGCCGTAGCCGGCGCGCACGAGGTAGCGCGCGACCACCTCGGCGATCGTCGGCTCGTCGTCGACCACCAGCACCGATCCGCGAACGTGGTTCTCCACGCTGGCGATTGTGGCGCTCGCACCGAGCCGCGACCAGCCCACGCCGCGCATGTTCACCGAGTGTTCAGACCCCGCCAGCCTGCGCAGATCATGAGCCCGACCGTGAGCCCGACCGCGCTGGCCTCGCAACGGACGGCGTCGCGACCCACGAGCAGGGCGCGGCCAACGACCGTGCACCGCTGCGACCTGCGGCCACCGTCTCGCGTCTGCGGCTGCATCGCGGCGATCAGGGTTAGCTTTGCGGTGTCTTTGCTGCCTGGAGCGCCGGCGCTGCGTGGCTTGTAGCGTGGGTCGGGCCCGCGCGAGCACGAACGCGACTGTGCTATGCGCCCGCCGCCGCGATGTTGGCCGCTGTGTCGAGCATGCGCCGCAGCGCGATTACCTTGCCGTCCTGGCCGAACGTCCACAGATGGATCACGGCCTCATCGATTCGGCTGCCGTTGGGGAGATCGGCGATCAGCCGGATCTCGGCGGCGACCTGCGTGTCGGACGCCAGCAGGTCGAGTACCTCGAAGCGCTCGTAGGTCCAGGCGCCAACGATCTCAAAGAATTCGGCGACCTGGTCATGCCCGCGTCGCGGCAGCAGCCATGGGACTCCGGCGGCATGCGGGGTCCACGGCTCCTCGGTCACGTCCCAGGTGATGTCCTCGGAGAGGTGCGACAGGATGCCGGCGAGGTCGCCGCGGCCGAACGCCTCGTACATCGCGGTGACGGCGGCCGTATGTGATTGGGTGGTGGTAGTTGTCATGGCCGGGATACTCGAGCCGGAAGCGCCCCGGCGGAATGAGCCATTTGGCTTATCTTCAGATCAGGCCGTGCTCGACTGCGAACACGGCAGCGCCGGCGCGTGTGCGCCGACCGGTCTTGTCGTAGACCGCGGCAAGGTGGTTCTGCACCGTGCGAGGTGAAACGACCAGCGACGAAGCGATCTCCTTGTTCGACAGTCCGCGTGCGGTCAGTCGCAGGACGTCGACCTCGCGATCGGTGAGGTCGCTCGGCCACGCGGTGCGCGGTCGCCGAACGCCGGCGGCTTCGATCACCGCCGCGGCCATCTCTGGGTCCAGGCGACCGGCAACGGCCTCCTCCTGCACCATTCGCGCGGCCGCGTCGCGAGTGTGAGCCGGCCGGTGCGGGCGCTCCTCGGTCATCGCGGCGAGTACGTCGGCGGCCGCGAGCAGCCGCGCGCCGCGTGGAAGATCGGCCGCGCGGGCACCACGGTGATAGCCGGTCCCGTCCAGGCGCTCGTGGTGCGCGGAAGCGAGCGGCGCGAGGGCGGCAAGCACCGGCGTCGAGGACAGCACGCGCTCGGTCCAGTGCGGATGCAGCCGGACGCGCTCGCGGTCGGCGGCGCCGAGCGGGCCGGGTCGGTCCCAGATCGAGCTGACAACGCCGGCGCGGCCGACGTCGTGCAGAAGCGCCGCGAGCCTGAGGTCGTCAGTGTCGCCGAGGCCGGCCAGTCGCGCTGCCTCAAGAGCCAGCTCGGTGACGTGCGGCGAATGTCCGATCAGGCAAAAGCCCTTGAGGTCCGCGAACATCGCAAGCGCCGCGCACGGCCGCTCGAGATCGGTCGCCGACACCGACAGCACTGGCGCGGGCTCAGCGGCGTGGACGGCGCCAACAAGATCGTCGGCCGCCTCGATCGGGGCGAGGATCTCCTCGGCGCTCGCGAGGAACACCTCACACAGCGATGGGTCCAAGTGGCCGCCGGCGCGTCGGTCGATCTCAGCGCGCGCAGCGGCAACCCCGCCGAGAGCGTGGGCGATCG
>Ga0181518_10004888_pt1 | contig 11797 bp, 9 predicted proteins | sample PEATcosm2014_Bin_28_FD_119751 | JGI IMG/M metagenome (GOLD analysis project Ga0181518, IMG submission 119751) | Peatland microbial communities from MTU Mesocosm Facility, Houghton, MI, USA - PEATcosm2014_Bin01_60_metaG | ecosystem: Environmental > Terrestrial > Soil > Wetlands > Peat | place... | reverse complement strand
GCCGATGTGTCGCTCCCGCAGCTTCCTCATCGGAGGAGCGAAAAAGGGCCACGGCAAACTCCTGGCCGAACCCCATCGGCAAATACATTCAAGTTTTGCAACAGAATCGGGGGAAGACCGGTCGCGGCAGCCTGTGGTGGGCGCGGCGGTTCATGACCCAGAACGGCACTTCGGCCCCGTAAATTGACGCACTGCAAAAGGTCTACTCGATTACCTCGTCAGCAATGGAGAGCACATCGGGCTGCACCTCGATGCCGAGTGCTCGCGCCGTTTGTAGGTTGATGACGAGCTCGAATTTGGTCGATTGCAGCACCGGCAGGTCGGCGGGCTTGGCGCCATCGAGGATGCTGCCGGTGTAGACGCCGACCTGATAGAACACGTCCGCAACGTCAGTTCCGTAGCTCATCAGCCCGCCGGCCGCGACATAATCACGGTTCGGATAAGCCGCCGGAATCCTATCGCGCGCCGTCAGAGTGGCGAACTGCACGCGGCGGCTGCCGAAGAAAGTGTCGGGAGCGACGAAGAGGGCATCAGATCGCTCGCGTACAAGAGCGGCAAAGGCCGCGTCAATCTCGCCGATCGTCGTAGCGTTTAGAATCTCGATTTGCAGCCCGATGCTGGGGGCGGCTTGCTGCGCGTCCCGTGCCGTGGTTTCAGCGCTCTGAGCGTTGGCCGGATTGACGAGCACGGCAGTACGAACAGCCTTGGGCACGAGGTCGTGCAGCAGCCGCAGCCGCTTGGCGACCACCTCCCGAGAGAAAAAATTGATGCCGGTCGCGTTGCCGCCGGGTCGGGCGAGGCTGGCGACAAGACCAAGCTCGACCGGGTCTTGGGCGACGCCGAAGATGATCGGGATGGTCGCTGTTGCAGCTTTGGCCGCGAGCGCAGCGATCGTAGTGGCCGGCGTGGCGATCACGGCCACGCGGCGACGGACTAGTTCAGCTACCAGTGCCGGCAGGCGCTCATATTGGCCCTCTAGCCAGTGATACTCAACCGTCACGTTTTGGCCTTCGACATAGCCGGTTTCGTTGAGGCCTTTGCGGAACGCAGCTGCAAAGCGCGTGGAGGCGTCGGCCGACCCGCCAAAAACAAATCCGACCACCAGCAACCCCGATTGCTGCGCGCGCGCGGCGAACGGCCACGCTGCCGCCGCGCCGCCGAGCGCGGATATGAATTGCCTTCTTGCGATGCTGATCGCCATTGCCCTGTCCCAACGGGATAGTGCCGGGTGCAATGTGGGGAAGAATACCACGCACCAATAGGCAGGTCTGGCCCTCAGCGGCACCGATGGCGGACGCCCGCGGCAGTTATCGGGGGAAGTCCGGACACGACGGCTTGTAAGCGGCGCGGCAGAAGATGACCCAACTGCGACATTCACCACCAACAATTGATGCAGTGCGGAAGAGTTTCTCGATCACTTTGTCGGCGATCGAGAGCACCGCTGCCGATAGCTATCGGGGAACATGCCCCCGAGGGCATTAAGGCGGAGCCGAATACTGGCCTCGCTCTCGCTAATCTCACGGCGTTCATAAAGTCTGGCAGGTCAGTTCGGTTTCCCTGCGCGGAATTGCGGGCCGCCTGTCAAACTTTTTATGCGTTCGACAAGAGCTTCGAAATCGGCGCTTGCTTTGAGGAAAACTTCTGAGTTCACACCGTGCCGCCGGATGGCGTCCATCACGCGTTTCGCAGCAGTTACAAATTCGGCTTTTAGCCGCCTTAATTCGTTGTCCTTGTCCATATCGGTTGCTTGAAGACGGATAATGGCGAAAGTTGTTGGGGATGGGACAGGTTAACGAGCCGGGGGTCCCGTCCATAAGCTGAGCGCGGTTGGTGATGAGAACTCACCCTGATTATTGTCTAGCAATACGGTGGCCTGGCTGCGACCACAGACGCAAATAAACCTTAAGGGCGGAGTTATGCTAAACGACGCGCAAAAGCGGCGATTGGCGCGTCGCATTCCGGCAGGTCGACGACACGGTCGCTATTGGGGGTAAAGCAGACGTCCGGGTTGAGGGGCGAAAGCGACGCTGTTGACCCGTAGCGTCATTTCGGCACCGTCATATACCGCACTGCGAAAGGCCTATTCGATCACCTCGTCGGCGGTGGCGAGCAGAGCTTGCGGTACGGTGAGGCCGAGTGCCCGCGCAGTCTTCAGATTGATCACAAGCTCGAATTGGGGTGGCGCCTGAATCGGGAGTTCGCCGGGGTTCGCGCCTTTGAGCACGCGATCGATATAGGACGCGGAGCGGCGGAAGATGTCGGTTGAATTCGGTGAGTAGGACATCATTCCGCCTTCGGTGACAAAATCGCGCAAACCATAGGTCGCGGGTAAGCGGTATTGCGCCGCCAACTCGACTACCAGCTTGCGATGCACGGAGAGGAACGGTTCCGGCGGTGCGATCAGTCCCGCCCCTGGCGATCCGCCGAGACCCTCGAATTCTTGTTTAATCTCCGCTTCGGAATGCACACGCATCGCTGTCACGTCGAGCCCAAGTTCCTGCCGCTGCCCGCGAAGCTGTTCCAGATAAACTTCGTAATAGGGATAGGTGTCCGGATTGAACATGAAACCAGCACGGCTCACGCTTGGCGCCACCTGCTTGAGTAATTGCAGCGACTTCCCCAGCATCGAGTAATCCATAAAACTGAAGCCGGTGATATTGCCGCCTGGATGCGCAACGCTTGAAACGATCCCCTGAGCGACTGGATCGTTGACGATGACAAAAACCACCGGGACGGTTTGGGTTATCTGCTTAAGTGCCACGACAACGGTCGTCCCACTGGCGAGGATGACATCGGGCGCGAGCTTGACCAATTCGCCCGCAAATCTGCGCGCTCGATCGATATCGCCCGCCGCCCAGCGGATTACGAACCGGAGGTTTCGGCCCTCCTTCCAACCTAAATCCTGCAACGTCGCACGGAAGGCTGCAAAGCGCGCCTGCGCGATGGGATCATTCTCACTCGGACCCATCAAAATGCCGACGACTCGCGTCCGGTCAGCCTGCTGTGCCAGCGCCGCGAGAGGCCACAAGCCGGCGCTGCTGCCGAGCGCGGATATGAACTGCCGCCTTCCGATGTCGATTGCCATTGACCGTCCCGACTAGGGCCATGCCCGCTGCAAGGCCGAGACGGTATCACGCCTCGAAATGGAGGTCTGTGGCCGTCAGGCGCGGCTGCTTTTGGGGGTACTTTTGCCACGATTGCAGTCAGGTGGCGCGGCCGAGTCTGACCCAACGCAGACATCGGCGACCTAATTTGCTGTGATGCACAATGCGGCTCTCGCTGGTAGGGTGTAGTCTTCAGCTTGTGAGGGGCACATGAGACGGCGCGAGTTCATCACGCTGCTTGGCGGTGCGACATCGGCACACGCATGGCCGCTCGCGGCGAGGGCGCAGGCGCAAAAAATGCTGCGGATCGGGATGGCTTCTGTCCTTCCGCGGGACGCGCCATTTATGATCGCGTTCGACAAGCGGATGCGCGAGCTCGGCTATGCTGAGGAACAAAACGTCGCCGTTGAATACTTGAAACTAACTGAGCCTGCCGAATATGCGGCAGGTATTAAGGAGCTGGTCAAGCGGCACGTTGACGTCATTATTGCGCAGGGGCCGGAGGTGACATTGAAGTCTGCGATGTCGGCAACGAGCACGATACCAATTGTGATGGTTGCAATTGACTATGATCCGTTCGCACGCGGCTATGTGACCAGCTTGGCGCATCCTACGGGCAACGTGACCGGGATTTTCTTCCAGCAGATTGAACTGTCAGCCAAGCGTCTCGAAATTGCAAAGGAACTGGTTCCCGGTTTACGATCCGCAGCAGTATTATGGGATAGCGGATCTGCGGATCAGTTTCAGTCCTTAAAGAACGCCGGTGAAAATCTCGGAATAAAGATCTTCGCTGTTGAAATGCGCAATCCACCGTACAATTACGCCGCTGCGTGGGAAAGCGTGCCGGCAGAATATCGCAGCATGCTGATCCTTCCGACATCCGGGATATTTTTCCGCGATCGCCAAGAGATTGCCAATCTCACTGTGGAGCGGCGCATTCCGGCAATGTTCGTGTTTCGCGAATGGGTGGACGCCGGCGGCCTGGTTTCATATGGGGCCAGCCTAACGGGTTTGTTCGCCCGCGCCGCCGAGTATGTGGACAAACTGGCAAAGGGGGCTGCGACATCAGACCTGCCAATCGAGCAACCGACAAAATTTCAACTTGTTCTAAATCTGAAAACTGCCAAGGAAATCGGCCTTACGATTCCTGAAGCGACCTTGCTACGCGCCGACGAGGTGATCGAATGAGGCGGCGCGAATTCATGTCGTTTCTCGGCGTCGCAGCCGCAGCCGCCTGGCCGCTCGTCGCGTGGGGGCAGCGCGAGCAAAAGCGGCGCGTTGCGGTACTCATGGGAGGGCTTCTATCCGGCGATTCCAACGGACAGGCCGAAGCCGGCGCGCTCGAGAACGGCTTGCACGAGCTGGGATGGCGGCAAGGCGGCAATATCGAGCTCAGCTATCGTTGGCCGGGCGCCGAGCTTGACGCTGTGCGGGCGGCCGCGGACGAAATCGCCGCAAGCCGACCCGATCTGGTCGTCAGCCGTTCCACACCGGCAACTTCGGCGCTGATGAGCGCGGGCCTGCCAACGGTATTCGTGCTGGTGGCCGATCCGATCCGTTCGGGCTTTGTGCAAAACCTCGCCCACCCCGGCGGCAACGTCACCGGATTCACGAACTTCGAAGCGTCGGTCGGCGGCAAGTGGCTCGAGCTTCTCAAAGAAGCCGCGCCGAGTGTCACGCACGTTACGCTGTTGTTCAATCCGCAGACCGCACCGTTCGCCGAGACCTATCTGCATGCCGCGCAATCGGCGGCGCCAACGCTCGGCGTCACCGTGGCGCCGGCGCCTTCTACAAGCGCAGCCGAGCTTGAAAGCGCGATTGCGGCTGCTGCAACTTCGCCCGGTGGCGGGATTGTCGCCATGTTCGACACGTTCCTCGCCGAGCATCGCGATTTTCTGATCGCACAGGTGACACGCAATCGGCTGCCGGCGATTTACGGCAGCCAGATTTTTGCACCGAGCGGCGGCCTGATGGCTTACGCGTCCGATTATCCGGATATTTACCGCCGCGCCGCAGACTATGTCGACCGCATCCTGCACGGCACGCGCCCGGGCGATCTCCCAGTCCAGGAGCCGGAAAAATTCACGCTCTCGGTTAACCTCAAGGCGGCCGCCGTAATCGGACTCACCTTGCCGCAAGCGCTGATCACGCGCGCCGACGAGGTGATCGAGTGAAACGGCGGGATTTCATCGCGCTTGCCGGCGGCGTGGCGGCGTGGCCCCTTGCCGCTCGCGCGCAGCAGGACAATCGCGTGCGCCGTGTCGGCGTGTTCATGAATTTGCCCGAAGGCGACCCCGACGGGACGCACTGGATTGCCGCATTGCTGAAATCGCTCGACGAATTCGGCTGGACTGAGGGCCGCAATATTCGGCTTGATGTTCGCTGGGGGATCGATGCCGAGCATGTTCGCAAGAATGCCGAAGAGCTCGTTGCGCCAGGTCCGGACGTCATCGTGGCGGCTTCGGCGCCGGCCGTGCGCGCTCTGCAGCAGGAGACGCGGACGGTGCCGATCATATTCGTTGCGGTGACCGATCCGGTTACGCTCGGCCTGGTCGGGAGTCTGGCGCGGCCGGGCGGCAACACCACGGGTTTTTCGCCAGCCGAACTCGGCTTGGGTGCAAAATGGCTGCAGGTCCTCAAAGAGATGGCGCCGGCCTTAACGCGGGTTGGCGTTTTTCACAACCCCGCCAATTCCGGCTCGGTGTCGCAATTCGCTATTATCCAAGCCGCCGCACCCTCGCTTGGCCTCGCGCTTAGCGTGATCGATACAGCCGACAAGTCCGCGATCGATCAGGCCGTCGCGGCCTTTGCAAGTTCGCCGAATGGCGGGCTGCTCGCGTTGCGGATAGGAGAGAATATTTCCCTGCGCGACTCGCTGGTCGCATTGGCGGCGCAATTTCGCCTGCCGGCGATTTATCCGCTGCGGGTCTTCGCGACGGGCGGGGGGCTTGCTTCCTATGGTCCCGACGTCGCCGAGGAGTACCGTCAGGCTGCCGGCTATGTCGACCGTATTTTCAGAGGTGAAAAACCGGCCGATTTGCCGGTCCAGGTGGCGAGCAAATACCAGCTGGTCATCAATCTCAAGGCCGCAAAATCGCTCAATCTGGCGATCCCGCAGACGCTCCTTGCCACCGCCGACGAAGTCCTCGAATAAAGACGGCGGCCTGGATCTATCAAGTGTGCTAAGATGATGAAATGAAAGCGGATACAGATCAGCGCCCCGGCCCGACGGGCCTCATGGCTAGTCTCGGCAAGGCCGGACCGGCTGCCGGCGCCTCGATCGTGCGCAGCCGTTTGTTTATCAAATACGTGGCGCTGCTCGTCGCTGTGGTCGTCCTTGCGCTCCTTGCCAACGGCGCTTTCGAGATCTGGTTTTCGTACCAGGAGCACAAAGCCTCGCTGATCGGCATCCAGCGCGAGCAGGCCGAGGGCGCCGCTTCGAAAATCGAGCAGTTCATCACCGAGATCAACAGCCAGGTCGGCTGGACGACGCAGTTGCCTTGGTCAGATTCCACCCTCGATCAGCGCCGCTTTGACGCGTTACGACTGTTGCGGCAGGTCCCGGCTATCACCGAGCTCGCCCAGATCGACGCCTCCGGCCACGAGCAGCTGCGCGTCTCGCGCCTCACCATGGACGTCGTCGGCAGTGGTATCGACTATTCGGCCAAGCCGGAATTCACCCAGGCCGTTGCGCACAAGGTCTATTATGGGCCGGTCTATTTCCGCCGCGAGTCAGAGCCGTATATGACGCTGTCGCTCGCCGGCACGCGGCGTGATACCGGGGTGAGTATCGCTCAAGTCAATCTCAAGCTGATCTGGGACGTAGTTTCGAAGATCAAGGTCGGCGAGCGCGGTCGCGCCTATGTGGTGGACGCCGACGGCCGCCTAATCGCTCATCCCGATATCAGCCTGGTGCTGCGTAACACAGACATGTCGAAACTGGCACAAGTCCGCAGCGCTCGCGCCGCCGGCTCTGGCGAGGAGGTGCAGGAGGCGGAAGATATTACCGGCAACCGGGTGTTGACCGCCTACGCGCAGGTCGTGCCGCTGGGCTGGCTAGTTTTTGTCGAAACTCCCGTCGCCGAAGCCTACGCGCCGCTTTACGCGTCGATCCAGCGCACCGGTTATGTGCTGTTAGGCGCGCTTGCACTCGCCTTCATCGCCGGGATGTTCCTCGCCAAGCGGATGGTGGGGCCGATCCAGGCGCTACGCTCTGGTGCGGCGCGAATTGGCCGCGGCGACTTGAGCCAGCGCATCAGCATCAAGACTGGCGACGAGGTTGAGGCGCTCGCCGACCAGTTCAACGACATGGCGGGTCGACTGGAAGAATCCTACGCCGACTTGGAGAAAAAGGTCGACGACCGCACCCGCGAGCTGACCCAAGCCTTGGAGCAGCAGACTGCCACCTCCGAGGTGTTGCAGGTCATTTCCAGTTCGCCCGGCGAGCTCGGTCCGGTGTTCGACGCCATGCTGCAGAACGCGGTGCGCATTTGCGAAGCCAAGTTCGGCAATATGTGGGTCCGCGAGGGCGACAAGTTCCGCATCGTCGCGATCCACGGCGCGCCGCAGGAATACCGTGATGCCATGCTTGGCGATCCACTGGTGTTGCCCGATCCGCAAAGCACCATGGGCCGCCTCGTCAGTACGGGCAAGGTCGTACAGATCGACGACATCGCCACGGCGCTTACACATGGCATGCGCGCGCGCATCGCAACCATCGAGCTTGCAAAAGCTCACACCCTGGTTGCGGTGCCGATGCTCAAGGAAAAAGAAGTGGTCGGTATTATCGGCATCTATCGTCAGGAGGTGCGCCCGTTTACCGAAAAGCAGATCGCGTTGGTGGAGAGTTTTGCCGCCCAGGCCGTGATCGCCATCGAAAACACCCGGCTGCTCCGTGAGCTGAGGCAACGCACTGACGACCTCAGCCAATCGCTGGATGAGCTCCGCACCGCGCAGGATCGCCTGGTGCAGACCGAAAAGCTCGCCTCACTCGGCCAATTGACCGCGGGCATCGCCCACGAGATCAAGAACCCGCTCAATTTCGTCAATAATTTCTCGAGCGTTTCGGTAGAGCTACTCAACGAGCTGAGCGAAATCGTGGGCGGCCTGCAAGCCGACGACAAAGCCCGCGAAGAAATCGCCGACCTGTCCGATACCTTGCGCGACAACCTGCAGAAGATCGTGCAGCACGGCAAACGCGCCGATTCTATCGTCAAGAACATGTTGCTGCATTCCCGCGAGGGCTCGGGTGAGCATCGTCCCGTCGACATCAATGCCATCGTCGAAGAAAGTCTCAATCTCGCCTATCACGGCGCCCGCGCCGAACGGCAGGGCTTCAACATCACGCTGGAGCGGTCATTCGATCCCGCCGCGGGCGAAGTCGATCTTTTCCCACAGGAAATCACGCGGGTCTTGCTCAATCTGATCTCGAATGGCTTTTATGCCGCGATCAAACGCAAGGGTCAGGCCGCCAACGGCGACTTCGAACCGATCCTTGCGGCGGCCACCAGAAACCTCGGGGACCGCGTGGAGATAAGGATTCGCGACAACGGCACCGGCATACCGCCCGAAGTGAAGGACAAGATGTTTAATCCGTTCTTCACGACGAAACCGGCCGGAGAGGGTACGGGCCTTGGCCTGTCCATCAGCCATGACATCATCGTGAAACAGCATTCCGGTAGCATCGCGGTCGATACCGAGCCAGGCAGCTTCACTGAATTCAAAATCATTCTGCCGCGCAAAGCAGCGGCACTTGGCACAGCACTTGGCAAAACGGGAGGACGGGCGTGAGCCTTCTCATTCTAGTGGTCGATGATGAAGCCGACGTTGAGGCGTTGTTTCGCCAACAATTTCGGCGTGACCTGCGTGCCGGTCGGTTCACCATGCAATTCGCCCAGTCGGCTCCGAAGGCGCTGCAGTGCATCAGCGACGCCGGAGACGCATCGCTGATCCTGATTCTGTCCGACATCAACATGCCCGGCATGAGCGGCCTTGAGCTTTTGCCCAAAGCAAAGGCATTGCGGCCGGACGTCCCGGTCATCATGATTACGGCCTATGGCGATGCCGAAACCAAGCGTAAGGCGCTGGAACGCGGGGCCGAAGCGCTGGTCACTAAGCCGATCGATTTCACGTTGTTGCGCAGCGAGATCGACACCAGAATCGAAAAGGCCGCATGAGCGCCCGAATCCTGGTTGTTGACGACGAGCCCGATCTGGAGGCTCTCATTCTGCAGAAGTTCCGGCACCAGATCCGGGACGGCGCATTGAGTTTCCTGTTCGCCTGCGACGGCGTCGAAGCGTTGGCCGCGCTCAAGGCCAATGACGACATCGACCTCATCGTCAGCGACATCAACATGCCGCGGATGGACGGCCTCACGCTGCTGCAAAAGCTGCAGGAGAGCGAGAACCAGGTCTCGACCATCATCGTTTCGGCCTATGGCGACATGACCAATATCCGCACCGCGATGAATCGCGGCGCATTCGATTTTGTGACCAAGCCAATTGATTTTGGCGATCTCGAAACCACCATTTCCAAGACGCTGCGGCACATCCAATTCCTTCGCGAAGCGCGGCAGCGCCAGGCCGAAGCCGAGCGCGCCCACGCCTCGCTGTCGCGCTATTTCTCGCCCAACCTGGCACAGCGGCTCGGCAGCGACCCCGGCGCGGTCGAACTCGAGGGGCAACGGCGCGAGATCGCGACGTTGTTCACCGATATCGCCAATTTCACCGCGCTCGTGGAAACGCTGGAGCCGAGCGCGCTGGGCGGCCTGCTCAACGAGTACCTCACGGGCATGACCGATATCGTGTTTGCGCACGACGGCACGGTGGCAAAAATCATCGGCGATGCCCTGCACGTCCTGTTCGGCGCTCCCGGAGCGCAGGCGGATCATGCCTCCCGCGCGGTGGTCTGTGCATTGGCGCTGGACGAATACGCACAAGCATTTCGCGAACGCAGCCACAAAAAGGGGGTGGCGCTCGGCGTGACCCGGATGGGCGTTCATGCCGGGCCGGCGATCGTCGGCAACTTCGGCGGCGGCCGGTTTTTCGATTACACCGCCTATGGCGACACGATCAACGTCGCCGCGCGGCTTGAAGCCGCCAATAAACAGCTCGGCACGCGAATCTGCGTCAGCGCGATGCTCGCCGACAAAGTCGAGGGCTTTTGCGGCCGGCCGATCGGCGACCTGATGCTGCGCGGCAAGACCGAAGCGCTTCGCGCCTTCGAGCCGCTTCCGCTCGAACAATACGAAACGCCCGCGACCAAGGCTTATCTCGACGCATTCGCCAAACTCGAGGCCGGCGATCCTGGCGCGATGGCTGCTTTCGCATCCCATGTCGGCATACAGCCGCAGGATCAGCTGGCGAGCTTCCACCTCAAGCGGCTATTGAATGGCGCAACGGGCATCCGCATTGCGATGGAATAGCGGCGGCCAATTGTGGAAATAAAGTATAACGCAAAACGGCACGTTTGGCCACAGCGGCGCTCGCTATACCGCAGCAATTTGATCGCTTTCAGGGGGGAAGCGGACTCGACGTCGATGACGGCGTAAGTCGCTGCTGATCCTTAGCGGATTTGCAAGGCCAACGATGGTGTGCCGGCAACGCGCTTCGTGTTAAGCTCTTGCACTCGCGCCTATTGATTTTTACGCGGGCGGAGGAACCCTATGAAACGACGCGAATTCATCACCCTGCTCACCGGTGCGGCGATTGTCGGCCCTCACGTTGCGGTCGCCCAGCCCTCATCCAGGACTTACCGTGTCGGTACGCTCTTACCGGGCGCGCCGCTTGACGAGAAGTCGCCGCTCGCCCTGGTCCTGCTGCAAGGACTGGAAAAGCACGGCTATGTGCGCGGCAAAAATCTCGAGTTTGAATCCCGCGGGGCCGGTGGCCAGATGAGCAAGCTTGGCGAGTTGGTCCGCGACATGAAGACCAACCAAGTCGATGTGATCGTGGGCGGCGGCTTTCCGACTGCGCTTGCCTGCAAAGTCGCTAATGTGCCAACGGTGATCTTTATCGGTGCTGGCGATCCAGTCGCGACGCATCTCATCGATAGTCTGGCGCACCCGGGCGGCAATATCACCGGCATTTCCGATAATGCGACCGCGCTGGCCAGCAAGCGCTTAGCGCTGATCAAGCAAGCGGTACCAAAGGTCAACAAGGTCGCCATGCTCTGGAACCGAGATGATCTCGGCATGAGCATGCGCTATGAGGCGTCCGCCACTGCGGCGCGTTCGCTTGGAACAACGGTCCAGGCGCTCGGCGTGCGCGAGCCTGACGACTTCGGGGGCGTGTTCGAAGCGATGGATCGCGATCCGCCCGATGCGATCTTCATGGTTGCTGATGGGCTTACCACACTCAATCGCAAGCGTGTGATCGATTACGCCGCCATGCATCATATTCCAGCGATGTACGAGTACGACGTACCCAATGTGACGGATGGCGGATTAATGTCATATGGGCCGGACGTGAAGGAGTGCATGGTTAGCGCTGCGGAACTTACAGCTCGCATCCTTGACGGCGCACGGCCCGCCGATCTCCCGTTCGAGGAGCCGACACGCTACAAGCTCGTCGTCAACCTCAAGACCGCGAAGGCCCTCGGCCTAACAGTTCCGCTGCCGCTGCTCGCTCTCGCAGACGAGGTGATCGAATAGGCCGCATTTTGCTGCGGCGCACTTGGTCGCTCTTGATGTGATG
>Ga0181518_10004885_pt1 | contig 11802 bp, 14 predicted proteins | sample PEATcosm2014_Bin_28_FD_119751 | JGI IMG/M metagenome (GOLD analysis project Ga0181518, IMG submission 119751) | Peatland microbial communities from MTU Mesocosm Facility, Houghton, MI, USA - PEATcosm2014_Bin01_60_metaG | ecosystem: Environmental > Terrestrial > Soil > Wetlands > Peat | place... | reverse complement strand
CAGGTCTACGCCCTGGCCGATGCGGTCGGGCTCCGCTACCGGGCCTTGATCCTGCTGGCAGCATTCACCAGCCTTCGCTGGGCCGAACTCGCCGCGCTCACTCCGGCAGACATCGACCTGGACGCCCTCACCGTCCGAGTGACCCGCCAGCTCTACTACCACGAGGCTGGTTACTCGTTCCGTCCGCCGAAGTCCCGGGCTGGCGTGCGGGTCGTTGCCTTCCCCGCGCTGATCGCTCCTGACGTGCAAAAACACCTAGAATGGCTGCCCTCGTCGGCACCGCTCGTCTTCGCCAGCTCGACCGGCTCGCCGATCGCGCACTCGAACTTCCGCCGCCGCGTCTGGCGACCTGCGCTGGCCGCTGCTGGCCTGGAGGGCATTCACCTTCATGACCTGCGGCACACGGGGAACCAGTTAACTGCCAACGCGGGCGCGAACCTCAAGGAACTCATGGTCAGGATGGGACACGACAGCGAACGCGCCGCGCTCGTCTACCTGCACTCGACAGGCGCACGTCAGCGCACCTTGGCTGACGTGGTGGGCAAGGCTGCGAGGGCTGAACTCGCCGAGGCCAAGCCCCGCAAGACGGCGAAGCCATCGGGCACGCGGAGGGCACGAACTCGCCGTGCGACTGGCGATGATAGTAAATGACCTGCGCCCCGAGAAGGATTCGAACCTTCGACCTACCGCTTAGGAGGCGGTCGCTCTATCCCCTGAGCTATCGGGGCCGGTGCCGCGCGTGGCACACCAGGGGCACGTGCCGCGCCAAGCTTAACCGGTCTCCTGTGCGGCCGCGCTCGGGCGATCGGGCATCGTAGGCTTGGGCGGCCATCGGCACGGCAGGAGAAGTGTGGCACGGTGCAGGTCCGGGACGTGATGACAGAGGCGACGATCATCGAGACGCCCGCAGACAAGCTCCGTTCGGCCGCCGAGCGCATGTGGCGGGAGCAGACCGGCTCGCTGCTCATCATTACCGACGGTTGGCTGACCGGCGGCCTAGGCCGGGGAGGCGGGGGAGGCGGCTGAGCGGCGGCGCCGGGCGGGCGGCGCTCACGGCAGTTCGAACGGGAACGGCAGGCCGTCCAGCGCGTGCGCGCAGGCGTCGTCCGGCTGGCTGGACGGAAGCTCCGCGACGAGAGCCGCCACCAGGTCCCGGAGCCGGGCCACGTTGGCCGCGAACACCTTGAACACCTCGGCCTGGGTCACGCCCTCGCCGGCCTCGATGCCCGCGTCCAGGTCCGTGACCAGGGCGAGCGGGATATAACAGAGCGCGAGCTCACGGGCGAGCACGGCCTCGGGATGGCCGGTCATGCCGACCAGCGTCCAGCCCTGCGCGGCGAACCACTGTGACTCCGCGCGGGTGGAGAATCGCTGGCCCTCGATGACGACGAGCGTGCCCGACGGCACCGGCGCCCAGCCGGCCTCGCCGGCGACTGAGATGGCCTGCTCGCGACCGCTCGCACAGTACGGGTCGGCGAACGAGACGTGGACGCCGCCCTGGTCATAGAAAGTCTGCGTGCGGCCGCTGGTCCGGTCGACGAGCTGGTCGGGGACGACGAGCGTCCCCGGGCCGAACGAGGCTCTCAGCGAGCCGACCGCGCTGGGGGCGATGACCTGGCGGACGCCCAGAGAGCGCAGCGCCCACAGGTTGGCCCGGTAGGGGATGCGGTGCGGCGGGAGACGGTGGTCCCGGCCGTGACGCGGCAGGAACGCGACCCGTCGCCCGGCGACCTCGCCCACGGTGACCGGGTCGCTCGGCGGCCCGAAGGGAGTGTCAACCTCGACCTCTTCGGCGGCGTCGAGGAACTCATAGAAACCGGAACCCCCGATGACCCCGATGCCGGCGGCGGGAGACATGAACGTCAGGCGACCTTCTCGCTGGTGGAGCCGGACGAGGACGCCGACGAGGACGCCCCGGAGGACGACTCCTTCGACGAGGAGGAGGCGGCGGCGGACTTCTTCTCGCCCTTGTCGGCCTTGCCGCCGGAGCCGTCGGAGCCGTCGGACTTGGAGCCGGAGCCAGCGGCCTCGATCGTCTTGCCGTCCTTGGCGCCGTCCTTGGCGCCGTCCTTGGCGCCGTCCTTGGCGCCGTCCTTGGCGCCGTCCTTGGCGCCGTCCTTGGCGCGGCTGTCGTTGCGGTAGAAACCGGAGCCCTTGAACACGATGCCGACGGGAGAAAAGACCTTGCGCAGCCGCCCGCTGCAGGCCGGACATACGGTCAGCGGGTCATCACTGAACTTCTGCACCATTTCGAGCTGCTCGCCGCATTCCGTGCAGGCGTACTGGTACGTGGGCACACGATCTCCCTTCGTGCGGTGCCGACGTTGCCCGGACCAGGCAGACCGGCGGCAAGTTGTGCTCGCGTCGCGCGATGCTAGCACTCATGCAACCCGAGTGCTAATGGTAGCGCACCTCGCGTAACGGTATTTGAATGCTCACAATTCCCGACGGCAGAGCGACCATAGGGACCGGGCGGTCGTGCGGCGCCGCGGGCACGTGATCGATCAGCTCGCCGTCGTTCAGCAGGGCGATGACCGGAACCCGGGGGCCGACGCGGGCCAGGGCGCGGTCGTAACTGCCACCGCCCCGGCCCAGCCGGTTCCCGCTGGTGTCCACCGCCAGCGCGGGCACCAGGACGAGCGCGGCGCGCGCCACCGCGCTTACCCCGCGCGGCGGCTCTGACGGCTCCAGCAGGCCCTTCGGCCCCGGCACCAGCGACTCGGGGCCCTCGTAGGAGGCCCAGTCGAGGTCGCCGTCGGGGCGCAGCAGCGGAAGGATGACGTAGGTGCCGCGCTTCCACAGCCCGTAGATGAGGCTGTGGGTGTCCGGCTCCGTGCCCACGGAGAAGTACGCGGCGACCGTGCCCGCCATCTGCGCCTGCGGAAGCGACAGGACGTGGTCGCGGATCAGCCCTCCCGCCGCCGCGCGCTGCTGCGCGGACTGGCCCGCGCGTGCCGCGAGTATCTTCGCCCGCAGGGCCGCCTTCCCGGCCGCCACACCGCCCGGCACATCGGCGTTGCCGCCGGCCGGCCGGCCACCCGCCACGCTGGCGCGCCCCACTTCAGAACCGGGCTCATTCACGTGTGCCTCCGCAGACTCGTTAGGGTTCCAGCATGGCCGATTCTTCTGCCGTCACGAAGGCCGTCGTTCCTGCCGCGGGTCTGGGGACCAGGTTCCTGCCCGCCACCAAGGCGACGCCCAAGGAAATGCTGCCCATCGTCGACACACCCGCGATTCAGTACGTCGTCGAAGAGGCAGTCGCCGCCGGCCTGGATGACGTGCTCCTCATCACCGGGCGCAGCAAGCGCTCGATCGAAGACCATTTTGACCGCGCCTACGAGCTCGAGGAGGCGCTGGCCGCCAAGGACAACGTCGACGGACTGGCGCAGGTGCGCGAGTCCGCCGAGCTGGCGGCCGTGCACTACGTCCGGCAGGGCGACCCGCGGGGCCTGGGCCACGCGGTGCTGTGCGCGGCGCGGCACGTCGGCAACGAGCCGTTCGCCGTGCTGCTCGGCGACGACCTCATTGACCCGCGGGATCCGCTGCTGACCCGGATGATCGAGGTCCGCGAGCGGTTCGGCGGCAGCGTCGTCGCGCTGATGGAGGTCCCCGCGGAGCAGGTGTCGCTGTACGGCTGTGCCGCGATCGAGCCGACCGACGAAGACGACGTGGTGACGATCACCGATCTGGTGGAAAAGCCGGTGCCGGGAAGCGCGCCGAGCCGGTGGATCATCATCGGCCGGTACGTCTGCGACCCGAAGGTTTTCGATGTCCTCCGACAGACCCCGCCGGGGCGGGGCGGCGAGATCCAGCTCACCGACGCGCTCAAGGTGCTCGCCAGCGACCCGTCCAGCGGCGGTGTCTACGGGGTGCTCTTCCGCGGCCGCCGCTACGACACCGGGAACAAGCTCGACTACCTCCGGACCGTGGTCACGTTCGCCTCCGAGCGCCCGGATCTGGCTCAGGAGTTCGTGCCCTGGCTCCGCGCCTACCTGGAGTCGCGACCGTGACCACCGAGGTGGGTCATCACCACCACCACGTGAGCCCGAAGGACCTGGTCAGCGTCGAGGCTCACCTCGCGGACATCCTGGTCAACATCCGCCCGCTGCCGCCCACCCTGCTCGGCATCACCGAGGCCGAAGGCTGCGTACTGGCCGAGGACATCACCGCGAGCCGGCCGCTCCCGCCGTTCGACAACTCGGCCATGGACGGGTACGCCGTGATCGCCGCCGACGTCGCGGGCGCGTCCAAGGACCGCCCCGTCGCGTTGCGGGTCAGCGGCGAGGTGGCGGCCGGTGACACCGGGGCCTACGCGGTCACCCCCGGCAGCAGCCTGCGCATCACGACCGGCGCCCAGCTGCCCGGCGAGGCCGACGCGGTGGTGCCCGTCGAGGACACCGACGGCGGCCTCGCCCAGGTGAAGATCCGCGCGGCCGTCGAACCGGGGCACGCGGTCCGGTTCAGCGGCGGGGACGCACGGCAGGGTGACGTGCTGCTGCCCCGGGGCACCCGGCTCGGCCCCATGCAGATCGCCGTGCTCGCCGCCTCCGGCCATGGCCGGGCCGAGGTTTACCCCCGGCCCCGGGTCGTGGTGGTCTCGACCGGCGATGAGCTCACCGAGCCAGGCCAGGCTCTCACCCCCGGCAAGATCTGGGACTCCAACAGCTTCATGCTCGCCGCGGCCGCCCGGGAGGCCGGCTGCCTGGCCTTCCGCCACGGCCCCGTCCCCGACGACCCGCTGAAGATGCTGCCCGCGATCGAGGACCAGCTGCTCCGGGCCGACCTTCTGGTGACCAGTGGCGGGGTCAGCATGGGCGGCCGGCACGACGTGGTCAAGGACACGCTCGGGCGGCTCGGCACGATCCAGTTCCGCAAGGTGGCGATGCAGCCCGGGATGCCGCAGGGCTTCGGGACCATCGGTGAGGACAGCACCCCGATCTTCACCCTGCCCGGTAACCCGGTCAGCGCCTACGTGTCGTTCCAGGTGTTCGTGCTGGCCGCGCTGGGCGCCCTGCAGGGCCAGCTGGACTGGCGGCTGCCCTCGGTGCGCGCGACCGTGACGGGGCCGCTGCGCTCCCCGCCGGGGCGGCGGTCGTTTCTGCGCGGTGTGCTGAACCGCGCGGAGGGCACAGTCGCGCCACTGTCCGGTCAGGGCTCCCACCAGGTCGCCACGCTCGGCAAGGCCAACGCCCTGATCATCATCCCCGAATGGGTCGTGCACCTTAAAGCGGGCGACGACGCCAACGTACTGTGCCTGCCATGAGCGCGGAGCTTACCCACCTCGACGAGAGCGGCCAGGCCCGCATGGTCGACGTCTCGGGCAAGGACGTGACGGCCCGGACGGCGCGCGCGTCCGGCCGGGTCCTGCTCTCGGCGGAGGCCGTCGCGGCGCTCCGGTCCGGGCAGGTGCCGAAGGGCGACGCGCTGGCCGTCGCGCGGATCGCCGGTATCCAGGGCGCGAAGAAGACCCCGGACCTGATCCCGCTGTGCCACCCGATCGGGCTGCACGGCGTCACGGTCGACCTGAACGTGACCGACGAGGGAGTCGACATCACGGCGGTTGCCCGCACGGCGGACCGTACCGGCGTCGAAATGGAGGCGTTGACCTCGGTGAGCGTCGCCGCGCTCGCGCTCATCGACATGATCAAGGCCATCGACCCGGCCGCGGTGATCACCGACGTGCGCGTGGACGAGAAGGCCGGGGGTAAGAGCGGAACATGGCACCGCCACTGACCGCCGCGCAGGGATTGGCCCCCATCCCGCCGAACGGACCTGGGCGGGACGTGCCCGCGCCGGTGGCGCCCGTCGTGTCGAAATGGCAGGCCCGGTAATGCGCGCGCTCGCGGTCACCGTGTCCAACCGGGCCGCCGCCGGGGTCTACCCGGATCGGTCCGGACCGGTCCTCGTCGACCTGCTGCGCCGCGCCGGGTGCGACATCGTCGATGGGCCCCTGGTCATCCCGGACGGCGATCCGGTCGCAGAGGCGCTGCGTGATTCGGTCGCAGCGGGTTACGACGTCGTGGTGACGACCGGCGGCACCGGGCTGACTCCGGCCGACCTCACGCCGGAAATGACGCGCCGGGTGCTGGACCGGGAGGTCGCGGGGATCGCCGAGGCGATCCGGACGACGGGCGCAGCCGCGGGCGTGCCGACCGCGATCCTGTCCCGCGGCCTGGCCGGGCTGGCCGGGCGCACGCTCATCGTCAACCTGCCCGGCTCCCCCGGCGGGGTCAAGGACGGGATGGCGGTCCTCGGGCGGATTCTCCAGCACGCGGTCGACCAGGTACACGGCGGCGATCATCGCCCGGCGGAGAATATTGCCGAACCTGGTGACCCCCCCGGGAGCGGCCAGCGGTTAGCCTGGTGATCACGGCGCATTTAGATGACGCCCAGGCACCTACCAGGGAATGATTGACCCGTGGGACGAATGCGCGGCTGGCCCGTCACGCTGTACGAGCCACGGCTGCTGGACGAGGCTGTCGCCCTGCGCCCCGTCCGGGTCCGGGACGCTCGCACCTGGCGAGAGATCCGCGTCCGGAACGCCCCGTGGCTGCGGCCGTGGGAACCGACGAACCCCGAGACGCCACTGTACCGCTCCAGCCTGAGCCCGTACGTGTCCATGGTCCGGGCGATGCGCCGCGAGGCGCGGCTCGGGCAGGCCCTGCCCTGGGTCGTTACCTACGGCGAGGAGTTCGCGGGGCAGCTGACGGTCGGCAGCATCGTGTGGGGATCGGCGCGCTCCGGCCAGGTCGGTTACTGGATCGACGAGAAGTTCGCGGGCCGCGACATCATCCCGACCGCGCTGGCGCTGGCGGTGGACCACAGTTTCCGGGTTGTCGGCCTGCACCGGCTCGAGGCCAGCATCCGGCCGGAGAACCACGCGAGCCGCCGGGTCGTGGAAAAGCTGGGGTTCCGCGACGAGGGCCTGCGGCGGCGCCAGCTGCACATCGACGGCGCCTGGCGGGACCACCTGTGCTACGCGCTCACCGTGGACGAAGTCCCGGACGGGCTGATGAAGCGCTGGGGCGGTGCCGTGCTCGCGTCGAAGTCCGGGACGGGCGCCGAGGCGGGCGGCTTCCCGCCCGGGGCCTGACGAGCCGGACGAGGGCTCTCAGGAACGTTCGTTCGGCGGCGGTTTGAGACGGCTGATGTACACGACGTTGATAGCAACGATCGCGGCCCAGACCACCAGCAGTCCCCAGAAGCCTGCCGGGTGCTCCCCGGCCGCGACGGCGATCGCGCTGAGCGGGATGGCGGCCACCATCGTGGCCAGCGCGAAGAACGCTGGGCTGCGGGGCCGATGGCGGTCGCGCAGCCGCCCGTGACCGCGGGCGGCCAGCCGGGCGTCGACGCGGGCGTCGATCTCCCCGTCGACCTTGGCCAGGAAGGATTCGATAACCGCGTTCTGGTACTCGGGCGGGAGCTCGCGGTGAGTCTCCGCGGCGGCCCGGATCTCGTCCGCGGACAGGTATGAGGTTGCCACACTTCAGCTGTATCTCATCCCGCCGGGACGGCACACGGGGGAAAACCCCCGGACCGCGGGTTATTTTCCGGCCGACTCTCTTCCGCCGGCTCCAGTCGGACTGGCCGGAGTGGCCGGACTGACCGGACTGGTTTTGCCGATCTTGCGACACACCGTGCGCAGTCCTCGTCACCGCTCATCCCAGCCTTTACGCTCCGTCACGTGAGCGGGCTTTCGCCGGCATTTCCTCGCACCCGCCGAGTCCGCTTCCGCCCCGGGGAGACCCGGGTCGTGCTCCGATCGCCCGGGCGCCCACGGTCCGCCCGGCAGCGGCCGCGCCGAGGGGAGGGACCGTGAGTAGCGCCATTCTGTACGCCGCCATCGTGGCGATCTGGATTGGCGTGATCGTTCCCCGGTGGCTCCGGCACGATTACGCCCATGTCGGCCATCTGCGGCTACGCCAATTCTCCCGTCGGCGGGACACCGTGCCGGACGCGGGCGAGGCGAGCGCGCGGGCCGGTTTCAGCGACGACAGCCGGACCCGGTACACGAGCTTCGGCGGCCCGGGTACCGCGCCAACGGCGCAGGGCGCCCCTGCTGAGGCCGTCGCTGATCCCTTCGGCTCGGAGTTCGACGCCGCCGCACCGGTCCGGCCGTACGGCTGGTCGGCCGAGGAGTACCTGCGCCAGGAGCGCATCGGCCAGCGGGACTCGCAGGGCAAGGCGGAGCGCCGCCACGCCGAGCGGCCGCCGCGGCCACCGCGGCCGCACGACGGTGTGCAGGCCGTCCCGGGCCCCGGGGAACGTCCGGGGACGGCGGACAGCGGGCGGCGGCGCAGGGTCGTGCGGGGCCGCCGCCGCCTGCTGTCGATGCTCGTCGTCGTCACGGCGATCGCGATCGGCTGCGCCTCTTTCAGCCTGGCGGCGTGGTGGGTCGTCGTCCCGCCGACCGTGCTACTGCTCGGCTACCTGATGCTGCTGCGCGAGGCGGCGCATGCCGACGCCGAGGCCCGGGAGCGGGCGGCCGTGCTGCCCCGCCGCGGCCACGAGGCTGAAACCCAGCGTTCGCGCGAGGCCGAGGCCCACCGTGCCGAGCAGGCCCAGCGCGAGCAGGCCCGGCGCGAGCAGGCCCGGCGCGAGCAGGCCCGGCGCGAGCAGGCCCGGCGCGAGCAGGCCCGGCGCGAGCAGGCCCGGCGCGCGGCCACGGCTGGCACTCCCCCAGGCGAGCCGGCCCCGGTCTGGGCGGCGCACGAGACGCTCTCCCACGCCAAGATCATCGACATCTCCGACCGGGTCGGCGACCAGCTCTACGACCAGTACGCCGACGCCAAGCTCCGCGCCGTCGGGGATTAACAGCCCGGCGTGTACGCGGCGAGCAGCGTCGCGGTGATGACGCGCACCGCATCGGCTGAGCCGAGTCGTCCCGCCCTGATTTCCGCCGCGTCCAGCGTGGCCACCGCGAGCACCGGCGCCGCCAGCCTGACCGGCTTCACCCGGGCGTTGGCCGCCAGCGCGATCGCAGCCCTGGCCGCCGCCTTGATCGCGGCACTCGCAGCCCCTCCCGGCACGGCCGTCCCCGGAGCCGCGCCCGATGGCCCATTAGCTAATGCACGAGGAATGCCGGTCTTTTGCTAGGCTGACTGACGTTCTTGGGGCTGTAGCGCAGTCCGGTAGCGCACCTCGTTCGCATCGAGGGGGTCAGGGGTTCAAATCCCCTCAGCTCCACCCAGAGGTCTTCACGTTTTGGTGAGGCCTGTTTTCACGTTTGGCTCTGACGTTCTGGCCGGTTCCTGGCGTGGCTGCGGTCGCTGTCGTGTCGCATGCGGTTGGTGTCTTCGTGGTGGCGTTCCGCACAGTGCGTGTGGTTCCTTGGCATGCTGCCGCTGGCTGTGGTCAGGGCCGGGGTGGCTGTCCGGTGTTCGCGGCGGGCCATGGTTTCATGGCGGGTCATGTGCTGCGGGGTCAGGGCGGCCTGGCGGCGAGTGCCGTGAGTGTTTTGCGGCGCCGGCGCCGGGTTTTCGGGGGCAGGCCTTTGGCGGCGCGGCTTTCGTTTTCTTCCTGCCGGGCGTCCCAGGCTTGCAGGATGCGCTGGTTCCGGACGACGAGCAGGCAGGTGATGGCCAGCATCAGGGGGGTCAGGCCCATGAGGCGGCACCAGCCGCGGCTGATGTCGTTGCTGGCGGGGTCCTTGGCGGTGGCGAAGCCGCGTTCGGCGCCGGTGCGGCGGGCGTAGGAGCGGCGATGCGCGGCGGACGGGTAGTCGTGTTTCTGTGCTGTCTTGGCGGTGACCTGGGGCGGGACGGTGAGGGTCTGCCGGGTGCAGCAGGCGGGCGGGTTCTCGGGGGGTGTGAGGATCTCGGGGCGGTCCCGGTCCAGGGTCATCGAGGCCGGCCGGAGTGGGCAGCGGATCTTGCCCATGGCGGCGGGGCACTGCACGCGGTGGTAGCCGTCGGCGTCGTCAGCGGTGATGCGGCCAAGCTTGTAGCGGGCGGTCTCGGTGGTCCGGGCGTCGTGGGCGGCGGCTTGTTCCCTGGTCGCGTTGCGGGTCAGCGGGCCGAGTTCCAGCAGCGAGCGCGGCGTTGCCGGGCAGTAGAGGTTGCCGTTGGCGATGATGGCGCCGTGGTGGGTGCCTTTGGGGCCGCGGTCGTGCGGGTGCAGGTCCTGGACGAGGGCGGCGCCGGCGGCGCGCAGCGGCAACGTCCAGGCGTTAGCGTCGCGGTGGGCGTAGCCGGAGTCGGCGAGGATGTCGCCGAGCGGGATCCCGGCGGCGGGCATCGCCGTCAGGACGGGCGCGAACGCGCGGACCGGGTCGTGCCGGCACGAGGAGACGGTGGCGCGGCGGGCCAGCTCGGGGGCGGCGGGGCCGTTCTCGTCGCGCATCATGATCCCGGCGGAGAGGTAGTAGCCGTAGAACAGCTCGTCTTCGCTGCGCAGCAGGTTGTTCTTGCGGTGGCCCCAGGACGCTTCGGGGTCGGCGCAGTCCCCGCCCCTGGCGGGCGGGGGCCGGGAGAAGGATTCCATGTCCGTCCAGTCCACGGCCAGCGAGGTGCTGGCGTCCTTGCACTCGGCCGGGATGGATGCTTCGAGCAGGTCATCGCAGATCACCTGCAGTGCCTGCGATGGCTGCCCGCCGGGCTGGTCCCTGGCGAGCGCGGCGGCGACCAGGCCGAAGGTCCGTTCGGTCTGCCGGTAGGTGAGCTTGTGCGGCCCGGTCTTCCAGTCCGCGATCACGCCGAGCCGTCCCTGGTCGTCCTCGCTGAGGGCGGTCAGCGCCTGATGCACGCGGGTGAGGTGGGCGGGGCGGCCGTCGGCCTGGGTCAGGCACAGGCCGGCCAGCAGGGTGCGGGCCGTCAGCTGCCGGGGCCGGACCCCGATGGGCAGCATGGCCTCGATCCGGGCCGCGGCGCCGGAGGCGTCGATGACCGTCTCGAAGGCCGCCAGCGGGATCATCGCAGACGGGCCGCCCCGAGCAGCCGGACCGCCCCGGCCTCGCCGGCCGGCTCCAGCCCGGCCACGAGATCACCCAGGCGCTGGGAGCAGCTGATCCCGGCCGCGTGCATGAACGTGGCCAGCCCGGGCAGCTGCGCGCAGTCGGCCAGCCAGGTGGCCCGCAGCCGGGACGTATCCAGCCGGGGCAGCCCGGTTCCCCCGTCCAGCGCGGCGATCAGCGGGTTGGTCAGGTTCCGGCGGCCGGGATCGGCGCCGCCGCAGACCGGGCCGTTCCCGGCGGACCGCGCAGCAGCCAGCAGCCGGGCGTGGTAGCGGGCCAGCACCGGCACAGCACGCGGCCGGGCGCCGCGCACGGTGACCATGACGCCGCCGGACCGGCACGCCACGTCGCTGCCGCGCACGTCGCGCAGATCAGAGCGGATCAGCCCGGCGCCGGCGCCCAGGCAGACCAGCCCCGCCGCCCGCATCCGCCGTCCCATCGCGGGCTGCGCGTCCGCCAGCGCCAGGAAACCGCCGATTTCCGCCGGGCTGTACGGCTTCTTGGACCGTTCCCGGGGCAGCGGCATATCCCCCGGATAGAACTGGGGCACCACGCGGCGGCCGATGAACCGCAGGTTGGTGCGCAGCGTCCGCCGCGCCGCCCCGGACAGGCCAGGCGCGCACCGGGTGAACCGCTCGGCTACCGACGGGTGCAGCAGCACCTCCGGCACCGGCTCAAGGCCCAGCCCGAGGCCGTAATCAGCGAGCTTGCCCGCCGCCCACAGCAGGCTCTTCGCCCGCTCCCGCCCCTCCGGCCCGGCCTTCGCGATCACCTCCCGGGCGAACACCGCGGCCCGCGGCGACACCGACGACGGCCGCCACCGCCCGATATAGGCGGCTACCCCAGGCTCT
>Ga0181518_10004884_pt1 | contig 11802 bp, 12 predicted proteins | sample PEATcosm2014_Bin_28_FD_119751 | JGI IMG/M metagenome (GOLD analysis project Ga0181518, IMG submission 119751) | Peatland microbial communities from MTU Mesocosm Facility, Houghton, MI, USA - PEATcosm2014_Bin01_60_metaG | ecosystem: Environmental > Terrestrial > Soil > Wetlands > Peat | place... | reverse complement strand
GAATCGGTGGCGCAGGGGTACGAGGTGCTGGTGACGCCGCTGCAACTGGCGCGGGCGTTCGGCGTTTACGCCAACGGGGGCAAGCTGGTGACGCCGCACCTTTTGCTGGGGACGGTCGATCCGGATGGCAACGTGCTTTCGCGCCGTCGGCCGGTGAGTTTCGATTTGCTGCCGGAGGCGATCGACCCCGAGACGGCGGCGGAAATGCGGCGGATTCTGTGCGACGTGGTGATCCGCGGAACGGCCGAAGGAATGCGCAGCAAAATCTGGAACGTCTTTGGAAAGACCGGCACCGCCCGCATCGCCGAAGGGCATGGATACAGCGCCACGCGTTTCAACAGCAGTTTCATGTGCTGCGCCCCATACGAAAATCCCCGGCTGGTCGTTGTCTGCGTGATCCACGATCCGGACCGGACGATCGCGCATTACGGGGGCAAGGTCGCCGCCCCGCCAGCGGTGAAATTCATCGAACGGGCGTTGACGTACATGGAAGTGCCTTCCTCGCCCGATCTGGCGCTGCCGCCGCCGCAGGTCGCCAGCGTGCTCTGGGATTATTCCGAGAAGGCGTACACCGACCGCAACGTCGGGGCGATGAAGGAAACCGAAGACCCGACCGCGGAAGTGTCGGCGAATCCGTAGCCCCGCACGTACATGCGGGGCTTCGGTCAATCCACGAACGTCGCGTCGCCGTAGCTGAAAAAGCGATAACGCTGGGCGATCGCTTCCCGATAAATCCGGCGTTGTTCTTCCACGCCGGTCATGGCGGCGACCAGCGCGATCAGCGTGCTGCGGGGAAGATGGAAATTCGTGATCAGCGCCCCGACGTGCTTCCACGGGTATGGGGGATAGATGAAGATCGAAGTGCTTTGCGAACCGGCGATGAACGGCCGATCGGCCGGCTGGCTTTCCAGAACCCGCGCGGAAGTCGTCCCCACCGCGACGAGGCGCTGATTGTCCATCTTGGCGCGATTGAGCGCTTCGGCGGCGGAGGAAGAGATCGAATAACTTTCCGGGTGCATCGGATGCGCTTCGAGGGTTTCGACCGCGATCGGCTTGAACGTGCCGAGGCCGACGTGAAGCGTCACCATCACGCGCCGGATTTCAGCCTCATCCAAACGATTCAGAAGTTCGGGCGTGAAATGCAGCCCGGCGGTGGGAGCGGCGACGGCGCCGGGGGAGTCGGCGTAGACGGTCTGGTAACGCAGGCGATCCAGATCGTCGCGATCGTCCCGCCGTTTGTCGCGCTTGATATACGGCGGCAACGGCATCCTGCCGAGCCGGTCAAGCAAAGCTAACGCGGGGACATTGCCGGAAACGTCGAGCAGGAATTCACCCTGGCCGCGATTGGATCGGATCGTGGCCCGGAGGTTGGGATCGGCATCGAAAAGAAGCGGGGTCCCTTGGGCGGCGGGGCCGAGATCGCGCAGAAGCGCCAGCCATTGTCCGGCGGCCGGCTCGGAAAGGAATAATCCCTCGATTCGTCCGCCGGTGAGTTTTCTCAGGGTGAATCGCGCCGGGATGACCTTGGAATCGTTGAAGACCAGCACGTCCGAAGGCCGCAATAGGTCCGGAAGGTCCGAGAACGTGCGGTGATGGATAGCGCGGCCGGCGCGAACGTAGTGCAGGAGGCGGGAATCGGATCGGCGCGGCGGCGGGGTCTGGGCCATCAGATCGGGCGGGAGATCGAAATCCAATTCGTCGGTTCGCATCGCCGTCGAAAAAAATCCTCCTTAAACCTTCGTGCGGCCGTGCCACGCTTCACGTGGCATTATCGCATCATCCGTCATAAACGGACCGCACTTCACGTCGCGGGCATTGATCGCATAAAACTTTGTTTCCCGCAATATTCCGGGGGTTTTTTATCGCTGGCGCAAAAGCGGCGTGCGGCTGTCGGCAGGGTTTGCTCAGGGGGCAGCGCGTGGCGGCGGTCTCCAATGTCAACCTCCTGGTCGCATCGCTGGACTTGCAGTTGGTGCAATCCCTGCTGGGTGCCATCCGCGCCGCCGACCGGCATAGCGCCGCGCAGTTGCCGGTTGCCGTAAGTCCGGTTGATAGCTATTGCCCGCGGCCGGTGCTGCACCCGACGCCGCGGTATTTGCCGCGACCGGTGCTGCATCCGACACCACGGTATATGCCGCGGCCGGTGATCCATCCCCGGCCGCGCGTTGAGCCGTCCTGCTCCGCCCCGTGCCCCAAGGCGAGCGTGCCGCACATCACGGCCGGGCCGCAGCCGCCGTGGAAGATATTGCCTTGGCAGGAACCGGCGGCGCCGCCAAACGTAATAAAGATAACTGTGCGCCCGCCCGATATGTTGACGATGGGGAACTTGATCGATCTGTTCTTGTAGGCGAGCGGGAGGTTGTACCATGTTTCAAATGCAGCAGGTTGAGGAGCTAATGACGCTGGTTTCGAGCCTGGACAAGGCCGCCCTGCTGCGACAGTTCCGCGATTATCCTTCGTCATTTCCGGTCGATTTCACGCCGGATTTCCTGGACCGCCAGCCGCTGGAGCGGCTGCGGCACCTGTTCGTGGCGGTCTGCCTGCAATCCCAACGAATGCCCCACGGCCCGAGTAACGGCCCAGCCGAGGCGGCGTGAACACTCCCCGTCCGATAAACAGCCATCTCACGCGAAGCGCGCCATAACGCCGATAAATTTCCGGTCGGTCTCGTCGGAAAGGCGCTATGTCCAAACCCATCCCGCATTGCCCATTTCTGGATGGAGGCGACGAACGATGTTCTAATTGTTTCCGGCTCGAGCATCTGAAACACGCGTTCAAGTTCTGCTTCGGCAGATACAAGGCTTGTGCGACGTACCTGGAATTGCAGGTTGAAGACCGGATGCGCGGAATTGAAAGAGCGACCAGAGATGGGGAAAACCGATTCGTTGAATGCTCGATCTCCGTTGGAAACGCGCGTCGCCGAGCCGCGGCTCCGGCAACTGCTGGGGCATCTTGCGGCTGAGCGCGGGCTGGCGGAAAATTCGCTGCACGCCTATCGCCGGGACCTGGAAAATCTCTCCGATTTTTTGTCCGACCGAAAGCGGAACCTGCAATCCGCCGACGAACGGGATTACCGCGAATATCTCCACGCCCAGAGCCGGGGGGGAAAATCCACGCGAACGGTCGCGCGGCGGCTGGCGGCGATCCGGGTCATGCTGCGGTTCTTCTCCGGCGACGACGGCAAATCGGCGAAGATCCTTCAGCAACTCGATCGGCCCAAGCCCGAGCAATCACTTCCGAGAATCCTGAGCCGGGCGCAGGTGAATCAATTGATCGCGGCGCCAAATCCGAAATCGCGGTTGTACTTCCGCGACGTAGCGATCCTCGAATTGCTCTATGCCAGCGGGCTGCGGGCGAGCGAATTGTGCTCGGTGAAAATGAGAGACCTGAATCACTCGGTCGGCGTCGTGCGCGTTTTGGGCAAGGGGGCGAAGGAACGGATCGTGCCGGTCGGCGGCGCGGCATGCGGGGCGATCGAACGGTATCTATCCGAATGCCGGCCAAAATTGGCCCGGAACGACGACGAGCACCTGTTTTTGTCGCGGACCGGAAAGCCGCTGGACCGGATTTCATTATGGATGCTGGTTGAGAAATACGGGCGATCCAGCGGGATTCTGCGCGAGGTCTCACCGCATACCCTGCGGCATTGCTTCGCAACCCATCTGATCGGAGGCGGAGCGGATTTACGAGTGGTGCAGGAACTGCTCGGGCACAGCGACATCAGCACGACGCAGATTTATACGCACGTCGATCAGGACCGGTTAAAGGCGGTGCATCGGAAATTTCATCCAAGAGGATGAGGGCTATCGCCGCGTGCGCTTGCGGCCATTCGACGTCACTTCCAAGCCGGTAACCAAGAGCAAATCGACGATTTCAAAGGAGCCATCGTCGAGAAACACGATAGCCAAGCGATTCTTCGGGGAATAAGAGAGCATTTCGGGGTGCATCACGGGGAGCTTCTGACCGTCACCCAGCCGAAGATAAAACGGTACAAACGGGCGAGCGGTGTGAACCTTATATAGCGCTTCGGTGGTCATACTTTGTTGGATTATATCAGATTTCGCCGCGGCATTACATCGCTTGAAGTTCCTTGAAGATTCCCTCGTGGCACGGGCATCTTGCCCGTGGGGACGATGTTCGAATTCGATCATCGTCAACATGGGCGAGACGCCCATGCCACAATCACATCGCTTGGAGCTCCTTGACAACGCCCTCGGCTTCAACTTCTTCCGGCTGTTCCACGCGGGCCACAGTTCTGTAGGCTTTCAGGAGCGCCTTTCCGGACGGGTCGGCCAAATCGGCGAGGGGAAGAAAAACTCCCTGGGAGCGCTTGGGGGAAAACAGATGGTGCGCGACGATGCCGATGCGTTCGACGGCAGGCGTGTCGAGCGGGAAGTGCGAAAATTCCTCGGCGAGAGTGAAGATCGTGCGCAGCAATTCCGACGGCCGGGCGGGCTCGGCAAAAATGTCGGCGATTTCTTCGATTAGTCCCGGCAGGATGAGAAATAGCTTTGCCGAGCCGGCCGTCGGGCCGGGCTGGAGGGTGACGTATGCGAAATCACGCAGCAGGCGGGCGTGGCGAAAGGCGCCTTTGCCGATCTGAGACAACTGATCGATGAACGCCTTGATTTTCGCGGCGGTTTCGAAGCGAAGCTCGGCCGCGGCCTGCTTCATTCGGTCGTTCTGCTGATGGATCATTTCGCGCGGGTCGGCGAGCGTGGCGGCGCTCCATTCGATCATCCGCCGATACTGCTGCATCGAAATGGATCCGTCGCATGGGGCGGGACATTTGCCCATTTCCTTGTACGCGCAAGCTCGGCCATGGGGAGCCTCCAGAAGAATGTTGTAATACCGGCAAAGATCGAAGGCGTCTTCCATCAACTCCATGAGCCGGGCGGCGGCGTGTTTGTCCTCGACGGGGCCGACGTAGATTCCTTTCCCTCCGGCGAGTTGGATGGTTTTGGCGTATCGGGGAAATTGCGCGTCCGGATCAACGTGGATGAACCACGCCGGGCGGAAGCCGACCATTGCCCGATAGCTTTTGGGGAAAATCCGGCGGGCGACATCGTGATATACCCAATCGGCCTCAAACGCGCTGTCCACCCGTCGCCAATGAATCCTGCGAACGATCTCGCGGTAATCAATGCGTTTGGTGAGGGTGATCGCTTCGCCCCCCAGCCTGCGCTTCAGGCTGTAGCGGAGGTTTTTCACGCAGAGCAATTGCAGGGGCTGGTCCTCGGCATCGGCGAAGAGATAAACGACCCATTTGGAGGGGACGAGGCGGAGAAAGGCCTCGAAATCGCCGGCCGGGTCGAAGGGGTTTACATGGTCGAGGATGCCGGCGATTTGGGCCATCGGATGATCCATGGTAGGATCGAAGGGCCGGAAAACAAAAAACGCCATAATTATGAGCCGGAAGCAAGCCGACGATCGTCATCCGCTGGTCAGCATCATCATGGGCAGCAAGTCCGACTGGGAGACGATGCGGCATTCAGCGCAGACGCTTTCGGAGTTTGAGGTGGGGCACGAATGCCGGGTGCTTTCGGCGCACCGGACGCCGCAGGCGACGGCGGATTACATTTCGGAGGCGGAGGGTCGCGGCGTGGAGGTGATCATCGCCGCGGCGGGCGGAGCGGCGCACCTGGCGGGGGTGGCGGCGGCGCACACGGTCGTGCCGGTGTTGGGGGTGCCGATGCAGAGTCCGGCATTGCAGGGGATGGATTCGCTGCTGTCGACGGTGCAGATGCCGGCGGGGATTCCCGTGGGGACGCTGGCCATCGGCAAGCCGGGGGCGATCAACGCGGCACTGCTGGCGATCGCAATTCTGGCCAACTCACGTCCATCGCTGAGGGAAAAATTGCGGCAATACCGCAAAGAGCAAACGCAGAAGATCCTCAAAGAGACGTTGCCATAACCGGGCCATGCGAGTCAATCGTTACCAGGACGCCGCCGAATTCGCGGAGCGCGTGACGCCGCTGCTCATGCGCGACGAGACGGTGAACCATCTGTTATTGGGGATACTGTCGGATTTGAGCCGCGGATCGCCGACCCAGGCGGCGCGGGAGCCGCTGCTATGCGATGTTGAGGAGGAGCGCGGCGTTCCGATCGCGGCGGCGGCGAGCACGGGATTATCGCTGGTACTGACAGACATGCCGCCGGGAGCGATGGACGCTTTGGTGGATTTCCTCTGCTCGGAGAATATCTCGATCTCCAAGACCTGCGGTACATCCGAAGCGGTCGCCAGATTCGCGGTACGGTGGGCGGCGCGAAACGATTTGAAAGCGACTCTCGATCGTCGACTGCACATCATGCGCCTGGAATCGGTGACGGCGAAGAACGAGGTTCCCGGTCATTTTCGGCAAGCGACAATGGCCGACGTTCCCATATTGACGCCTTGGGCGGAGGGGTTCACGGCTGAATTGCAGCTGGAGCTAAGCGACGCGCGGACGGACGTGGAGCGACGAATTGGCCGCGACCGCCTGTTCGTCTGGTGTGATCCGCAGCCGGTATCGATGGCCGGATGCGCCGGTCCGACGCCCAATGGGATTCGCATCAATTTCGTTTACACGCCGCCGGAATTTCGCCGGCGCGGGTACGCCGGCGCCTGCGTCGCGGCGCTCAGCCGGCGAATGCTGGAAGCGGGAAAGAAATTCGTCTTTCTCTACGTGGATGCGGGTAATGCCACAACGAATCGAATTTATCGAGCCATCGGATTTGAACCGGTCTGCGCTTGGGACGACTATCATTTCCAAGCGGATGAGCGGCGATTATGATGCGCGGCCATGAACGACATCACAATGGTTCCGACGGGGATAGACGGGGCGAAGCTGACGAAGCTGACGGTTTGGGAAGACGAGCGGGGCTCGTTTTTCGAGGCGTTTCGGGCGTCCTGGTTTACCGAGCAACGGCAGAAATGGGTGCAGTGGAACGTATCGCGCTCGACGGGATGCGTGGTGCGGGGATTGCATTTCCACAAGCTGCAAACGGATTATTGGCACGTCGTCGCGGGAAAACTGGAAGTGGGGCTGGTGGATTTGAGGCCGAAATCGCCGACGTACAAGGTGGCCAAGTGCATCGCGTTGGACGCGGCCGAGCCGCAGGGACTTTACATTCCACCGGGCGTTCTGCACGGATACAAGATCAAGAAAGACGCGACGATCATGTACCTGGTGGACGTGGAGTTCACGGGCAAGGACGAGTACGGGGTACGTTGGAATGATCCGGCATTGGGGTTGCCGAAGAGTTGGTACGAGGGACCGGAGCCGGCGGTGTCCAAACGGGACGCGACGGCACCGATGCTGAAAGACTTGGCGGAACGGGCGGAACGGTAATCGGAAAGTTTAATTTCCCGCGCGGGGGTTTTTGGAGTTTGAAGTGATTTGGCGAACGAGCCGATGCGCCTCCTCCAGCCAGGCGAGTTTCTCAGGCAAAGAAAGTTTGGCCAATCTGGCGCGTTGGCGGCGTTCATGATCGTCCCAGCCGCGTTCCCATACCCGGCCATCGGATTGTTCGGGGACGTCGTTCATTGCTGATCCTTTTTCAGGTGTCAGATTTCGCCGGATGGATCAAACCCATCGCTGTCTGTCTCATCGTCGTCGAAGAATTCGAGGCCATCATCCTGATAATCCCGATCGACCGGAAAGATGTCGAATCCGAATCCCTTGCCATCGCACCCTGGGATTGGGCAGCACCAAAAGCCATGGCGCTTGCCTTCGGAATCGGCTTCAATTCGCCACTCGATGCGGTAGCTGTCGTATTCCTCGCCGCAGTGGATGCAGACCACCAGCGTTGGTATGGCCGGCGGCCCGAAGGGATCGTTCTTTGGATCAAGCGGATCGTCGTGGTCCATGAGCCGTCCCCAAAGCGGCCATAGGATACCTCGTCGGCTCCAGGCAAAAAAGAACCCCGGTCCTTGCAGTACGAAGAACAATCCAAGGGAAAAACCGGCCCTTCCCCGGATTTGGACCCACAAGAACGATCAGCATTTGATCAGTCAACGTGGTGCAGATGCGCGGCGTTTCAACGGCTTTGCATGAAGCCGACGCAATTCCCGCGATCTGGGATCAACGGTAATGCCTGTGTTTTCCAGAGCCACCACTCCCAATATGGGCTCGGCATCCTCCGGTCCGAAGATCACTTGCACCACGGTCTCGGCGCCGACAAAGCTGACACGGGCAAATCCATATTGCATTTCGACGGGCCGGCCGTCGGCCAACTCGTAAACGGCCTTGCCTTCGGGCTTGATTCGCGCCGCCTTAAGCCGGCTTGCCGGCGCCATGCAGTCGATAGCGCCGGTATCAACGAGAAATTCGCCCTGAAAGGGCTTGCCTTTGCCATTGAGGTTTCGAACCTCTGCCGTGATGTGCGTTAGGCCCATAGCAAAACTCCCGCGTCAGGAGCATACGACACAACCATGCCGATATGCAAATCGAGAGATAAAAAGAACCCCGATCCTTGTTGAAGGGACCGGGGTTCTTGTTTAACGCTGGCAGTGACCTACTTTCCCGCTGAAGCAGTATCATCGGCCCGGCAGGCTTAACGACCGTGTTCGGAATGGGAACGGGTGTGACCCTACCGGTGTAGCCACCAACGAAGTCCCGATAGCGGCGTTAGCCGCGATCGGGATGAAATTCAAAGTGAAACGAGGTTCGTCCGCGATCGTCGAACAACTTTTTGTGAGTTGCAAGTGGCAAGTTCAAGTTGCAAGTTATGGATTAACTTGCAACTGACAACTTGCACCAACAACTTCTTAACGATGATCGATAAAAGTGGTCAAGCAATCGACCGTTAGGACCGGTAACCTAAGCGCCTTTCGGCGTGTACAGCTCCGGCCTATCAAACCGAGTGGTCTACTCGGGGTCTCTCGGGAGCAAGCTCCCATGGAACCCTTGTCTTGGCATAGACTTCACGCTTAGATGCTTTCAGCGTTTATTCGTTCCGGACATAGCTACCCAGCAATGCCGCTAGCGCGACAACTGGTGCACCAGGGGTCCGTCCTTCCAAATCCTCTCGTACTATGGAAGAGGTGCCGTCAAGGTTCCTACGCCCACAGCAGATAGGGACCGACCTGATTCACATCGGTCTGAACCCAGCTCGCGTACCGCTTTAATTGGCGAACAGCCAAACCCTTGGGACCGCCTTCAGCCCCAGGATGCGATGGGCCGACATCGAGGTGCCAAACCGCCTCGCCGCTATGGACGCTCGGAGGCGATCAGCCTGTTATCCCCGGGGTACCTTTTATCCGTTGAGCTATGGCGCTTCCACACGCAACCACAGGATCACTAAGGCCGCCTTTCAGCTCTGCTTGTGCTGTAGCACTCGCAGTCGAGCAGGCTTCTACCTTTACGCTCGTCGTCCGATTGCCAACCGGACTGAGCCTGCCTTTGCACTCCTCCGTTACTCTTTTGGAGGAGACCGCCCCAGTCAAACTGCCCACCTAGCACGGTTCCCTGCCCGGATTCACGGGATCAGGGTGAGATGACGAATGCAAACAGGGTGGTATTTCACCGTTGGCTCCCCCTCGGCCAGAACCGAGGGATCAACGCCTCCCACCTATCCTACGCAGTCCACAACCGGCATCAGTACCAGGCTACAGTAAAGGTCCACGGGGTCTTTCCGTCTTGCTGCGGGTAGACGGTATCTTCACCGCCACTTCAATTTCACCGAGTCTGCGGTCGAGACAGCGCCCAAGTCGTTACGCCATTCATGCACGTCGGAACTTACCCGACAAGGAACTTCGCTACCTTAGGACCGTCATAGTTACGGCCGCCGTTTACCGGTGCTTCGGTCGCCAGCTTTGGGGCGAACCCCTGACCGACTTCCTTAACATTCCGGCACCGAGCAGGCGTCACTCTGTATACATCCTCTTGCGAGTTAGCACAGAGCTGTGTTTTTGATAAACAGTCGCCCAGGCCGATTTCTGAGCCCTCTCTACGGAGGCAGAGCCTCCGATCGAGTAGGGACCCCTTATCCCGAAGTTACGGGGTTAGATTGCCTAGTTCCTTAACCGCAGTTCTCTCGAGCGCCTGAGGATACTCTCCTCGCCTACCTGTGTCAGTTTTAGTACGGGTGGTTGTATCGTCCCCCGCGGGCTTTTCTCGGTTCTCTCGCCACAGACTTCGGCAACAAAGCGGCCTAGACCCGCAGGCTTGCGCCTGAATGAACAGGCATGGGCCTGAAGGAACCCCCACGTCTAATCGGGGGATCTGCCTTGAGAAAACACACACGCGGGCTCAACCTTTACAGCCAGTGCAGGAATATTAACCTGCTGTGCATCGACTACGCCTTTCGGCCTCGTCTTAGCTTCCGACTAACCCTGGGCGGATTTACCTTCCCCAGGAAACCTTAGGCTTTCGGCGTGCAGGATTTTCACCTGCATTATCGTTACTTATACCGGCATTCTCACTTGCATGCGCTCCAGCGCTCCTTACGGTACGCCTTCGACGCGGCATGCAACGCTCTTCTACCGCTTGATTGCTCAAGCTCGCTGCTTCGGTATTCCGCTTATTCCCGATCATTTACGGCGCTATTGTGCTCGACCAGTAAGCTATTACGCACTTTTTAAATGGTGGCTGCTTCTAAGCCAACATCCTGGCTGTCACCGCACAATAACTTCCTAACGAACTAAGCTGAATTTTGGGACCTTAGCAGACGATCTGGGTTGTTTCCCTCTTGACCGCGAAGATTATCCCTCGCGGACTCACTCCAAAGATAAGTCCATGAGTATTCGGAGTTTGATAGGAGCGTGTAGGCGGGTAGCCCCACGTCTCCTTTCAGTAGCTCTACCCCTCATGGGTATTGGCTTCAGGCTGCCCCTAAAGGCATTTCGAAGAGAACCAGATATCTCCCAGTTTGATTAGACTTTCACTCCTCCCCGCAGTTCATGCCAGAACTTTTCAACGTTCACGGCTTCGTGCCTCCTGTCCCTTTTACGGGACATTCACACTGACCACGGGTAGATCACTAGGTTTCGGGCCGCAGTCCTACAACTATGTGAAGGGCAAGCCCTTCACTACGCCATCTTAAGACTCGCTTTCGCTACGGCTCCGGTGCTAACGCACCTTAGCCTTGCTGTAGAAATGCACTCGCCGGTCCATTATGCAAAAGGTACGCCGTCACACATTGCCCTTGCGGGCCATAGTGCTTCGACCGCTTGTAAGTGTATGGTTTCAGGTACTTTTAACTCAGCTAATAGCTGTGCTTTTCACCGTTCAATCGCCCTACTTGTTCACTATCGGTCATCGAGGAGTATTTAGCCTTGCCCGGTGGTCCGGGCGGATTCACACCAGATTCCACGAGTCTGGTGCTACTCTGGAGAGCACATGTTAACGGGGACCTGTCGATGTCGCATACGGGACTTTCACCCTCTATGGTCAGACTTTCCAGACTGTTCCGCTATCGACGGTTTTGTAACCCCTCAGTGCTTCCGCAACCCCGGGCCAGAATTTCAAATTCGAGAGCCACGGATTTGATCCGCGAATTCCGGAACGTGAAATTCTAGCCCGGTTTGGGCTATGTCCGCTTTCGCTCGCCGCTACTGACGGAATCGATGTCTCTTTCTTTTCCTCCAGGTACTTAGATGTTTCAGTTCCCTGGGTTCGCTTCCAAGCGCCTATGAATTCAGCGCCGGATGACTGGGATTGACCCCAGCCGCGTTTCCGCATTCAGAAATCTCCGGATCGACGCTCGTTTGCCAGCTTCCCGGAGCTTATCGCAGGCTACCACGTCTTTCGTCGCCTCTCGATGCCAAGGCATCCACCATACACCCTTAGTAGCTTGACCACATTTATCGATCAACGTCTT
>Ga0181518_10004880_pt1 | contig 11804 bp, 10 predicted proteins | sample PEATcosm2014_Bin_28_FD_119751 | JGI IMG/M metagenome (GOLD analysis project Ga0181518, IMG submission 119751) | Peatland microbial communities from MTU Mesocosm Facility, Houghton, MI, USA - PEATcosm2014_Bin01_60_metaG | ecosystem: Environmental > Terrestrial > Soil > Wetlands > Peat | place... | reverse complement strand
GGAAACAAGGAAATCAGCATAGGGAACAGGCTGGTGCGGCGCTGCTATCCGGATTGGAGGCGAGCTGGCGGGGGCGAAGAGCGTGTTTGCACGCTCGGGCCGACGGCAGTGCAGGTTTTGCACGGAGAGGCACGACACAGGGAGCGGGTGGCCTTTCCCGGAAACCAAGACCCTATCCAAATCCCTGTGAATCAGGTAATTGCCGAATTTCCCCTGGATTTGGCACCCACAGTGCTCCGGTTTGCAAGCTGAAAGACTGTGAAGAAGCTGAATCCATTTAGCGGAGCGGGATCGTTACAGGCCGAGCGGCAGCAGGAGCGCCGCGAACAACTCAAGGTGGTGGTGTGGGTTGTTGTGGCGGCGAATGTGGTCTTGTTCACGGGAATGCTGATCCAGGGCTGCCGTGGGGAGCCGGCAACGACGGAACCCGCACCCGGCAGTGCGGCCGAAGTCACCGCGCCCGAAACCAACAGCACGGCTGCGGCGCAGCAGAAACAAGCCGGAGACTCGCCCGTCCCGCCGGCCTTTGAGCCCGTGCCGACAAGTGCCGAGCCTTTGACCAACACGGTGGCCGAGACAGTGACCAATCGCGCACCGGCCCCGGCGCCGGCGGCCACCAGGCAGTATGCAGTTTTGAAGGGTGATTCTCTCTACAAGATTGCCAAGGCAAACGGAGTCTCGCTGAAAGCGCTGGCTGAGGCGAACCCAGGCACTGACAGTGTGAAATTAAAGGCCGGCCAGGTGTTGCAACTCCCAGTCGGGGCTGAACCGGGCACCACGAGTCCGGCTTTGGCGCCGGCAGCCGTCGATGGCACTGCGAGCCATCCCACCGAAGTCACTAGCAAAGCGCACACGCGGTATGTGGTTAAGTCCGGGGATTCTTTGGCCCGGATTGCCCGCACGCATCGGACGACGGTGCAGGCTATCAAAGCGGCCAACGGCTTGACGAGCGACAACATTGTCGCCGGCCAAAGCCTGAAGCTGCCGGGGAGCACGACGGCGGGGACCTCCAGCGGACGGGGTTGAGCGGCACGTGTGGGGGCGTGCAAGGTCCGAATCGGCACTCTGACTGGGACCTGCGGTGCTCCGTGATCCAGGAAGAGGAAAGGAGATTCCCAGAGATGATTGCCCAAAGCCCGCCCAGAGAATGTCCGACCGGGTTGGTGATAGCCAAAGAACCATTGTCACAAGCCAATCCCTCCAACGAAACCCTCTACGTCGCGCAATGTGAGCTGGGCCGGGGGGTGTTCACCCAGCGGGTCATACGCACAGGGGAAACCATCCTGACCTTTGGCGGGCCGCTGATAGACTTCGCGGAAACGAAGCGGAGAGGCGCCGCGGAGTGCATGGCGATTCAAGTGGGCCCTAACCAATATATCGACACGCAGGCCCCGGGAGTGCTCGTCAACCACTCGTGTGCGCCCAATGCCGGGATACGCAATGACCGCGACCTGGTCGCGTTGCGCGACATTTCTCCGGGAGAGGAGATCCGCTACGATTACTCGACTACCATGGACGAAAAGTCCTTCACGATGCGCTGCCGGTGCGGGGCGCCGAGTTGCCGGCGGGTCGTAACGGACTTTTCGGAGCTGCCCACGGACGTGCAAGAATATTATCTGCGCCGGGGCCTGGTGATGAGCTTTATAATCACCAGGTTGCGGGGCGCCAGGACGGATTGGACATGGGGAACCGCTAAAGCGGGCCAAGGGTTCGAACGAACGGCCAGGCGCCCAACTACAGTTGGGTGCCAATGATCGGCGCGAATACCGAGACTGCCTGGGCTCGGGCTGCACGGTAGTCCTGGCGGCGCAGGCGCCCAGGCGAGGGGCACGGCGTTGACTTGGCCGGGCTGGCTGCCTTACACTGCGAGCATGGCAGACGCGGACAAGAAATGCGCCCGGCAGCGGTTCCTGGACTTCCTGGCGCAGAGAAATATGCGGCTGACCGGGCCGCGGCGGGCCATCATTGAGGCGGTGTTCGGCACGGAGAAACATTTCACGGCGGAGGAGTTGCTGGCGTGGGCGCAGCGGCGAGACAAGTCGGTTTCGCGCGCGACGGTTTACCGCACGTTGCCGCTGTTGACGAAGAGCGGCCTGGTTCGGGAGATGGACTTCGGGGAAGACCACAAGTTCTACGACCCGAATTATGCCGAGCACCCCCGGCATAGCCATATCATCTGCCAGGACTGCGGCAAGATAGTCGAGTTTGAGAGCGAGAAGATCGAGCGGCTGGAGAACCATATCAGCCGCAGGCTTGGCTTCTCCGTCGAAGCCCACCGGCTGCAGATCACAGCGACGTGCGAGGAGTTCAGGAAACTGGGGGCCTGCTCGAAGCGGGACGATTGAGCAGCCGATCAGTTCTTTGGCTTGGGCGGGTTGGGCTGGGAGGTTTTTAGTGGCGCTGGTTTTCTGATTTCGGCATCGAAGGTGCCTGCTACGACGCTCTTCTCCGCATCGGGCAGGCAGATGTAAATCTTGCCGGGCATACGTCCGTTGGTGGCTCCGCCGAACACAAGTCTGAGGGCGTAACCGCCGGTGATGGTCTCAGTGGCGGGTTGCTCCCCCGCTTCCTTCCAGCGGAGGACAACGGCGGGGGCGCGGGGCTGACCGGGGTCAACCTGCAGGGTCTTGCCGCTCAATTCCTCGGCTTGGCGCGCGAACAGGTTTAAGGCGACTCCCAGATCCCAGGGCCAGGTCTTGCCCTGGCTCAGCGACAGGAGTCCTCCCCGCACGATGGCCTTCTCGCAAAGGAAGCCGCTGCCGTGAACGCTGCCTGCGGCGGCCATTTCCGGAAAAGGCACGTTCGTCAAGTCCAGCGCCCAGGTGATGTTCGTCGGGACAGGATAATTGGTGTTGAGCGCAACCGCGGCGGCCGGCTGCGGCAATGCGTTAGTGCCGGCTGGCGCCAGCCCGCGAGCAGCCTTGACAATCCGGTCGCGGAATACGAAGAGGGCCGCGCCCGCAGCCCCGAAGAGGAGGATCAACGCAACGAGTGCCGTAAGGGAGATTCGGTGAGACGCGGGTCGCATGGGGCCCAGTTGAGATGTAGCCTCGGCGGATGAGGGCCGTGGTTTGCCCACTTGAGCAGCCGACAGGAGCAACTTCGTATGGTCCGACGCAGGCGCCTGCGGCACCACAATCCTTCGGAAGCAGGTGGGGCAATCGATTTGCCCGCCGCTCGTGCTGGAGTCGGCGGTAATATGCTGGCCGCAGACCGGGCACGCAAATTTGAATTCGCTCATCGCTTCCACGGCAACAATTCCACAAGCGACAGGCAACGACAATGCTTTTTTGACAGTGACTTTCAATCCGGCGCGTCGCACATTCGGCGCGAGCGAAGCGCATGAAAACGACCTTACCTGTCTCTCGTAGCGGACGGTTTGCCGGCGGCCCGGCGGCTGCCGTGGCGCAGTTCACCGAATCTATCTCGTTCGACCGGCGGCTTTGGCGGCATGACATCGCCGGGTCGATGGCCCATGCGACGATGCTGCGCAAGGTCGGATGCCTGACGCAGAGTGAGCTGCGGGCGATCATTCATGGACTGGAAGCAATCGCGACGGAAATCCAACAGGGCAAATTCCCGTGGCAGGCGGAGCTGGAAGATGTGCACATGAACATCGAGGCCGCTTTGACGCGGCGGGTGCCAGCGGGGGCCAAGCTCCACACGGGTCGCTCGCGCAACGACCAGGTCGCGCTGGATATGCGGCTCTGGCTCCGGGAACAAATCGTGGAGTTAAGGAACGAGATTAGACTGCTGCAGCGTGCGCTGGTGGAATTCGGCGAGCGGGAATGGGAGGTGGCGATTCCGGGCTACACGCATTTGCAGCGGGCGCAGCCGGTCCTTCTGGCGCATCACCTCCTGGCCTACGTCGAGATGCTGGCGCGCGATGGCCAGCGGCTGCGGGAATGCTTCGTGCGGGTCAATGTGTGCCCGTTGGGCAGCGGCGCGTTGGCGGGCTCGACGCTGCCGCTGGATCGGGAGCTGGTGGCCGACTTGCTCGGATTTGTGGATGCGCGGGGCCGCCCGCAAGTGACCCAGAACTCGATGGACGCGGTGAGCGACCGGGACTTCGCGGTCGAGTTCTGCAGCAGCGCGGCGTTGCTCGCGGTGCATCTCTCGCGGCTGGCCGAAGACCTGATCCTGTGGTCGAGCAGCGAGTTCAACTTCATTCGCATCGCTGACGCCTATACCACCGGCTCCTCGCTAATGCCGCAGAAGAAGAATGCCGACGTCGCCGAGTTGATGCGGGGGAAAAGCGCCCGGGTGATCGGCAATCTAGTCGCGCTGCTCACGCTGCTAAAGGGCCTGCCGATGACATACAACCGCGACTTGCAGGAGGATAAGGAGCGGCTGTTCGATACGGCGGATACCGTGCGCGCGACCGTGCGCCTCTGCGCGGCGATGCTTCAGCACACCAGCGCAAACCGGGAAGCCTGCTTGGCGGCGGCGAGCGATCCAGTGCTGCTGGCGACGGACCTGGCGGATTACCTTGTCCGAAAGGGCCTGCCATTCCGGCAGGCGCATCACGCGGTGGGAGCGCTGGTGGCACTCGCGGAACGGCTGGGCAAGCCCCTGAACCGGCTCACGCTCGCCGAATTGCAGTCCGTCGAGAAGAAGTTCGGAGCGGACGCGCCGAGCGTGTTCGATCTGAAGGCGGCCCTGGCCCGGCGCCAACTCACCGGAGCGCCGGGGACGAGGGAAGTCAGGAAGCAACTGGCGAGGTGGAAAAAGCTGACCGGCTGAACGCGGTGCCGCCGCAACTGCGGACGGTGCTGGCGTATTTCATTCGCGCAAAGCGCATGGTGCAAGCATCCGAAGAACTACTGGGGGGACTGCTGAAGGACGTATCGCGCTCGTTCTACCTGACCCTGCGCGTGCTGCCGGGAAAGGTGCGCGCGCCCATTGGCCTGGCCTACTTGCTGGCTCGCACTACGGACACCATCGCCGACACTGAATTGGTCGCGCTCGAGCAGCGGCTGGAGGCTCTGCGGCAACTGCGAGACCGGATCCAGGGGGGGCAGACAACACCGTTGGATTTTGGCGCATTGGCACAGCGGCAGGGCTCGCGTGCTGAAGGCGTCTTGCTGGAGAAATGCGAGGCGAGCCTGGCGCTGTTCAATGGCCTGCCGCCCGCCGACCGGCAACTCGTGCGCGAGGTACTTTGCACCATCACCAGCGGGCAGGAACTGGACTTGCGCCGCTTTGCCAGCACGGCGGCTGGGGCGCTCGTCGCGTTGCGCACGGATGAAGAACTGGATGACTACACTTATCGCGTCGCCGGCTGCGTAGGGGAGTTCTGGACAAAGATGTGCCGCGCGCATCTCTTCCCCCGGGCGCCGCTCGACGACGCGTTCCTGCTCGCGAATGGGGTACGGTTCGGCAAAGGACTGCAACTGGTGAACATCCTTCGCGATGTTGCGGCTGACCTGCGCCAGGGCCGCTGCTATTTGCCGGTGGAGAGCCTGGCCGCTTTGAGTCTGAAACCCGCAGACCTGCTGCAGCCGGCGAGCGAGCCGCGTTTGCGCCCGCTCTATCACGGATATCTGGACCGTGCCGATGCTCACCTGCTGGCGGGCTGGACTTACACGAAGGCCCTCCCGCGCAGCAGCGTGCGGGTGCGTCTGGCCTGTTCATGGCCGATTCTGATCGGCCGCGCTACCCTCAAGCTGCTGCGCGGCGCGAATGCTCTCGACCCCGCCCAGCGGCTCAAGGTCAGCCGCGGTGAAGTCAAGAGGCTCATGCTCTGTTCCGTGTTGCTTTACCCCTGGCCGGCGGCTTGGGAAAAGATGGTGCAGGCTGGGAAAGCTGGGAAAGCTGTTGCGTCGCCAGCCAATTTGCCGTAAAAAGGCCCCCATGCAGAATTCAAGAACCTTCCTGATCACCTGTGCAGCGGTTTTTTGCGTGGCCCTGCTGCCGCTCTGCGCGGCTGACTCCGACGCAGACCAGAAGCTGCGCGAGGCGTTAGAGAAGAAACTCAACGAATTGCAAACCCAACCGCCGGCACCCATCCCGCAGCCGAAGAAGACTACCGCGCCTCCGGCAGCCGCGGCGCCCGCGGCTGTGCCTGCCGCCCAGCCGGCACCGGCACCCGTGATCATCGCGCCGCCGCCAACGGACTCGGAGACCATTGCCAAAGCCCGTGAGGCGCTACGCCAGAAAATGAATGAACTGCAAACGCAGCCAGGGCAAGCCGTCCCGCAGCCTGTCGTCACTGCTCCACCGCCAGTGAAGACGATTCCCGCCGTGGCAGTGCCCGCGCCCGCCCCGCGGCCCACGCCACCGGCACAATGGACTCCCCCGCCCGCTGCCCAGCCTTTGCCGCCCGTAGCGAAACCGGCGCGCGTACCCGCGCCCGCACCTGCGCCCGCTGTCCAGGCAGCCCCGAAACCCGTACTCATTGCGCCGCCGCCGGTGGACTCGGAAACCATTGCCAAGGCCCGTGAGGCGTTGCGGCAAAAGATGAACGAATTGGAAGCGCCTCCGGTGACCGCCACGAAGCCCGCACCGCCGGTAGCGCCCCCGGCACCTGCGCCGACGCCCGTGCCCACGCCCACACCCGCGCCGCCACCCCAATCCCAGCCGGTTGTGGTACAGCCAGCACCTGCGCCCGCGCCCATTATCCAACCGGAGCCCAAGCCCGTCCTGGTCGCGCCAACACCCGTGAGTCCGGAAATCTACGCCAAGGCGCAAGCGGCCATGGAACAAAAGATGAAGGAGTTGGACGCGCAGCCGCCCATTGCGCCAGCGCCACCGCCTTCAATGAAGCCAAAGACCATCAAAGGCCTTCCGGCGTTCCCGCCGCTGAAAGGCCCACCCCCGGCCGTCGCAGCGGACAAAGAGCAGCGTTTGCAGGAGCTGCTGCGCAAGTACCGGGCTGACCAGGTCACTCCTGAAGAATATCACCAGCAGCGCGCCAAGATCCTGGCTGAGCCATAGCTGGCTCAACCCCATGCATGATTTTCATTACGCCGGCAACAGGCTCTGCTGCGAGGGCGTGGCCGTCGAGGCGCTGGTGCGAAGATACGGCACTCCCCTCTACGTCTATTCGCAACGCACGCTGACGGAGCATTTCCAGGCCCTGGACCGGGCCCTCGCCAGCGTGGAGCACCTGGTCTGTTTCGCCGTTAAGTCCAACTCCAATCAATCCGTTTTGCGCGTGCTGGCGCAGCTCGGCAGCGGCTTCGACATCGTCAGCGCGGGCGAGTTGCAACGCGTGGAAGCCGCCGGCGGCGACCCCCGCCGGTGCGCCTTCGCCGGCGTAGGCAAGACGGAGACGGAAATCGAATTCGCCCTCCGGCAAGGGGTTCATACGTTCAACGTCGAGAGCGAACCCGAGCTGGAGCGCATCAACCGCGTCGCCGCGCGCCTCAAGAAAATGGCGCCCGTGGCCTTGCGCGTGAACCCGGACGTCGCCGCGCACACGCACAAGAAGATCACCACCGGCACCTACGAAAACAAGTTCGGCATCGCCCTTGAGCAGATCGAAGGCGTCTATGCGCGAGCGAGCAAGCTGAGGCATCTGCGCCTGCGCGGGCTGCAAATGCACATCGGCTCGCAGATCACCGAGGTCGGCCCATTCGAGCAAGCCGTGCGCAAAGTGCTGCCACTCGTGACGAGGTTGAAGGAGAAGCACGGATTGGAGTTCTTCAGCCTCGGTGGCGGGCTGGGGATTGTCTATCAACCCGCGCTGGCCAGCGGCGCCGCCGCGTGGTGGAGTTCGGCCGAAGCCAGGCGCATCATCACGCCGCAGAAATACGCGGCCCGATTGCTGCCCCTCCTCAAGCCGCTCGGCCTGCGGATTCTAATCGAGCCGGGCCGGTTCATCTCCGGCAACGCGGGCATTCTCGTGACGCGTGTCGAATATGTGAAGCGCACGGGGAAGAAGAACTTCCTCATCGTCGATGCCGCCATGAACGACCTCATCCGCCCGGCCTTTTACGAGGCCTACCACGAGATCGTCCCGGTCACCCGAAACCGGCGCGCGCTGGTCCGCTCCGACGTGGTCGGCCCGATCTGTGAGTCGGGCGATTTCTTCTGCCAGAACAGGCCGCTGCCCCTAGCCGCACAAGGGGATTACCTCGCCCTGATGAGCGCGGGCGCCTACGGCTTCGTTATGGCGTCCAACTACAACACGCGCTGCCTCGCCGCGGAAGTCATGGTCAACGGCAGCCGGTCCGCCCTCGTGCGCGAGCGCCAGCCGGTCAGGGAAATCTGGGGCGGCGAAAAAACCGCGCCTTGGTTGAAGTAAGTGTGAGTGAAAGAGGGGCAAGTGTCTCAATTTCAGCCTCGACGACAGGCTACAGACCAAATTTGAGACAGTGGATCAACCCCGGAACCGCCACCCGCCCGTGAGCAGCGCGCCCGAGCCTGGCACCTGAATCCAGCCCGCCCTGACTACTGAGCCAGCAGCAGACGCATTAACGCCATGGCTCCAAAAGTCAGAGTCGCAACCCACATGGCTTGCCGGACTCCGAACTTCGGCTCCCGCTTGCAATACACGGGGGCCAACATGGCGGTGACGAATCCGCGCCCGGTCTCATCAGCTTTATAGATAACTTTAGGCACGGTATCTCGGCGAGCATACGGCGGGCCAGCATGAATGCGGGCAGTGCGAAAACGTTGGAGGTCGAACTGACACCGCCTTACAATGCGCCGATGCAAGCGGCATTCAGAAAGAAACTCGCCTGGATCGTGGCAGTTGTCGCCACCGGGTGCATCCACACTGCCGCCCAGGCGCCGAGCGTTCCCATCTGCAACCAGGACCGCCCCGAGGCCCAATCCAAGTCAGACATCATCGACGCCGCGAAGGCCTTCATCTCCAGCGGCGAAGTCCTCAAGGTCGCCGCCGCCAGGAAGCAGTTGAAGCGCACCTCCTGTCAACTGGCGCTCCCCGAAGCGAGCGCGACCCGGTTGCCGGCACGGGAAATCTGCGTCGCCGCCCGCCGCAGCCATCTTCGCATCGGCTGGTCTTACCTCTGTCCCAAGTGCGGCAAGTGGCACGTAAACTTGGCTGGCGGCTACTTATTGACCGCCGGCGGCGCAGCGGTCACCTGCTTCCACGTCGTTGAGCCGGGCCAAGACCTCAAAGAAGGCTGTCTGGTGGCGCTCGACGAAGCGGGGAAGGTCCTCCCCGTCGTCGAAGTTCTCGCGGCCAAACAGGAGAGCGACGTCTGCATTGTGCGGGTCGCTGGCGAAGGGCTCACCCCCCTCGCGCTCAACACCAACATCTACCCGGGCGACACCGTCTATTGCTACAGCGACCCCGTCGAGCACCCGGAATACTTCAGCTCGGGCATCGTGAACCGGTTCTACCATCCGGCCGAGTCCCAGCCGTCCGGGTCATACGGCAAAGCCGCGGCTGCTCCCACGCGCATCAACGTCAGCACCGATTGGGCTCCCGGCTCCAGCGGCTCAGCGATCCTCGATGAATGCGGCAATGCCATCGGTCATGTTTCCACCATCTCGACCTTCACCGATGAAAATAAGTCCAAGACGCAGCCGGCGCAGGCGACCAAGTCCACGGAGATCGTGTTCCACGAGGCCGTGAGCGCGCGCGATGTGTTGCGGCTGACACAGCCACTACGGTAGCGCCGCTTTCCCGACGAAATCGCTGCCGCTGCCCCCCAGCAATGCCGGACTCAAGCTTTCCCCACGCTCTCCCCTGGCTCTGAGATGGCCTTGTGGTAGCCTTGGGGTAGCTTTAGGGTGGCGTTGGGGTGCCTATGCGTTGGCTATCAACCCGCTTTGGGGTGGCTTTGATGTCGCAATGATGTCGCATTGATGTGGCTTTGCCTTCCCCCTCGTGGCAGAGGCCCCGCCAGCCGAGGCAGCCTGCGGCATTCACAAACCACTGAATTTGGACAGTTTCCACGCCAGCCTGTGCATCGACTCCAAGTGCCTGATTTTTGGGCATTTGCCACGTGTCAAATAGATGTTGGATAGGTGTTGGATAGGTGTCGGATAGGGACTGGATAGGTACTGGATAGCTGGTGGCTACGTGTACGCCAGGGATACGATACGTGCTCACTAGCGGAACCCCCGGTGCAGAGCGTCCGCTGACCGTGTTGCTGAGCCCGACGAAAACTCGTCACGACTTGCCGAGTTTATCCTTGCAATAACCAGCCGAAAGCATCAGGATGGCTGCCGACTCGGTCGGCGTATGCAAAACTCCTGGTCTCACTCGATGAACTGGAGCAATCAATCTGCAACCGAGGGCCGGCTCGGCTCTGCCGAGCGGAGCGAGCCCAAACCTGTGGTCCATCACCGTGCGGAGAAGGTTCCGGCCCATGATTGATTCTTCAACGCAGGCATCAGCACCACCCCAGCCGGGTCATCAGGACGAGATAACCGTCGGCAAAACCGTCGTGGCCACCGGTGATGGCAAAGCGGCCGAGGTCTTTACGATGGCCCTTGGCGGGGAGACCATCGAGCTGTTGCCGTTGCGTAACTGGAGCCAACTGGATGTGTATAAATGGAGGGCGCGAGGGAAAGTGCCCGGAACCCCTGCCGGTTTGGAAATCACTTATGACCACATAAAAGTGGCTAGTGAGGTGGTGTCAACTACAGACCCCGAAGGGGCTGCGAAGCTGCAGAAGCTCCTCAACGAGTGGTTGGCTTTCGCAAGAGGGACGACGGAGTTGGCGCACCATGCGGCCCACCCGCAACAGGCGCCGGTCGAGCATGAGGCTTCGCGGCGCCCGGAAGACCTCCTCCCGCACTTCCAGGTGGAGCTTGATAAACAAGCGCAGGTGCACATCAACTGCCTGCAAGGCAAACAAATGCTGGCCATGATCGGGTTGAACCTTGCCGGTCTGAATAGCCTTATCAACCAGGGCCTGATGCACAAACCACGTTTGATGCAAGTGGGTGCGCTCCATGACTGGGTGCAGTTGGACGGGGAATTCTTTAGCTTCGAAAAGGGGAACAACGATGCCGTTAAACTCGAACAAGCCCTCAACGGTCGCTACCTCTCGACGGCCGCGCTCGGTGGAGGCAAGGAAGTCGTGGTCTTTGCCAATGCCGCCTCCTCGACGGGTTTTGACATCCAGTTCGCCGCCAAAGTGGGCGGCGTCATCGAACAGCGCAGACGCCCTTTGAACGAGGAGTCGCTGGATTTGTTGCAGACCCCGAACCGATGCGGCCTCTTGCCCAAAAACCTGGTGATCAAGCTGTCGCCGCCGAACTTGATTTTCAAACTTAAGACCCCCGATGGAGGCGAGCGCTATCTCGATGAAGGGCCGGAAAACACCGTTTCTGTGACAGGCGATGATGGTGAGGTGAATTTCATTTACTTAAGCCAACCGGTGAACTACGCGCGGCTCACGGCCATGGATCTGACGGCTGTCTTTAATCATCCCGCGATCAACCAGCGCAGTAGGGTTTCGCCACGGCCCAATGTCGCGAGTGAAAGTCCCGGACCAGCTCAGGTCGTGGTGCCGCCGGCTGCAGACCGGCCCATGCCGGCGTCCCCGACGGTATCGCAGTCAATAACTGAAGCGAAACCAATCGAAGTGCCAAGGCCCATGCCCGAGGTCAGCCAACCCCAAGAGCCCGCTGGACCAGTTATCCCAAAACCCGGCGGGGGCGAGCCCCCGGCCCAACCGGCTCAACTCGTCCGCCCTTTGCCCAATACGTGGCTGGCAGCCATCCTGGACCGGCCTTCGGTCCGGCACAATTGGTTTACCTCCTTGGTTTACAGCAAGCTGGCCGAGCATTTCGGTAATTCTCATGAAGGGATGTTCGGGCCGATTCCATGCTGGGCCTGCAGCCTCGGAGACGTGGACGATGTTTGCGATCTTGGCTTT
>Ga0181518_10004878_pt1 | contig 11805 bp, 14 predicted proteins | sample PEATcosm2014_Bin_28_FD_119751 | JGI IMG/M metagenome (GOLD analysis project Ga0181518, IMG submission 119751) | Peatland microbial communities from MTU Mesocosm Facility, Houghton, MI, USA - PEATcosm2014_Bin01_60_metaG | ecosystem: Environmental > Terrestrial > Soil > Wetlands > Peat | place... | reverse complement strand
CTTCAGAGCATCCACCGTCTTGACGTCGAGTGACTTGGGCTGGCCGGGCATGGGGGGCTGCTATCTTGATTGTGGGGGCTGGCTCTATGTCCCCCACAATAGTCCCCACAGCCGGCTTGCGCTAGCCTGAATCCGTCTGCGCCGGCGTGAGCGGCAAACGGCGGAAAACCAGCCACTTTGGCCAATTTACGAATCGGCCTGACGCTGCCTGGTTTATAGATTTGGCGTCCGTAGGGGACGCCAATATTCTCCATGGATAAGCGGCGAACACGCCGCTGACACGACGCCTGGCGCGACCGCCGCTCGTATCATCCCCTGCCCGGCGTATGCCGCGCCAGGAATTCCATCACGCGCGCCCGCGCCGACGTCAGCGCTGCGCCAGTCTTCCACTCCGGAATGAACGCGCAGTCCGGCAGCAATTTCGCAAGCTCCTCGGCAATCGCATAAGGATGCGCTTCGTCGTTGCCGGCCAGCACGAGACACGGCGTCCGCACCGTCGATACGAATCCCCGATCCACGCAATACACGAAGCCACGGCTGTAGAGGTTATGGCAAAACGCATCCAGCACCGCCTCGGTCGCCTCGGGGTGGTCCTTGAGCGAGTCCGCCCACCCCTGGAACCGGGCCGTACGTGCCGTCGCCGGAGCACCCACGCGCCCGATCGGCTGCGCCAGCACCGCAGAGGCAATCCGCGCCGGCTGCGCCTTGAGCATGTTCAGGATGAACGATCCGCCGATGCACTGACCATACAGATGGCAACGATCGATCTTCAGATGATCGAGCAATGCGATGTGATCGGACGTGTAGGTATCCCAGCCGTCCTGCGCGGTGATCGGCGCATGGGACCGACCGCCGGCATTGCGCTGATCCATCGCAATGACCCGGTACCGCGACGCGAACTCGGTGGTGGGGTTGATCGGTGCCGAAGGCTGGCTCCAAACCCCGATCACCGACTGCAGGCCGGCGGGGGCGAAGGTAAGGATAGGAAATCCCTGGCCATAGTCCTCATAGTAGATACGCGCGCGGTCATGTTCGAAGCTCGGCATGGCGTTGTCCTTTCTCCCCACGACATGATGTTGTCCCGGCAGCTTGGCGCGTTCCTTCGCCAGCGGCGACGGATGAGTTCGGGGCTGGCCGGTTCGCCAGGGCAGGTGAATGCCACGGCGCATGGTGCATCCCGCCGCTCTCGTTTCAGCCGATCGACAACAACACGCGCCCGATCGTGGCGCGCGATTCGATCAACCGATGCGCGTCGGTTGCCCGTTCCAGCGGCAGCGTCTCCGCCAACGCCAACCGCAACCGACCGCTGCTGATGCCGCCCAACAGATCGTCCATGCGCTTGCCGGTCTCCGCCGCGTCGCGCATGTGATTGGCCAGCCGCGGGCGCGTGAAGAACAGCGAGCCGGCATTGCCCAACGCCATCGGCGCGATCGATTCCACCAGGCCTGACGTGTTGCCATACAGCACCACCAGCCCGCGTGGCCGCACGCATTGGATCGTCCTGTCCAGCGTCGCCGGCCCCACCGCGTCATAGGCGACATCGACTCCGCTGCCATCACCCCAGGATTTCACCGCGGCAACGAAATCCTCGTCGCGATACAGGATCACACGGTCGGCACCCAGACCTTCGACAAACGCCGCCTTCGCGCCGCTGCCAACGGTTGCCAGCACGGTCGCACCGCACTGCTTGGCAAGCTGCACCAGCACATGGCCGACGCCGCCGGCCGCGGCATGCACCAGGCAGGTCGTCCCGGGCGCCAGCCTGCCGGTATCATGCGCCAGATAATGCGCGGTCGCGCCCTGCGACGGCAGGCCGGCGACGTCTTTCAGGTCGATGCCATCAGGGACCTTGGTGGCCCGCCACGCCGGCACCGCGACGTACTCCGCATAGGATCCGAGTTGCTCGCCGTACACCACGCGGTCGCCCGGCTTGAAATCGGTCACTCGGTCGCCTGCCGCAACGACAGTCCCGGCACCGCCGCCGCCGATTTTCAGCGGCGTTTCGCCCGCAGCCAATGTCTTGCTGGCGCGGTAGACTCCCTCACGCTGGTACACATCCGCGAAGCCCACCAGCGCATAGTCGAGCTTTACCAATACCTGGTCTGCACCCGCCACCGGCATCGGTGCGTCGATCAGCGTCAGTACCTCAGGCCCGCCCAACCTGGGCACCACGATCATTCGCATCGCGTCATTCCTCCCCGTTCATCCCGGCAAACGCCGCGCACTGTTCGACACGATACTACCCGCCCGGACTGAACGCGTGTAGGCTGGAACCGACCGGCAGCGCGGAGGATATCGAACGCCATGAACGCGAGCAGTCGACAGATGCATATGGGCGTTTTCGTCCTCGGCACCGGCAACCATACCGCCGGCTGGCGTTATGAGGGCGCCGCGACCAGCCACATGCAGCTTCCCGTCATCCAGGAGATCGCCCGCATCGCGGAGGCGGGAAAATTCGACCTGCTGTTCATCTCCGACTCGATGGTGATGGAGCCGACCGACCATCCGTCGTTCATGTGCCGCTTCGAACCCACCACGCTCATTACCGTCCTCAGCGCCTCGACCACCCATATCGGCCTTGGTGCGACGGTCTCCACCAGCTTTTCCGAACCCTTCAATGTCGCCCGCATTTTTGGTTCGATCGACCATATCAGCGGCGGACGCGCCGCATGGAACGTGGTGACCAGCTCCAACCCCAAAGCGGCGCTCAACTTCAACCGCGATGAGCATCTGGAACACGAGCTGCGCTACCAACGCGCCAATGAATTCGTCGATGTCGTCAGGGGATTGTGGGATTGCTGGGACGACGGTGCGATCGTCGCCGACAAGGCGAGCGGGCGATTCATCGATCCTGACAAGGTTCGCGCGCTGGACCACAAGGGCCGGTTCTTCCAGGTGAAAGGGCCGCTCAACATGGCGCGTTGCCCGCAAGGGCATCCGGTCATCATCCAGGCCGGCGGCTCGCCCTCCGGGCTGGAGCTGGCGGCGCGCACCGCCGACGTCGTCTTCTCGGTGGTGCAGGAGTTGGAAGCCGCAAAGATCGCCTATGCCGACCTCAAAGGACGCATGGCGAAATACGGCCGGTCGCCGGACGAAATTGCCGTACTGCCCGGAGTCATGCCGATCATTGGCGCTTCCGACGCCGAGGCACGAGAGCAACTGGCGAAACTGCAAAGCTGGCTCACGCCCACCAACGCGGCGACGCTGGTCGCCAGCCGGATCGGCTACGACGTCTCCGGCCATCCGCTCGACGGACCGGTGCCGCCGCCGCCGCCCTTCCAGGGCAGCCGGACTTTTTCCCATGTGCTCTATGAAACCGCGCAACGCGAGAAGATGACCTTGCGCGATCTCTATAACCTGACGGCGGCGGCGCGCGGCCACTGGGTCGTCTGCGGCACGCCGCAACGCATCGCCGACACACTGGAGGAATGGTTCGTCGGCAGGGCGGCGGACGGGTTTAATATTTTGCCCCCATACTTCCCCGGCGCCTTTGCCGATTTCGTCACTCTCGTTGTGCCGGAATTGCAGCACCGCGGCCTGTTCCGGCGCGACTACCAGGGCAAGACGTTGCGCGACCATTTCGGCCTCCCCCGCGTTTCTCCTCGTACCGCACAACAATGGGCGGTCGGCCACGTGTGACCGGTGCAGCGAACTGTCATCGCCGGGCTTGACCCGGCCATCATCGCGGCACCAGCGGCCCATAGATGGCCGGGTCAGGCCCGGCCATGACGTCGAGAGGCGCGGCCGCAACGTGGGGAGGCACGGCCAGTGCGAGTACGAACCAACCAAGCGTCGATGTCAGCGCCAGTTGCCATCAGGAGACAACGCGATGTCTGTTGCAATCCACCAAATTCATCCGGTGTTCGTGGGACAAGTGACCGGTATCGACTGCGCACGCCCCTTGTCACCTGACGATGTCATGGCGATCGAGGCCGGGATGGACCAGTACGCCGTGCTGGTCTTTCGTGATCAGCCGCTGACCGATCAACAGCAGATCGACTTCACCCGGCATTTCGGAGAGCTGGAAGGCTACAACACCCCCGGCCACATTCGGAAAAAGGCAGAATCACGGCTAGGCCCCGGGATCGCGGATTTCTCCAATCTCGACCGGTCCGGCAACATCATGTCGGATCGGGACCGTGTCTGGTTCTTCAAACTGGGCGATCGCCTGTGGCATTCCGACAGCTCGTTCCGGCCGGTTCCGGCAAAATATTCGCTGTTGTCGGGGCGTATCCTACCCTCCTGGGGCGCAAACACGGAATTCGCCGACATGCGCGCGGCCTATGACGCACTGGATGATCGCACGAAGCAGGAAATCGCGGACCTGATCTGCGAACATTCGCTGCTGTTTTCGCGCGAGGCGATCGGCTTCACCGACCTCACAGCAGAGGAACGCGCGGCGTTCCGTCCGGTTCGCCAGCGCCTGGTGCGCATCCATCCAGTAACCGGACGGAAGTCGCTCTTCTTGTCATCACACGCGGGAACGATCCTGGGCTGGACGATCCCCGAGGCGCGCATGTTCCTGCGCGATCTGACCGAGTTCGCGACCAAAGACCGCTTCGTTTATGCGCACCAATGGCAGGTCAACGACCTGGTCATCTGGGACAACCGCACCACGATGCATCGCGCCCGCCGGTTTGACCGCAACGAGGTCCGCGATGTCCGCCGCACCACCCTCGCCGGTGACGTGGCCACCATGGAGCAAATCGGTTGACGCTGACTGCTGGTGCCACGGTCAGGTCACGCCGCGATAAAGCGGCGCACGCGCCCGCATCCGATCGAGCGCAGCACAGGATCCCCGGCGGGGCAGGCTGTGTGCTGCGCGGGTATCTCAATCGAACAGGGTTGCCAGGCGTTGCTTCATGGCATCGGCGACGTACAGCGCCAGCGCCTGAATCGTGCGAGTCGGATTCACCCCCGCCGAGGTAACGAAAATGCTGCCATCGACGATGAACAGATTCTTCACGTCGTGGCTACGGCCCCACTCATTGACGACAGACCGGGCGGGATCGGTGCCCATGCGCGCCGTCCCCATCAGGTGCCAGCCGCCGTCGGCAAGCGGCGCCTCGGAACCCACATCGCGCGCCCCCGCGGCGCGCAGGATCTCGCTGGCCCGCCCCACCGCGTGATCGAGCATGCGGCGGCTGTTCTCGCTCAACGTATAGTCGATCTTCGGTGCCGGAATGCCGCTGCTGTCCTTCAGTACCGGATCGAGCGTGACCGTGTTGTGTTCCTCCGGCAGATCCTCGCAGATGGCCACCATGCCGGTGCGGCGACAGAACAATTCGCGGTAGGCGCGATGGTGGTCCCCACCCCAGGGCAGACGGCCCGTCGCCATGCCGTGCACCGCGGCCATCACGGCGCCCTGCCCGCGGGAGAACTCAAACGTATAACCGCGCACGAACCCCCGCGACCGGTCCGTTTCATAGAACTCCTGGCTCCAGATGCAGTTTCCTGGGCCCCGATAGCCGTCGAGCGGTTCGTCGAAATACCCGAAAATCCGCGCATAGGGATGGAACATCAGGTTCTTGCCCACCAGCCCGCTGGAATTGGCCAGGCCACTGGGAAACCGCGACGACACCGAATTCAACAGGATGCGTGGCGTGCCGATGCCGTTGCAGGCCAGCACCACCACCTCGGCCGCCTGGAAGTGCTCGACACCCGCCCCATCGTAATACACGACACCGGATGCCATGCCTTGTTGGTTAACCGTGATTTCCCGCACCCGGCAGCGGGTACGAAGTTCGACGCCGGCACGGATCGCGGCGGGCCAGTAGGTAATATCGGTGCTGGCCTTCGCTCCCTGCGCGCAACCGGCAGTGCAATGGGCGAGGTTGATGCACTTCGCTCGCCCTTCATAATCCACCGAGGCCACCGCGCTATCCGACGGCCACCAGTGCCAGCCGAGTTCGTTGAGCCCTCGCGCCAACGTCGTCCCGGATTTGCCTAAAGGCAGCGGTGGCATCATCGGTTGATGTGGCGGATAAGCGGGGTCGCCCGCCAGCCCCGACACGCCCATCATGCGGTCGTTCTCGTCGTAGAACGTCTCCAGCGTCGCATAGTCCACCGGCCAGTCATCGGCGACGCCGTCCAGCGAGCGCACCCGAAAGTCCGAAGGGTAGAAGCGCGGAAAGTGCCCCGCGTACAACACCGTGCCGCCGCCGACGCCATTGAAATTGGCAATCTTGATCGGCGAGTTGTCCTCGTTGATCGGATAATCCGTCTCACCCGCCCGCCGGTTCGGATTGTAATGGAAGTCGGCGAGCTGACGCGCTTCCCAATCGCGGCCCGTGCTGGGATATTCGGACGGCTTCATCCAGTCGCCTTGCTCCAGACAGACGATGCGCATCTTGGTTTCGGCAAGGCTCCAGGCGACGGCGGCGCCGGATGCGCCCGCGCCTATGATCAGAACATCAACAGGTGCCGTCATTTCGCGTGTCTCACCCGGATTCCACCGAATCCAGTCGAGGCTGCTCCACGCCCGATTGTCAACAGCGTGGCTTCGCTTGAGCAGCCTCGCACCCCCTAACGCCACGCGACAGGCTGGCCCACCGCCGGCGGGAATCGTCCCCGGCTACCAATGATGGCGAGCGCTCTCGCTCTCCTGGTGACGCCGGACCCGGCGTGGGGGCCGTGCAGTTGCGCCAAGGTTGCCCACATGCACGACGCCGATCCGCGCAAATTTGGCTTGACCCTGTTAAAGTTTTTGCCGAACGTCATAAGCGTGGGAATTGCGCCGATATGCCGCGAAAATAGGCACTGGGGTTCCGGACCGGCGTCCGGCAGGCGGGCAGATCAATTTTGAGAAGGAGTGAGCGGAGCATGCCTGAAGCCAATCGCAATAACGAGCAGCTGATCCGCGACAGGGCATACTTCATTTGGGAGCGCGAGGGCCGCCCCGAAGGTCGGGCGCACGACCATTGGAAACGCGCCCTCAGGGAGAGGTCTCGTCCCGAGCCCGCCGCGGACGATGAGCCTATGTTGGACGAAGAGAAGGTATTGGCCGGACGCAGCGACGTGAACATGCCCGCGTTGCTGACAAGAGACGTCAAGGGCGGCTGATCCGGCTCACCTCGGCGCGCGCCGCCTGCGCGCCCCGCCGGGCTTGGAAGGCCGCGCAAGCGGCAGGCACTCGGCCAGGGTGTGCCCCTCAAGCTGCGCATAGAAACTGTCCCCGGCGTCGCGCAGCATGAAGCGGAGCTGACAGTCCGGCGTCAACGTGCAGCAACATCCCGTGGCGCGGAAGCATTCGACCAGCGCCTGGTCGGCCTCCAGTTGACGCACCAGCGTTCCCAGGCGGACCTGTTCCGGCGGCACGGCCAGCATGACGCCGCCTCCGGCACCGCGCACCGTGCGGGTCACCTGCAATGCCGTCAGATCCTGCACAATCTTATGCAGGTGATGTCGCGACAGGCCGCCGAGTTCGCGCGCCAGGGTTTCGACGCTCAGGTGATGTCCGGGCGGTTCGCGCGCCAGCAGCATAAGCACGCGCAGCGCGATGTCGGTGGATGCGAGCAGGCGCATGGGCTGACTCCGCTAAATTGGCATTGACAATACCATATTGCCGGGGATATATAATTGGTATCGCTAATACCAGTTAATTGGCGATCGCCGAAGCCCGCCGCGTCCCGCGGGCCTGTTCCCGCCCCGGGCGGGCCTGGAGGTTGCCGTTATGAGCGCGACCGTCGCCGCACAAACCAGTTATGCCGACCGCACTCTGGCCGACATCGCCACCACGCTGCCCGGTGCGACCGGCATATTTCGCCGCACCAAGCTCGACTTCTGCTGCGGCGGCAAAGTGTCGCTGACGGAAGCGGCAACCGCGAAAGGGCTGAAGCTGGCGGATCTGGAAGCCGATCTCGCAGCGCTCGCCGCGTTGGCCCTGCCAGCCGAACGCCCTGAAGCGACCGACGAACTGATTGCGATGATCGAGACGCGCTATCACGCAACGCACCGCCGCGAACTTCCGGAATTGATCCGCCTCGCGCGCCGGGTGGAAGCGGTTCATCAGGCCCACCCGGCGGTGCCGCGCGGCCTCGCCGACCTGTTCGAGACAATGGCAGGCGAACTTGAAGTGCACATGAAGAAGGAAGAACTGATCCTGTTCCCGCTGATGCGCCGTGGCGGCCATCCCATGATCGCGCAACCCATCGCCGTACTGCTCTCCGAGCATGATGATCACGGTGTCCATCTGCGCGAACTCGAACGGCTGACCGGCGACTTTGCGATCCCCGATGACGCCTGCCCGACCTGGCGCGCGCTCTATGTCGGCGCCAGGAAATTTGCCGATGACCTCGTGGAGCACATTCATACCGAGAACAACGTGCTGTTCCCGCGCTTCACCGGTTGACCGACGCGCCTGGCAGGGGCGACCTGGCCCGATATCGCCCACCCGAAGCATCAATCGGAAGGACGTACCGTGACGGACATCGTGCTTGCTCGTGTCCTGCATGTTCTTGCTGTGGTTCTCTGGATCGGTGGCGTCGGGATGGTCACGACCGTGCTGCTGCCGAGCATTCGGCGGTCGTATCCCGCCGCGGAGCGTTTCGTCGTGTTCCACGCCCTGGAGGAGCGCTTTGCCCGGCAGGCGCGGATCACGACGGCTGTCGCCGGGGTCAGCGGCTTTTACCTGGCGTGGCGGCTGAACGCCTGGGGCTGGTTCCGGTCCGCCAACTTCTGGTGGATGCACGCCATGGTGCTGACCTGGCTCATTTTCACCTTGATGCTGTTTATAATCGAACCGATGTTCCTGGAGCGATTGCTCGCCCGCCGCGCTGCCTCCGCGCCGGAAGCGACCTACCGCGTGGTGGAATGGCTGCACCGCGTCCTGCTGACGCTGAGCCTGCTGACGGTCGCCGGCGCTGTCGCAGGCAGCCTGGGTGTGAATCTGTTCGGATGGTAGCCGCGATGACCGCATTGTCGTCACCCCCTGTCGGTTCGGCGGCCGCAGTTTCAGGCAAGGATGATCCTGCAACACGTCCGGTGGCAGGACGCACACGACCGACCGTGACCACACCATCGGCGACACCCTCTATCGCCTTTCCTGAAACGCCCGAACGACGTGCAGCGATCACCCGAAAAATCCAGTCGGCGACCGGCCTCGACGATGCGGTGTTGGAGCGCCTGGTACGCGCTTTCTACACCGCCGCGCGCCAGGACCCGGTGATTGGCCACCTGTTCGATGCGGTGCAGGACTGGGAGGCGCATATCGCCAGGATCGCCACGTTCTGGTCATCCGTTGCGCTGATGACGGGCCGCTATCATGGCCAGCCCATGGCCGCGCATCTGACGTTGCCGCTGGAACCGCAGCATTTCGCTCGATGGCTGGCACTGTTCGAGCAGACCGCGCGCGCCAACTGCGCCGAGCCGGCAGTCGAACTGCTGATGGAAAAGGCACGCCGCATCGCGCAGAGCCTGGAACTCGGGATGGACGTGCATCGCGGCCTGTTGCCGGAAAAACGGTGGCCGGAATGAAGGACGTTCGGTCAGTCGGTGTGATACCAACCGGCCGAAACATTGACGTACGGCACGGACCGCCCCACCCGTCATGGCCGGGCTTGACCCGGCCATCTATCGCGGCACCGCGGCTGCATAGATGGGTCGAGCCCGGCCATGACGTGAGGAGCGACACGTGCGAACCAGCCGAGAGCCAATCGGTAGGGCGCTTGGTATGACTCGTCCGTGGTCAATGCGGATCTACGATAGCAGGACCAGGACGGCGCAATGATCGCCCGACTCGTGCTTTACGTCATCACCTCCTGGCTGATCGCCGCCCACTTCCTGCGCGAGGGCAGTCTGCTCCCAACCGCGCTATGCCTGGCGACGCCGCTGCTGTTTTTGGTGCGCCGGCGCTGGAGCCTGAGCGTTCTGCAATGGCTCGCTTACGCCGCTGCCATCATTTGGCTTGGGACAACCTGGCACCTCGTCGCCGAGCGCCGGTTCTTCGGCCAACCGTGGCTGCGCGCCGCCGTTATCCTGGTCGCGGTCGCCGCCGTCAGCGTACTGGCCGGCATTGTTCTGCGCAGCACGACCTTGCAGGTGCGCTATCGCGGCCGATGAAGGGACGGGGCCGGCCGACGCCCGTCGATGACGTGCCAGACGGCGAGCGCGGGATGGCGCCACAGCATGCGTGGCCCGGCCCAGCTCATCACCTGCCTGACGCGCTCGCGCATCGTGGCCTTGTAGCAGTGCACCGTGCAGTTGGCGCAGGTTGGCTTGGTCTCGCCGAACACGCAGCGTTCCAGGCGGCGGCGGGCATAGTCGTGCAGCTCAAGACAGTCGTGACAGAGCAATGCGTTCGTCGGCCCGTGATGGGCCCGGCAATACATCCGCAGCATGACGACGATGGTCTTGAACTCGCGCGCGCCACGAATGGACCCCGCTTCGCGCGCGGGATCGCGAACCAGACTGCTCATCGTCGCCCAACGTTGATGGTGATTGCGTTGCTCATTGGCCGCACAGCGTCATCGCCAGGCTCGACCCTGCCATCTGGGTAACCGAGCTGTCGCGATAGATGACCGGGTGAAGCCCCGCCAGGACGCTACGGCAGATCGTGCGATCCACGCCGGCGCGAACGCGTTCACCCGCCGCTCCGTTTGATGCGCACGCGGACCGGGTCCGGAAACGCATGGGCCATCATCCGCTCGATGGCAGCTGCGCCTGGCTGCGGGGAACCGGACATCACGCCAAGCAGGTCCAGCCAGATATCCTCAGCCCCATGGTCGATGAGGTGACGGACCTTGGATGCGACCAGCGCGCCAACCGGAATTCCCCCCGCGTCGGCGGCCGCCCGGATGCGCTCCATGATTTCCGGCCTGGCGACGGCGGCGACGACAGCCTCGGCCATCGTGGCGTTCGTCAGGCCACCCACGATTTCTCCCAACATTGCCGTCTCCTATTGCACCAGCGGGGACGCAGCCCCCGGCATGGCAAAACCTTCAATATGCGCCTGGCCCGCCAGTAGCGCGACATATTGCGCGACGGCGCGACGCCAGGAGCTTTCCTCAAGATAGCTCGCGATGCGCTGGTGAACCTGCGCGAACGGCAGCACCTGGCCGGCGATTTTCCGGTCCAGCCGAAGCAGATGCACGCCGTAGCGGGTGCGCACCGGCTCGGAGCACATTTGTCCGACCTGCATGGACACCATGGCGGCATCGAACTCTGGCGTCGTGTCACCACGCGTCACCTGCCCCAAACGACCGCCATCGGTCGCGGACGGGCAATCGGACAGGGCACGCGCGATGCTTTCAAATCGGTTGGGAGCGGACTTCAGCTCGGCCAGCACAACTTCGGCTTTTGCAACGGCCTGCGCGTAGGCGGTCGCGTCGTCGCTGGCGGCCTGGAACAGGATGTGGAGCGGCTCGAACAGATCCGGACTGCGGAACCGCGCCTGATTGGCCTGGTAGTAACGCCGGCACGCAGCCTCGTCGGCTTTTGGGGTTCTCACCTCGGTCTCCAGCAGAACCCGGATCAACGCCTCATCCTCGGTCTCGCGCAAACCATTTTCCGACTGCGGTTCGGCGACCAGGGCCAGGGCACGCGCCCGTTGCAACAGAAGTTCGCGCACGACCAGCGCCCGGGTCGCCTCGTCCCACGCCTGTTTCGGCGTGCTGCCCGCGTGGTTCTGCACCTCGCGCGCGATGTCCGCGCTGGCGATGACCGCGTCGTTGACAACGACCGGCTGCGCAGCGGAGGACCGCATGGTGATGGTGCGCATGGTTCTGTCGTCCCCGTGCGCCGGTTGCGGCAAGGCGGCACCCGGGGGCCGGCGAATTGCGCCGATGGAAGCGATAGCGGCCACGGCGG
>Ga0181518_10004872_pt1 | contig 11817 bp, 7 predicted proteins | sample PEATcosm2014_Bin_28_FD_119751 | JGI IMG/M metagenome (GOLD analysis project Ga0181518, IMG submission 119751) | Peatland microbial communities from MTU Mesocosm Facility, Houghton, MI, USA - PEATcosm2014_Bin01_60_metaG | ecosystem: Environmental > Terrestrial > Soil > Wetlands > Peat | place... | reverse complement strand
CTCCCGCACGCTTTCGTCCAATGCCACCTTCTTCTGCTCGAGAGCCACCTTTGCTTCCTGATCCGCCTGCTGCTGGGCAGAAACGGCCTGCTTCTTCCCCCGGCTCGCCACCACCGCCAGCCACGAAACCCCCACCAGACACGCCACCAGAACCGCGGCCCAGACAACGATGATTCTTTGGCGTCGCCGCTGCTTGGCCAATTGCTGCCTTGCGGCTTCAAGTGCGGTAGCCTCGTGCCTCGTATCGCGGCTCTCTTTTGCCACCAGCGCGAGCACATCGTGGATCAGCTCGATCCGAACCAACCCACCGCGCTCTTCCCGGCGCAGAATGCGTCGATCCACAAGGCTCTGAATCGCCGCTTCGCTCACGCCAGGCTCCGCCAGCGCGTTGTCCAGCGCGCAACTGTCGCGGTAGCCTGCAGTCGTCAGCAGCCGATCCTCGACGAAATAACGCACCCTGACGTCCAGCCCCGCGAATCCTTGGTTGTAAAACTGCGCAATGATCTGCTGCGTGTTTTCGCCCTGGATCAGGTCGGCGCTGATCTCCGCTTGTCCGCGTGCGATGCGTTGCTCATTCAGCTCGCGGCAAACCAGCGACAGAAGCGCGGGTTCGATCGAAATCTCTTCCAGTTGTCCGGAGTCGCCCCTCGCGGCTCCGCCAACAAACCTCACAATGCGTGCCGCGACGCTAGCGCTCAGCAACCCTCCGCCCGCTGTCTCAATCGCCGCAGCCGCACGATCGCCGCGCATCGGCGTAAGCCGCATCCGATTCTGCATAATGGGCCGAATGACTGTCTTCAGGCTCTCGAACTCGGCCAGATAATCTTCGCGGAACGTAAAGACCATCTTGATGTTCTGGCGGAGCAAATCGAATTGATCTAGAAGCTCCGGATGCACCGTGAGTTCGCGTTCCAGCGCCGGTGGCAACCGGTTTTCGATCAATTCGCCCAGCTGTTGCAGCATCAGTTGCGTGCGCGTGGTTTGCTCCGGCGTCTGCCGGCCCAGCGTAAAGATCTCCTCAAACTGATCGAACGCCAGCACCGGCACAACCGGTCGCCCATGGGGATTCAGGAACTGGGTTTCTGGCCGATGCAGGTATTGCCAGAAGCCGTCGCCCGCCAAGACCGCGCTCGCGCTCACTTCGTGGTTAGCGCATGCAGCCTTGAGCGCCTGCCACACTTGATCGATCAGCACAGGCGCCCCTGCTTCGAGACTCAAGCGCAGATATACCGGCAGATAGCCGGCGCGGCGCAGGTTCGGAAATACACCCGCATTCAGCAGCGATGATTTTCCCAATCCCGACTGGCCGAATAACACCGTAAGAGGTTCACGCTCGATCAACCGAAACAATTCATCTGTTTCGGCTTCGCGGCCGTGAAAGTACATGCGCGAGTCTTCGCCGAACGGCAATAACCCCGGCCACGGGCGTTCAGCGTCGATTGTCGGTAGCTCGTTCATTGCTTACCTTGCATGCGTGCACGCATGGCGTTGAAGGCCTTCACAATTGCATCCGCCTGATGGCTCTGCAGGCTGCCTGCGGGGGCTTGTTCAATGTGCACCATCTTGAACGCCGGAGGAATTTCGTTGCTCGTAACCACCGGAGTATCGTCAATCACCAGCGGGCACAGGAAGGCGAGGCTGCTGCCGGTGAAGTCGAGGTTCCGCTCGCTGGCCCACGCCCATTCCTTGCGGAAGAATCCGGTGCGTTGTTCCGCTGTTCGCGAAAGCACCGGTACAAACAAGGCGCATTGCTGGATCGCGAGCCGAATACGCGCCGTGTAATCGCTGCCCCAATCCAGTTGCTGGCGGTCGAGCCACACCGGCAGTCCTGCGTCCTGCAATTCCGCGGCAAGCCGCAGCGCGGCCGGCCGATCCTCGCTGGCGTAGCTGATGAACAGGCTCCCCGGCGGCATGGTTTCCGGCATCGGACCGGGCTCCGGCTCCTTCCCCGCCGCGTCGCCACCTTGCCGTTCCTGCCAACGTCGCGCGAGTTCGGCCACGAAGTCGACCGGGTCTAGTGACAGCACCACGGTTTCGCGGCTGAAGCTGGCCAGGAAGGCGACCAACGGCGCATTCGATTCCGCTTCCACGTCGATCAGGTACTCTGAGAAGCCACGCTCGGCTGATAGCTTGCTGTTTTTGGCCGTGCGCAGGATGAAGCGTGCGAGCCAGTCGGGAAATCCGCAGCCGAGGAAGAGCAGGTGATTGTGCCCCAATTCGTCGAAGAGCCGCTCTGGACGCTTTTCCGGAATTTGCAGTGCGGTCACCCACTCGAGTTCGTCTTCTTCCGCAATCACGTACTTGGGCAGCACCGACATCCGGCCAAACAGTCCGTAAACTACCGGCACATCGCGCGGGCCGTCGGGCAGATCGCCGGCTTCGCTGGGATTGAACGCCAGTTCGCGCGTCTCCGCGCGTCCGCCAAAACGCGCCGCGTTGATCGCCTGGGCTAGAAGGTTGTCGGTGCAAAAGCTCGCGAAAAGATTCAGGTCACGAATGCTGGCGAGCTGCAGCAAAGGCTCCGGGATTTTGACGGTGAGTTTGGCGGCGATATCGCCTAACTCGCGATAGACTGACTGCCGTCTGCTCCCGGGCTTCGCGAGATAACCTCCGACCACCTCGTTAAGCGTCGCGGATTCGCCCAGATCCCCGACCTTCAGTCGAGCCGCAAGTTCGCGCGCCAGCAGCCGGTGGTATGGCTCGAGTCGCCCATCATGATCCACGATGACAAGTTCTGGTCCAACAATGGGGATGACGCTATGCGCCTCAATGTAGGCCAGCAACTCGTCCCAAAAACTGTCCTGATCCGGCATCATGACCGGTGTCCTTAGGCTGCAAGGAATTTGTGCACCACGGTGAGTGTTAGTGTAGCGCAGCCGGTAAGTTACTCAGCAAGATACATCCTTTTCCGCGCCTTTTGCTTCTTGCAGGAGATAGGATTGCTATACCTTGCCTGCCTTCGCGCAGGGTCCGGGGTCGGAGCCTTCGAAACCTATACTCTCAAGTCTGGAGTGTCAGAATGCTGATCCGGCTGGCATACGACATACAATTCGACATTCCGGCCACTGTGGCAATGGTGGCGCTTCTCAATGTCCATCCTTCGCGCGCTCACGACTTGCTGGAGCCCGACGAGTTGCAAACCGAACCGAACCTTGAAATCACCCATTACAACGATAGTTTCGGGAATCGTTGCGCGCGGTTTGTCGCTCCGCAAGGACAGCTCAGGCTTTTCAATTCCACGCTGATTCGAGACTCCGGAGTTCCGGATGAATTCAATTGGTTGGCGCGCGAGTCGGCCGTCGGCGATCTGCCCCACGAAATGCTCAGCTTCCTGCTCAATAGCCGCTACTGCGAAGTGGATCGATTTTCGACCATTGCGCTCGAGCTTTTTGGACACATCCTGCCCGGCTGGGGCCGCGTGCAGGCGATTTGCAACTGGGTAAACAATAAAGTGGCGTTCAACTATCAGCAGGCGCGGCCCACAAAAACGGCTCTCGATGTGTTTACGGAGCGCGTGGGCGTTTGCCGAGACTTTCAACATCTGGCGATCACCTTCTGTCGCGCACTCAACATTCCCGCGCGCTATGCGACCGGCTATTTGGGCGACATCGGCGTGCCTGAGAGGCTTCCCATGGACTTCAGCGCATGGTTCGAGGCGTATCTGGGAGGCCGCTGGTGGACGTTCGATGCACGCAACAACCAACCGCGGATCGGCCGCGTGCTCATGGCGACAGGGCGGGACGCCGCCGATGTCGCGATGACCACTTCGTTTGGGCAGGCTGACTTGCGCAGTTTCTTCGTCGTCACCGAGGAAGAGAAGGAGAAAAACTCCTAGCGCGTCTTGTACTTTGCCCGCATCAGGTGAACTGTGTTGAAACCTTTCTCATTCTCGAATGCTATTGTTTGATCTCGTGCTCGCATCAAATCTCGTATCGGGAGGATTCCATGGAACTGGGCATGATCGGCTTGGGCAGGATGGGAAACAACATGGTCCGGCGTCTAATGAAGGCCGGCCACCACTGCGTTGTCTACGACATTCATTCGGATGCTGTGCAATCGATTGCCAAAGAAGGCGCGGTCGGCGCCAATTCGCTTGAAGATTTCGTGAAGAAATTAAAGACACCTCGCGCCATCTGGATGATGGTGCCGGCGGGCGTGGTCGATGCCACCCTCAAAGGTCTCACTCCTCTGCTCGAAGCGGATGATGTGGTCATCGATGGGGGGAACTCCTATTATCGCGACGACATTCTCCGCGCTGCTGAATTGAAACCGAAGGGCATCCACTATGTTGACGCGGGAACCAGCGGCGGAGTGTGGGGAGCGGAGCGCGGTTACTGCCTGATGATCGGCGGCGAAAAAAATGTGGTTCAGAGACTGGACCCCATTTTCTCCGCATTGGCGCCGTCCATCGATTCGGCGCCGCGCACGCCCGGCCGCGAAAAGGTGGGCGGCACAGCCGAGCATGGTTATTTGCACTGCGGACCCAACGGCGCCGGCCACTTTGTGAAGATGGTGCACAACGGAATCGAATACGGAATCATGGCCGCGTATGCAGAGGGGTTGAACATTCTCCATCATGCGAATGTCGGTAAGCAGCAGGAAAAAGTGGACGCCGAAACTACCCCCCTGCGTAACCCTGAGGTGTACCAGTACGACCTGAACCTTTCCGACATCACCGAAGTTTGGCGCCGCGGCAGCGTGATCGCATCCTGGCTCCTCGATCTCGCCGCCATCTCCCTCCTCGACAGTCCGGATCTGGCAAAATTTACGGGCCACGTGTCGGACTCAGGTGAAGGACGCTGGACCATTACCGCCGCCATTGACGAATCGGTTCCGGCCCCCGTGCTCAGTGCCGCGTTGTATGAGCGCTTCAGTTCGCGCGGCGAAGACACTTTCGCCGACAAGCTCTTATCCGCGCTGCGCTTCCAATTCGGCGGACACGAAGAGAAAACCGGCCAGAAAGAAGGCGCCTGATGCCCCGGTCGAAATCGGACGCTCTCGTTGTCTTCGGTGCCACTGGCGATCTGGCACACAAAATGATCCTTCCCGCGCTCTATGCAATGGTCAAGCGCGGGGCGCTCAAGGTTCCGGTGATCGGCGTTGCCTTCCCGAAATGGAGTCCTGAGCGATTGCATCGGCGTGTGATCGACAGCATCAAGCGCGCGGGCGGAATCGATGACAAAGCCGCGCTTAAACGTCTTCTGTCGTTGCTAACGTACGTGAGTGGCGATTACGCAGACAGCAGTACATTCATGGCGATCAAAAAGGCTCTGGGGAAGGCGCGCCGTCCTGCGTACTATCTGGCAATCCCGCCTGCGCTGTTCGAAACGGTGATCAAGGGCCTTGGAGCCGCAAATCTGGCTGCGAACGCGCGCGTCATTGTTGAGAAACCGTTCGGCCGCGATCTGGCTTCAGCTCGCGAACTCAACCGGGTTGCGCACGCGGTGTTTCCTGAAGATTCCATTTTCCGTATCGATCACTTCCTTGGCAAAGAAGCGATCATGAATATCCTCTATTTCCGGTTCGCTAACTCGTTTCTTGAACCGATCTGGAACCGCAACTATGTGGCCAGCGTTCAGATCACCCTGTCGGAGAGTTTCGGCGTGGGTAAGCGCGGCGCGTTCTACGAAACAGCAGGCTGTCTGCGCGACGTGATTCAGAATCATCTTTTCCAAATCGTGGCGCTGCTGGCCATGGAGCCTCCCGCCGGCCGCAACTTTGGAGATGTGCAAACCGAAAAGGCCAAGGTCTTTCAAGCCATGTGCCCTCTGAAGCCCGAGGACGTTGTGCGCGGCCAATATATTGGCTACCGAGAAGAGTCGGACGTGGCGAAGCGATCTGATGTCGAAACCTATTGCGCCCTGCGTCTCTTCATCGACTCATGGCGCTGGGAGGGCGTGCCCTGGTATTTGCGCTCGGGCAAGTATCTCCCAACCACTGCAACTGAGATCGTTGTGGAGTTGAAGCCGCCCCCGCAGAAACTCTTTGCCGACGCAGTACGCGCGAATAGCCGTTCGAATTACCTGCGTTTTCGGCTCTCGCCCACTTCGGTCATCGCGCTCGCGGCGCGCGTCAAGCTTGCAGGTGAGGAATTCATCGGAGAGGATCGGGAGCTTTCCCTGTCCGATGAGCAGCCGGGAGAGGAGACCCCCTACGAACGGCTCTTGGGCGATGCAATGAAAGGCGACGGGGCGCTCTTCACCCGCGAGGACGCTGTTGAAGCGGCATGGGAAGTGGTCAATCGAGTTCTGAAGCACCATCCCCGGGTTCGCCGTTACAAACGCGGCACATGGGGGCCGAAGGAAGCTGACGCACTCATCGCCGTGGACGGCGGTTGGCATAATCCAACCCCGTAGGCCCGTTCCACTCGACGGGGCACATATTTCCAGCATGTAGCCGAAAGATGAAAAAGGCCGAAGTCGGCGGCCTTTTCTGAGCTCCAAATCGTCTCAGATCTCAAGCTGGAGTCAGTGCACGACCACGTAAACCACAGCGTTGTGGGTAATACCGTTGGCCGTGCCGGTAACCGCCACGGTGTACGAGCCCGTGGGCGTGTTTTCTACGGTCGTTTTACTCCCACCTCCCCCACCGCCGCCGCCATTCCCACTACTGCTCCCGCTGCCACCGCAACTCACCGGAAAAAATGCGGCTAGAAGCAGCGCCAGCCAGCTCATCCTGATCCATCGCGGCCTCCGCAACGGCAGGACAAAGATGAGGCAAAATGCAAGCGCTGTTCCTGCGCCAAACCAGGTGCGCATTTGCGAGGGAGTGCGCGTGAGCTTCGCGGTTGTGCTGGTGAAGGTCGTCGTGATCGTCAGCGTGGCTGAGGCAACGCCGTTCAGGGCAGCTGACGCCGGAGTCACACTGCAAGAAAGGTTGGTCGAAGACGGCGTGCAGTTAAGGCTGAGCGTGCCGTTGAAATTATTCACTGAGGCCAGGTTCAGGGTGACCGTTCCGCTGCTGCCCCCCGACACCGTGATTTGTGGGACCACGGGAACGACCGCGAAGTCGCCCACTGTCTGGGTCACGGTCAGGCTTTCGGTGGTGCTGGTCGAGGATGCGTAGTTGTTATCCCCGTAGTAGAGGGCGACAATTTGGTTGGCGCCGTTGTTCCAGAACGACGTGGGGCCCCCGCTGATTGAGACGGTGCTTGTAGCGCCCGTGGCAGAGGGATTCAAGTAGCGCTCGGTAAGCAAGACGCCATAGTCGTAGAAATAGACCCATCCAGTTGGCGCGATGCCATTGCTGCCTGTCACCGTCGCAGTCAGTTGTGCTTGTTGCGCTCCCGAAATGCTGCTGGGCGAAATGCTGAGAGTGGTGGTCGAAGCCGTGTATGAAGTGGCGCTCGTCTGCACCACGACCATATTCAGTTGATTCTCGCCCGCAGTTTGCCAGTTGGCGTCGCCGCTGTAAGCGAACTGCGCATAGTATTGGCCCGGCGCCAGATTCGAGAAGGTCGCCGTAGCTTGGGAGTACAGGCCGTAGATACCGGTCGCGGAGGCCAAAGGAACGGTTTGCTGGTAGGGCGGATTGGTGCAGGGCGGGAAAGTCAGGTTGGTTGTGTTCAGGCAAATGGTCACGGTACCCGTGGGACCGATCACACCCGGAGGTGCGACGCTCCCCGACAGGATGCCCACGCTCGGGCCCACTTCGGCGGAGATGCTGACGCTGCCACTGGGGCTGATTACCCATTCGTTTGAGGGGTACGCCAACGGCGCGAGAACGTTGATCAGTTGCACGGGATAGCCTTTGTTGACGGTGAAATTCAACGCAGCGGCAGATGAGGCCTGAAAGCTTGCGTCGCCGGAGTAGCTGGCGCTGGCCGTGTGCGAACCGACGGAGAGGACCGGCGTGGTCCATGAGGCAATTCCGCTCACATTGAGAGGAATCGCGGTGGTTGCGCCATCCAATGTGAACGCGATGCTGCCCGTAGCGGAGCCATCGCTTTGCCCGGCAAGTAATTTCGCGCCCACGGGCTGCGCGGTGAGGTACGCCGGATAGCCATACGACAAACTCGAAATCGGGTTGGCGTTTGCGCTAACAGCTTTCAATACGAGGGTCGACGCTTCCGGCGAAACAGTGAGCGTCTGCGGCTGCGAGGTGCTGCTTGCGAACACGCCGTCTCCGCCGTAATGCGCAGTGAGCTCGTAGGTGCCGCCGGGCAAATCGTTCACTGATGCCGAGCCCTCTCCGCCGCTGAGCGCGATCGCAGTCTGGCTTCCATTCGAGGGCAATGGGGAATTGGCGAGGATCGCTACCGTTCCTGTGGGCGTGCCGCTGCCCGATGTGGGCGTGACGCTCGCGTTGAGTGTCACGTTCTGGCCGTGCGTGACCGTGCTGGGAGATACCTGGAGCGATGTGGCCGTGGAACTGAATGCAATCGCATTCCAGTTGTTGACCAGGTTGGCGGCGTCGACGGAGCCCCATCCGCTGGCTAAATCGAAGCCCGCAGCAGCGGAGTAGACTGTCGATTCGCCTTCTCCGGATCCCGCGCTCAGCGCGCAATCAGCATCGCCTTGCACGCACACGTCCCAGTTTCCGCCCAGCGTGACGTCGTGAAACGCCGTCGGCTTCTGCTGGGCCAATGGATAGAGCACCGTGTCGGCCTGGCCCTGGCGCCCATACTTCTGGACGACGAGCGCCGTGATGGCGGCCATCGCTGGTGTGGATCCCGATGTGCCTCCCACTAGGTCGAAGTTGAAGTTGCCGCTCGCGTCGGGCGTGCAGTCACCCTCGGAATCGCAGGTGACATAGGCGGAATAGTTGGCGCCGTTCGAGGCGAAGAGCGAGACATCGGGAATGTCGCGTACGCTATCGGCAGGCACGCCGGGTCCGGTTTGCCAGGCCGGCTTCGCGTAGCCGCTTACGCAGCCGCCGGTAATGGCGTTCACGTTGGTGCAATTGCTGGCCCCTCCGCCAGCGGCGTAGTTTCCGCTTCGGAACGCGTCCAGACCGTAGGCATCGTTCCACACCTGCTCAGTAATTGGAGTTTTCAGCGATCCTTTCGTCACGGGATCGTTCGCGGCGTTCCAAAACGTTGAGGCGCTGGGCGCGCCAGTTGCATAGTCGGAATAATAGAAGTCCGTGCCGCCGACCGCAATGTTCCATGGCGTGGAGGCCAGTCCATTCACCGCGGGACCGGCTAGCGATGCCTGATCGAGATAGTTCGTGTCGGGTGTCTGGCCGTAGTCTCCGGTGGCAACGAGCACGGTTTGACCTTGGGCCGCAGCCTGTTCCCATAAGGCGTTCCAAACCTGGTTGCCGTCGGTTCCCAGTTCTTGTTCGCCGGCGCCCCAGCTAATGCTCAATACATCCGCCTGGTCGTCCTCAATGGCGCGCAGCGCCGCAAGTGCCAGTGGATCCTGATAGGGCGAGCCGGCGGAGAGGTAGAGGTTGACGGTCGCGGCGGGAGCGACAGCTCCGGCCATCTCCACGTCGAGATACGATTCGACATCGCTCGAGTTCGCGCCCGGATCGCCGCCATCCAAGACGACTTGAACCGCTTGGGAACTCAGGCCGAAGACGCTTCGGTAGTCGTTCACCAGGCTGAGGTCGATGTTCGACTCATCAATGATGCCGATGGTGACGCCGGCGCCGGTTACGCTCGATGAATACAGCGGGTTGAGGTCGTACTCCGCATAGAAGTCCGCCGGAGCAACCCCGTAACGGAGCGGTTGCGAGCTGGAAGGCAGGTTGAACTCGGGTATGAAGCGGCGCGCGCTTGCGTCGTAGTAGCCCTTCCCGGCAACTTGAAGCTGGGGTGCGGGGCGAAAGTCGTGCAAGGGCGACAGGCCTGCAACGATTTGGGCAAGCGCTTCGGGGATTTGAATTTCTGTTGCATTGGCATGGTGCACTTCGCCATTCACAAGGTAGTCGCGTATCTGCGTGTGAAATGCGGCGTTCACCTGGCCCACGGTGCCGGAGAACTCAATGAACCGGCGGCCTTTGGAAACGCGATTGACAGCAAATCCGGAAGAGGTGAGCCAGCCGGTGACGGCATCCAGGTCCGCGTCGGCGGGCCCAAATCGGGTGCCCACCTCCTCCGAAGCAAGCCAATGGTGATAGCTCGATGAGCCGGGCGCATGCAAATCCCTGAGCAATTGCTGGAAGGCCGCTTCGCGATCCGGAGGCCGATTCAGCACGAGCAGCAGCCGCTGCGCCGGCGTGGATTCGTTCACCATCCCGACGTCGTATCGAGGCTGCGCCAGTGGGTGCACGGAACCGTGCAGCGTGACGAGCCTCGTGGTGTCGACAGGCTCGGTCACAAGCCGAGCCGTCAACAATTGAGCGGCCGCAGGAATCGAAAGGAAAGTTCCGAGAAGAAAGCAGAGACTTGGTGGCTTCACGTTGAGCTATGGCCTCCCTGTGGAATCACTTTCCAGGAATTCGGCTCTAACGACTGCTGAGTTTTTTTCGCTTAGGGTCCGAGAGCATTATAGCGCCCGGGAAATGTGCGATCACCGGATCGTTCACTCTGGACGTGTATGGGGGACGGCCTGAATGGAAGCGAAATCTTAAGGCTGCGCGAGCGATTGGCGCGGGGCTTGAGCGAGTCGTTGTCGAAGCTGAAAAGAAGCCACAGGGCGAAGCCAGCGCCGGTCTTAATGACGGCCTAACTCCTATTCACACGAAAGGCTTGGAAAACCGCATTTCCCAAGCCTAATGGTTCCTGCAATTTAGATGGTTGCGGGGGCTGGATTTGAACCAGCGACCTTTGGGTTATGAGGGGAAAACCGCTCCCAACTCCGTACAACTCGAACCCACTAACTCCAACGAAAGATTCACAATCGCGGCCTCCCCATCGGCTCACTTTGGGGGCTTTTGGCTGCACTTCACGGACAGAACACGGACACATTCGGAGTGAATCGGCGGGTGTTGTGGGGACCTTCAAATGCTGGACTCCTCACAATTGGTCTCCCAGATCGGGTACGATGCGTATGTGGGAAAAGCGATTGGTTTTCGCGCAGAAGCAGACAAGGTACATTGGGCCATAGTTGAAGGCACGAAGCACTCCCCAATCTTGCTCGGGAAAGGCATTGCGACCGCTCCGGTCGGTCTCAGTGAGGCGGCAGCCCTGTCATGGTACGCGAACAGGGTGCGCCTCCTGATCGATGCAAATAAACCGGACGCGGGCATGGTGCGCTCGGTAGAGCCTTTGGCTCGATCAAGCAGAAAAGAGGGACCTCGTCAGAGATTACGCATCGAGGGAGTGCTGCTTCAGACGATGGATGGCAGCGGGCTAAGCGCGAAAACAGGTGCTCTTGCAACAATCACAAGCAGTCTCGGAGCCTCAGCAAAAGGATTTCTTGAATCGAAAGAATGTCGTGGACTTGATCTATCCAATCTTCACGAATACACCAGGGAGGCGGTGCTAGTGGCCGTGTCGGCCCTCAGGTTAGGCTATGAAGGTTGAAGCTTCAATTTCCTACACCAAGATCAAACTGATCGGCAGCGGGAAAGGCATGAATTCGAAAGTCTTCCTTGTCGATGATCACCAGTTTGGCGCATATGTTGCCGCGAAGGAGATCAAGAAGAGCGACTTCCCTAACGCAAAAGCATACTTTGAAGAAACGCAGACCATGTATGCCGTTGGACACGCAAACGTGGTGCCAGTCCACTACGCGTGCCAGACAGAGGAAATGATTTCAATAGTGATGCCCCACTTTGACAGAGGCTCGCTGGATACTCGCGTACAGGATGTACCCCTACGGTTGAACGAAGCTCTTCGAGTAACTCAAGATGTTCTCGCCGGAGTTGCTCATATTCATTCGAGGGGATATATACACCTCGACATCAAACCCTCAAACATACTGTTTT
>Ga0181518_10004871_pt1 | contig 11818 bp, 8 predicted proteins | sample PEATcosm2014_Bin_28_FD_119751 | JGI IMG/M metagenome (GOLD analysis project Ga0181518, IMG submission 119751) | Peatland microbial communities from MTU Mesocosm Facility, Houghton, MI, USA - PEATcosm2014_Bin01_60_metaG | ecosystem: Environmental > Terrestrial > Soil > Wetlands > Peat | place... | reverse complement strand
GTCCGCTCATTGCGGCGGCGCCACCGAGACTCGAAACGACCCCTATGCCAAGGGAGGGCACGACGGCCCCAACTCCGACAACGCTCAGCGACGCAGCGGCAGCCTCGACTTGAGCGCTGCTGTGTTCGCCTGCGACGCACCACGTTGCAAAGTGCTCGCAGTTGTTGGCGAATAGGTCATATCCGGATTGCCCGAGCATCGACTCCGCCCGGGTCGCTGCGTCCTTGTCGCTGAATCGCTTGCCATACGAGCGGAATTCAATCTTCCCGCGACTGGCGAAGTCTTCGGTCCGTACCCAGCAGATCGCCGCTCCGCTCTTCGTGCCGTCAACGCTGGCAAAGTGGATCGCCCAGCCGTCCTGCATCTCGATCCCGTGGTGGGTGATCCACCCTCGATCCACGTAGATGTGATCTCCGCAAGCCATACCATCGTCTCCTTGATACACTGTTAGTACTCAGGCGCCAGATGGACGACCTGTCGCATCTAGGATACTTCCATCTAATAGCTATGTAGCAGGGAAGTTGTAGGCTGACGAGGAAATCAAGTTGTCGGGGGTCGTCAGTGGGAGTACAAGAAAGCGCCGATCTCAGTGAGGGTACTGAGCGGGTCACGACTACGGACCTGCTCGCTGCTGCAAACGACCCTTCGGTGACGACGCGGACCCTCGAATACTGGCGCCATGAAGGTCTGCTCCCGAAAGCCGAGCGCACCGGCCAGCAGGGCAAGCGACCGGAATGGACGTATTCGGTTGAAGCGATCGATCAACTCGCCACCCTGCTCCGTCAGCGATCGAAGACGAAAGATCCGGATCTTCTTCGTGCGTGCCTGTGGTTCGACGGGTACCCGCTCGACGTGGCGCGTGTTCGCACCTCGATCACTGCTGTACTGAGTCGTTTGCTCGAGGCCATGACCAAGGAGATTGAGAAGCGCCGTGACGTTGGAGCATCGGGCGATGACGCGCACTGGGCGGCGCTCGAACAGGTCGGCCGGACGCTCGCACGAAAGCGCGGTTCCAACGCGCTTCCTCGCTACGGACGGCAACCGCAAGTTGAACGAGAGCGAGCGGTGACGCTCGCTCTCGGGCTCGTTCTTGGCGACGCCGGTGCGTCAGCTCGACTCGAAGAGGATGCATCGCGCGTCGAGCGGATGATCGGCCTTGACCGAGGTCGTCGACCGCACGCTGGACTTCCGGCATGGCTCAATGGTCCGCCGGACGAAGGTCTCACAGGATTCGCCAACTTTGGAAGCTTGCCAGCGCTTATCGAGACGATGAGGACAGCTTCGGATGAGGAACTTGCTGCGAGCCGTGGACTGGCGCGAATCATGCTCGACGGGATGACCGCGTTCGCGCGCATCGCGAATGCCTTCACCGGTATGGAGAATCCGGCGGGATTCGGAGCGATATCAGTCTTCCGGGACGATCCCATGGCGGCGGTGTGGCTGGTGTCATTTGTCATTGCGGCTGCAAGATCGAGCGAGCTGAGCGAAGGGCTCCGAACTGTGGTGGACTCGCTCAGCAACCAGGTCTTACCGGTCGATACACGGGCTCGTGAACTGGCGTCGCTTGGAAACGACGAGCTGCAGCGTCGCCTTAGCGAGCTCAGCACGTTGCCGTTCGTCGAACAGGTGAGGCTCAAGCGGCTAATCGCGGAATACCGGGATGAGCTATCTCTGGCAGCTGGCCCAGAGGATCCGGGCGGGCTGGGAGGCTAGGAGCGTGAGCGGACTTCCACCAGCGATCCAATGGATCCTCCCGATCTTGGCCGAGGACCAAGGTCGCTTCAGAGCCAAGACGCTAGAGAACATTCACGGGCCCGGTCCGGCGGCAATTCGGCAGCACTTGAACTTGATCGACGCCGCCCTTGGAGCCGACAGTCCAGGCTTGACGGGCCTCGAAGCACTGGTGGCAGCGGCTGAAACTGCAGTCGACATGAGCCAGCCGGCGAGGACGCGGCAGCACCTCACCTCGCAGGTGGTGTTTAAGCAGTTCGTTGAGTCGACGCGGAAGGGCAATGTGCTCACCCGTTACGACGTGACAAAGCACACGATCGAAGACCTCGGTCCATATGGCGTGGGCTACATCGATGAGTTTGTCCCTATTGATAGCGAGGCCATCGAGAATCTCTGGGGGATCACCGAGAGCAAGATCCCTGGGACCATCGCCGCCGCGACGACCCGCACGGCGATCGGCGATCCGGGACACGAGGCGATACTTCGTCAGGTTGTAGCACTGCATTTCGTCCGGCACCCCCAGATCCTCGAGGCGCACGAAAAAGGGTGGGACACAGCGCGGCAGGACAGCATTGACCGACTCCTCTGGACATCATTCGCGGCGGACGCCTTTAGACAACGCACTGGCCTCGTGCCGGCTGGCCCAGAAGCGCGCCGGATGGGTCTCGACGCGGCTCAAGAGCGCCTGATAAAGCTGCACGAGAATGGAGCACTCTTTCGTCTCACCGCGCAGCGACTCTTCGAATTGATCGGTGATCGCTTTGGCGCCCGCCCGGTAGCAATTTGGATGCCAGCGAACCCGAATAAGGAATTTCTAATTGGCGACATGCCGGCCATCGGTCGCATCCTCTCAACAGGTGCGGCTGGCGTCGGTGAGGATGTCGGTGCCGACAACGCCGATCAGATCCTGATGCCGATTACTCCAAGTCTCACAATCGTCATCGGCTCGTCAGAAGGGTACCGAGCGATCTCCGACGCCGATGTGGACGAACTTAACCAGCTGCAGGTACGCAAGGCCTCCCAGTACGTCCATTATCGCCAGAGTGCTGGGTTCGCGACGGATCTTCCGGCGTGGCGGCCCTGAACGGACTAAATGCCCGAATCCCTCGACGCGTTCAGCGCGTGGTGGAGTGACGAGGCGCTCCGAGAGCGCGTTGAAGCTGTGACCTCGACAGCCTTGAAGATGTACCGCCTCGGAGTCACCGAACGCCGCCGCGCTCGCCTCGTCACGGCGTGACCCACTCGTCGGCGAGGGTGACAGTACCGGCGAAGCCCCTGTGGAAAGACGTACTCTCGATCGAGACGTGGTCTTGCGAGAGCGTCGCTAGAGAAGAGGACCTCGACATGAGTGATATGAACTACGAGGTGCAAAAAGCCTCGGAGTCTTTATCAACCGAGACTCCCGCCGATGTGCCTGTTATTGCTCCTCAATGGCCGGCGCTGGTTGCCAGCGAACCGAGCCCGATGTCGCAGGCAACGCCTGTATCGCAACCAGTGGCCGCACGAGCGCCCTCTCGCGTTGTTGGGAAGACCCGGCATCCGTGGCGCGTCTGGTTGCTTTCCTTTCCGACGCTCGGCGTCTACCCGCTCGTCTGGTACTTCAAGATCAACAAGGAGCTGCGGGACTACTCCGAGACGATCGACGTACAGCCGGGTATGGCTGTCGTAGCGATCACGCTAGGTGCGATCCTGATCGGGATACCGCCGCTCGTTTCGTTCGTGCACACGACAAGCCGCATCCAGAAGGCGCAGAAGCTGTCAGGCAGCCCGAAGAGGTGTTCGGCGATACTCGCGATTCTTTGCTTGATGTTCGGGATGGTGTACATACAGAGCCAGCTCAACAAAGTCTGGGACCAGTACGGCAACCCTCCGTTGGGCACTCCGCTGCAGGCGTGATGTCGCCTGGATGCGAGAACGAGGGCCGATGCTGCCCAGCGCCTCAGACGCGGGTGGTGACCGGTCAGCGCTTCCCCTGTACGGGCAGCCACGGCTGCCGACCTGACACGGCGGCTCTGCAAGAGCAGAAGCCGCTGAAGGGGAGGGTCGCGAACGGTCGCCCGGGCGCCGCCGCGCCGGAAGCTGCGAGCCTCCGACTGGCGAACGGTGACCTCCGCCGCGATCGTCGCCGTCCGGCTCAACGACCGCGGAGCGTTTCGCGAGCGTGAACATCCTGTCGTACAACCCTGGCCACGACGGAGCCGTCGCCCACCTTCGCGATGGTCGCCTCGTCTCCTCCATCGAAGCGGAGAAGGATTCCAACTACCGGTACACCCCGATCGCCGGCCACGACCTGCTCGACGCCTTCGGCCGGCTTGAGCAGGTGCCCGACGTGGTGTGCACTGGAGGCTGGTGGCCGCGCGAGGCGCGCCCGACCGGGTCACCGTCCCACGTTGGGTATCGCGGCATCGCTAAAGGCGGAATCGCCGTGGATCGTCGCCGTTTGATCGGAAAGACAGTCCCGTTCTTCTCCTCCTCACACGAGAGGTCGCACCTGCTTTGCGGATTCGGCATGTCGCCCTTTCCCCAAGGCACGCCGTGCTACGCATTGGTGTGGGAGGGCGCGATCGGCGCTTTCTACGAGATCGATCCAGACCTGAATATCACATTGATCGCCGACGTGATGAACGAACCAGGGAACCGGTATGCCTCGATCTACGGATTGGCAGATCCGACTTTCCCAAAGAACGCGCCGTTCTCCCGCTTCTCGGATGCGGGCAAGTTGATGGCGCTCGCCTCCTTCGCCCGAAGGAGCAAGCCCACCGCCGAGGAGGAGGAGTTGATGGCTTTCCTCCTATCCTCTCAGCACGTCCGGCTTGACCTCTACGACCGACTTGAGACATCTGTGTACTACAACGTAGGCACGGATGACACGGAATACCGAAACTTCACAGGCATCTTCAGCGACCGAATTTTCGAGACTTTCCACCGCTTCGCGAGGACGAACTTGCGCAAAGGTCTGCCGCTGGTCATCGCCGGAGGCTGCGGCCTGAACTGCGATTGGAACACGAAATGGAGGGAGACCGGCATCTTCTCCGAAGTCTTTGTGCCACCCGTTGCCAACGATTCTGGTTCGGCAATCGGGACGGCGATCGATGCCCAACTCCACTTCACCGGCGACGCCAAGATCGAATGGGACGTCTATTCAGGATTACCGTTCAGGACGGATTCACTTGTCGTTCCCGGCCGCTACGACGTCCGAGACGCGAGCTACGAGGAGGTGGCCCACATGCTGTGTAGCGGCCTGATCCTCGGATGGGTCAGCGGCAGGTACGAGATCGGCCCTCGCGCTCTCGGCAATAGGTCCATCCTCGCCGCGCCATTCGACGCTAACACGAGGGTGCGCCTGAACGAGATCAAGCAGCGCGAGCAGTTCCGGCCCATCGCGCCTGTCTGTCTAGAAGCTGATGCAGCGCGATGGTTCGGGTGCGACCATCATAGCCCTTTCATGCTGTTCACATACCGGGCCAACACGGACGCGCTGGCCGCAGTAACGCACGTGAACGGCACGGCCCGCCTCCAAACGGTTAGCCCAAGCACGAACGCCCACCTCCACGATCTGCTCGTTGCCTTCAAGGCGCGCACGGGATACGGAGTCCTGTGCAACACGTCTCTCAACTTCAACGGGAAGGGCTTCATAAACAGCCTGACGGACCTCGACACGTACACCGTGGATCGCGAACTGGACGGGTTCGTAGTCGAGGGGCGCGCACATCTCCTCCGAAGTTCCGAGCGCTACAGGGTGTATCTGAAGGACGGGGGCCGGTGAGATCGATGGGACGCGATCCGGAGAAACCGCTGATCGCTCCGGAATCGGATGTCGCTCCTGCGACGCGCAGTCCCCGGCGAGAGACCTCGGCAATGGATGCGTACCCGCCAGGCTTCGAAGAGGACGACCGCCTGCGCTCTGACTTCATTCGAGAGCTGATGCTGCGGCAGCTAAGACGCGATCGAACATCGTCCAGAGGCGAGCGCACAGATGGGATGGTGCTTATCCCTAAAACGCTGGTGCGGTTCTGGCACGACCCATGCGATGTGCCGCCAGACGTCCGCAACTGCCTGGAAAGTTGGGACGCGCTGCGCGACGAGGGGTTCGCGTTCCGGATGTTCGGCGACGCCTCGGCAACCGCCTACATCGCGGAGCGGTATGGTCCGCGGGAGCGCGCCGCGTTTGCGCGGTGCAGGCATCCCGCAATGCGCAGCGACTATCTACGCATGTGCTTCGTGTTCGCGGAGGGCGGCCTGTACGTCGACGCCGACGACGTGCTGCTGGGCGGCAGTTGGAAGGACGTCTTCCGCGACGGCGCGCTCAAGGTCCAGCCGCTGTGTTACGACGTGCCTGCCGGCGGCATGGTGTCGGCGTCTGAGCTCCGGCGAACCGACTTGCCGAAGGGCGGCCGCATCTTCTACGTCAACAACAACCCGATCGCCGCCCCCGCCGGTCATCCAGTCTTGCGGCGGGCGCTCGCCCGCGCGACCGACAGGCTGCTCGGAGACGAACTGGCGCCGGAGATTCAGTCGACGACCGGACCCGGAAACCTCACCGCCGTCCTAGCCGCGCACGCCCGCGAGTCGCAGGTTGGTGACATCCCGCCGGACTTCGAGCTGCTGCTCGACTGGGAGGGGACCGCGGAGCCGTGCTGGGATCTCACCTACCGTACCGACGCCCGCAACTGGCGCAACATGGACATTCGCTGACGCGTAGGAGCGGACCGGGCGTCGATGAATCTCAACAAAGGGGTGAGCCCGATGCGAAGGCTCGCGTTCCGAGCCTGGCGCTCTCTGACCGTGATTATCCCGGGTGGCCGGATTCGGGCTTTCGGCGGAGGCGCCGGCCAGATTGGAGCGATCATGGTCGTAAATCTGGACAGGCAGCCGAGGCGATGGCGGCGCGTAACGAGAGAGCTCGGCCGGTTCCGGACGTTCGAAGGCGCTCCATTGACGTCGATCACGCGGCGGCTCGTAGCAGTCGATGCGCGCGACGGTCGGGCCGTGGCGGCAACCGTTGACGTGGACGCGATGTATCGAATCGGCGATCAGTTGCACGTGCAACCCGACGCCCGGCTGGCCGAGTGCTTTGCCGAGGACGAGCCGGTGCAGATGACGCGGCAGGAGGTGGCGGTCGCGCGGTCACACGTGGAGGCCTGGAAAGCCGTCGCGACCGGGACCGACGACTACGTACTCGTGCTGGAAGACGACGTTTGGTTCACACCGGGCGCGGCCGCCGCCATCGATCGCGGCTGGCGCGCCGCCCTGGACCGGTGCGTAGTCGAAGGTGGCCCGAGGCTTCTCTACCTGTCCTACGCCGACGCTGGCGGAACCGCGGTGCGCGACGATCCTTGCGACATCCTCTTTCGGCCTGTGCGCGGTCTGTGGTTCCTCTCGGGTTATGTGCTCTCGCGCGAGGGAGCGGCGGCGCTCCTCCGAGCAATGCCCGTCGTCGGACCCGTCGACCTCTGGATGAACTACCGATTCGCGGAACTCGGTGCGCTGGCGCTCTCTTCACCCGCGATTGCGCAGAGGCAAGACGGGGCATCGGACAACGCTTATTCGGTCCTGCCGTACCTTGCCCGTGCCGGGATCGTCGATGCGGGCTACGGAGCCATGCCACCTGACCTGCCGCGCGCCGGCCCAGTGCTGGCGTGGACCGGGGGCGCGGAGCGGGAGAGCCTCGCCATGGCGCTGTCGATGCTCGGGCTGCGCGTCCGAGCGTTCGACGGCGATGAGGAACCAATGCGCGAGCGAGAACTGAAAGAAGTATTAAAGACGTTCGACGCCCTCGTCGACGCTCCGCTCGTGCCCGCCGCGATTGCCGCCGCGGCGGCGGACGGGCGCTCGGTGATTCTCCTGGAGGCCGACGCGCCGACACGGGTGGGTTTGGAGCCAGACCGGCTGCCGCCGTCGCGGTCGGCCATCCTGCCGCCTGGCGACTCCTGGGGCGGATCGTGGGAAGCGCTCTGCGGCGTTTTGGGCCTTGGCAAGCCCGTCGATCCATTTCCGGCCGGAGCTCCGCGAACCTTTCGCCTATTCCGAGACGATCGCCCGACCGGCCGACTCGGGTCTACTGCGCGGATACGCCGGGACAACTGCTCGCTAGACGATTCGCCCTGGGTCCTGCCGTCGTCGAGCGGCTGGCGGCCAGGGCCTACCGCGAGCCGTCTCCCGCGCGCGGCGGGCCTGCCTATCGCCGAAGCCCCCATGACAGAGGCGTCGTCATCGTTCCGTGGCCTCATCGAAACGTTTCCAGGCAACCTGGCGTCGTTCGGGCGGGAAGGTCTCCAGCACAGCGACCTGGGCGCGCAGCTAGTGATCGACGGTATCGAAGGCGGACAGCGGCCGTATCGGTCTGGGGCCTTGGCATCCGTACGCTCGTTCAGCCATGGGCGCTTTGAGGCCGAGATTAGGGCGGCGCCAGGCTCCGGGCTAATTACCGGCTTTTTCCTGCATCGTGACACACCACGGCAGGAGATCGACATAGAGTTCGCGGGAGCCGATCCCCGGCGCATGCTGGCCAACGTCTTCTTCAATCCCGGCGACGATGGCACGGCAATGTGCTTCGGATACCGCGGCTCGCCCTGTTGGATCGATCTCGGCTTTGACGCCACCGCGGACTTCCATCTGTATGCCATCGACTGGCAGCCGGACCGTGTGGCCTGGCTGGTAGACGGCAGGATTGTCCATGCGCGTGTCGGCTGGGATCCGACACCCATCCCTCACCTGGGCATGCGCCTCCATGCCAACCTGTGGGCCCCCCGCTCCGAGGAACTCGCCGGACGGATTGACGAGAGCACACTGCCGGCGGCTGCTGCCTTAAGGAACGTATCGGTCAAGGCGTGAGTGTTAGATCGCACTCATTGAAGGCTGCGATGCCTTGGCGGTCCGGAGATCCGTTGAGCTGTAGGCCGCCAAGATGTCGATCAGGCCTTTGAGCTGGTTCTTTTCGCCGTCGGGAACCATCATCTGCCATGGGCCTCCGTCTCTGCTACCTCGTCGCGTGCCGCGTTCTTGAGATACTGGGACCTCGCCGACAGACAGCTTTGGACAAGGACATCGAGCTGATGGTGCTCCGCCACGAGGTCCGGGTGCTGAAGCGTCAGCTCCATGGCCGCGTCCGCTACCGGACCACGGACCGAGCGATCCTCGCTGTGCTCAGCCGAGTACTTCCAAGGTGGCGCTGGGGTTGCTTTCTCGTCACGCCTGAGACCCTGCTCCGCTGGCACCGGGAGCTCTCGAGATGCAAGTGGAAATGTTGGCGAGCCCAGAGAGGTCCTGGAAGTCCGCTACTTCGTGATGAGGTCGAGCTCATCGTCAGACTCGGCCGGGAGAACCGCCGCTCATCTCGTTCGTCTCGATCGGAGCGTCGGCCGACCACGCAGCGATTGCCGCTGCGACCTGCGCCCGACTCCAAGACCGAAGGACCCGGGTCACCGAGCCAAACGCCTGTCCATGCGGCTCCGAGCGGCGCGATCGAGTTTCTCGTGCCCACTTCGCTCACGCATCGAACCGTAGCGAGTTGAGCTGGTTGGTGGGCGTCTCTTGCAGTCTGGGCACGCCAGGCCTGTCGCTGTGGCCGAGTGAGTGGCCGCTGCTTGAGCCGCGCGTAGCCAAGTAGTGGGTGAGAAAAGCCTTACCAATCAAGGTGGTCGCTGAAAACGTTCACGCGGCCACCGCTACCGGATCTCTGCCTGGCTAGACCCGAGATCGACGCAGGCAAGCACCGTTTCCATCGCCCTCGAGCACCAGGGAGTTCCTCGTCGGTACCGTCGCTTCATAGTCACCTTGCTCGATCGGGTCGGGCGGCAGATCTGTGCCGCTGGCAGGTCACTCGACCAGGTCGGAAAGGAACTCAGCGTCAACAGGTTGACGTGGCGCTCGCGCTGAACAGAGCGTGTTTCCACCGTCGCCCACGACCAGGTTGGAGCGGGTAACGATCGTCCAATCAGTACCAGACACGATCCTGTCCCCCGGCATTCTTTGAGTGTGTACGAAGAGGGGTTAGGAAGCTCGTCGGTTCTCGACGACCGGAGTAAGGCCACGTCGGCTGGACAAAATAGCGCCGTCCTTCGGGTTCGTGCTCCGGTGGAGACTCTCGAGAACGGTCTGCTGGGTCTCTGGCGTCCAGAAGATGCGTAGCCGCTCACGCGCCCGGGTGACGGCCGTATAGAAGATGTTGTGGGTGATGTCGTCTTCGTTGGCGTCGGTAATGACGATCTTGACGGAGTCGTACTCGAGGCCTTGCGCCTTATGGATCGACACGGCGTAGGCCACCTGGAACGGCACACTGGTGTTCAGCGAGTCATCGTCCTCGTCGCTTGTATCGTACTCATAGACGGAGAAGCGCACAGTCGATCCACCCATCCATTCGAGTTCCTCACCGTCGACGTCGAACTCGCTAAGAGGTCGATCGAGCTCGATGTCGAACTGGATACGGCCAGGGACGCGCTCGATGCTGGCGATCCAACCCTTCAGGTTGTTGTAGATCACCGGTCGGAACCGCTCGGTCTCGTTGAAGAGGACCGGATCGCCGGCCTTGTACGTCGAGACGCCCCAGGTGGTCGCCGCAGCTGGGTTGCTGCTCTGCAGGAACCGGTTGATGTTGTTGATGCCGTAGAGACCGTCGTAGTTCAGGCACAGAATGATCTCGTCCTCGCATTGGGCCATGAACAGTGTCTTGTCGAGCAAGGTCGAATACCCGTTGCGGGCCATGACCTCAGCGATGTCGTCGTCGATGTTCCGGACCTTGTCCCAGAAGCTCAGGAGCGAGTCGTTCTTGGCTCTGAACGGCGTCGTCAGTTCGAACACCGACGTGCTCGGGATGAAGGAGCGGATGATGCCGAACCAGTTGCCGAACTGGATCGACTCGATCTGGTAGACGTCGCCGACGAGCACCAGCAGCTTGGAGGACGTCTTCTCCAGCACCTTGATCAGGTCAGCGTTGCTGACTGTGCTGCACTCATCGATCACGAGGAGGTCGTACTCTGGATCGGAGGCGTTCCTGTAGATCTGGCTGCTGATCGTCCGGATGGTCGAGTTCTGCGCAGTCACCTTGCGCTTGAGGTTGTCGACCGCCGGGTTGGTGTGAGCTAGGAAAAGCTTCTTCTTGTCGTTGAAGTAGTTCGCGATGTGGTCCACCATCGTCGACTTGCCGGTGCCGGCTGCGCCGTAAATCAACGCCACACGCGACTGACTGAACAGCAGCTTAAGTGCCTCCCTCTTGACCTCGTCGTCGATGCCTCGAGGTGTGTCGTCGAGCCAGCGCTCGACGGCCTGGGTGTAGCCGGCAATCCCGGACGACGCGAACTCCTGGAGTTTTTCTACGATGGAGACAGTGTCGTCCTCGTATCCACAGATGAAGACGTGTCCTTTGTCGAGCACGAGCCGCCGCCTAGTGTGCTTGTAGTACAGCTTGTCGTTATAAGTGGAGATCAGCTCGTTAACGTCTCCAAACTCCTCCAGGTCGCTCACTGGCGTGTAGAGGATCCCGTGACGCTCCACGTTGTTCGTTACACGGCGAGCGAGTAGTTCGTGGTCCCGCGCGGTCGCATCGAGGCTCTCGACGAGGTCCCAGTACCGCGGGTTGTGCCCCGGCAGCGACGTGCAGAACGGCATATCGTCGAACGGAATACAGCCGTACTGCAGGTTCAGCCCCGAGAGACGGCCACAGCCTTCCCAGTAGTACTGCGGCTTCAGGACCTGGTTGTGCATCCGCAGCATCAGATATCGGAGGACGATGTGACCCGGAGCGGCTGACCGCACGATGCGGCGCGCCTCATCCAGCACAGGGAAGATCTGAGGTTTGGTCCCACCGGTTGTGCCCGCCGCCTTAGCCGTCGCGTACTTCTCGTCGGACATGTCGACCAGGTCGAGCAGGCTGCCCGAGCCGACCGTCAACGAGCGCATCAGGTAGCGGTACTCCGCTGAGTTGGTTCGAATTTTGGTGGCGACGCCCAGGAGACGTGCGAAGTTGTCGAACTCGCACGGGCGGATCGAGACCTCCCATTCGCAGATGATCGTGATCGGCATCGTCTGGCCAAGGACTTCGATCGAGTCACTCTGGAGTGTGAGGTTGGCTGCATACTCGTCGGTCATG
>Ga0181518_10004870_pt1 | contig 11818 bp, 12 predicted proteins | sample PEATcosm2014_Bin_28_FD_119751 | JGI IMG/M metagenome (GOLD analysis project Ga0181518, IMG submission 119751) | Peatland microbial communities from MTU Mesocosm Facility, Houghton, MI, USA - PEATcosm2014_Bin01_60_metaG | ecosystem: Environmental > Terrestrial > Soil > Wetlands > Peat | place... | reverse complement strand
CGTTCGCTTTGGCGAATTCCGCCGCCCACTGCATCAGAGGAATGCTCTTCCGCGTCCCGTCCACCGCGCAGAGGATATTGTTGGTCCTCACGTGATCGCGAGCCGGTGAATCTTCCACGTGCGCCGCGGTCCAAACGGGGCACTCCGCATCATGCAAAACCTTTGCCGTGACGGATCCTAACAACAGATTTCGCAACGGTCCATATCCGCGGGTCGGCATCATGATGAGGTCGACTTTGTTCTTATGTGCGAAATCCGTGATGGTTCGCGCAGGATCCCCCAGCTCAGCAACTCTCTCTACCGGAAGGTGAGCGAATTCATTAGTCAACGCGCCATCGAGCTTCGCCGCCAGCTCGCCCAGAACCTCATCCGTGTTCAGCACTAACCGTCCACCCGGGTCACCCGTATAGGTGACGGGCTCTGCCACGCTCATGAGGGTGACTGTGGCGCCGAACCGGATCGCCATCGCTTCCACAAACGGGACCGCGTCACAACAGCGATTGGAAAAGTCCAGAGGAAACAAGATATGTCTAATAGCCAACATCACCAACTCCTTGTTCTGAAGGGCACCGAGCGCATCACCGTCACCCTAAGACTGCTCATTGCGACGTTCATGCTCCCTTCGCTCCGGATGGGAGCAATCGGACCACCACTGCTGGCTCGTTGATTTCAACTCTTCCAGGATTGAAAACACTGGCGCGCATCGCCGTAACACCTTTTGTGCACGGAGATCAAACGCGTCCCGCAAAAGACCGACTGAGTCCAGATGTTCAATCCCCCGGCAGTTTTCACGTGGGTCTTTCTGCCGGGCACATTTTTCAAGACGTAGTCGTACTTCCGCGATACGCCGAAATATTCGGGCGGGCGCACACGTCAGCTCCACTACAGATTCTGTTAAAACTGCCCATGGAAATAGGACATCGCGATCCACAAGCCGTAAACTATGGTCAGAGCGGTTAAAGTCTCTTCCCATTCGTCGGCTGCGTCCATTTTGTGTGCCTGTTTGTGTGCCTGCGCGACCCGGTGAAGCATCTTCTCTTCGCCTGTGCCCAGGTGAACGAGTTCATCCTCTTGGTGGAGCATCATCACTTTTCGATAGACCTCCACTGCAAGCAACGCGATTCCGAGCAGAGCCCAAAGAATGATAATTGGAGTTAGGTTCATGATGTTCACCACCTCCTGGTGTCCTGCCAAGCAATCAGGGATCCACTTTCCGAACGGAAGGCGCGACGCTTAGCTCAACCAGTCACTTCTGCGTTCGTGGCGCGTTTAGAAAAGCGACGAGGTCGCCGATATCAGTTGCCTCCAGAGTCGGCCACGAAATGCCCATTTCCTCGACGTGATCGACCATCCTGGGGCCATGCTTCCACAGCGCGGCGGTAAACGAAACCGCGGTGTACGCATCGCCGCCGGCTTGTAGCCGGGGCCCGAGATGCGTACCCTCAGCCTCCGGTCCATGGCAGTGGGCACAGCCGCGCACTCCGAATACGCGCTGGCCCACGAAGGCCGAACCCGTGGGCTCAACGTATCGCAGGCTTGCGAGAAACGCCGTCAGGTCGGCCATTTCCTCGCGCTGAAGCGCGGGTATCGGAATACCGTTCTCTCTGCCCAAACGCAGCATGGCCGGGGCATGATTCCACAGAATGCTCGCGAAAGCGGCCGTGGTGAGGGGGAGATCGCGTTCCGGACCCAACTCCGGACCTAGCTTGCCGCCGGTCCCTCGGACGGAATGGCATTGCATACATCGGGTCTGAAACACGGCCCAACCGCGCTCGGCGTCGCCGGCTTTCTCGGATCCTCGTGGCTTTTCGTTCCCTTCTCCCGCGTACGCAACCAGGTCGTTCATCTCGCTGCCCATGAACTCGGGCCAGTTTCCGAGGGCTTTGGTAATCGGCTCAACCATGGACTGGGTATGATTCCACATCGCGCGCATCCACTCATTGGCGCCGGCAGCGGCGACGCCCGACAGTTCGGGGGCAGCCTTCCCTCCCACCGAGCGCACAGAATGGCAAGTCACGCAGCCTTTATCGTGAAAGACTTTTTCGCCGGCGTTGGCGTCGCCGGGATGGTCGACATTACTGGCCTGGTAGAGAAACGCTAGAATGTCCGCCATGTCCTGCGAGTTCAACTGCGGATAAGACTCGCTATTTCGGATCCGGCGGAACATGCCTGGAGCGTGATTCCACAGCACCGTCGCGAGCCATCCGATGGCGGGCGTGCCCGGATGCTCCGCGGCAAGATCTGGCGCGATGTGCCCGCCCGAGCCGTTGATGGAGTGGCAAATGGAGCACTGTTTGTTCCCGAAGAATAGCGCCGCCCCCCTTTGTGGGTCGCCGACGACGTAAAGAGCATGCTTTTGCTCACCAACCCGCTGCTCCCGAACAAGAACTGTGACCAGGACGGCCGAGGCAACCACGGCCGCAGCGACCCAAAGCAGAAACTGTTTGCGTCCACCCGGCATTGTCATGCCCGGAGGACAGCACGTCAGGCTCCATAGGAAACTTCGTGTTCGTTCAACGAGGCGCGCGGCAAAGCGTCGGAAAACACTACAACCGTACGATTCTCGTACGGCCGTCAGCCCTCATACTGGCGTAGCTTGCGATACAGAGTATCGCGCGAGATGCCAAGCAGCGAGGCCGCTTTGGTGCGGTTGCCGTCCGCCATCCGCAAGGCCTGCTGGATGGTCAAACGCTCCATTTGCTCCATCGATACCGGAGCATGCATGGAGGGGATCACGCCAGTTTCCTCGGCGGCGGTGTTGAGCAGAGGCCTCAAGTCCTTGTCGTTGATAGATTGCGGGTTGTCGGCGGACACCGCAGCGGCACTTTCGATCAGGCTATCGAGTTCGCGGACGTTGCCCGGAAACGAATAACTCAGCAGTAGCTCCAGGGCGCTGCGGGAGAGTGTTATCTCTCGTTCATACCTGCGCGAAAGCCGCCCGGCGAAGTGCTGCGCCAGCACGAGGATGTCTTCCCGCCGCGCCCGCAACGGCGGCACTTGCAACACGACGGTCGCGATGCGGAAATACAGATCCTCGCGCAGGAGCGTGCTTCGCAGTTCGTTTAGCGGTCGATTGGTTGCGGAAACGACCCGGACATCTACATGCACAGTCTTGGTGCTGCCCACTGGACGCAATTCGCCTTCTTGCAGTACGCGCAACAGCTTCACCTGGACGTCCTTGGGCATCTCGCCGATTTCGTCCAGAAAGACCGTGCCGCCGGAGGCCGCTGAAAACATGCCCTGCGCATCCGCATACGCTCCTGTGAAGGCGCCCCGCCGCACGCCGAACAATTCGCTTTCCACCAGTTCGCGCGGCAGCGCTCCGCTGTTGAGGGCGACGAACGGCATCCTCGCGCGCGGGCTGGCTTGATGAATCGCACGGGCGAGCATCTCCTTGCCAGTCCCGGTTTCGCCAACAATCAGAATCGAGGCATTCGTGGCGGCTGCCAGGCGGGCACGCTCGAGCGCACGCTCCATGGCCGGTGAGACGGCGATGATGTTCTCGAAACAGGCGTGGCGTTCGAGATGGGCTTCCAGTTGGGCAACACGCTCGCGCAGTTCCATGACCTCCATCAGTCGGGCGATCTTCTTGCGCACGGCTTCGTAGTCGAACGGCTTGGTCAGATAGTCTTCGGCGCCTTTCTTGATGGCCTCGATCGCGGTTTCGATAGTACCGTAGCCCGTCATAATGACTACGGCGAGGTCGGGGTCACGGCGGCGCAGTTCGCCGCTGAGCGTCAGGCCGTCCATCAGAGGCATGATCAGGTCGACCATGGCAAGGGAAATGCGTGGACTGGCCGCCTGAATGGCGAGCGCCTCGGCTCCGGACTGCGCCACCTCGGCCTGATATCCTTCGCGTTCGAGAAACTCCTTCAGCGTCGCGCCGAGGCTCGCGTCGTCATCCACGACCAGAATGGCCGGGCCCGGCTTCACGCTCTTACCTCCGGCGCGAGCGGCAAATCGATATATGCCGTAGCGCCCTGTCCCGCTTCACTTTCGATGCGAATGGAACCGCCATGTTCGGTGACGAAGTTTTTAGCGATCGCAAGACCCAGACCGGTCCCTTTCCCCGGCTCTTTAGTAGTGAAGAACGGCTCGAACACACGGGCCAAGTTAGCTTCGCTGATGCCGGGGCCGGTGTCGCTGACACCCACTTCGATCGAGCCCGTTGGTAGGGGATGGCAAGTGACGCAAATCTTTCCGCCGGCGGAAATCGCGTCCGAGGCATTACTCAAGAGGATCAACAGAACCGTTTCCAAGAGATTGCGATCGGCCCAAACCTGCAACCCTTTGGCTTCAGAAGTCTCCGTGACCAGGGTCGCGCGCTTGGCCTGAATCACCGGCTGAAAGAAGCTGGCGACGGATTCCACGGTCGCGGCGAGGTCCTGGTTCTGCTTGTCTACGGGGCCCATGCGGGCGAATTCCAGGAGCCTTTGCACGAAATGGCGGCAAAACTTAAGGCCCTCTTCAAGCTGGGCGAGATCGCGGTCACCATTGGCGCGCTCCCGCATGAGTTGGACCCGCAGCAGCAACGCGGCCAGCGGAGAATTCAAATGATGCGCCGTGCCTGCCGCCATTTTCCCCATACTGGTGAGCTTTTCGAGTTCGAGCATGGCCTCGCGCCAGCGCACGCGCTCACGAATATCGGAGGTTGCTTCCAGGAAATGGACCGGCCCATCACGCTCGCGGAACGGGCGGAGGCTGAGTTGCACCGGGAACGGCGTACCGCTTCCATCCAGCCGCGTAGTCTCGATATTCAGCACCGCCTCGCCCGCCTCGACGCGGGCCATGAGTTCCCGCAGTTCAGCGAATTTCCCTGGCGGCACCGTGGGCAGCGTCCGACCGAGGATTTCAGCCTTGGCCCGGCCGTACATGCGCTCGGCGGACGCGTTCCACTCGGCCACCCGCAGGTCCTTATCGTACAGGATCACGCCTCCCGGAAAATCCTCGAGCAGTCCGCGATACCGTTCGCGCGAGCGGCTCAGTTCCTCTTCATTGAAGCGCCTCTGCCGAAGCACGAACCAAGCCGCCCAAAACGCCAACACCAGCGAGGAGGCTACGCCCCGCGTGATGTACAGATAGTGCAGAGTCAGGTAGTCGGCATCGCGAAAAAAGCGGTTCTCGGCCAGTTCCCACGCGGCGAACACCACCGACACGATGGTGATGCTCGATAGGGTCAGGGTCGCCCAAAACCACTGCTTTTCGCCCATAAGGCCGACGCCAGCTTATGTATCAGCGTCTGAAACGCGGCGTGACTACTCCTTCAAGGTCCTGACGTACGCGATTACGTCGTCTATCTGTTTCTCGGTCAGGCCGGTGACCGGCTTCATTTTGCCTTTGCCGGCAGTGATGGTCTGCTTGATCTCCGCATCGGACTTGGACTGAATCTCTTTCGAGCCCAGGGGGTGCATCTCGACCTTATACATCTTGGCGATGGCAGGTTTGCCTTCCCCCTTCTGCCCGTGACAAGGCTGGCACTTAGCCGTGAATACGGCTTCCCCTTCGGGTGCGCCCGCGCTGACCAAGCCGCATGTCGCGATAAATACCAGAGCGATAGTTTTCATAAATCTCCTCTTTTTGGTTTAGCAGTCTAATCCTTTGGCGGAGCGGCCAGGTAACCCGAACCGTTAGCTTCCAGCCTTCGGATCACCAGGAAGATGGCCACCACTGTAATGGCGATAAACAACACCGACACCGCGAGTCCGAAGCGCCGATAATTCTTCTCTTTGAGTGCAGCCTCCCCGGCGCGCAACGTTTCGCCGGCAATGGACATGCCGGCTTCGATCGGCTGGTGCATCTCCTCGGGGTGAAACGAATGCATCGCCAGGCGAGCCTTGACCAGATCCTCCCGGCCATCAGCCAGTTGCGCCTGCGCGTCGGAAACCTCCATACCGTCCCTTTCGGCGGTGCCCAGAACCGCGTCGGAATGTTTGAGCGACGCGTCCAGCGTGTTCATCCATCCGGCGATTTCCACAGCGGCGTTCGCACCCGGCGTCGACGGATCATGGCACTGAGAGCAGACAGCCTGGGGACCCACCAGCATGGCCGTGGAGGGTTCGTGAATCCCGTGATTGCTGTGGCACACGATGCAGCCCCCGCCGCCGCCCGCCCCGGAAAACACCGGCTCGTGAGGGCTCTTCTCGTAAAGCTGCTGGAACAGAACATGGCAGCTCCCGCATACCGCAGCGACCGATTCCACTTGCGGCGGCTTGGCGCCGTGATTCCCGTGGCAGGAGACGCAGGTGGGCGCCGAGAGGTCGCCGTTCTTGAGCGCATCCCAGTGGACGCTGGTGTGGTACTGCGCCAGCTGATCGGTGGGGATGCCGTACTTCGCCATCTTCTGCGCGTCGGCATGGCAGCGGCCGCAGGTGTCGGGAATGTGCAGCGGATAAACCGGGGCGGTGGCGTCTTTAACGGCCCGAATATCGTGAACGCTGTGGCAATCGACGCACGTGGCGACGTTCCCGTCCCCGCGGGCGAGGAGTTTGCCATGCACGCTGGTTTTGTACAGATCGAGCTGATCGACCCGCTGCTGCGGGCGGAAGCGGCGCATATAGTCGGGGCTGCTGTGACACTTCGCGCAGAATTGCGGAATCGCCTGGCGGCTTGGCTTACCGACAAACCCTTTGGCTTTGCTCATGGCAACCGATGGATCGTCGCTGGTGCGATCGCCGCCGTGGCAATCAGCGCAGCTCAGTCCGTTCGCGAAGTGGATGTCTTCCTTGATCAGCAGCGCCGGTTTCTGAATCGGACCGTCCATGGCGGAGTGGCACTCGATGCAGGTATCTTTCGCCGGCTGGGCGCACAGCAACCCTGGGGCGAGGAGGAGCAGAAGCGATTTCATTTGAAGTACCCCAGTACGGTAAAGATGGCCAAATAGGCTGCCAGGAAAATCCCCGCTCCCGTGACCAGGCGCATTCGTGCTTGGCCCGCGCGATTCACGCCCCAAACCGGAATCAGCGCCCAGACTACGGCAAGGAGCCCGAAGCCGGCCATCCCCAGCAGCTCGCCTTCGAACACCCAGACATGGCTCGGGATGAGCTTCAGCGTGTAGAACTGCGCCAAAAAATACCACTCCGGGCGAATCCCGGTGGGCGCGGAAGCGAACGGGTTCGCTTTCACGCCGAGTTCCCACGGAAAAATTGCGGCCAGCCCGCCGAGCACGGCCAGCGCTCCGTACCACACCATCACTTCGCGCAGGAAAAAGTTCGGGAAGAATTTCATCTGCCTCACGTGCGAAGGCGAGATCCAGGGCGGCGTGCTCATGCCGTTTTTCTGCACCAGCACCACGTGCAGCGCCAGCAACCCGGCGGTCAGCATCGGCAACACCATCACGTGCAGCGCGAAAAAGCGCGTCAAAGTCGGTGCTCCCACGTCGCTTCCGCCGCGCAAGACGCGCGCGATGGTGGGGCCGATCACGGGCGTGATGGAGGCGACGTCGGTCCCTACCTTGGTCGCGAAATATGAAATCTGGTTCCACGGCAGCAGATAACCGCTGAAGCCGAAGCCAAGCAACAGACCGAGCAGGACGATTCCGCTCGCCCACGTCACCTCGCGCGGAGGACGATACGCATGCGTGAACACGACGCTGAACATGTGTACAAAAGCGGCAAAGATCATCAGGTTCGCCGACCAGCTATGAATCGACCGGATCAGCCATCCGAACTCCACGCGCGTCACGATGAAGCGCACGCTGTCGAATCCTTCGGCGACGGTCGGGCGGTAGTAGAACATCAGCAGCGTCCCGGTGATGATCTGGACGCCGAACAGAAACAACGTGATCCCGCCGAAATAATACCAGCGGGTAGCGGAGTGCACGGGCACCGTCTTATGCGCCGCCAGCTCGCGAATCGCGCTGAGGCCGAGCCGGTCGTCAAGCCATTGGGCTATTTTCGGAGTTATCATGTGCCGCCTATGCCCGCCGCGAAATCCAGACTTCATCGCCGCGAATGTTCACCGCGTACTCCTCGAGCGGATTTGGCGGCGGCCCGGAAACGACTCTTCCGTTGAGGTCATAAGTGCCGTTGTGGCAGGGACACCAGATCTGGTCGGTCGAGGCGCGATATTGAACCGTGCAGTGCAAATGCGTGCACACCGCCGAAAACGCCTTCCACTCGGTCTCGTTGACGCGTATCAAAATCGCGGGTTGATCGCCGAACCTCACGATCTTGCCCGCGTTCGGCTTCAGGTCCTGCACCTTGCCGGCGTCCACTTCATTCACTGGGACCTCGATAATTAGCGGCGGATTCAGGAATCGGATGACCGGATAAAGGAAAGAGGCCATCGACGCCAGCGCGCCGCCGCCCAATAACCACGACAACATGGTTCTCCGGTTGTCTTGAGAGTTATTGCATTCCTTGCACTTTCCTGAACAATCATCGGTTGCCACGAGTGGATCCTTTCGAGTTGACCTTTGGTCGTTGCAAATGGCAAGGCAATAGCCATATTTCGAAAAATAGCCCCGTCGTCAGTTGTGCGCCGAAGAGACTGGAGTTCCTGTCTGCCACGTCAGTCATGGTGCGACAAGGCGAACGGCCGTACTTGTCTGAAAAGCGGTCAATGTCAGATGATCGGACAACCCCCAGCCGCTCTGGGGTGAAGTTGCTTCGCAAGCGTTCGTCTGTCCACAGGCGGTCAACGCTGCCCTCAATGGAGTCGGAGGCGGATTTTGGAACCGCGAAGGGGCGATCATGTTCGCCTCCGAAGGAGATGAAATACTTTCCTCACGCAGGAAATCCGCTTTTCGTCGCGAAATGATAATTCTTCATGTGGTGCAAATTGACCAGCGGGTTCGACGTAGGGAATGTCCTAGTTCGCTGACCTGTTGGCCCAGAATCTGCATTGCGAATCAAACCATTCGATCGCGCATGACTTGTGGGTCGAGGCCAACACTATTTCGCCTGAATCGACTTTACATAATCGGTGAGATTCGATACCCGTTGGGTGGCAGTTAACTGGTTGTTCATCGATTTGAATACGTCGCCCCAGATCGGCATATCGCGCGTACCGTGAGCTTGAACTGCGTCGTCCCCCCCGATATAGCGGGAGACGTGGACTCCGGGGAATTTACCGTCGCTACTGTGCGCTGTAAGCTGGGTAAGGTCAGCCGGAGCCTTCTTCAGCGCAGATGCGGCTGGGCCGTTGCCCTTGCCCTCCTGGCCGTGGCAAACCGCGCAATACTCCATAAACATGGCCTTGCCGTCCGCCGGCGAAACCGCTTTCGGTTGAACCTTCTGAATCTTGGTTTGGGCTGCACCGGCGACCACGAATGCGATCAGTGCGGCGATGACTGTGACGAATTTTGGTGTAGGCATTGAAAGCCTCCTTTTCTGTGCAGCGGTTGGAGCACTCGGATAACCACAATCACAGTGGTCGAAACACGTGGTCGAAAAAGCATTTGTCAGGCATAAGACTGAATCTCAAAGGGCGGAATCCAACGGGCTGCGCCATTTCACCCAGTTCAGGTCGAATACTGCATAAGCGTCATCAATCCCATGTCCATGTGAAATTGATGATGGCAGTGAAACAACGAGGATCCAGGGTTGGAAGCAATCACGTCTACTTCGACCTGACGCCAAGGGGGAACCACGATCACGTCCTTGCGGACACCCGAGGTCGCCTTGTCGATGAAGTGGGTGACTTCAAATGTGTGCCGGTGCAGATGGATCGGGTGCGCCAGGGCGCTTTGATTGTCGAAAATCATACGGTACCGTCTATCTGCACGCACCATCAACGGGTCCGTGTGGGGATATGACTTTCCGTTGATTGTCCAGTGATGCTCGGACGGCTCTTTGAACACCATCGGGAAGCGGCCGTCGGGTACTGGCGGCTTTAGGTCGGCTCCGAACAGGGTGTAGTCCCAGGTGAAGTTCGGCGGTGGAAACCATTGAGGCGGCCCGTGCTGATCCGCATACTCGACGACGATGCCTAACCCTGTATCTCGCTGCCGGCCGTTCAATTCACCTAAGACCCACACACCGGGGGTATTCATTTCGACTACGGCGTCCACGCGCTCGCCCGGGCCTAGATCGAGCACCGGCACATCGCGGCTCGTAGGCACGGCGTTGCCGTCCAAGGCGATCACGTGAAATGAATGACGGGGCAGCGCCAGGCGATGGGACATCGTCGCGCTCGCATTGACGATCCGGAACAGAACGCGCTGCGAGCTGTGGACGCGAATCGGTTCACCCGCTCCCAGCATCTTGCCATTGATCGAAAACAGCTTGTAATCGATGTCATCGTCTGCCAGGAATGGCTCCCACTCGTGTAGCATGATGGGGACTTCCAAATCGTATGCGGCCGCGTCCTCCGGAGAATCTACGACGAATAGTCCGAACTGACCGGTGTAAGTACCCCGCTGAAAATTCCTGCCGGCCATAGAATGGCTGTGATACCAGCGTGTTCCAGCGGGCCGGGCGGGAAACACGTAGCGGCGATGATCGTGGGCAGCGATGTGTGGCGTCCCCTCCTCGTGTGCCCCATCCACATCCGAAGGGATATGGAATCCGTGCCAGTGAACTAACTCGTCAACGGCGGTCTCATTCGAGACGTCGACGGTGATCATCTTGCCCTCGGGGAATCGCAACATAGGCCCTGGAACCTGACCGTTATAGGCCACTGTTTTGACGGACTTTTTTGGACCCAGATCGAGCGTGACCGGCGCAATGCGGAGCTGAACGTCGGGCTCTGACGATGGCGCAGCGTGGCACAAAGCGGTTACGCTCAGGGCCAGCATTTGGCGACGAGTCATTGCTTAGAGCCTACCACGCACTGTTTCGTCTACTCACGCATTTTTGTTTCCATTAACCCACGGACCCTTGCGAAAAACACCCTTTTAAAAACAGAGGACCATCCCTAACATTTTCGGCCGGCGTGTGCTTTCACTCACACCAGTGCGTCATGTAACCCAACTCCTGGCTCGATTTCGCGTATTCCCAAAATTTAATTATGGCTATACGAATGCACTGGCTCTGCTACAGAAAAGGAGGCCTCGATGCCCACACGAAACATCCTCACGCTAACCGCCTATCTGTTCGCCTTCGCGATCGTTGGCGCGGCGCAGACTAAAATCAATAAAGTTGAACCCATCGCGGTTTCGCCTGCGGATGGCAAAGGCATGTTCATGGAATATTGCGCGGTTTGCCACGGCCCGGAAGGTAAGGGCAACGGCCCTGCCGCATCTGCCCTCAAGAAAGCTCCGGCTGACCTGACCCAGCTGGCAGCGCACTCGAGCGACGGTAATTTCCCGGCCGTTCACGTATCCCGCTATATCGCGGGTGATGACACCGTTTTGGCACATGGCACGCGCGACATGCCGATCTGGGGCGACGTGTTCAAATCGATGGCCGGGGGCAGGACCGCGACGCTCATGCGCGTCTCGAATCTCACCGATTACGTCAAATCTATACAGGCGAAATAAAGGGAATAAAGTACGCCTTTTAGTGCACACTTTTTAAGGTCCGCATCGCAAAGGAGGAGTGGTGAAACTATTTCATTCGCAGACCTTCAAAGAGCGCTTTCCCGTGGAATTGATCCCCTGTGCCGAACCACACGATGCGTCGGTTCGGGGTGGGCTCCCAATGAGGACCCGATAGCGTTACGACGTTCTGCCGATCCGTTCCGCAACCTTTTGTAGGATGTGCTCTACTACTGGACGTGGTGGTGAAACGGTTGCGCTTGCATCTTGGGCGCATTGAGGATGAGTTGCGTGACGTGCAGCGTCACTTCCCGGCAATCAATGCGGTGCTCAATTGCCGGCGTGATGACTTTAGTGACACCGTGCGGCAGAACATGCTCACTGCGTACGAGTTTCTCGATG
>Ga0181518_10004867_pt1 | contig 11820 bp, 9 predicted proteins | sample PEATcosm2014_Bin_28_FD_119751 | JGI IMG/M metagenome (GOLD analysis project Ga0181518, IMG submission 119751) | Peatland microbial communities from MTU Mesocosm Facility, Houghton, MI, USA - PEATcosm2014_Bin01_60_metaG | ecosystem: Environmental > Terrestrial > Soil > Wetlands > Peat | place... | reverse complement strand
TTCGCATGGAACTTCAAGCGCATCGGCCATTCGCATGACCTGCTCCTTTTCGCAGTAACCGGGCACGTCGCTCTCGAGATACCACCCGCGGACAGGGCGGCCCTCGTCGTGAAGTAGCGCGGCAAGCAGCCAGGCATCGATTCCGCCACTGACCGCGATATCCATTGTGTCCGTGCGCCCCAGCGCCGCTCGCAACTCCGTGTCGAGGTCCCCTCCCGCGGCACTGGATCGCGCTACCGATTCCAGAGCCTCCATTGGGCCCGGACCTTCGGCGATTCCCTCGAGGACGGTGAGTCCGCCTGTACCCTGGCCATTCGAGTAGCGAGCGAGGTACATTTGCGATGGCCGGCGCTCTTCCGGAGTGCAGAGCGGCCACAGTGCTGCGATAGTGGGTGCCCATGCGCCGGTTCGCAAGTGCTGGTAGCTTCGGCGCCAGTCTAGCATCGGGCGGTGCTGCCCCGACCAGTGAGGGAGTTCAGCAAGGTCCGCCAGGCGCGGAGAGTCCGTGGGTTCATCTGCCGGTTGATAGCGAACGGGGCGTCGCCGCCACCGCAGAGATGGCATGTGCGCAGCGGTTCACTCCGATCCAGATACTCGCGGATCCGTGCGGCGTCGAGCTCCACGCTGTCCTCCAGAAAGAGCCGCGGATCGGCGGCGAGTTTCTGCACGTACTGCGGACGGGTACAGCAGTAGAACCGTCCATCGCGAATACTGTTGCAGCGCCGCCGGATCCAGCAGCGGTCGAATACCTCCCTTGCCTCTGTCGGGGTGGCAGGCGTCGTGCGGTTTAGACACTGGAAACGATCCTGAACCTTCCAATTGACCGGGACATTCCGCGCCGCTGCTGTCCTGGCAATGGCACGAATGGTTGGTTTCGGGAGCGCGGGTTCCGGATAGAGCGAGACCGTGAGAGTATCCAGGCATTCCCAGGCGTGCGGCGTCAGGCGCTCGAAGAGGAACCCGTTCGTCGTGAGTTGTACACACGGCGCCGCGGCCGACTCCTTCGCGATAGCCAACAGTCGCTCCAGTTCGGGATGCAGCAGGGGCTCGCCGCCTGCGATTTTGAGGAATTCCGGCGCCAACACCGCGCGCGCGGTTCTCAGATCCCGCTCCACGATCCGCGGGTCTGCGAACCACGGCTTGAGCAGCGGCGAATACGAGCAGCAGTGCTCGCAGCGAAGGTTGCAGTGGTCGACGATGTGGCACTCTAGAGCGCGAATCGGGACTCGATCCACGAGCATCTCGCCGCACATGTTCTGATTGTCGCAAAAGAGGCAGGTGCGATTTCGTGGCTGGCTGCAGCACGAGGCAGGACGGAAGTGCTGCAATAGGGCTGGTAGGCGAAGATCCAACCAGATCCCCGCCGATTCATCTCTTCTTCACGGCCTCCACTTCGGCCGTCCTTCGTTCAATCTCCTCATCCGGATGAGTGCCGAATAGCGCAAACCGGACAGAGGCCCCCCGGGGGCCTACCGCGCGTCCTCTCAGCGGCTTGCGAGAGATAGTATGGCCATTTTCAGACCACCGGGTTAGAATATCTTCTCAATGCGCTTCGCCCTGATCCTGGCCGCATCCTTCCTCCTGCTGCCACCAGCCGCATCCGCACAGCCCGCTGCCGGGGAATTTTCACTCGCTGGCACCATCGTAAACCGTCTCAACGGAACTCCCGTGCGGAATGCGCGCGTCCAGCTTTCCACCGGCGATCAGGTCGAGTCCGATGCCGCAGGTGCCTTCCATTTCTCCCATCTGGCAGCCGGTCAATACGCGGTCGCGGCTGCCAAAGCCGGCTTCGAGGAGGACGACGGAGTGGCTGTCGACCTACATGCCTCGCGAGCAGACCTGGTGATCCGCCTCACGCCGCTCGCCTCCGTCCGCGGCCGGATTACCGATGACGAAGGCGAACCGGTCGACGGCGTAACCGTGGTGGCGCTGCGCTCCCAGGTTGCGGACGGCTGGCGGAGCTATGAACCGGCAGGCAGCGCCGTAACCGACGATCGTGGACAGTATCGCATCCCCTGGCTCACTGCCGGCAGATATCTGGTCCAGGCCGCTGGCTACAACGAGCACACTTTCGCAGGTGAGTCTGTCGCGACGCTTCGGAGCCACGATACGTTCGCACCGGTCTATTTCAACGGCTCGCGCGACCGTGACTCGGCGCTGCTCGTGCCGCTCACTCCCGGCGGCGAGGCGCATGCCGATTTCTCGCTGACCCTCCAGGCCGGCCATCGCCTTACCGGCCACCTGGCTAACATTAAGCCTCATACCCAGCCCGTGCTGCAACTGCTATCCGGTGACGAAGACCTTGGTCTCAACCGCAGTTCTCTCGACTTCTTCACTGGCGATTTCACAATTGACAACGTGGCCGACGGCTCCTATCGCCTGCGCGTGAAAGGCATCGGCGCCGACGATCAGCCCGTGGTTGCCGAGCAAGAGATACAGATCAACGGCCACGACGTCACGGGCGTCTCGCTGGCGCTCGGCCCCGGATTCGCGGTCAAGGGCACCGTGCGTGTCGAGGGGCCAGACGAACAGACGGCCGCAGAGTCCGTGCAGCAGGCCCTCCAGGAACCCTTCCTGGCACTCTCGGCACCAGAGGGACTTAGCTTTCTTGCCGAGCCGGCTGTGGATGGAGCGTTCCGGATTCCATCCGTGATGCCCGGCAAATATCGCGTCAGCTTCGCGCCCTCCGAACCTTTGTATGTCGCTTCCGCCAGAAGCGGCGACATAGATCTGCTCGCCGATCCCGAGCTTGTCCTCCGTTCGGGGCCGCCGCCCGAGATTGAGGTTGTGCTGCGCGCCGATGGCGGCTCTATCGAAGGAATGCTGGCGCCCGAAATGACACGTGACGGCGCGGTCTGCGTCTTCCTGATAGCCGAATCCTCGCGCCGGCCGCCGCAAGCGGCGTGTACAGACGGCGGCAGCTTCGAGATCGGCTCGGTCGCCCCCGGTTCCTACCGGCTGCACGCGTGGAAAATCAGCGCGGAGGTGGAGTATAACTCCCAGCGGGTTCTGAGCAAGCTCGCCGCCAGCGGCACGCAAGTCGAAGTGCGGCCAGCCGCCAATACTAAAGTTCAATTGCATACCCTGTCGGAGGAGCCCCAGTGAAGCCAGTTATCCGATCGTTCGCCGTCGCATGCGCCTTCGTCATGCTCGCCGGCGCGCAGTCCGCACAGCCCGATCAGTCTGCGCCGCCGGCGAAATATCGAATTTCCGGCGTGGTTGTGAACGGCGCTACTGGCACGCCGCTATCGCGTGTCCGCGTCGTGATGGTTCCCGTCAGCGAGCCCTCGAAGGAAACGGAAACCACTACAGGCGCCGACGGACGATTTGTGTTCGAAGGGCTCCCCGCGGGCTATTGGGGCCTGTTTGCGGAGCGCAAGGGTTTCCCGCGCCAGGGCTACGGCGAGCGTCCCGGAGTCCCCGATTCCCTCACACAGATAGCCACTGGTCCCGGCGGCGCTTCCGAAGGACTGACCTTCCGCACCTACGCACCTGCCATCGTCGCCGGCAAGATCATCGACGAATCTGGCGATCCCGTCCCAGCCGCGCTCGAAATCATCCTGCAGCTCGAAACTGGAAGAAGGACGTATCAAATGATCAAGAATGCGGCTACTGACGTGGAAGGCGAATACCGCATTTGGGATCTGCCCGCCGTGCCCTGCTACCTCCTGGCCGTGGCGGCCCCACAGCCACCCACGGCACCGGACCAGCCTCCCGTCACATTTGCGCCAACGTATTACTCGAATGCAACAGATCCACGAACCGCCACGCAGCTCGACCTCAAGCCGGGTGAGGAATACAAAGCCGACTTCGTCCTTCGCCGCAGCCGCGGCGTCTCCATTCAGATTTCCGGCGAGACCGGCTCCTCCACCGCGATGCTTTACGCAGAAGGGCCGCACGGTTCGGAGGTCGTCATGGCCCAGTTGGGCCCCGGCGAAGGCAGCACCTTCTATAACATCGAGCCCGGGCGCTACAAGCTGACCTTGTTCGACGCTCAGACTGGAACTCAATCTTCCCGGAGCGTCGAGGTTGGCACCGGAGATGTCACGGTGCAGGTACCCTTTCCCGATCCGCCATCCGTGACTGCCAAAGTGCGACTGGTCGACGGTGATGCTAAGTTGCTGAGCGGCGCCACCTTCTTCCTGCACGCCGACGGAGGCTACCAGACGCATGCCCGCGCGGTGGGGCCCGGTGGCACGCTCACCATACCCGGCATGGCGGCAGGCACTTATAAACTCATGCTGGCAACCCGGGGCCTCTACATCAAGAGCGTCACATCCGCGAACACGCGCGTTGTCGATGGAATTGTGGATGTGCCGGAGACCGGCGAGGTGAAGCTCGACATCGTACTGTCGGGTGACGGAGGCCGGGTGGCCGGCAAGGTGCGAGCAGACGGCAAACCCTTGGCCCCGGCCCGCGTCGTGCTGGCCCCGCGCGTGGACTCGGCCAATTTCAACGACTACCGTTCTTACCAGACCGAGAGCGACGGCAGCTTCACATATACGGCGGTCAAGCCGGGCGATTACATCCTGTTCGTTACCACCGATTGGAGACTGGAGTTCGGCAACCCAGCGGCAATCCGAAAGTACCTGGCGACCGGCCGTCCGATCCACGTCGAGCCAAAAGGATCGATCGACTTGCAGGTTGAACCGGCGACTTTTTGACCGTACTCTTGTGAGGATGTTCTGATATTGGTTTCATCATTCTGTTTTGAATTGGATGGCGCAGGCGCGGTCGAGGAATCGACTCGACCGGTTGCACCCAACGGGGTAGGCGAGGATGAGGGAGCCTCATGCTATCGTAAGCCCTTTACAGGAGTCTGAGCGCCGATGGTGCTGCGACCGGCAGTCTGTCTCTTATTGCTCTGCGCCCCCGCCTTCGCGGCCTCCGCCGAAGTTGACGACTCTGACATCGCCTACCTGGCTGTGGCGGTGGATTCCCGCGGTTCCGTCTCCGCCATTGTGCACTTGCCAGAGAGCCCGTCCATTAGGCTTGCTCCGGCGCTCGGAAAGACCCTCGGCTGCACTTTAGCCGGCGTGGAATCGACTTCGGATGAGACCTTCTGGCAGCTTCGAGGCCATTGCTCGGAATCGCTGACCCGCCGCGACGGGATCATCCGATTCCGAATGGACGTCACCTTTTTGGCGGTGCCGCTCCGAGATCTCGGATACGAACGGCTTCGGCTGCGCTTCGAGCATCCCAACACCGCCTACCAGGAGTCGCCGGGGGGCCTCTGGAAGAAGATTCCTGGGTTGGGAAAGACGGTCCAGCAGGCGGAGTTCGATCTGGAGGGCAAGATCGAGCCCGTGCGTTTCGCGTTCGGCTACCGCCCTAAGGACTTGTTGACCACACTGGCGCCGTTGCTGGCGCTGTTGCTTCTGGCTCCCGCGCTGGTGCTCTGGTTGAACGGAAGAGCTGCGGCGTCCCCGGCCGACCCGCGCGCTCTATGGTTCTCCTATATCCGCTGGGTGGACTGGATCGTCATCGGATCATCGGCGGCGTGCATCCTGGCCCAAACTGCATATGGGCCGCTGGCAGCTTTCTTCGAGTGGAACCATGTCGGGTTCATAGCGCAAGTGCTGATCGATCTGGTTCCACTGGCCCTGATGGATGCTCTGTGCATTCTGGTCTCGCATGCCGAGCTGGTTCGTTTGCACGTTGGGCATTGGCGTCTTAGAGACACTTTTCAGACAATGGGCGGTTCCGAAGTGGTGGTTCTCGTTCCGCTGTACTTGGCCGCCCAAGCCGTCGGAGCCCTGACCATGGGACTCTGGGTCCTGGCCGGCTGCTCGCTCTGGCTGGCTGTCGCCAGCCGTTTTCTTCTAACCGAAATGATCGCAGCGGTGCGCTATCGCCACGCGAGAATTCTGATTGCCGGCGAATTACACGGTCGGCTCCGCGCCCTGGCCGAGAGGCTGGGCGTATTCTTGCGCGAGGTTTACTACGCGCCGGCGGACGCCGGTCCGGGCGCGCGCTCATTTGCAGTGAACCGGGACGCGATCTGGCTTTCGCAATACGCGCTCGATGTTTTCGCGCCGGCCGAGGCGGAGGCCATCATCGCCCACAAATGGTCTTATCCCTCGCGGCGCCGCCCTAGCGTCTTTTTCGTTGTACTTACCGTTCTGTCCTGCCTAGCCGGTTTTCTCATCGCCATTGTCGCGGGCGTGGTGTTTCTGCTGTTGCTGACGATAGCCAGGATTCCGCGTCCGACTCCCACCCCCATGGCTGCAGGCCTCGTAGCCTTGGCCGCTTCTTTGCTCGCCGCCCGGATATTCTGGAAATGGATCGAGCGCCGGGCAGACACTCGTGCGGCCCGTCTGACAGGGGATCCTGGCACGCTAAGCGAGGCTCTTACCAAGCTGGCCCTGCTCCAGCAACCGCCGTGGAACTGGAGCCGTACGCATGCAGAGTTGTCGCCGGGGCTCTCGCGCCGGCTGCGCAAGATCGCGGAGATGCCGTCGACTCCGCAGCCGGCCGCGCTCGCGACGCCTCAGCCGGAGTGCATCCGCCCGGCTGGCCGGCGCGAAGAGGCTCCCCTTCAGGAGCAAAATATCTTCTCACTGGCATTTCGAAGGAGCATCCTGCTCACCGGCATTGTCGGCGGCGCGCTTCTTATCCTCCTTCCGCAGTTTCTGGCCCACGCGGTCCCGTCCAGCGGCTGGCCTCTTCCGATCCGGCTGTTGGCCTACGCCGCCGGGACCGTGGCCACGGTGGGCATCTCGATCTTCATTAACGAGTTCGCCCACTTCATCGGCTACGGGCAGATGCGCAGGCGTTTGTACCAGAAGCTGCGTCCCCAGGACGGCGCGCTTTGCGTTGAACTGTCACCGGGCGCGCAGGCGCGCGTTCACGATGGCTTCACCGAATGGGACGTCGGGTTCTGCTCGCTCGCCCCTGGAATGATGACCTACCTGGGCGAGCGAATTTCCTTCTCGCTGGCGCCCCGCGACGTGACCGCCGTCCGTCTGTGCCGTATTCCTGCAGGCTGGTTCAGCCCAGACTGGATCTTCATCGATTGGCAAGAGGGCGACCGGAGCGGCGTCTTCGCCCTGATTTTGCCGCCCCTGCGCATGTTCGGCTCGCTCCAGCGCGAGGCGGCCGCACTGCACCACCGGCTGCAAGAATGGCGAGCCAGTGGGTCCTTCCCACCCTCGGCTTCCCAATTGGGGCCGCCGCGGTTCCCAGTCATAGCCAGCGAACCGTTGCGACGACATGGTCCCCTGTTCCACCTCGTCCGGATGCCGCTATTTTTCGGATTGGGTGCAATGCTGGCAAACGCAATCGGGTACCGGGCTGGGAGCGAACCATTCTTGGCGCTGTGCCTGATGCCGCCGCTCGCCTTTCTGCTCCGCATCTTCCCTTCCATCCGGTGGAAAGCGGACCCTGTCGAAACACGCGAACTGGACGGCGCAAAGCCGATCTGTCGTACTTGATCCGGGCTGTTATTTCGATTTTCGCAACTTGCGGCTGCCCATCCGGTCTACCACGCGGTGTGGGCACTAAACCGTCGGGTGGCTGTAGGCAAAGGTCCCCATGGGAATGTTGGCGTCCCCATCGATTTCAGGAGCGCATTCAATGCCGTGCACCAAGCGGCCGTCGCTGCCGAGCTTCGATCTGAGGCGGCCTTCACCCTTCCGCTAAAGTCAGTCTCGGGCTAAAAAAGAATGCTGCTTTCCGTTGCTCGCCGCGAACCCTCACTTACGACATTGAGCAGTCATAAACGCCTACTCGGACTTTTGCCCACCGGTGGTCCCGCTCGCGCAGCGTTTACCAATTGTGCCGTAGCTCGAGGTGGCGGGAATCGATCACCGCAATATAGCGGTCTCTCCCGACGCCCAGACCAGTGTCAACTCGTTGGTGAATCTCTCACGCTCACGCACAACGATGGTTCCATCTTCCTCTGTTTCCTCCGAATGATCGACAACCTTGACCGCCTTCCATTTGGCGACATGCAAATTCTCTCCAGAGCCGAAGATTCCGTTCAACATTCCGCTTACGGCGCATAGGGCCACGTGGCCACTATGCAGGGGCGTTAAGGGTCGTCCTGTGAATGCCGCCGACTCGGGAAACAGAATTCGAGCGGCTTGGCGGTAGGCGGAGGAGCGTGGAAGCAAGTCTTCGATCTCGTCGAGTGGCAGGCCGCGGTATTCCAGCTTGGTTGGACCGCCTTCGGGGACACCATACACTGGCGTATTGACGTCGCCTAGCGGAGCGAGGCGCTCATAATTTCCCCCGATATTTTTGAACTGAGTGCGTCGAGCGATAATCTCGTCGTCCCTCAACTGCTCGCGCTCCCGGCGGCTCCGCCGTGTCGCCAAGACCACTACCTGGCGATACCGCACAGACTCCGGATCAGTCAGGCGGAAGATTCGGGTGTCCTTAAATTGTGAAGCAAGGATCTCGCCGCATTCCCGGACATGCGCCGCCGGAACCACAAGGACTAGAACGCCGGCTGTTTTCAGCCAGCGATACGTGTGCGCCAGAAACACACGCTCCGTGCGCTCACTTCGACCTTGGCCCATAGTCCAGTCGTATGGCGGATTCAAGAACGCCAGCCCGAACGATTCGACCAGACAATGCACTTCAAGACAGTCGCCATGGATCACCTGATCGACGACGGCGGCGGCTTGTTCTGCCCGATAGGCGTCCAACTCGATCCCGTATCGGCGTGCGCACGCCTCGCCGGTAATTGCCAAGAACGCCGCCCCGCCCCCGATGCAGGGGTCAATCGCAGTGACCGGCGAAGCTGGGTAGCTCAGACAGGCCCTGATTCGACGTGCTTCGGCAAGAGGCAGAGGGAAGTACCCGAGCCGGAGCTTTCCTTGATTCCTCATTGACGTTCCTTTCTGGTCGTCGCCTTGACGTAGAGATCACGAACAATCTGCGACGTTGTTATACCAATGTGGGTATAATGAAGGGAGATGGATAAACCTCCGTCCTTGAAGCCGCTGCAATGGGTGGGGAGCTCGAAGCGGGATTTGCTCTCCTTGCCCGCGCCAGTAGTGGACTTTTTCGGATTCGCGCTTTACCTTGCGCAGGACGGCAGGAAGCACGAGCAGGCTAAGCCTCTCAGCGGCTTCGGTTCCGCCGGCGTGCTGGAGGTTGTCGAGGATTGGGATCGGAGCACGTATCGAGCCGTCTACACCGTCCGGTTCGAGAGTGCGGTATTCGTGCTGCATATTTTCCAAAAGAAGTCCAAGCGCGGAGCAGCTACGCCCAAAGCCGATATGGATCTGATCCGCGAGCGTCTCAAAGTAGCGGAGCAGATGGCCAAGGAGTTATCGCGATGAAGAAACAACGAGTCGTGCGGGGCATTCCCGTAGAGGTAGGATCAGGGAACGTGTATGCCGATCTCGGCTACCCGGACAGCGAAAGCATGCTGGTAAAGGCCCAGTTGGCCGCCAAAATCGCCGAAATTGTCCAACGGCGGGCGCTTACCCAAACCCGCACCGCGGAAATCCTGGGGCTAACGCAGCCCAAGGTCTCAGCCATCCTGACGGGACGGTTTCGCGGGATTTCGGAGCACCGTTTGCTGGAGTGCCTGACCCGATTGGGCCGGGATGTCCACATTGTGATCAAGCCGACGCCCCGAAGCCGGTCGAATGGCAGGCTGACGCTTTCCGTAGCATAGCTCGCAAGGCGACGTAGCGCCGGGAGCCAAGCCCGCTCCGTCACGAAGGCGCGTATTTCGGCGCGGCTGCTTCCTTCATGTGCTCCCACTGCTGTTCCAGGCGGGCCACCCGCATTTGCAGGTGGCGCCAGTACTCGGTCGGCATTTTCAACTCCCGGACTTCTTCGATTACGTTCTGGAAATAGCTGAAGCTGACGATTGAGTCACGGCTCTGATGGTTGATCAGGGCCACATACTTTCGCGCACATCCGAGTAGCACGGCGTGCTCCACGTGCTCGATCGGCACGTTCCGCTCGAACAGCAATGCGGCCAGCCGCTCGTCGGCCGGAGTGAACGCGCTCCCTACGCAACGCCGTGCGCTCAGCAGGCGCCGGCACTGCTCGATGTAGGCCGCCACGGTATCGGTTTTCGTCGCTGACCGCGCTCTCTCATACGGCCAAAACGCATCGCACATCTCAATCTCACCGCCAAGATGCTGGTTCACCGCTGCCTGAATGCTGCAAATGCCGTTGCGCCGGAGCTCGTCCAGATACGTCACAACTGACCGGCGGCTCCTCCGCAACGCTTTCGCCAGGGCGCCGTGCTCGGCGCTTAGCCGCCCGGTTCTGCGATCCGCATTGAGGCAGAGGTGAATATACAGCTTGAACGCGCCATCCGACAGCAAGGCGATTGCCCGCGCGACCTCACGGCCTGCGGCGAACCAACCGCTAGGGTGCTTCAGCCTTGGTGGCGGCTCATTCATCGTGGCGCACTCAGACGGAGAATCTCTTCGCGTAATCGATTCTCTACGTCCTTTTGCCTTGTGGCGGTGCCTTCCAGGCAAACCACCTTAGCGACCAGAGAATCTTTTGGTTCGCGCCGGAGGCGTGAGATCTTGGACTGCAGACCCCGACGTTCTCCGGCTGAGGCGTTGGCGAGCAGCGCTCGGAGCGCCGGCTGCGGCAGGGACGCCACTCTTGGCTTCTGACGATGAGCCAAATAGATCTGGTAGGCAATTTCGTTCCGCTTGATCGTATTCGCTGAAATCGAGATGCCGTAAATCGACCGTATGGTCTCGCGAATGCTTTCGAATGTCACGCTGCGACCACGTTCCCGCAACTGGTCTACGGCGGCCTGCACGCGGGCCGCCGTCTCGCCCTTCGTCCGCTCCCACCGGGAGCGAAGCCACTCAGGGACTTTGCCGTTGGACATCGCTGTCGTCACCTGCTGTTGTGCCCGTGTTGGACTTCCACGTCCTGGGAACGATCGGCACGAGCAGCCTCAATCAAATCCATTTCTTCCATCACCAGCTTGCAGTCGGCAATTAGCTGACCGAGTTTTACTTCTTCTGCCGGCAGATGCTCTCGGACCGCGTAACCTACCTGCTCTTTCGCCCAGTCCAGTTTCTGTTGGATCTGGTATCGCTTGGATGGGTCAGGCGCATTGCCAGCGCAGCCGACGCAGGCGAATTTCGCGGGGCACATATTTGCTACCACGCATGTCCCGCCAAACACTTCAGTGAGTGCGCCCAGCTTGCCTTCCGCATCCTTCAGCATTCGTCCAATTTCGTCCGGACTTCGTAAGGCCTCAGCGCCGACGTCTATCCGATCCACAAAGATCATCTCGGCTGCACGGAGCACCTGCGTCGGCGTGGGTCTCGCATAATATTTCGTGACGGTCTTATCGCGCTGGTGGAGAAGACTGGCGATGATGTCGACGGAAACCTTTAGTTCCGCCATTTCGTTGGCGAAGGCATGGCGAAGCAGGTGGCTGGTGAGCTGAACTACCGTTCCGTCGAGCGCCTGGAACAATATCCCGTGCAACAGAAATCGAATGAGCGTGTTCAGCACCGCCAGGTCGACGCCATGTCCGTTCCATTGGAGGACATACCGATCCGGCGGTGTTTTGCCGTATTCTGAATTGACGACCGGTAGAACCGTGGCGCCAAGTCGCTCACACTGAAATCGGATGAGTTCGACAAGGTGGTTCTTCGTATCCTCGTCAATGTAATAATCGGCGCGATCTTTCCTTCCCTTCGGAATCATCCGGAGCAGCCAACGGGTCGCCGCCTTCGGACCCACATTGTCGAGTTGCTTGAAGCACTCGGGGCTCTGCGCAATTTGCTGACTCTCGCCGCCGCGCGCGCCGGTGATCGTTCCCATCCGGATCATTAGGCCGCCGAACAATGCCGCGGCGTAGATGCCCTCATA
>Ga0181518_10004865_pt1 | contig 11822 bp, 7 predicted proteins | sample PEATcosm2014_Bin_28_FD_119751 | JGI IMG/M metagenome (GOLD analysis project Ga0181518, IMG submission 119751) | Peatland microbial communities from MTU Mesocosm Facility, Houghton, MI, USA - PEATcosm2014_Bin01_60_metaG | ecosystem: Environmental > Terrestrial > Soil > Wetlands > Peat | place... | reverse complement strand
GAAGCCTGGTCCTGTTGCGTAAGGCACTTGATCATGGGGTCCGAATGATCGCCACCACAGTAACGGAGCATGCCTGTCGATTTATTGCTTATCCCCTCGCATCGAGGCTCGAAACCGTGCAGCTCAAGGAACTTTGCTCCAGTGACGCTCACCGCATCCTTGATCATTTGCTGCAGTCCATCTCAGCCCATCATCGCGTCGAGATCGCCGCGGATGTTGTGCTGGCCGCGGTTGAGCGGTCACGCGCATTGGAGGGCTCGCTGCCGGGAAAGGCAGTTATGCTGCTCGATGCCGCTGCGGCGCGCGCCAGTCTTGTGGGAAGCAGCGCCGTCACCTTAATGGACGTCTACATTGCCGCATCCAGACTGCTGGGAGAACGCGGGTAGCACGGCTGCCTCAATTTCTTACAGCCAGGCAACTGAGGCGGCGCCGTGCACACCGCGAGCGCTGCGCTTCATTGCCAACCGAACTCCCTTTTGCCTGTGGGTCTGAATCAGATTGCGATCATAACCGGCCTTATAGAGCTTCTCCCTCAGCAGATGTACCAAATTGTTGACGTAGCTGATCCTGAGTTGTTTACTTGCGAATTTGCTCAGGTAATCTTTGATTTCTTCCCTTGAACTCCATCCGACAAGGCCATCGTTGCCGTTGTACTCCTTGTCGCACGAAGCGATAAACTGAAAAATCTCCGCCAGGCGGGGTCCCAGTGTAAACTTATCTCCACTATCGATGGCCACCTCAACCGAGCCATCGGGGTGCGAATGAATATCCAGGTTGTAGGCAACCGGGTCCTCGCCGGATTTGTGAATCCAGCCAGCGTCAAGTGAAAGAGAGCTTTCAATAAGCGCAAGGTCCTTCTCGATGATTTCAATTTTGCCGATGAGTGCGTCAAGGGTGTTCAGCGCCAGCCTCAACCTGCGACGCATGTCGCGGACTAACGCGCCGTTGTTGTTTCTCGGCAACGGCAATTGCTTTTCGTTTGTCATAACAGCACGCTCCTCGTGGACACTCCAGCGGTATGCGGCAAACCGTTGGATGTCACTTATAGTGAGAAGCAATTCTCGGTTTTATATTTAGTTAAAGTTATGTCTATGTAAATTAACGACATACGGAGAGCTGTAGCTGCCGGGGGTGAGTTATAGGTTGAGTTATCATGCTGAGAGAAGAGTATAAGTCGAGTTGTTGCGCGGAAAAAGCGCGTAAGCGTCGTTCCTAGGACCAATCTCCTAGCCCAGAGAGAAACCCACTCATGCGCGCGCGCCCGTCAATTCGCGCAGCTTCTTGAGTTCCGTAAAGAGCTGGGCGACTGCCTGTTGGATCTCCGGCTCCAGGCTCTTCTGCCAGAAGCTTGATAGTTCGCTCACTTTATTCTTTGGCAACGCCAGAAACTTATCAAGGCTCTCTTCCACGTGCGCCACAGCCTGAAAGGTTTCCTGACTGCCGAAGTACAGACGATCGCGCATCAGGTCCTGCATCTCTGCGCATATTCGCGTCACCGAGTCCCGCGCCGCGGCGCTCAGCGGATCTCCCGCCGCCAGCGGTTTCAACGCCAGCTCGCAGGCATGTATCGCATCATCTGCTCTGCATATCTTCCGCAGGCACTCCACCTGCAACAAGGCCGGCTCGTTGATCTCGGATTCGCGCAGGTTATACCCCGCCGCAAGGCCGAAGTGCTGAAAGACTGCGTTCAGTTGTTCGCGGGTAGGAGCGCGATTCCCAAAGAAGTTGTAGAGTGAACTCAACACCGAACGCAGCTCGCGCACGTTGCCCGGCCAGCGATGGCGGCCCAAATCGTCCAGGATTTCCTGGGGCAGACAGGCGCTGGAATCGGTAATATCCTGCCAAAGCTCCTGGGCAAATACTTCTACATTCTGAGGATCGTCGCGCAGATCCGGAGTATAAATCAAAAACTGCCGTAGAAGGTAATATAAGTCCGCGCTAAACCTGCCCTTTTGCACCAGGCTGTAAAGGTCGCGATTGGTGGCGGCGATAACTCGCGTATCAATCTCAATATTCTTCAACGAGCCCACGCGCCGGATGACCCCCTCCTGCAATGCGTTCAGTATCTTTTCCTGCTGTTCCAATCGCAGGTTGCCAATCTCATCTAAAAAGAGCGTGCCGCCTTTCGCTTCCTCCCAGCGGCCTGCCTTTCCATTGACAAGCCCGCCGGATAATGCGCCCGCCGCATAACCGAAGACCTCCAACTCAAACAGCTCGTTCGGGATCAATGCGCAATTGACTTCGATAAACGGTTTGTTCTCCTTGCCCAGTCCCAGATCATGAATTTCCCGCGCCGCCACGCTTTTTCCCGTGCCCGCATCCCCCAGAATCAGCACCGGAGTGCTGACTTGCGCCGCGTGCAGAATCAGTTACCTCACCAGGTGGTAAGACTCGGTGGTGCCCCAGAAACTCCGTTTGAGTAGCGCCTCGCCCGGCAACGATGAGATCACATGCGCAAGGTCGTTCCCCTGGGAAGAGGGCCGCAAGGAAATATCCTCCGGGAGAGAACCGCTCCAAATCTTCTGAAAGTGCTCTCCGCTTACCCCCAGAAGATAGATGCCATGTTCGTCGGCATCCTTGGCGTTCTGAAGCAGAGTGTCAATGCCGGATATCAGCCGCCCGTAGTCAATATAATCCGCGTCGATAAACGGAATTCGCTTGCTCTTCCCCAGCAAATACTCCGACAGTCCCTTGCCCTCATTCTTCTTGCGGCGGTTCTCGAACAGTGCGGCGCACTCACCAAACAACTTCAGTTCCTCGGCCCGCACTACAATCGCGGCAGGCAGCCGGTCTGTCCCGACCGTTGTCCGCAGCGTTGCCGGAACGTCAATCTCCAGCCGGACTGGCTGCTTGTCACGGCAATACAATACGCATTGAATCGACATACCGGGGAAACCTCGCTGAGATGGAATTGCCAATAGCTTATCAGCTTGCAGCGACAATTAGCTAAATAGTTTGATGCACCATCAACCGGCATTCACATTTGTCCAGAACACAAAGGCAATTGATCTGACCTATTATTGCCGGCCCGAGGAAAGAATCGGACCACACAGAATAATTTTCCCGGCTATGGGGCAGCGAGCACAGCCGCCACGCTCCACTGCGGGAACTCCTCCAGTTGCGGCAGGGCGCGGATGCTGCTGAGCGCCGCTGACAATGCTTCCAGAAAACGGTAGTCAGCTTCGCTGAATCGCGGTCGCAGGTGGTCGAGCATGGGGCGGATTGTCCAATCCAGGGCGGCGTCTGGCTGCTGTAGGAGAACTTTGAGCTGCTCCACCAGGGCGGAGATGTCGGTCCCGTCGAAGAAAGCAAAAATAATCTGGAAGAACAGCATGCGTCCCACAACATACTTTGGCGCGTCACGGTGAATGGCCCACCCTCGTCTGATCTGCTCGCGCGCCTCCGCCTCGCGATTTGTCATCAGCAATACTCGGGCTATGTGGCAATTCGTGCTCGGCAGGCAGAATCGTTCCTCCAGCAACACGCGCAGCAATGCCTCGGCGCCCGCGTAGTCGCCGCTGAGAATTCGATCCGCCGCATCCTGTCTGCGCGCATAAGGATCGTTGTCGATGAGGAAATCGAGGTCCAATTGGTCATCGGTGATTTCGGGGCTGTTCGTCGAACTCCAGGATTCTTCGCTCGCGAATGGGTCGGAGAGGTCCAGCATCCTCTCCTCGCTGGTATCGATGATGCACTGCCAGTCGCAGCGCGCGTTGTGTGCGGCCGCCAGCCGCTGAATCACATGACCGCGTATGCGCGCCCGGCCCACTGCCGGCGGCTCCGCCATGGCATGCTCGATGTTGTCCACGCCGCTGACCCGGTGACACAGCACGTCCGCGCGGTCGAGCGTCTCGAAGATGCCCTTGGGGCCGAGTTGCCCGAAGCGCGTGTCGATTTCAAAAAACTTCTGCCGGCTGCCCAACACTGTTTTGAGATCATTCCACTGGTAGCCGCGGGATCTAAGAATCGGCTCAATGAAAGACAGATTTCTGGGAATCCGCCGCATCGATTGGACAGCAGTCTCCAGGGGTACGATTTTTTCACGGTCAGTGCTAGGATCCAGCACGCCCGCTATCTTCTCGATCACATCGTTCCAGTAGGGAAAGTCCTCCCAGCGAATGCCGAGGCTTCGCGCCTGATCGGCATAGAGAGCGTGCTTGATTCCCCAATCCAGCGTCTGCTCCACGGCATTTGGCGCGTCTTCGAGTTGATCGAGCACCGCGCGCCAGCGGCGGCAAACCTCCGCGGCCCAGGCCGGCATGAAGTAATCGCTCACGTGTGCCTCGGCCATCTCCAGGTAGTGGCGCTGAATTTCAACAGCCGACCTGCAACTTTTGTCGGCCATCCTCAGCGGCCTCTTGCAACTCACATCCCCGGCAATCATCCGCATGGCCTCCAGCGGGTCGGCTAACTTCACCGCGTTGCCGGGAGTAACTCCCGCGTCAGCCATGGCGACAACCAGCGCGGTTGCGCCAATCTTCAAAAAGGTCGCAGTCTCCGAGCAAAGGCTCTCTCCGCAGAGCACATGAAGACGGCTATAGCCGGAGCACAGCGACTCGGACTTGGTGTGCCAGATGCCGCGCTCGTTGGTCGAATGTCTGGAGACCACCAGCTCAATATGCGCCACGCGCGGCGACAACGTGAACTCCAGCCCCTTCGATAGCGGATTGAAGCCGCCCGCTCCGGTGTAAATCAGCCGCGTTACCAGATGGGGCACAACCTGCGGTTGCAGCGCGTCGAGTGGAATGCGATGCAGATAGCTCTCATGGCAACCCCATGTTGACTGTGTGCCGCTGTAGTCCACGTTGCCGCGGAAGCACAGAATCTCCGTTCCCGGCGCGCTCGCGGATTCAACCGCTGCGGCAAGTCCGGCAAGAATCCGGTTCCCGGCCTGGATGTAGCGCGCCGCATCCCACGGGTTGGCGCACTCCGGCGTGCAAATCTCAGGATGCAGGCCGCAATCGACATACATCCGCGCGCCGTTTCCCAGGAAGATGCCGCCGGAGGAGTGCAGGTCGGGCAACTGCACAAGCCGCTCGCGGGCTAGCTCGATAAGACTGCGCAGAATTCCCTCGCGGCTCACACTTCCGCTGGGCGAGATGCCGGCAATGGCATACTCGGTTTCCACTCCAAACAACAACTCCGCCATAGGAAAGACCTCTCCATGGTTAGTATGGCGAAGCTGCGGCGGCGGCCATCAATCACATTGTGGTTTGCGCATCTAGCCCTTCCATGTGCCTGATAAGATGAGTAATAGACCGGGGTTGCATCCATCGCGAACACTGCTGGTCACGTGGCTGCTGGACGAGATTGAATCGTACAATCGGGTTCACTCGCGGAAAAGCTCCGGCGCCATCTCCCACAACGTGGCCAGGATTTGCTCCTCGCTGCGCCCCATATCCTGGAGCAGTGCGGCGTAGTTGAGGATTCAATCTGGGCTTTGAGCGCGGCGGTTTGACCACATTCGTTGTCCTGGCGCGAGTAGCTGATGAACAGGTCGTAACGCATTGCGGCCGTTCTCCTTGAATCTGCCCGGCGGCATTTGAGGCCGGCGGCGGGGCGGCTCAACGGCAGCCGCAAGACCCATCAACCGCCGTCAGCCGAATAGAGTACGCCGCAGACCCGGAGGGTAAAATCCCGATAAGTTTAGCAGGTGAGCGCAACGGTGGGACAAGGCTAACACCGGTCAGACCATCCACAATCTATCAAAGATTCTGCATACTCCATCCTCCCGCGGTGTAGAATTGCTTCGACTAAGCGGGAAGCATCTTTTCGGAAATAGAGGCAATAACAGCAATGAGCACTGAAAAGGAAGCGAAAACTGTGGTAGTCACCGGCGACTTCACGCTGAATTGGAACCTGGCGCGCGGCCGGGGGCCGGAGGCACTCAACCGCGTTTGGGAGGCGGCCGTCTGTTCTCGATTGCGGTGGCAGCGGGGTGGGGCTGGACTACTGTCGGACCTAATCGGCGGCGTTGCGAAACAGATCCAGAACCAGCCTGCTTACGAGGTCCGGCAGCCGCGAACGCCGAGGCGCACCGGAGGCACTGAGGATTCAACAATCAGTCCCGAGGATACGAACTATCACCATTCTTTTGCCTCCTGGATGCCATTCGAGTTTGCCCTGAAAGGTTCCGATGCCGCCAAAGGAAAGGAAAAGGAGAAAGCCTGGCGCGTAGCGGAGTTTGAGGGTGTCAACAAGTGTTCGCTCCAAAAATTTACGGATGACTGGGCCAAAGTGGCAGAAGATGATCCCAGCGCGAAGTTGGTGGTCCTGGATGATGCCAATCTGGGCTTCCGCGACAACGATCAGCTTTGGCCCGCCAGCCTGAACAAGAAGGAAAGTAAGCCCTGGGTGCTGGTGAAGATGAGCCGTCCCGTCGCGGATGAGAAGAACGCTCTATGGAAACTGCTCTGCGAACGTCACGCAGAGAAGCTCATCGTCGTGATGACGGTCAACGATCTGCGCCGCACCTCGGCGCAAATCAGTCACGGGCTCTCCTGGGAGCGAACCGCCCAGGACATAGTCTGGGAGTTGACTTACAACCAGAGTCTGGCCAGCCTGAGGCAATGCGCCCATGTGGTGATTTCTTTCGATGCGGCCGGCGCATTTCTCTATTCCCGCGACGCCACGCAGGATGAGAACTTCCGCCTGCTCTTCGATCCTGAAGTGGTAGAAGGAATGTGGGAAAAGATTTACCCAGGACGGATGGTTGGCTACTCCTCCTGTCTGACTGCGGGCATCGCCCGGGAAGTGATGCTTACGCCAGCGCAACCAAATATCCAACTGGGAATCCGCGCCGGGCTGTGGGCGCTGCGCAGTCTGCATCGCGAGGGCTACGGCAAGCGCGAAGAATCTGCGGAAAAGGTCAAGATCGAATTTCCGGTCAAAGCAGTCGTTGACGCGTTGCATGTCTCTACAGCGCCGGAATTCAAGGACAATCCCTACAGGGTAGCTTCTGTGCAGATGCGTTCGGGTGTCAAATATTGGACCATCCTGGCAGAACAATGCAAGGGCGATCTGGATAAGCTTGCAACCGACGTTGTCTTGCATGGAACAAAAAAATCACTCACGGCAGTGCCGCAAGGCCGCTTTGGAAAGCTCTTGACTGTCGACCGGCAGGAGATCGAAAGCCTTAGGAGTATTGGCTCCCTTATGACCGAGTATTTAGCGCAGAAGCACCCCGAGAGACCCTTGTCCATTGCCGTATTCGGCCCCCCGGGATCCGGGAAATCATTTGGGATCAAACAACTTGCGCTTTCAGTTCAGCCCGGCGAAATTGAAGTCAAGGAGTTCAATCTCGCGCAGATCCGATCCTTCGATGGTCTGCTATCGGCCTTTCATCAGGTGCGCGACATCGGACTGACCGGCAAGATTCCGTTGGTCTTCTGGGATGAGTTCGACAGCGATTTTGATCAGTCGACTTATGGCTGGCTGCGCTACTTCCTCGCGCCGATGCAGGATGGGGAATTTCAGCAAGGAGATTTGCCGCATCCCATCGGCAAGGCGATCTTTGTTTTTGCCGGCGGCACCAGCTCAACGCTCGATGGCTTTGGCAAAAACGGGGATGCAGATAAACTTCGTGCGGCCAAGGTGCCGGATTTTGTCAGCCGCCTGAAGGGCTTTCTCAATGTTCTTGGCCCCAACCAGCGGACGGACGTAGAAGATCCATTCTATGTACTGAGGCGTGCCATCCTATTGCGCTCCATGCTGGAGCGAAGCGCCGAGCACCTGTTGAAAGGCGAGGACAAGATACTTCAGATCGACGATGGCGTGCTGCGAGCACTCCTGCTGACGAACACATACCATCACGGGGCGCGGTCGATGGAGTCCATCCTTAATATGAGCCAGCTTGACGGCAAGGCGCGCTTCGAGCGCTCCAGCCTGCCCATCAAGGCGCAATTGGACTTGCATGTCGATGGGCAGAACTTCCTGGCTCGAGTCCATCAACTCGAAATCGATAAGCTACCCAAGGAAAAGCTCGAACGCATGGCGGAAGAAGCGCACGAGATCTATCGAGAACAGCAGAAGGCCGAGGAGTGGAAGTTAGGGCCATTGACCAACGAAAAGACCAGCAAAGCTCCGACACAACAAGTCCGGGAGCGCATGGCGAAGATAGCACGGAGGGTCTCTTGTGGAGAACTAGAGTGTGATGGATGGAAATTGGGAGCTGAGAAGAACGAAGAAACCAAAGAAAACCCTTCCTTAGTGGATTATGATCAACTCCCCGATAACGAGAAGGAACAGAACCGTCAACAGGTGCGTGACATTCCCGGCAAACTGGCAGACGCCGGATGCATGATCGTCCGAACCCGCGAAGGAGAGCAGCCCTTCGTCTTCCCTAAAGACCTGCTGGAAAAGCTGGCTGACAGGGAGCACACGCGATGGATGCGCCAGAAGGCGGACGAAGGATGGCGATACGCGGACAAGACCGTAAAGCCCAAGAAGTTGCATAGCTGTATGTTGCCCTGGCACAAAGGAAAGATTGACGACTACAAGGAATTTGCCGACTCTCTCGGCAACGAAGAGCTTCCCGATAAGGAGAAGGTCAAAGATCGCAGCGCGGTTCAAGGCATGGCTCGGATTCTCAACGTAGCCGGCTATACCATCACAGGCGCACACAGCAAGACTGAACAGCCGAAATAGAACGAGCATACGGCGGCTGGAAGTTACCAGGTCACTTGGCAGGAGGATTGATAAAATCCTGTGTTTTGCGCGGCCTGTTTTTATATAGCTGCGTTCTTGCCGCGACTCAGCACCTCAAACGACCCTTCCCATACGCGCAGAACCGGGCGATTTTGCTGGAGGGCGTAATGGACAATCTCGGCTGTGCCGCCACGATCGCGCGCCAGCTCTCCATCCCAAACGGCGATGAGCGCGTCGCAATGATTCGCCACATACCGGCCCGCATGGGCGTAGGCATCCTTGCGCAGTTCGGCCTGACCGCCCGCATCGCTGCGTTCGTCCCGGATGCTCCGCGTCCGCAGCAATACCGGCTCGTCGCATCGGCTGAGCAGCTCGGCAAACTCCTCGCGCGACGCCTCTGTCGCAAAGTCTTCGAGATAGTCTTCCAGCGTCATGGGAAGAACGGCCTCAAGGCGCGCATCGGGATAGGAGAGAACCGCCCGCGCCGCCGCACGATCCGCCCCTTCCGCCAGCGAACTCACCACGCTGAACGAAATCGCAGCCGGCCCCGCGCTCCGGACGCGCTCCATGTTCCGCCTCGACTCCCCCGCAAGCAGCCCTTCGACTTCCGCTTCGATGGCATTCTTCACCAGCGCCTCTACCGCAGCCGGATCGTCCAGCTTGCGATGGCCGGTGACGCCAATTCGTATGCGGTAAGGAATCGATTCGATGTCAAACTTCTCTATCCCCATGGTTCCATTCTCTACCACGCCGGCCTTGGCGTTGGCGGCAATTTTCTTCTGGCTGACGGATGGCCCTTGTCCCGCCTCCTCGACCGGCGTTAGACTTTTCGAGATTCAGATCGAGATTCCCGGCCAGCCCGATGCTTTGCGCATGGCCTTCGCCGAACGCGCTCCAACGCATCTACAAACAAGCTCCATGGCCGCGACCGTCGGCAGGTAGGTACGACGACAGAAGCAACTGAAGGCGAGGAAGGGTAACCCCCCGTTTGTTGATAACGGATGCGCTCGCCTTTCATGCACTGCGAGGATACTCCAACCGGGGCCGGTTTGAGCAGAGAAAAGCATACCTCAGGGGTTAAAACCCCGTTCGTGAAAGGCTGACGTGTTGCCGGGGATAAATCCCCGGCCTACCGGATAAATCCCCGGCCTACCGGATCAATCCCTGGCCTACCGGATCAATCCCCGGCATCCATGCGCAAAATCAACGTGGCCTGGCAGGGATGGGTTTCAATCTCGGCATCAAGATCGCAAAATCAACGTGGCCTGGCAGGAATGGGTTTCAATCTCGGCATCAAGATCGCAAAATCAACGTGGCCTGGCAGGGATGGGTTTCAATCTCGGCATCAAGATCGCAAAATCAATTTGGCCTGACAGGTCCAGGCGGTAGGCCGGGGTTTCAACCCTGGCATAAACGCCGCCAAAATCGCCATGGATTTTAACCCCTGAGGATTGCTTTTTGCGCGCCGGTGGTTGATGGCCGCATCGAGGTTTGGTGGGCGGCTTGACTGCCGAATAGGTGATGCAATATGAATTTACCAGAGCTTTGGTCCTCAACCCCTCTGGCAGAATCAGCGGTACTCACGCACCGCCTGGGATTTTTGTGCTTGACAACGCCTTCGTTCTTATCGAGGGGCAACCCGCCGGCTTATAAATCAGGTGTATTGGTAAGCATCCATCGACCATTCTCAAATATAAAAACAAGTTCGAGATCCTTAGGCGCAGTTTTGATGTCTGCTCGCCCATGTACAGTGAAAGCACCGCCACACGCATCACTTCCATCGTCGTCCCTGAGTTCTATTTCAGTTAGATATGGCTTATTTAGCCCTAACCATTCAGCATATGAAATCTTCCATTTCGACAATTCTACATCTGCCCTAAAACCCTTTTCGGGATCGTTCGTCGCTATGCACGGTGTTGAGAATATGAGGCAATATATGCCTTTTTTCATCTTAAGCTGTCTATCAATCTCTTCGTATGACAGGGGTGCCTGATCTACGCCAAACCCAACACCCAATGAACGGACATACCTCATGAAGCCAGCAATGTTTTTATGCTCAATGGCCAGCACAACCGAAATACCGGTTCGATGCAAAGATACCTCCCTGGACTCTCGGAGACTCCCCTTACCACAATCTATTGCGAAAGTGGCTACTGGAGTCAACAACATCAAAAGCCCTGCACTTGCTACAACAAAACGGATTGTCAATCCATGAATGAACTGAATCGGTTGATCTGTCATTGCATTTCCCCCTTATAACCTTGTATCTGCATCATCAATACCTCGATTCGTCGTTTAGTTCGGATGGTTCCCATTTTTATCTGACCTAACCCCCATTCTTATCTATCCCAGATGGTATGCGTTGTATGTCATCCCAGAAATTTTGTGCATCATTGATCCACCAGGGAGGGCTATGTCTAGTATTATGACTGCCTTGTGTTGATATATCCTCGAGATCGACATAATCACCTTGATCTTCTGCTCTTGTTGCCCAATTTGCAATATTCTGCTCGTTGTTCTGAACATCAATTTCTGTTAATGGATCAAGTCCGGCATAATAATTGATAAATGACATTGCTTCATCAGTCGTCCTAATGCATGCATCAGTTGGATGTTCTGGGCCACGCTTATTCTTTCTTCCAGCATGCAGTCCTACAACAGTTGCTTTATGGAATGTAACAGCGTCATAATCCTCAACATGAATTATCCCATTGGGGCCATACATACCGTTCGGTGAATTTCCCAAATTCCTGACTGCTCCATGTTGGTCACTCTCAATTACCGCGTGTGGACCATTTGTAATCGGACCATTGGTGAAATCGTGCGTTTTATAGTTGCGTATCTCTACGTTGTTATAAGCGCGGAAAGAAACAAGTCTTATTCCACCTGCAGAGTAGACTGTGATTGTATGTGCTCTTCCGTCAAATGTGATTGTAGAAAGTCCATCGAAATCGATGCTATTCAATGGATTATTTCTAGTATATGAATACAGGTTCCAACTTTGTGGATTAGCTACATGCTGATCTGCAAAAGCCTTATCCGGCGACATCCACCGGCCCATGCTGCTGGCATAGTACCTGGCCCCGAAGTAGTCGTTTCCTGATTCGGTATCACGTTCTTTGCCGGTGAAGTGGAGGGGAGTGGCGTCGTCGGCGCTGGCGGGGGCGTACTGGTCG
>Ga0181518_10004860_pt1 | contig 11828 bp, 10 predicted proteins | sample PEATcosm2014_Bin_28_FD_119751 | JGI IMG/M metagenome (GOLD analysis project Ga0181518, IMG submission 119751) | Peatland microbial communities from MTU Mesocosm Facility, Houghton, MI, USA - PEATcosm2014_Bin01_60_metaG | ecosystem: Environmental > Terrestrial > Soil > Wetlands > Peat | place... | reverse complement strand
TTCAATCTGGCGCAGCATCGTCACGATCTGCTCTGGCTTGTACCTCTTGATTGGCATGACCCGCTTTTCCTCCAAGTGGATTCTCTCTCATTCCACCTGGTACAAATTTCGCCGGTCACGTCACGCTGACCTCAACAAGCAGGATGTCGAGTTGATTACGGACAAGATCAAGGCCCAGCCAGAGATGTCGGACGAAGCGAAGACATTGTTAGAAAAATTGGAAGAGCCTGCCGAACGAGGAGTTGATGACGCCGCTGGAGAACACGATGCAGAAGGTAATGGCGACCATGATGAGAATGGGGCCGAGCAATCATTCTTGAGTCAGAGCGAAAAAGGGCTACTCTTGAACCTTTTGAAAAAGCAAGAGGTCGTCAACGAGGAGCAGATCTCCCAACGACTTGAAAAGCTCTTCAATCTCAAGAATTACCCTTTTAATGCGTTGGAAGTGGTGCCGAATCTTACCGAAGAACAGGTTGCGGAAATATTCACGAGGATAAACAGCAAGGGAACGGTGCTGAAGCAGGCGGACTTCATCTTGACCCTCCTTTCAGTGTTCTGGCAGAAGGGCCGCGAGGAGATTGACGACTTTTGCAGGCGGGCCAAGAAGGTGCCCGAAAAGGACTCCGCTGCATCTCCGTTTAACTACATCTTCGAACCGACCCCGACCGATCTAATCCGCATCATCGTGGGCCTAGGGTTCGGTCGTGGCAAGATGAAGGATGCCTACAGCATCCTGTCAGGCAGGGATTTTACAACGAAGAAAGCCTCCGCGAAGCTACGGGAGGAGCAGTTCGACACATTCAAGGTCGCGCAAAAGACGGCTCTTGCCCTCTCCAATTGGCATGAGTTCCTCAAAATCGTGCTCGGTCTCGGGTACAAGAGTAATGGACTCATATCGTCGGCCAACAATATCGCGAACGCCTATATACTCTTTCTGATCGCGAAAGTGACGGTCGGACTCGACCACAAGGAATTGGAGAAACACATCGGCAAGTGGTTTTTCTTTTCCTCGATCACGAGCAGGTACTCGTTCTCTCCCGAATCGCAAATGGAGTCCGATTTGAACGCGTTTCGCACCCGCGATAAAAAGGAGTTCGTCGCCACCCTTTCTAGCATGGTCGATAGCGAGATCACCAACGATTTTTGGGAGATAACCGTACCCAATAAACTCTTAGTGTCGTCTTCCAAGAACAACGCCTTACGGAATGCATTCTTTGCGACATTGATCCGAAAAGGAGTGCCGGTGTTGTTCTCGAACCGAAAAGTCGCAGACCTCTTCGACCCCTCGCTGAGGCCAAAGAGGAAGAGTCTAGAAAAGCATCACCTCTTTCCGCGAAATTACCTGCTGACGCTAAACTACGAGAAGCGCCAGATCAACCAGGTCGCAAATTTCACGTATCTGGAATACCAAGACAACGTAGACATCAACGACGATCCCCCCCGTGTATATTTTGAGGCAATTCGACAGGAACAATATGCTGAGAAACCGGAAGAATTGTCCTCTATGCTCCGGGAGCATTGCATACCAGAAAACTTTTACGAGATGGAGTACGAGACTTTCTTGCTAGAGCGTCGACGATTCATGGCAAAAGCCATTCGGGGCACTTTCGAGAGCTTGTAAAGCATCCAGACCAACCTCAACATTTCTTGCTGCCTGCCGATGAACGAAATGCTGCCAACAACATCCGAGGTGTTGGAGCTGATCAAGGACTTCGACAGGGGCTATGTCAACGACTGGAACAGGTGGTTGCGCGTTTCACACGACTGCGATTTTCAAGTTACGGGGATACCTTTCTTAGTTGCAAGCGAGTTCAGACAAATCATGTGGAAGTGGCGGGCTTGCCGACCGAAGCCTTATCGCTCCGCTACTGACCTGCAAAGCACACTGGATTCCGCCACTGAACCGCTTAAGCGGATGGGATCGGCTGATCTCCGCAGCCTTCAGGCTCCCAGCGATGTGCTGACCGACGCGATCTGTGGTCTGTGGAGAATTTTTGAAGACGGCCTCTGCTCGAAGGGCAAAGCGACTGAGGTCGGTGTGAGTAAAGCAATTCTCCTAGTCACAAAAGGAAGGATTGGCCCAGCCTTTGACAGCAACGTCAAGACCGCACTCAACGCTTGGTACGTACGGGATTGCGGGACATATATAAAAGCGCTCGGAGAAATTGCCAGTCAATTGGCAGGCTTCGAGGACCGGGAGGGGACAACCTTGGACGATCTGGCTAAACAGGCTGGAAGACCCGCCGAGGTGGGACGAGCCCTCGATATGGTGCTGGGGCCACGCGGGGCGCGAACAGCGTGAAATCTCAACTCGCTAATACGCAACTGGCTAGGTTAGACAACCGGAACTGCTTCGGGATCAGGGGTCGCTCCCTCCGGACCACTCCCCCTGGGAAACCCTGAAGGCGCTCCGGCGGAACAGAGTTCTCGCTAAGTTACTGCAAACATTGGTTAAATAATTCTTCGAGATGGCATCGAAAAAGGTCATCTTGACATCTGATACTATATGCAGTATCAAGGTAGAACCTGCGAAAGGAGACGCTGGCGATGAGCATCAATTGGGTAAGAAGAGGTAGGCATGGCAACTATCGAGAAGATAAAGGAACGAATCTCCCAAATTGCGGAACAACGAAAGAACACTACTGCGGCTGATATTGAGTGGGTCGTCGGTCAATTGAAGGAAAACGGGTTCCCTGTGCGCGATCCGAAAAAGACGACACATACGGTTCTGTATGGTATTGGATCTTTGAGATTCGCAATCTGCACCCACAATCGGGGGAATAAACAGCTAAAGCCCTGCTACGTAGATGAATTCATAAATGCAATGATTGAGCTGGGTTTGTATGAATGAAATGACTAAGAATCTCGACCACTACATGAAACTTCCGTACGCGATAGTTCTTCGACAGGACGAGGAAAAGGACTGGATCGCGAGAGTTGAAGAACTGTCTGGGTGCGTCGCTCACGGTGCAACCTCTGCCGAAGCTTTAGAAAACGTCGAGGAAGTAAAGCGTCTGTGGATTGAAGATGCGCTTGAGACAGGCAACCCGATTCCTGAGCCCTTGGAAGAGGCCCTTCCAAGTGGCAAGTGGCTACAGCGCGTACCGCGTTCTCTTCATAAGAGACTGGCTGAAATAGCGGAGCGAGAAGGCGTGAGCCTGAATCAATTTGTCACATCGGTTCTCGCAGAGGCTGTGGGTAGGCGCACGACAGCAACCCGCCACGTTCATGATGCCGCAGCCTTCGTGGGTCAGGTATTAGCAAAGGAACATCGGGCGTACGGGATGTCGTTCAGCGAACAAACAGAGATGGCAGTCTGGAAAGTGCGACAGCCAAAACCAACTGCGGTGATCGACCTCAACGGAGTAATTACAGCCCAAGTCTTAGCACTGCCAGACAAACTCGACGAATCACATTTCAAGGTGAATGATCGTGTCATCAAAAAAGAACTTGCCTTCAAAGCCTGAGACACCATCCGATTATTCCGCGTTTCTTCGTGGCATAGCACTTGTGGGTCTAGGCCTTCAGGATTGCCGCGCAAAGATCGACCGCGGAGCTTATTTTAAGGTTCTTGACAAAGGGAGCAGCGAACGTCGAATCACGACAAACTACAAGCTTCTTGATTCGCACAAAGACTACTTCACTGTAACGGCATCCTTCGCTCTGACGATCGGGCACACGCAGAGTAAACCTTCGCAAGTGCTCTCAATTGAATGCACATATGAAGCCCACTTCCACTGCGACGATTGCGACGCGCACCGAGACTTTGCTCAACGTTTTGCTGATTCTGAGCTGCGCCTAGTGATGTGGCCATACTTCCGACAATTTGCGAACGACATCACTGGCAGGATGACAATACCACCAATTCTGATCCCGTTCTCCGCTGGGCAAAGTCCACCAGGGCGGTAAACGTCGTTGCATGGAGAACGCGGCCCGATCCCGCGGTGCAGTTCGCTTGCGTTCGGGGTGAAGAGACTACGAAAAACCAGGGTGTCTGCCAGGGGATCACGCGGCACGGAACACTTGGGTCCATTTTGGGACCAGATAGCGCCGAACACCCCCTAAAACCGTCGTACAAGACGCAGAACCATGCTAAACGAATCAATAGGTTAGACAACCGGAACTGCTTCGGGACCAGGGGGTCGGAGGTTCAAATCCTCTCTCTTGAATGGCGCAAGGAGATTGATCCCCATTTGTTCGCATTCAAGCCAGGTCGTGAATAGTCAGCTATTCGGAAACGGGCGTGGAGGAGATCAATGGCGATCTCCTCGAAGCCGACTTCTGACCCGAAATAATTTCCCGTGAGCCCGTGATCCGCTCGCAACAGGACACCCTTGCTGCAGTTGCAAGGTCAACAGATACGGGCCCTTATAGTCGAATCCTACAGTGCCCGCCACGCATCTCTTGCCGGTAACATGCGAACCTCAGGGATGATCGGCGGGCTTGGGCCTGAATCTACGGTTGACTACTATCGCTCCATCATTGCGCGCTTTCGTGCCCTCAAGCCGGATGGGGGATATCCGCACGTGATCATCAACAGCCTCGATGTTGATAAGGGGATCGCGCTGCTTGACGCTGGGCGGCTGGGCGAGTTGGCCGACTATCTTACCAAAGGTGTGGAGTTGCTCGTGCGTGCAGGCGCGGACTTTGGTTTCATCGCAGCGAACACGCCGCATCTCGTTTTCGACGAGGTGCAGCGCCGTTCGGCGATCCCTCTTCTCAGCATTGTGCGCGTCACTTGTGATCACACCAAGGCGCTTGGCCTGAAGAAAGTGGGCTTGTTTGGAACGGGGTTTACGATGCGAGCGAGCTTCTACCCGGAGGAATTCCAGCGGGCCGGGATCGCCCTGGTTCGACCAAAGGAGTCAGAGCGGGAATTCATTCACGGGAAGTACATCGGCGAACTGCTGAATAACCGATTTTTGCCGGAAACCAGGACGGAGATTCTGAACATTGCGCAAAGGATGAGGAGCGAAGACGGCATTGAAGCGTTAGTCCTCGCCGGCACGGAGCTTCCGTTACTATTGCGCGACACCGCCAGTCCGGGCATCGAGTTTCTCGATACAACAATCATCCACGTCGCAGCCATCGTCGACGAGTTGCTGAGGTGAACGGCTTAATTGCGACGATTAGTTCCGGTTTGCCCGCCATCCGCCCGCAATTGTCAATGTTTGAGAAATGAACGCTCGGTCGTCTGATGATTGACTTGCCTATGCTTCTAGCCTAACATCCACCTGCAGCTCACACACACATGATCGGCGAAACCGTCTCTCACTACCGTATTCTCAACAAGCTGGGCGGCGGCGGCATGGGCGTCGTTTATGAAGCGGAGGACACAAAACTCCGCCGCCACGTGGCGCTCAAGTTTTTGCCCGAGCAGGCTGCGGCCGATCCCCAGTCTTTGGAGCGCTTCCAGCGCGAGGCGCGCGCGGCTTCCGCGCTGAACCATCCCAATATCTGTACCATCTATGAAATCGATGAGGTAGCAGGCCGCTATTTCATCGCCATGGAACTGCTGGAAGGGCGCACCCTGAAGCACACGATCGGCAATCGTCCCCTGCCAACGGACCAGATTTTCGAGCTTGCCATTCAGGTGACCGACGCGCTGGACGCCGCCCACAGCAAGGGCATCGTGCACCGCGACATCAAGCCGGCGAACATTTTTGTGACTGATCGCGGACATGCCAAGATCCTCGATTTCGGGCTGGCGAAACTTGCGGCGGAGCCGGCGGTACAACCCTCGAGTGCGGCCGCCACTCCGACCATGACCGATCAACTTCTGACCGGCCCGGGCATAGCTTTAGGAACGGTCGCCTATATGTCCCCGCAGCAGGCGCTGGGCAAGGAACTGGACGCGCGCACCGATCTATTTTCCTTTGGTGAGGTGCTCTATGAAATGGCAACGGGGACGTTGCCCTTCCGCGGCGAAACCTCGGCGGCCCTCTTTGATGCCATTCTTCATAGAGAACCCGTGTTGCCGGCCCGCTTGAATCCGGATTTGCCGCCAGGCCTCGATCTGGTCATCGCCAAGGCCCTGGAAAAGGATCGTGATCTCCGCTACCGGTCCGCTGCCGACCTGAAAACCGACCTCAAACGCCTGAAGCGCGACACGGAATCGGGGAAATCTGCTTCCTTGAGTGCTGCGGTACAGCAAACCACGCCGTCTGCAACCGGCGCGTTCAAGGTAACAAATGCGGTTCCGGCTTCAAGATTCTCGCGCACGACGTATATCGTCGCGGCTGCGATCCTGGTATTAATCGGCGCCGCGTTGGCCGCGTATTATTTCCGCACTCCATCGGCGGGTCCGGCCCGGCTCACGCAGGTCAGCCACTGGAACAAACCCATGAACGGCGCGATTCTTTCCCCAGACGGCCGAACTGTAGCGTTCACCTCGCCGGTCGCGGGTTTCGACCAGGTATTCATTATGCTGGCCTCTGGAGGAGATCCGCTTCAGCTCACCAGCGACTCGGCTAACAAGAACGTGGACAGCTTTTCGCCCAACGGGACCGAGATCAACTACAACACTTTCAATGGCCAGGAAGCTTGGACGGTGCCGACGCTCGGAGGTGCTCCTACACGTATCGCGTACGGCGGAGGCTTGATTACCTCTCGGGACGGCAATTCTTTTTTCTACTTCAAATCGGAAAGCAGAAAGATATTACGCAAGCCGAGGTCAGGCGTTGGAGAGGACCTCATTTACGACCTGTCTGGCGAAGGGATGTATCCCTGGGAGATCCTAGCGTTCCCGGACGGGCAGGACTTGTTGGTCACCGCTGGGACGAGCAGCGAAACTCTAGGGATCCCCTCAGCGAAGACCCTCTACAAAGTGAATGTGGCGACTCATCGCTCGGAAAAGCTAGGTGAACTATCGGGAAGCCCGACCGGAGTGGTATGGGGCGAGCCCGGCAAGACGCTGTTTTTCAGTCGCACGGTGAACGAGGTTACGAATCTTTGGGAATACAACCTGGCCAGCCAAATCCTAAAACAAATAACCTTTGGCCCGGGTCCTGATCTTTCTCCCATGCCCGATCCGGTAGGCAAAGGGATTTATTTCGTAAATGGCAGGCAATCGGGCGTGCTGACGATCTACCACACCCGCAGAAAACAATCGTTTGATCTGGTGACAGAGAACGCGACTCAGCCGGTTGTCTCGTTAGACGGCCGGCGCGTGGCGTACATAACTCTGGCGGGGAATGGACGCCAGGAGATTTGGGTTTCGGACATAGACGGAAACAACCGGGTCAAACTCGCCTCCTCCACCAGTCTCGTGACCTTGGCGTGGTCGCCGGACAACTCTCAGTTTGCGTTCGTAGATGTCGCAGGCGGCACGCAAAAACTCTACGTCACCCGAACCGACGGTAGCGGACTGCACCAAGTAAAGTGGTCGGGGGCTAATATTGGCTGGGCCACGTTTAGCCCGGATGGGAAGACCTTCTACTTTAGTGGCTACGAGAAAGACCCAGCAAAAGTAGACACTTGGAAGGTGAGCGGCGACGGGACGAACGTGGAAACATTCGTGGCAGGCTGCGGCTACGCCCAGGACATAACGTCGGACGGCAAGTATCTGCTTACGGGCTTGGCTGCGGGAGGGGGCGTGGGCGTTAATCAAGTGAGCGTAAGCGACCGGAAATGCACGGAGCTGATGCCGGACCTGGCGGCTTTGGTCCTCCACTTTTCTCCGGATGGCAAGTCAATTTTCTATCTGGTCGCGTCTCGTGGAGAGACGACCATATACCGCCGGCCCTGGCATGACGGCAAGTTCTCGGGACCTGCTCAGCCGGCGATCAAACTTCCCTTTGCATTCCGGTCAGGCTATGCCGGCAATGCCTACGATTTCTCCAAAGACCTTTCCACAATAGTTTACGCGCGCCCCGGCGGCCAAGCCGATCTCTATCTTCTAAGCCAGCGATAGGGCAGAGCGAAATACTCTGCTCACTATGCATCCGTTCAGGGCGGGCCTCTGTCCGATGACCGTCGCTGCCACTGCACAGAGCGCCACTAAGGCTCAACGAGCTGCGGGTAAAGTGCTGTACTTGGCATTCGATCGGAACCGCCATGCGATCACTCCTGGATGGTCGGCAAACCTTACCTGACTGGATTACGTCAGGGTTGCCCGTCACTCGGGCAGAATGCCGACTGGCAGATTATATTTATGTAGTTCGTCGTCTCTACTTCAGCCCTTCGACCACATAGAGGTAAGAGAGGGTACGGGCGACGGTGTACAGGTAAAAGTTTCCATCCGGCGTTATCTGTCCCGAACCGACCCCGGCAACTCCGGCCAGATCGCCGGGCGCATGTTGATGGTGCAGGCGGCGCTGACCGGTTTTCAAGTCCGCAACGTACACCTTGACTGGTGTCGAGGAAACATCGCCGATGTAGATGGATTTACTGTCGGCGGTCCATCCCGCGACCGCTTCATCGGCTCGAACGAAGGACAAAGGTTGAGGAGTCTGGTTCCCGACGAATGGAACCATCCATTGGGCGCCATCTTTGCGGCCCAGCACATAGTTGCTGTCCGGAGAAACCAACGTGCCCCGGAAGCCTTCCGGCCCGAAGGGCTTCGGCGCGGAACCGTCCAGCATCAAGGTGTAGGTTCGGGGGGCCTTTCCTTTCTCGGTGGCAACCAAAATCAATCCCTTGCCGTCGGGCAGGAAGCGCAGGTTTGAAGTGTGGAACAGTTGACTGTCGGCGAGGCTTATGGGTTGTCCAGCGCCGGCTGGCAGCAAGACTGTGGGAGCGGGTTGTTTCACGCTGGTTGACGCTACCCACTTATCGTCGGGCGATATGTCGAGTCCCATGCCGGAGCCTAGCCGGATAGCCGGCGAGCCATCCGTTTTTCGGAGAAAGACAGTGTAGTCTGGGCCTCCTCCTTCGCCGTCTTCTTCCAACACGGCCCATTGACCGTCCGCGGAGAGACTGCGTCCGAGCGTCCAGTCGAACCAGGACAGGTCAACATCTCTGTCCTGGCCCATGCGGTGGCCGTAGACCTCTTGCCGGGTGGCCTCGTTGGCGATCAAAACTTGCCCTTCCTTGCTGATATCGAACACGCGTAATCGGCCGGGAATGTGCAAAAGGTCTCGTAACTGGCCTCTGAGATTGACCGCATAGAGCGCGCTGTTAATCCCCGCGTCGCTGCCCGTAAACCAGATCTCGTCCCCGGAGCGGGACCATGCCAGGCCGGTAAGATCGCTCCATTCCTTGGTCAGCCGCGTCGCCTTGCCCGAGAGGTCCACCACGGCCACGTATCCGCGGGTATCGCCGGCATTGGGATGATCGAAGAAAGCGATCCGCTTGCCGTCGGGAGAGACCGCAACATCCGAAATGTCGCCCGTGGTAGTGGAGTAGATGGTTTTTCCGACCGGATATTCCAGCCGGCACTCTGGTCCAACAAAGTGCACCGCCGCCAGAGATTCCCCGTCCCGGCTCCAGGAAGCTTGCAGCACATCCCCCAGCAGTTCACGGGGTGCTCCTCCTGTCAGCGGTACCACCGAGAGCATGCCGCGCGGAACATCGCCATTGTCTGATTTCTGCCGCAGAGCCATTTCTCCTTTGGAGGAGATGCTCAAGACCTCGCTGTCCAGGAGGTCGATAGGGCGCGACATCAGGGCGTCGGTTCGAGTGGCGTAAACCTGCTCTTTCGGAGCGCCGTTCCAAGCGGCGCTGTACACGATGCTTTGCCCATCGGGAGCGAACTTTGCCCCGTAAATCGACCCGCGCTGAAACGGCAGCTTGCTTCCAGTAAGACCTCCGCTGGTCGGTCACGGCCCTCAAACGGGAGCCGGTACCCGACTGGTTGGAAAGGGTCTCCAAATCAAACGCCACATCGCGTGCCGAGTGGAAGCGCTGCTCGGGATTCTTCTCGAGGCAATGCTGTACTACGCGCTCCAGCGCCGGAGAAACATTGCGATTGGTTTCGTTCAAATCCGGAGGATCTTCTTTCAGGATCGCGCTCATCGTATCCGCGGCCGTGTCGCCGTGAAAGGCCCGTTTGCCCGAAAGCATCTCGTAGAGAATTGCCCCAAAGCTGAAAATGTCAGAGCGTGGATCCAGAGCGATGCCGCGCACTTGCTCAGGCGACATGTATCCCGCCGTTCCCATCACCACCCCTGCCTCGGTGCCGTGCGTCGCGGTCGGCAATGACGTGTGGGTGCCGGGCTCGTCCTGAGTCAGTTTAGCCAGCCCGAAGTCCAGAATCTTGACCCGGCCATCTTTCGTGACGAATAGATTCTCCGGCTTGAGGTCGCGATGAATGATCCCTTTTTCGTGAGCCGCGGCCAGTCCGTGCGCGATTTGCAAGGCGTAGTCCAGCGCCTTGCGCACCGCAATTGATCCACTGCCCAGACGCTCCCGCAGGGTTTCTCCCTCGAGCAGTTCCGACACCACGTAAGGCGAGCCCTCGATCGTGCCAATGTCGAACACCGCCAGAATATTAGGATGGTTCAGGGCTGCAGTGGCGAGGGCCTCTTGCTCAAAACGGCGCAACCGGTCCGCGTCAAGCGAAAATGCCTGCGGCAACACCTTGATCGCCACTTCACGTTTGAGACGCGGGTCACGGCAGCGATAGACCTCGCCCATGCCGCCTGCGCCAAGTGGGGAAACAATTTCATACGGACCGAGTTTGGTGCCAGAGGTAAGGGCCATGCGTGCGCGTAATTATAATCTAGGCAGCACGTTTGCGGCGGATGCGACGATTCTGGACGTGTTGTCGGCAAACCGGAAACTATCCAGAAACGGGCTTCGGGGAAATCTGAGTCACGCTTCCTCGAAGCTGACTTCTGGACCGTGTCGCGAAGATTCTTTCCAGTTGCGCAACTTCCGGTTTGCCCGTCATCCGAGAACAAGACGCCATTGTCGATCGCGCCACCCGCCGACTTATCGGTGCAAACCGGAAAAAGTGGCGGATCGGTACGCTATATCCCTCTAGAATGGGGGCATGTCACAAGGCCCCTTCATTGCTTTTCGACAAATCGACCCTCGAAAGCCTTAGTGTGAACGAGGCGGTTCTGCTTGACAACTTCTACGCCCTGTCGCACAAAAGGTGACAAGGGCAGGGCAACGGCGAGGTTGGTTCATCGGAAAACACGGGCCCCGATTCTACTACCAGTGAGAAGCCTGAGCGCACAGGTTTGGTGGCGCTCCCTTGATGGAGCCGCCGTATGCTTTGCAAAGTTCACGAATCATCGCGGCATCGCGAGCAGCCTTCTGGGTCGCCACTGGGCCTTTGCCGATGCGAACCGCCGGATGTGCGGCGGGAGCCTCTGATGCTGACAGTTCGCGTGCAGGAGGCCCGGGAAGTAACACCTGCTGGGACTCCAGTCACCTGAACGCTGATTTGTGATGAGAAACCGTCAAGCGCCGTTGCGGATAAAGAAACCGTGGCTGAGCTGCCAGAGTTCACGGACTGACTCGCCAGACTGACCGCCAAACTGAAGTCGGGATTTGGGGGCGGAGACCCCTGTGAACCACCACCGCCACACCCGATCAGGACGAGGAGAAGCCCCAAAGGCAGAACCTGCCATAGTGAAGACCAGCGCAGGCAAGTATTCCGATGATCTTTGCTCATATTCCGTATAACTCCAGATCGGTGACAACGCCGCGAGAGAAAGTGGACAGGAAGTATCTTACAGAACCAGATTGATGTAACCAGGCGTTAGCACTCAGAACCCCCGTCAATGAGCGCTATCGGGATGTTACGCAAACCATCGACAGGACGCTCCACGTTTATGATCCATGGCAGTACGGCCTTGTACGATTCAATTGCCGATGGCATGCAGGAAGCGCACGGTGAAACCAGTTCTGGAATATGTCGTCGAATCAGCGTAATCTGC
>Ga0181518_10004855_pt1 | contig 11835 bp, 9 predicted proteins | sample PEATcosm2014_Bin_28_FD_119751 | JGI IMG/M metagenome (GOLD analysis project Ga0181518, IMG submission 119751) | Peatland microbial communities from MTU Mesocosm Facility, Houghton, MI, USA - PEATcosm2014_Bin01_60_metaG | ecosystem: Environmental > Terrestrial > Soil > Wetlands > Peat | place... | reverse complement strand
GGTGGTTCGGCCCGGCATTTACGATCCCAGCCTTGCCGACCGAAACCTCTTTGTCGAGACCGAGGAAGCCCAGCAAATGTCCCGCAGGCTCGCCAGGGAAGAAGGTCTGCTGGTCGGAGTCTCTTCCGGCGCGAACGTGGCGGCGGCGCTGCGCATCGCCGGCGAGCTCGCTGCGGAAGGGCGCCCTGGGACGGTGGTCACGATTCTCTGTGATGGTGGAGGGAAGTACCTGAGCGAGGAGTTCTGGAACGACACGGAGTGAGCTTTTCTTCGCCCGCCGGTTCACGGGCAAATTCCACTTCCCGCTTCATGCCTTCTTCAGCGCGGCCTTTGGCCTTAGCTACCCGGCAGCGGCCGCGGTTTCACATCGGCGTTGACCAGCCCTGTTGCCCACTTGATCGCCTCGGTATACATCTTTTGCAGGTTAGGGTTGTCCCAGTTTTCCTTGGGATGACCCAGGGTGGAATAGAAGACCCTGCCGCGGCCGTACATCTTCGCCCAGGCGACGGCGAAATCGCGGTCGGTGCGATGGACCCTGGGATTCGACAGGTCAAGGCGGCCCGCATCGAGACGCATCAGCACCCGAACTTTGTCGCGGGAATAGTCCCTGATCTGGTAGATCTCGTCCCTCAAAACGAATGACCGCGGCCATTGCTGCATTCCTGGAAAGTTGGGATCTTCCACAAGAATAGGCGCATTGAAGGTTCCCCAGGGATGCTCGTCAAAGTAGCCTCCGAGCATTTCGCCATACTCGGGCCAATCGGTGAAGGTGATGGCGGCGCTGTGCACGCCAACAAAGCCCTTCCCGTCGTCATGCACGAAGGAAAGAAGGTCCGCCTTCTGTTGCGCGTCCATCTCGAGGGCGCCGCCGGTGAAGAAGAGAACGGCGTCGAAATCATTCAGGTTTTTGGCGTTGTATTCGAGCTTCTTCTTGGTCAGCGCTTCGGTGTCGGTACGGATCGTAGTTTCCCATAAACCCGTCTCCTCACCGAGCCGCTCGATGGTAGCCATGGCGTGAGAGACGGACTCGTGGCGATAACCCTTCTCTTCCCCGAGTACGAGGAGGTGCTTTTTCAGCGGGGCGGGTGATTGAGCAACACAGAGGCTCGAAAAAACAAGGGTCAACAAGAGATAAGCCGGCCGGCCGATCTTCATGGGGTCTTCCTCCTCGCTTTTAGTGGCCGCCCTCGGGTCCGCTAGGATACGACTCACTGCCTGCGGATCAATGGCCGAGACGGCGCACCGCCCCAGCACGGTCCTTCCGAAGCGTTGCCTTCGGGCTGAACATCATGTCCCGGCAAAGCCCTTGTGTCAATCGACCGGAACCTGGCATTGAATTCCGCCGGACTCAGGTCTATGCTAAGAGGCGGTCGAGGATACAAGAAGAAGGGTCCGGATTCATTGCATAAGGTGGTTGTTTCTAATTCTGCCGGGAGGGCAAGCTTCTATGGAGAATAAGGGAATCAATCGGCGAGACTTTGTAGGCGCCTCATTGGCGGCTACCGCAGGGCTTTGGGCGTCGTCGGGAACGGCGCTCTCCAGCCAAGGGGCGGGTACGCAGAGACCCGCAGGATTGAAAGTGGGGCTTTACAGCATCACGTATCTGGGAGTCTGGTACCGGGGAGACGCCTTGTCGCTCGAAGACACAATTCGCCGGGCGAAGAAATACGGCTACGACGGCGTCGAGGTAGACGGCAAGCGGCCGCACGGACATCCGCTTAGCCTCACGCGCGCCCATGCCCGCGAGCTGCGCAAAATGGCGGAAGGCGAGGGCATCGAGATCTACGGCCTGGCCGGCAACAACGATTTCAGCAGTCCGATCGTCGAGCATCGCGCCGCGCAACTGCTTTACATGCGTGACTTGATCCAGCTCGCGCCGGAACTGGGGGCCAAGACCGTACGGGTATTCCTGGCCTGGCGGGGCGTTACTGAGAAGCAAGGGCTCGCATCGTACGCTATTGCCGAGCCTCTCTGGGATACCGTCCACAAGGGCTTTTCGGAGGAAGAGATCTGGGACTGGTGCCGCGACGGCATGATCCAGTGCGCCAAGTTCGCCGGCGACTCCGGTGTGACCCTGGCTCTGCAAAATCATCATCCGGTCATCCGCGATCACAAGGATGTGCTGCGCATGGTAAAGGAAGTCAACTCGCCCCACCTCAAATGCTCGCTCGATGCCTGGATCATGGATGACAAGTCGCCGGAGGCCATACGCCAGGCGGCTCACGACGTCGGCCATTTACAGGCGCTTTCGCACTTCGGCGGGGAGTTCAAGAAAGAGGCGGATGGGACGGTGAAGGGGCCGGAATTCTACGCCTACTTCGTCGAAGGCATGAAAGAGATCGGCTATAAGGGTTACATTGGCTACGAACTCTGCCATACGCTTCCCGTGGTCAACGGCCAGACTGTGGGTTTGGAGTTCGCCGACCAGTGCGCCGAGGGTGCGGCCATCTACATGCGTGAGTTAATCAAAGGCCAGGCGAGTTGATCTCAAGGATAGGTCTCTTCCCGACGAAGGCCGAAGTAACTGAGCTCGACCATCTGCTCCGCGATATCGGTGCGGCATTTGATCCTCCTTCCATGGCTCCCATGCTGGAATCAGGCCTTGGGCGCAGCCGGTGAAGGTGAAGGTCCTTCGGGTCCGCACCTGCCGCGCAAACCGGCGCGGAAAGCCTCTCGCTCTTCGGGTGTCATCTGCTCCCAGCGGCGAATGAAGCGCATTCGCCAGTCGCGGGAGAAGGCTGGGCGGCCATGGAAGCCGCTGAGAAGGATCTTGCTCAGGATCAGCAGTCCCAAAGCTTGCCAGAATCCGAGTGAATGCAGGCCGAAGAGAGTGGGCATCAAGTGGTTCCACAGCCACATGACCACGAAACTGAAGATGCTTCCCGCCAGGACTGCAAACAACACGAATTTCAAAACCCGCCGAATTCCATGTGCTCTCATGATTTGTCACCTCACGCTTTCTTGAACTCCTCGTAGACGGACCGCAATCGCCGGCGCAGGTAAACCACCGCGTAGTGCTTTCGGGACAGCAGCGTGTTCACGCTTACTCCCGATGCCTGTGCTAATTCGCGGAAACTCCGCCCCTCGAATTCATGGGCCACGAACACGTCTCGTTGTTCCTGCGGAAGCTCATCCAACGCCGCGTCGATTTCTTCCAGGAGCAACTCGCGCGCGTAGGCCGCCTCGGGACCGGCATCGGGAGAAGGCAAGTCTTCCCACGGGAACCAATCGGCCTCTTCCACTACCGCGGTGGAAATGGCCGGCGCTTCCTGCCGCCGCCCGCGAAATCGGTCGATGATGCGGTTGCGAGCCACCCGAAAGAGCCATGCGCCCACCTGCTCCAAGGGCTTCATCATGCGGTAAGCCTGGACGAGCTCATAGAAGACCTCTTGCAGAATGTCTTCCACATCGCTTTCGTCCAGAACCCGCCTGCGGATGAAATTGCGCAAGCGGCCTTGCTCCCGCTCAACAGTCTCCGAAATGCGGCGGTTCTGCTCTTCGGTCATGAATTCGAGACTCAGCGCGTCGTCCATCCAGTAGTGTAGACGAAAAAGCAGGCGGGATATTGTAGGCCGTGGGCGTCAGGGCCTAGGGAAGCGCGCCCGCCGAAGCGGTTCGGCCTCGGTGAATATCAGGCGGCGGCGGAAGGCAATTGGACTGTCGCGCAGGAAGACCGGCTTGGCAAGCTCCATGTATTCGGGGAAACTGGGTTCGTTTAAGAAGCGCTCAGGGTGGTCGGCCCAAGCGGGAATTTCAAGTCCCCATCGCCTGGCAAGGTGTTCCCCAACGGCCCCGATGTAAGCATCCTGGAACGCCACACCCGTCAGCCGCGGCTCCTCGCCCATCATGCGCCGCCGCTCCGTCGGGCCGCTCATGTAAAACTCGTCAAGAAACTCACTGACTGCGTCCACCCAGTTCTGCCCTGCGACGATACGGTCCACCGCTTCCTCAAGGCTCGTGGGGCGCATTGATTTGCCTCGTGATGCTTTCGATTTCGACGATCTTCTCGGGAAGAACCTGCTCATCAGGAGAATAGCGCTTTACCAATTGCACGAGTTATCTGTTCCCCTCCACGCACACGAAGTTGGCGGCGTCATTGGTGTCGCCCGAGCCTTTGTACTTCGGGACCTGGGGATAGGAGCAGAGGGGCCGAGTCATCTTGACGCCTTTTAAGGGGTCGGTGTCGTCGACGTATTTGGTGGCGGTGATCTTCGGGGGAGCCGCACCGTTCTCAACCCACTGCTCGAGGGCAGTGTAGATATTGTGCTCAGGATCGAAGGGAGGGTAATCGGCGCCTTGCCCGAAGGAGTTCGCACCCGGCCCGCCACCGCAGTGCTGCATACCCGGCACCATAAACAGCCGCACAAACGAGTCGGTATCGTGCCGCCCCATCTTTCCAACCACACTGTTGTAGTAGTCGATTGTGTTCGGCGCGGGGATGGCGGCATCGCCCCAGCCATGATACAGAATAAGCTTGCCGCCGCGTGCCATGAAAGGTTTGAGATTCGGGTCGATGGCGTTGAGTGCGCGGGCCGTCTTGGAGTCCGCCAACTTCGTCGCTTGATCAATGTTGAAAGTCTTATAGTCCCAGCCCGCCTGCTCGTACACCATGTTGGTGAAGAATTGAGTGCCGAAAAATGCCATCAAGCTGCGGCCGGGCGCCGAGCCGGTGATCCATAGCGACCAGCCGCCTCCTCCCTCTTCCGCGCCGGGCACATAGGCTGGGAACAACTGATGTCCTGCCGAGTCGTGCGGCCCGGCGTAGATCTTCTTGAGAGCGGCTACCTGCGGGGCGGTCAGGCAACTATCAGAGTCAGCCTCTTTGCAGAGCATCGTGGCGGGATCGAAGTTGCATTGCCTGGGATCATTGAGGATCCCATCCGGCACGCCATTCTGGGCGTTGCAGGCGGCGACGACCGCGGCGGCCACGGCGTTTATTTTGCCAGCGGGAATGTAACTTGCCGGATCTAGAGTGGTGGCCTCAGTAACCCATATCGCTTCGACGAGCAGATGTGTCCAGAAATTGGCGGGAGCGCCAGCCAGGATGCCTTCGTAATCCTGGGGAAAACGCTGGGCTTCCATCAGTGCCTCGCGGCCGCCGTCCGAGCAAGCGGCAAAGTAAGAGCGCTGGGGATGATCGCCGTAAAAGGCTTCGGTGAGCGCTTTGGCCTTGACGGTCATCTCGTGCAGGCCACGATAGCCGAAGTCGATCACTTTTTCGGGATGGCCTAAGGCCCACGCCGCGTCGAACCCTGCGTGCCCGGTGTCAGTTCCTGCCGTGGCGTAGCCTCGCTTAATGGCTGCGCCCAGGCCTCGGTAGTCAATCACGCCTGCAAAGCCCCCGTTGCCCTGGCCCTGGAATTTGCCATTCCAGCCGCCGGCGGGCAGCCAAACCTCGATCTTGATATTCGAGTCAGCCGTGGGCGAAATCTCTGCCACAACCCTGCAAAAGGCTGGGACGTCCTTGTAGTTCGCCGGCATCCCGGGAGCGGGATTTGGCCCCGGAGGCGGAGTGAACGCTCCTGCCGCCACGCTTTCGGCTAAGGTAATCTTCGTGTCAGGCAATTGAAGCTGGCCGAGGCTTTCGCACGATTTTTGAGCCGCCTTCGACCCGTGCGTGATAACTCCCGAAAGCACCACGGCCGAAAGAAAAGAGAACACCAACCTTCTATGCATCGGACGCCCCCTATAGTAGGCCCCCCGAAATGGCGGGCCGCGCTCTTCACGGAAATCGCTTCTGAGCATCGCACCCTTGCCGTTTGCCTGTCAAACCCATTCAAAAAGACTGCATTGACACTACGAGCAACGGGTGTTATACAAGGCGTTACTGTTTTGAGGAGGTCTGTAATGGAATTGTTTGACAAGGTCGAACCGCGAACCCTCGACCGCCGCGACGGACAATTGTCCATGCTTTCGCTGGGGATAATTGTTGTTCTGGGATTGGGTTTGGCCTTGCTGATGTACCCCGCAGTGTTTGGCAGTAACGCGGGCGCCGCGGGGCACACAACGCGAACGCTTTTCTTTGGCTTCTGTGCGTTGTGCGTGCTGGCCGTCACCTACCTCATCAATCGGCAATATGTCGTTCAACGACTCCGCCGCAACCTGCTCGAACAGAAAACGGAGATCATGCACCTCCGCCAGGAGGCAAGCACCGACTTGCTCGAAACCCTGGCGGGCTTCAGCCATTTTCAGGATCAGTTGACGATGGGGTTTCGCCGCGCCGCCCAGGCGAGTGAGCCGTTCTCTCTGATCCTTGTGCGCCTGAAACACTCCCCGATGTTCGATGGCCCGACAGAGGTTTCAATAGCCTTAGGGGACGCAGCCAGAGTGCTGGTGCGCAAACTGCCCGCCGATGGCTCGCTCTACCATTTGTCCGGGAGTGCTTTCGCCATGCTTCTGCCGAGCACCAATGGAGAGAGGATGAACCAAATCTCGGGTCGGGTCGCGGAGGGCCTTGCGGACGCCTCCGGCGCGATCAACCGTTTCACCTTCGAGACCCAGATGGTGAACTACCCCGAACAAGCCTCAACGGCCTACGAGATTGAGCAGATTGCCCACGCTTTTTCACTATTGAAGAGACCCGGCCCAGTGGCCAGAACGAAATAGCGCCTCGTCACCAGGTGATGTAGGGGTAGGGCTTGCCCTACCCTCGTCAGCCCAGTAACCGGCCGGGGACGGCAAGCCGTCCCCCTACATTGCTCCTCAGCGAGGCAAGGTCACGTTGCCCGTGATCTTCAAGGTGGCCTTCACGCCAGTCACGCCCTCCGCAGGTTGGCGGCCGCCCACAAACACGCTATAACTGCCTGCCAGGATCTGATGTGCACCCGCTTCGGTGACCTGGCTGAGGTCACGCGGATTGAGCTTGAAGGCGACGTGTCGAGTCTCGCCCGGAGCCAAGTGGACGCGTTCGAAGCCTTTGAGCGCGCGGAGAGGAGCGTTGGGGGACGGTGGGTACTCGAGGTAAAGTTCTGCAACCTCATCGCCGCTTATTCCGGTCGTGTTCCGGACGTCGGCCTCGACAGTGAGCGGTTGGCCGGCCTCGAGTGTCTCCGCCGAAAGCCGCAGGTTGCTGTACGCGAAGCTCGCGTAGCTCAGGCCGTAGCCAAAAGCGTAGAGCGGAGTGCCGTTGAAATACCGATAGGTTCGGCCCCGCATCGAGTAATCTTCAAAGGGTGGAACCTGGTCGAGCGAAGCGTAGAAAGTAACAGGCAGCCGGCCGCCGGGGTTGTTCTTCCCCGCCAACGTCTCCGCAATGGCCGTGCCGCCTTCTTCGCCTGGGTACCAGGCTTCGAGAATGGCCTTCGCATGTTCTGCAGCCCAGTTCGCCGCCAAGGCACTGCCGTTCAGCAGCACCACCACCAAGGGCTTGCCAGTTGCCGACAGCGCCTCGAGCAGATCTTGCTGCGCGCGCGGCAAGCCGATGTCCGTGCGGTCGCCACCACTGAAGCCAGGAACCTGGATGGGCATCTCCTCTCCCTCCAGGTTCGGGGAGAGTCCTACAAAGGTTACGACAATATCCGCCTGCTGCGCCGCGCGCACCGCCTCATTACGCATAACGTCGACGGGCGGCTTCCAGCTCAGTGTTGCCCCTGCGCCGAAGAGCGGCGCATTGTGCACATACTCGAGCCGAAAGGCGTGCGCCTGTGTGTCCTCGAAGTGCGCCTGGAAAGCAGTCTGCGGCTCTTTTCTTCCCTCTCCAAGCCACGTCGCGGGGGCGAGCAGGGTTGAGTCGAGCACCAGCTTGGAATCAAGGTAGACTCGAAAGATCTCCTTTCCTCCTGATGGATTCCACCCCGGCTTCGGAACACTGAAGGTATAGTCGCCGGGTCCAGGAGGAACAAGCACGCCTGTCCAGCGCACGGCGAAGGCTTTCATGGGTACACCGGGAGCCGGCGCGGCGGAATTCCAGTCAAACTGGATTTGCGGGTCAATGCGTGTGAGCACAGGCTTCCCTGAGAAGTCCGTGTTGGCGAAGTAGTCTGCTTTCAGGCCCGGTGCGGTCGCGCTCGTGTCCGTATGAAATACGGTCCGAGGCACGGGGACCGGCAGTTCCTCCAAATACGCAGAGCCTTGCGAGTATAGAACCTGCACTTTGGATCCAAACTGTGCGCGGATTCCATCCAATGGATAAACCGGCGCCGAGGGTATGCCGTTGTAGTTGCCTTCAAGAGCAGCCAGCGACTCCGCATTAGGTCCGACGACAGCGATGGACTTGATATCGGACTTGAGAGGCAGAACGTTGTTATGGTTCTTCAACAGCACCATCGACTCCCTCGCCGCCACCAGGGCAAGCTGACGGTGCTGTGGCGAGTCGTCTTCCGAAAACGGAATCTGGTTGAAGGGAACAGTTGCCGGCGGGTCGAACATACCCAGGCGGAATCTTGCGATGAACAGGCGCTTCAGAGCAGTGTCGATTTCCGCTTCTTTGATCAGGCCGTTGTGCACAGCCTCGACCAGGGCCACGTATTCGTTGCCGCAGGTGGTGTCCGTGCCGGCTTTAACAGCCAGGGCGGAGCCGTGCTCATTGTCGGGCGCGAAGTGGTGTCCGCTGGCGATGTCGTCCACAGCGCCGCAATCTGAGGTCACGTAACCTTGGAAGCCCCAGGCCTTGCGCAGGGTCGTATCCAGCAGGAAGGTATTGGCGCAGGCGGGTGCGCCGTCAATGGCGTTGTAGGCGCACATGATGGAATCGGCGTGGCCATCGACGACCGTGGCGCGGAAGGCCGGCAGATACGTATCCTCGAGATCGTGCGGTGAGACGTTGACGTTGAACCCATGGCGCCGGCTCTCCGGCCCGCTGTGCACCGCGTAGTGCTTGGGCGTTGCCACTGTCTTCAGATATTTGGGATCGTCGCCTTGCAAGCCAGTGACGAAGTGCAGTCCCAGGTTCGAGGTCAACAATGGATCTTCACCGTACGTCTCCTGCCCACGTCCCCAACGGGGGTCGCGAAAGATATTGATGTTAGGCGACCACAAAGTGAGTCCGTAGTAGATGCTGTGATTTCCTTCGCGCTGCGCCTGGTTATACTTGGCGCGGGTTTCGGTGGCGATGACTTCGGCTTCCTGATGCACAAGGGGTGCATCCCAGGTTGCGGCCATGCCAATCGCCTGTGGAAACACCGTGGCATACCCGGATCGTGCGATGCCGTGCAACGCTTCACTCCACCAGTCGTAGGAGGGAACCCCGAGCCGCGGGATGGCGGGGGCGGTGTGCTGCATCTGCCTCACCTTTTCTTCCAGCGTCATGCGCGAAATCAGATCGTCCACTCGCTTCTCGATGGGCAGAGACGGATCGCGATAAGGGGGTGATGCTTCCTCAGTCGCATTCTGCGCGCGCGCCGAGGGAATTAGAGCGCAACCCATGACCACCGCGGTCAGAAAGAGAAAGAGCGCGGTATGTTCAATCGCACGCGGGGCCCGGTTGCTAACACCGCGAGCGCGCACCATGCCACCGTTCCAACTGCCGGGGGTATTGTCACAGTTTGTTCGGGTCATACTCCGCTCTCCCGCGAAATGAGATTGGAAATTTGAGATTTGAAATTTGAAACCTGAAAGGCGGCGGCCCGGCTTCCGTTCGGAGGCTTTGTCTTCCAGTTTCCGGTCTCCAGTTTCCAGTTTCCAATTACCAGTTTCCAGATTCAGCCCTAGTTGCACTCCGCCACCAACGGCCCGGCGAGCGCCTTGGTAAAGAAGAGGACACCGGGTTGGGTAGGCATCCAGGTGGAAGGTATATGCCGGCTGACCGCGTGCCGCAATGTTACCCATAACGACAGGCCCTGCCACTGCATGCCACGACCGAGTTCGCCATCCGCGCCGCCAATGGCGTAGTCGGCGCGCGTAAAGAAGGCGGGGCCGATGGTATTGGCGAAGGCCGGCACCAGCGTGGTTCGACTCTTGAAGCTGGTGATGGCATTCTGCTCGATGGTCAGCGGGTGCAGCTTGGCGCCCAGACGATGAGTTTGGCTGCGCCATTCGTCGTCGCTCGGAAACTCGAGCCCGAAGTGGGGTTCCCAGAAGGCGATATGACAGGCGCGTCCGATGCCATACACGACCACGAGCTTGGCGCCTTCCTGGCGCAAGGCGCCGATCCGATCCGGATACTCAGGGAGTAGACGCCGGGTGGCGAAGAACCGCTGCTCGCGCGGAATAGTGAGATTGGCGAGCGGATTGTAAAAGGCCGATTCCATGGCGTACTGGAAGGCGCCGGGGTTGTCAGGAGGAAGCGTGTTGCCTTCGCGGTCGCTCCACTCGTCCATGTTGAAGCCGTAAACGTGCTGGCAAGGGATGTTCCAGTCTCGCAGGAAGTAAACGGTCCATCGGTACATGCCCATGGGGCCGACCGGCAAAATCAGGGCGAGCTTGCGGCCGGCTTCGCGGCAGCGCCGAATTTCCATGGCGAGCTCATGCCCCAGCATCACGTCGAAATCAGCGACGGTCTCGGCCATGCGGATGGAAAAGTCACTGTGCCACTTGGACTGCCGATCGAAAATTGCCTTGGGATCGTCCGCCACGCAGGCATCCCACTTTGCCAGGTCCCACCCGGCAGGAAAGAAGGATTCAAGCAAAGAGCCTTTCAGCGTCGTAAGTAGGTTCATGGGAGTTGACCTCTCGGATATTTGTCTAATGTAACCCTGGGCAAAACCGGGCAGGTGGATTGTACACCATTGTAGTGCGGGCGTCTCGCCCGCCATGGCGCCCACCATGGCGCCGACGCGGTGCTCGCGTCGCAGCAGGCGCGACGCCAGCGGCCCGACATACAGTGCACGCGGTCCCTACAGCGCGATATCCCCATCCGCGTAAAAATGCTACAGGCAGCAGGCTAGCCTGGACCGCAGTCATCACGAGGGGCGTCCTTCGTACAGGCGACTACTTGTGCTTATTCGATTCTGGCTCTAACTAGCCCAACTCGATTCTGTATGGGCTTGGTTTGCTTGTGGGGGCATACGCTGCGGCATACCTTCAGAACGCTTATGAAGGCAAACGGCGAAGATATCAAGACAGTTGCTGCGCCACGCCAACTACCGTGGGACCGCCGACGTTTACACGCAGGCGATGACCACGGCGAAGCGCGAAGCGCAGGCCAAAGTCGTGAGAATAATTCTGGCGGGAAAGAGTGCCCGAAAGGTGAGCTGAATACGGTGATCGTTCCTTATCGAACCCCTTCGAACCCTCGAGCGAAAGGGTCAATCTCAATAACTACCAAAGAGTGTTGGCGTCCCCGGCGGGATTTTAACCCGCGTCACCGCCGTGAAACGGCGCTCGCCTGACGTAACTTACTGGAACCACGCGACACGGATGGCTGCCGAAGGCAGTTTCAGTAAGGCTTGGGAAGGCCAAGTGGACCATAAGTGGACCATGAATTTTGCTTCTGCCGATCCCAACGATTCCAGCCTTTGGCGGCCCATTGTACCTATCCCATCCTAAAGAGGGCTTTCTCGCTCCCACTCCCAATCAGGCAGTTTGGGGCCGCCCTGAGAATACAGCATTCCAATCGCCGGGCCGCTGTTCCGTGGTCCAGCGATCAATTCCAGTCGCAAAGCGTAATTCTTTGCCGGCAAAAGCGAGCGTTCTCGCACCTGTATTGAAAACACAGCGCCTGCTCCCTCAGAAAATCGAGGCAAGCTGAGGGTTTCTATAGCATTCGGATAGCCTGGCCCAAGAGGTTAGCTTGGCGCGACACTAGCTGCTTGGTCCACCGCTCCCTCAGACCCTTAATCGTTTGGGTCCAGACACGTAAGGACTACCCCTTTCATAGAACCGGAGCAAACGGCTGGTGTCTCGCGAAATTCCGATCCTCACGCTCCTGCCTATTTCACCCGTCGGCCTAACAGAGTC
>Ga0181518_10004853_pt1 | contig 11839 bp, 8 predicted proteins | sample PEATcosm2014_Bin_28_FD_119751 | JGI IMG/M metagenome (GOLD analysis project Ga0181518, IMG submission 119751) | Peatland microbial communities from MTU Mesocosm Facility, Houghton, MI, USA - PEATcosm2014_Bin01_60_metaG | ecosystem: Environmental > Terrestrial > Soil > Wetlands > Peat | place... | reverse complement strand
CCTCGCCTCGTCGCTGACCTCGATCCGCTTGCCTCTGCTCCCCTTCAGAGCCATCGCCCGCCTCCATCATCGCCGACCTTGTCGGCAAACGAATTCGCGACCGCTCCTAGAAAGCCCTTATCGCACCACTATCTGACAGCAAACTTGCAGGATGCATCACTAGGCAGCGCGGAGCTGGCGCACTTCAGCGAGGATCCTCTCGATTTCGGCGTCTTGGGCTTCGAGATGCTTCTGGATGTCAAGCGATGTGTGGAGAATGGCGTCGGCGTCTTCGTAGGTGGCCTCAGACCGCTTGTCGGCGGCGGCGGCGAGGACGTTCTGACCGACGATGATGATGCTCAACAACACCAACTGCAGAAACGTCTGGCTGATCCACGACACAAGCACGACGGCATCCCCCGACGAGATCGCGGCAGGCAATGAGACGATCGCCAGCGCAGCGAACGCGTAGGCACACCACATCGTGCCGACGCCTTCGGTGATCTTGACCGCGATCGCGGCGTTAAAGCGGGCATACCACGGAGCGGTTGGCGCCGGGACAACGACATCGGCGACCTTGGGCGGGCCGGTCACTTTGCGGGCTGCGATACGTGGATGCGGAAGGTATGAGAACGTGTTGGACATACCGACAGCATCGCAACGCCAGCGCGCCGCGGCACTCGCGGCCTCGCCGATCCCCGCCGGGCGTCACGGCGGGATCGTTTACCCGGACTTCACGCCGGACTTCCGGGCCCCGCCGGCCGGGCGGCCTCCTGGTATCGGGATCCGTTTCTTGACCTCGAATCGGATCACGTTCGGATCCGCGCCGACCACACGCAGAGCCTGCTCGCGCCTGGTCTGGCGACGAAGCGGAAGCCAGGACGCGGTCGCAGGCAGCGAGTCCCCGCCAGCCAGCGACTAGGTCGTGCCGGGGCTACGCCGATCCCGGCGGTCCGCTGCGCTGCGCCGCCGGGATCGGACGGCCGTCGCTGTCGACAGCCTGACCGTCACGCCCAACATAGCCGTCCTTTCCGCCCGCCACGACCACCACCGCCTCCCCTTCGCCCACGTTGCGCAGACCGCGATGCGTGCTGGCATCGACGCGCGCGAGACCGCCCGGGCCCAGCCGGTGGGTGCTGCCATCCCCGAAACGCATCTCCACCTCGCCGCGGTGCACGAAGTACAGCTCCTGCTGCTCATCGTGGAAATGGACGCCCGTGCTGTAGCCCGGCGGCAGGACAAGCGCGTTGACGCCGAACGCGTCGACCCCAAGCGCCGACCGGATCTTGCGAAACCCGGGGCCTTCGCCTAGATCGTCAAGGCTGCTGACGGCGTATCCGCGGTTCTCGGTCACGAGCTGCAGATTCTAGCTTCGGCGGATCGCTGTCGTCCTCGCCAGCTACTCCACGCAGCCTCTAAACGAGGGGGGCCCGGACCACGTCGAGCTTCCCTCTGGAGCGCACGGCGCTCGTCGGAGACCGCCTGCTGACCGTCGGCCAGTTCCCGAGCGAGGCAGTTTCAGCTGTTCGATCGTCGGCGAGCCGAGATCCGGGAGCGAGTCCATGGCCGGACTATGGGGCGTGGTGGGCCGACTGGTCGACACCGCCCGATGCGATCGTGGGCCCGCCAGGCCACCTTGACATGTGACCAATTGGTCACATATGATCAACGCCAATGGACGAGGTGTTCAAGGCGCTCGCCGACCCCACCCGTCGCGGCCTTCTCGACGAGCTGTTCAGGCGCGACGGGCAGACGCTGAGCGCGCTCGAGGCGCGGATCGAGATGTCGCGCTTCGGCGTCATGAAGCACCTCGGCGTGCTCGAGGAGGCCGGACTCGTGACGACTCGCAGGCGGGGTCGCGAGAAGCTCCACTACCTGAACACGGTCCCCATCCGGCTCATCCACGACAGGTGGGTGAGCAAATACGCCGAGCCGTGGGCGGCGACGCTCAGCGCGCTCAAGACACATCTGGAGGATCACGCCGTGAGCACTCTCACCCCCGTCTCATGGGCCAACGGCACCGCCCCAGTGGCGGCCGGCACGGCCGTCTTCGAGGTCTACATCAAGACGTCGCCCGAGCGGCTGTGGGCCGCGATCACCGACCCAGCGGAGCGCGCCAAGTACAGCTTCGGGGTCGAGATTCACTCGAGCTGGAAGGAAGGAGACACGTACACCTCGGCTGTGCCCGGCGTCGTCGACATCGCGACCGGGGAGAACGTCACGGTCGAGCCGCCGCGGCTCCTCGTCCAGACGTTCAACGCGCTGTGGAGCGAGGACGTCAAAGCGCAGGGCACCACCCGGGTCACGTGGGAGATCGAACCCGTGGGGACCTCATGCCGGCTCACGGTCGTCCATGACCAGCTGCCCCCGGACGCCAATGCCGAGCTCTACGGCGGCTGGCCGATGATCCTCTCGGGCCTGAAGACGCTGCTGGAGATGGGCGAACTGCTCGACACGCCGGGGTCGCTGCGCTACGCACACGGCGGCTGACCGGCAAGGTCGCGCCCAGACGACGGCCACGGACCGGGCTCTGACCGCCGGAGCCGCCCTCCTACCCTTGGTCTGGCGCCGCCCCAAGCTTCGGATCATCAGCCACCAAGGCGATCGGGGTGGTCAATGGCGCCACCAGGAGCGCGTGATCGCCCGCGCCGGCCAGGTTAAGCCCCTGACGAGATCGTTGAGGCACTTACCGTCGAGACTGCTGAGCCGTCGAGCAGCTGATCGCGGGCCTCATCACTATTGCCGGTGGGCGTCGCACCGTTTGACCCCGACGGCAGACCGATGCAAGAACGTCACGATGCAGCACTCCCGGATCGAGCAAGAAAGAAGGAAAGAAGGACTCTTGTTACTCATCGGCATTCGGACCCCGCCACCTGACACGCGTCTTCGTCCAGCGCGAACCGTCGGCTTGCAGCCGATGTCTGCATCAATGATTGACACTGTGTGTTCGGAGGTCTCCCCCGTCCTCCTCAATCTGCCAACCCGGCCGCGTGACCGTCATTTCTGCTCCGCCTGCTTCGTTTCCTAATCCGCGAACATCAACCGCCTCCAGGGCGGCGAAAGTCGCCAGCGCGACACAAAACAGGGCCGCGCGAGACGGCGACTAACCCAGATCGTTGTCCTACGCGCGAGCGGCGAGCGGAACCCTGCCTGCGAGTACGTAAAGTCCCCGCAAATCGCGGTCCGCAGTCCGCAATGTGAAGAAACTTCGCGAGCAGGGTCAGCGCGGCGCGCGCTTGATTGATCGTGCCGGCCCATAGCGACCACCCTCTCGCGCGCGCGTCGCGAGACGATGGTGAGGTAGGGCCCAGCAGGAACGCGACATTCCATCACTTTGAGGTAGATGACCGGGATGCATTCTGCCGATGAAACGGGCATGGAAAGAGAACGCGCGGCGGCCACAGCACGCGACCTTGCGGCCGAGAAGCGCGACAGCGCTGCCGGCAAGCGCGACAGCGCCGCCGTGAATCACGCCGATGCCGCGCACAGGCGGGACGCCGCGGCTGATAAGCGCGATACGGTGGCTGACGAGCGCGACGCGGTGGCTGACGAGCGCGACCTGGTTGCCAGCAGGCGCGACGCGGCGGCTGACGAGCGCCACAGCCTCAGCGAATCTCAGGCTGGCCGGCCGAGCCCGGGTGAGCAACGCGACAGAGCCGAGCAGGGGCGCGACCGAGCGGCTGTCAAGCGCGCCCGCGCAGCGGTGGCGCGCGCGGGAACGGCCGGCGTGCGCGAACGGGAGAGCTTTCTCTCGACCGCCGAGGATGAGGAAGCAGCGCACGACCGCGAGGGGTCAGCCAGAGACAGACGCGAAAGTCTGCACGATCGCGAACGAGCCGCGAACTACCAGGTGCAGCTGGAGGATCAGGCGCGCTATGTGGCGCTCGCGCGCGATCAAGCGGTCGAGGCGTCCCGGATGAAATCGGCGTTCTTGGCGAACATGAGCCATGAGATCCGCACGCCGCTTAACGGCGTGATCGGGATGGCTGATCTGCTGCTCGATAGTGCCCTCGCCCGCGAGCAGCGCGACAACGCGCAATTACTCAAGAGCGCGGGTGAGACGCTCGTAGCGGTGGTCGACGACATCCTGGATTTTTCAAAGATCGAGGCAGGAGCGCTGAGACTCGAGTACATCGACTATGACCTGGTCGAGGCGGTGGAGGATGCCTGTGACCTGATCGCCGAGCGCGTGCATCGAAAGGGAGTCGAGCTGACGATGGATTTCGCGCCTGACCTTCCGGAAATCGTCCGCGGCGACGCCGTCCGGGTGCGACAGGTGGTAGGAAACCTGCTCTCAAACGCGGTCAAGTTCACCCGCGCAGGAGAGATCCGCGTCGCTTTGCGACCAGTTCGCAGCGACGACGGCCTCCTCCGACTCCATTTCGAGGTGACAGACACCGGCATCGGCATCAACGAGACCCAGATCAAGGAACTGTTCGAGCCGTTCATCCAGGCCGATGACTCGACGACCCGCCAGTTTGGCGGCACTGGCCTGGGCCTCGCGATCGTAAAGCAGTTGGTGGAGATGATGGCCGGCGAGGTGGGTGCCGACAGCATTCCGGGTCTGGGGAGCCGCTTCTGGTTCACGCTGCCGCTCGAGAGCGGAGTGCCAGCCAAACCCAGCGGAGCGCGCACTCCGGCGCTGGCGGGATCCAGGCTGCTCGCGGTCGACGACAATGAGACCAACCGCCGCCTGATCGAGCAGCTCGCGCAGCGGTGGGACGTGCGTGTGACCGCGGTCGGCAGCGGGCATGAAGCGCTGATCCGCTTGCGCCAGGCCGCTGTGGACCAGGAGCCGTTTGACTGCGCCGCGATCGACATGAAGATGCCCGACATGGACGGGATTGAGCTTGCCCAAGCGATGTACCGCGACCAGGGGTTCCCGACGCCAGCGCTCGTGATGCTCACCAGCACATTCGGCGAGCGCCAGCACGCCCGCGAGGCCGGGATCGACATCTACATGACCAAGCCGGTCCGCCGCAACCGGCTCCAGAACGCGCTTGCCGAAGCGCTCGGCATCCGATCGCGGCGCGATCAAGCACCAGCCGACAGCACCGAAGACAACGGATCAAGACCGGCGATCCTCGTGGTCGAGGACAACGAGGTCAACCAGATCGTCGCAGTTCAGATGCTCAAACGACGCGGCTACGAGCCTGACGTTGTCACGAACGGGCGCGACGCGCTCAACGCACTTGAGGGTCGCCCATACGCCGCAGTGCTGATGGATTGCCAGATGCCGACACTGGACGGTTACGAAGCTACCGGTGAGCTTCGCCGCCGCGAACACGATGGTGAGCACACCCCGGTAATCGCGATGACGGCGTACGCCATGCGCGGCGACCAGGACAAGTGTCTCGACAGCGGGATGGACGACTATCTGGCCAAGCCCCTCAGACCGTATGAGCTGGATCGGATCCTCAGACGCTGGGCGCCAAGAAGCAAAGGCGGCTCGAACACCGAAACAGAGACGTCGGCCCGCGCCGGTGGTGAAAGGTCTGTGGCCAACGGCGCGATCGCCCCCGCGGGTGACGCGCTACTTCGGTCCGAGCTCGGCGCAACCGGCGCGCTCGCAGAACTGGTAGATCTATTCGGCAGCCAAACACCCGAGCTGATCGCAAACCTGCGAAGCGCGCTCAACGCCGGCGACGCTGAATCTGTCAAGAGCAACGTTCAGAAGCTCAAGGACGGCGCGTCCGCTGTCGCCGCCGCGCAGACCGGCGAGGAGCCGATCAGCGGGGCTGTGGCGTTGTGGGATCCAAGCGTTCTTGCCGAGCTCGGCGATCGTGCCCTGATGATCGACGCGCTGGCGCTGTTCACGCGTCAGATGAGCGAGCATCTGCCGCAGCTGGCCGCGGCGATCCGGGCCGGAACGGGCCGGGCGGTTCACGAGCTTGCGCATCGACTCAAGGGCAGCGCCGCGGCTGTTGGCGCGGCACCGCTCGCGGACCTGTGTGAGGCGGTGTGCAGCGCCACCGCGCAAGGCGGGGTCGAGGGTGCGTCGGTGCTGCACTCGCAGCTTGTTGAGCTGTGGGGCGACACCTCGGAAGTGATTTCAGCGTTCGTCGAGCGCGCGGGAGCGGACGGCTCGGATCGTGACCGAGTGGCGGCTGTCGAGCGACGCCCTGGCCCGGTCGCGTCGTGAGCACCGATGCGAACAGCTTCTCGCTGCAGCAGATGCGGATCCTGATCGTTGACGACAACGAGCTTAACGTGATGGTGCTCGAGCGGTTGCTCGCGGCGGCGGGATACGCGAACGTCACCTCGACCCGCGATCCGTCGCTGGTCGTGTCGATCTGTCGCAACCTGCCGCCCGATCTGATCCTGCTTGACTTGCATATGCCTGAGGTGAGTGGCCTTCAGGTCATGGCCGCGCTCGCAAAGCTGGCTCATGACGGGACGCCGGCTCCGATTCTGGTCCTGACGGCCGATAGCAGTGCCGACGCACGCCGGTTCGCGCTGTCGTACGGAGCGATCGATTTCGTGACCCAGCCGTGTGACCGCGGCGAGCTACAGTTGCGCGTACGCAACCATCTCCACACGCGTCGCCTGGCGCTAGAGCTTGAGGCGCTCGCCGGCGACCAGGAGCAGCGTGCGCGCCGCGCAGAGCATGAGCTCGACAGCGCCCGGCTGGAGGTCCTCGAGCGCCTCGCTCACGCGGCGGAGTTCCGAGACGATGAGACCGCCGTGCATACCTGGCGGGTGGGGCGCATGTCGGGGATGATCGCTGCTGCTGTCTCACTCGCGCCTGAGAAGTGCGAACGGCTGGCGTCCGCGGCTCGCCTGCATGACGTCGGCAAGATCGCGATCCCGGACGAGCTGTTGTTCAAGCGAGGGCCGCTCAGCGCTTCGGAGTGGGATCTCGTCCGTCGCCACACGATAGTCGGGGCGCAGATCCTGTCAGGCAGCAGCTCCGTGCTGATACAGCTCGCTGAGACGATCGCTCGCTCTCATCACGAGCGCTGGGACGGTGCCGGCTACCCGGACGGCCTGCGCGCCACGGCGATCGCGCTTCCCGCGAGAATCGTCGCGCTCGCCGATGCGTTCGACGTGCTGACCCACGAGCGCGCATACGGAGCTGTCGCGTGGACGCACGAGCGTGCCCGTGCCCACATCGCCGCCGAGCGAAAGCACCAGTTCGATCCCCAGCTTGTCGACGCGTTCCTCGCCCTAGACCCACGCAGCTTCGCGGGCAGCGCCAGCGACCACACCCTCAAAGCGGCGGCATAACCGAGGGTCCTCTGAATCTGAGGTCCCGTCGACGCGTCGACGGGGACCTTGAGGAGCGTGTACACCCGTCGGAAAGATCGTCGCGGCGGTTGAGCCGATTGAAGATTTCGGGCGGGCCGATCTCCCTTGGAAGAGATCATGAAGCCGCCATCGCCAATCGCCACGATCCGCGCGAAAACCAACGCTTGGTATTTGTCGCCACTGACGCCCAATGCCGGCGTCGGGACGGCACGATCGGCGTCCTGATCTTCCTGATCTTCCTGATCGGCCGGGCGTAGCGGTCGGAGCTGCCCGCGAGGCGGGGGGCTGCCGGCTCAGCTCGTAGCGGCCGAGCGTGTTGACGTGCGCCTGCGTCACCGGCGCGACGCGCGCGAGGGCGCCCTCGTCGGCGATAACGAGCGGCTTGGCGGCGTGGATGTCACAGGACCGTCATGCGGCGCAGCGACTCTGCGACAAGTGGCGCGCCAGCGCCCACATGCGCCGCCTGGCCCTGGCGCGCGAGCATCGGCGAATTGAGCGAGATCCAGCCGATCATCCACCGCGGAGTGGTGGCCGCCCTCGTCGTGGCCGGCCGGGTCGATCGCATCTGCCGAACCTCCCGAGCAAACCGACGAGTAGCGCTTCGCGGTGATCGATCAGGCTTGCGGGTAATCCGACGGGTCGGCCGCGAGCCTGTGCGGGCGTCGCATCATCGCTGGTCCTCGGGCGGTGGTCGTTCAGGGTGTGATCTTGAACTCGGCGACGAGGCGGTCGAGCGCCTCGGCGTTGCTGGAGAGCTCTTGGGCGGAGGCCGCGATCTGCTGCGCGGAGGCCGAGGTCTGCTCGGTCGACGCCGACACCTCCTCGGCCGACGCCGCTGACTGCTGGGCCAGCGAGGACACTTCGGTGGTGGTGTGAGTGCGTTTCTCGGCGTCGGTTTCGACGTTCTCGGCGAAAGCCGTGATCCGCTCGATCCGCTGGCCCATGCCCTCGACCACGTCGCTGATGCGCCCAAACGCCTCGCGCGTGCGCTCAACCGTGGAAGCCCCGGCCTCCGTGCGGCTCGCGCCGTCCTGGACGACGCTGACCGCACGCTCGGTCTCGCCTTGTACTTGGTTGATGAGCTTGCCAATCTCCTCGGCGGCGTGCTGGGACTCTTCGGCGAGCTTTCTGACTTCTTCGGCGACGACTGCGAATCCTCTGCCTTGGTCGCCGGCGCGGGCGGCTTCGATCGCGGCGTTGAGCGCGAGCAGGTTGGTCTGCTCGGCGATCCCGGTGATCGTCTGCACGATCGACCCGATCTGCTGGGACTTGGCCGACAGCTCCCCGATCGCCTCAGACACGGCCTGTGAGGAGCCCCGGACGGCTGCCATCGCCTTGGTCGCCTCGGCCGCGGCGGAGAGCCCTTGCTCGATGACCTCGCGCGCCTGGCCGGCCATCTCGCCGGTTTCGTGGACGTCGTCGATGCTTGCGTGCACTGACTCGGCGGCCCGCTCTGCCGCCTGTCGCGCCGCGGTCATTATCTGAACCGTGCGTTCCTCGCCTTGGGCCATTTCGCTGATCGCCGTCGCGATCTCGCCGACGGCCCGGCCGACCTCGTCTGAGGTGCCGGCCATCTGCGCTGAGGCGGAGTTGACCGACGCGGCCTGCTCCGAGACGCGACCGATCGCGCCGGCGAGCTTGGCGACCATGCGCTGCAAGGAGTGACCCAGCGCGTCTCGCTCTGAGCGCGGCTGCACCGTGACGGTCAAATCGCCGTCGGCGACCCGGTCGGCGATCGCCGCGACCTCCCGCAGGTAGGCGATCATCGCCCGGAACGCGCCGGCTGTCTCGCCGAGCTCGTCACGCGACTGCAAGGTCACCGACTGCTCTACGTCGCCCTCCGCGATCCCCTCAGCGGCGTGCAACAGCTGCCGCACTCCGCCCGTGATCGTGCGCGAGAGCAGCACCGCGATACCAGCAGCCACGCCGACCGACACCAGCGCCACCAGCAGCAAGAGGATACGTGAACTCGAGTACGCCGATCCGGCCGACGCAACGTCGGTCTCGGCCGTCTTGAGCCGATTGTTGGCCAGCGCGACCGAATTGTTGTTAAACGGCGGCATCAACGGCTGCGTCGCGGCGTAGTTCGCCGCCGCCGCCTTGATCTGGCCCTCCGCGGAGAGCGCCATCGTCTTGTCTGATCCGGCGATGATCGCCTCGGCTTCGGCGCGCACCACCGCGAAGTCGCGCGCGTCAGCGGCGTTTGACAGGTTCTGTCCGTACACCTGCAAGCCCGCGATCACGGCCGACCGGGCGCTTGCGACAGCAGCCGCTGTGACCTGCTTGACGGTCGCGTTGGGCGCCTGGAGATTGTCGCCCGCCGCAGCGCGCATCGTCATGATCCCCGTGCGGACGTTCCCCAACGCACTCGCCGCCGGCAGATCCCGCGTGCCGAGCTGATGCGCATGACCGTTCAGACCGCTCATCGTGCTCAACGACAGCCCCAGCGCGCCAACCAGCAGCACCAGCACCACACCAAATCCGCCCACAAGCTTCTTCTGGATCGACAGACTCATCGCTTCGCCCATCCCGGTCTCGACCACATAGTTGACGAGATCATCGACGAACCGCCCGCATCCCTTGGGCCCCTCTCCCCCCTCACCCCCCACCCCCTGAATTCATTTATTCGAACGCTGAGACCAGAGGTCCCGCCGCGCGGCCTCAAGCGCCTCTCCGACCCAGCTCTATATCGGTGAAGCTCTATATCGGTGAAGAGACGCTGACTCATGCGTCAGCCGTCGCGTCGCGTGGTGATACCGATTCACAACCCGCGACACCTCCGGACACCGCGACGGCGGGACCGGTCGACACCACGGTTGGGGGGGACGGGTCGACATCGCCGTCGACTCTCCCCCCGGTGGCTTACTACACTTCCGCTGAGCTTTCAGGACGCACGGTGGGCGTTCGAGCAGGCCCAACGGTTTGCCGCGGAGGGCCGGCGTGTGGAGGTTGCCTGCAGCGGCGGCGTGGGTCGCGCTGGCACCGCTCTCGCATGTATCGCTCTACTCGGCGGCGTCAGCAGCGAGGACGCGATCGACTGGGTCCGCGCGTACTACCACGACCGTGCCGTAGAAACACCTTGGCAGCGGTATTACGTCCGACGGTTTGACGCGCGAGGCAGCGGCTAAGACCCTACAGTTCAGCGCGCCTTTGCAACCCGGGGCGTCTTGACAATGCGCCAGACCGTCCCTGGCTGCTCCTTCCTGATGCCTGGCTTGGTTGTCAAGCCTCCCGCCCATGTCGATGATGACCTCAGAGGTAACGTCAGCAGCGTGCTCCAGCGGCCGGACGTCGACTCCTACATCGACGAGCAAGCTCACCTCTGCCAAGCAAGATCCCCCGGTGCCGATAACGCGCGTGGGCGTGTTGTAGGGCCCGGCGTAACGCGGTACGCTAGGCGCACCCTGGTTTGATGACGTGCGATGACTCAGCAGTACATTGTCGGCGAGTTCTCGTCATTGCTTGGGGATCTGCAGCGGACCCCCGGCGGACAGTTGGCCGCTATCCGTGAGCTGCGAAGCGAGGTCGAATGCTCTCCGCTGCAGATGCTCCCGCGGCTGGCCCGACGGGCGATGAACCTAGCCGACGTGGTGTGCTGGGCAGCGCTCGAGCAGGGAGACGTCGGCGGCTTCCGCGATTGTGCGAAAGCCGCCGTTGCGCTTGGCGAGTTCATGACCAGCGCCCGCCTGTTGCCCGAATAGGTTGCGTTCGACGTCGCTTTCCCGTGCGCCCGTGCGCTTGCCGGATCGGTGTCGGCGCCGCTGGACGAAGCCTATTCGGCGTGACCAAACGCTGCCAGCTCTTTCTTCTCAGCTTCTGAAAGCTCGCGCGGGCTCTGGCCGCGGGCCAGCTTCTCGCTCTGGACGTGGTGGCGGATGTCATCCACGATCTCCGAGTTGGCGAGCGTGGTGGTGTCCCCAACATCGGCAAAGTTCGAGATCGCGGCGATGACTCTACGCATGATCTTCCCCGAGCGGGTCTTCGGCATGTCTGAGACGATCCACACGTTCTTGGGGCGCGCGATCTTCCCGATCTCAGTGTCGATCGCGTCGCTCACTTTCTGCTCGATCTCCTTGCTGGGCTTGAACCCGGGCTTAAGTGAGACGTACACCTCGACGACCTTGCCGCGGACGTCGTCGATCACGGGGACCGCGGCCGCCTCGGCGATCTCCTCGACGGTGATGCTCGCCGACTCGATCTCCTTGGTCCCGAGCCGATGCCCGGCGACGTTGATCACGTCATCGACGCGACCCAGGATCCTGAAGTAGCCGTCGGCCGCATCGACCGCCCCGTCGCCGGCGAAATACGGCCAGTCGTGCCAGTCCTTGCTCTCCTTGTTGCGGTTGTACTTCGCGTAGTAGGTGTCGACGAATCGATCGGGCTGGCCCCAGATCGTCTGGAAGATCCCGGGCCACGGGTTCCGGATGCAGATGTTGCCCGCCTTGCCGCTCCCCTTCTCGACAACCTCACCGAGCTCGTCGAAGATCACCGGATAGACGCCGAGCACGCCCGGCCCGCAGCTGCCGGGCTTCATCGGCTGCAACGCCGGCAGCGTGCTGCCCAGAAAGCCGCCGTTCTCGGTTTGCCACCATGTGTCGACGATCGCCGCGTG
>Ga0181518_10004850_pt1 | contig 11843 bp, 7 predicted proteins | sample PEATcosm2014_Bin_28_FD_119751 | JGI IMG/M metagenome (GOLD analysis project Ga0181518, IMG submission 119751) | Peatland microbial communities from MTU Mesocosm Facility, Houghton, MI, USA - PEATcosm2014_Bin01_60_metaG | ecosystem: Environmental > Terrestrial > Soil > Wetlands > Peat | place... | reverse complement strand
CTTCAGGAACGGAACGAGGTACTCGAAGAACGCGTTATTGGGGTAGGCGCCAGCAGGGTCGTTGTGGGAGTACGTGCTTTGGCGGTTCACCAATGTCAGGTTGCTCAGGGGTATGTGCGACTGCTCGGCCAGGATGGTTGCATCCTGGAGAACCCCTTCCCCGCCTAGGCGCGCGCCGAAGGCATAGATCCGTAGATCCTTCGGAAGGTGGTGACCCATGGTCGCGTCGACATCGAGCACTTGCTGCGCTGGATTCGCGTTCCCGTTGTCCACCGCCCCCGTGTCGTCGGTCAGTCGCTGCGGGAAGTACCACTCGGTGCCGTCGGCGTTCTTCATCGGATACCCAGAGAACATCGTCGCGAACCGCTTGATCGGGGTGAGAGCGCCGGTGCCGTTCCAGCCACCCGACGCCGTGAGACCTGCGCCGAGGTGCGCCTGCGCCGCCAGCAAGCTTGCCGGCGAGGTCGCCGCGTTGAGCGCGTAGCCATACTGGCCGACGTTGGTGACCGGGACCGGCGGCACGATGTCAGAAGGCAGAAGCTCCGAGGATTGGCTCTGCGACGGCCCGTTCGGATCGAGGAGCGCCGTCGCCGACCCCGTCGCGTTGAAGATACCGGCATAGGGGGCCGGGATCCCACCGAAGGCCAGCCATGGGGTCTGGGTCGGCGCGTCGAGCGACTGCAATTCCTGGGTCGCGCCCAGCGCGCTCACTGCGCTCGGAGCGCTGCCGCCGTCGATGTAGACCAACCCGGCCAGGTCATCGGCTCCTGCGTGGCCGTTGAAGTCCCAGGTCGCGTAGGCGGTGACCACTGATCCACCGAGCGAGTGGCCGCCGAGCACGACCTTGCCTCCGAGCTTCTTGGCGGCCGTGATCACCGTGTGCAGGTCTTGGACCGCGACGTTCATTCCCCATTGTTTGGCAAACTCGACGCTCGAGTTCGAGATGGCCTGAATGTGCTTCGTGATGCTCGGGTTCTTCAGGTACCCGAGGTAGTAGTCAAACAGCTGGGTCGCGGTGGCCTTGCCCTCCTTGAACAGGTTCAGTTCGGACTGGTCCTCGAGCAGGCTCTCCCGGCGTACGACCGCCCAAACCTGCCAGCCCTTGGTTTTCGCGACGATCCATTCGGCCAGTGGCACAAAATAGGCCCCGGCGGCCGAGGTGCCCGGCTCCAGCACCAACACGTTCTTCGCGCTGGCCGACCCGACCTTGATCACGCCAACCTGGTCGTACTTTGTTGGGGTGTCGGGCGCGGCGAAACTTCGCATCCACGTGACTCCCAGTGACGTCGTGGAGGCACCCGCAGAACTCACACCGCCCGACAACACCGCAACCATGGATCCCAAGACCATCGCCGCCAGCAAGCTTCGCTTCAAACGTCTCATGCCACTGTCCTTTAACGTGTCCAGCACGTCATGCCCACCGCGGCCGGCGCCACCAACAATCGCTCGGGACCGGGTGGTGGGTCGTTCAGCTCTCTGTCGCGAGCAAGGTCTTGGAACTGTCGCCACCGGCTTGTTCGAACGTGGTCTGGGCCAGGTGTCCGAGGCGTGCGTAGTCGACCTTGCCTGACGGGCTCCGGCTGATGCTCGGGACCACGATCACCACCCGGGGCGCCTTGTAGGCGGCCAGGTGAGCGCTGACGAACGACCGCAGCTCGTCGCGCTCCACCGAGTGGTCTCCGTCGACCTCGACCAGTGCGGTCACCGCGTGGCCGAAGCGGTCGTCGGGGATGCCCACGCACACGGCGTCGAGCACTCCCGGATACCGCTTGATGACCTCCTCGACCTCCTCGGCGAACACCTTCTCCCCGCCGGTGTTGATGACGGCGGCGCTTCGCCCGAGCAGCTCGATCTCGCCGTCCGCTCGCACCACTGCCATGTCCCCGGGCAGGACGTAGCGGACGCCGCCGATGGTTCGGAAGGTTCGGGCGGTCTTCTCGGGGTCCTTGTAGTACCCGACCGGGACATGCCCGGGAACCGCCACCAGCCCCGGCGTGCCACTCCCGGGCTCGACCTCCACGTCGTCGGGGCCGAGCACCTTGACCCCGTTGCCGAGCGTGAACTCGGCCGTTGCGGTCACGTGGCTTGCCGATGAGACGCTGGCCCCCATGCCCACCGCCTCGGAGGAACCGAGGCTGTCGTACACGGTGACCGCCGGCAGGTGTGCGGTGAGCCCGTTCTTGGTCGCCTGGCTCCACATCACCCCCGACGAGTTGAGGAGCAAGAGGGTCGACAGGTCGTAGCGGTCGCGGTGGTCGTCGAGTTCCTTGAGCAGCGGTTTGGCAAAGGCGTCGCCCACCAACGCGACCGCGTTGACCCCGTACTCGTCGACGGCCCGCCACAGCTCGTCGGGGTCGAAGTGCCGGCTCTCGAGCGTGACGATCGTGCCCGCCAGGGTCATGGCGATGAACGCGCTGAACTGCCCGGTGCCGTGCATGAGTGGGCACGCAGGGAGGAACACGAACGGGGGTTCGGCGACGGCGGCCTCGTAGCGCCCTCGGAGCTCGGCCATGTCCTCGGTCCGGGCCGTGCCGGCGAAGGGGTTGCCGCCGGCGCCGAGGACCTGGAAGAGCTCATGCTGCTCCCACATGACCCCCTTCGGCATGCCGGTGGTGCCACCCGTGTAGAGCAGGATCAGGTCCTCACCCGAGCGGCCCCACGGCGGGTCGGGGCGGTCGGCGCCCGAGACGACCAGCTCCTCGTAGGGGGTCGCCCAGTCCGGGACGGGCGTTCCGTCCTCGACGGCGTACCAGCGCTTCACGCCAGGCAGGCGGTCGGCGATCTCGCTCAGGAGCGGCCCGAAGGTGGCGTGGAAGACGACCGCCTCGGCGTCGGCATCATTCAGGAGGTAGGTGATCTCGTCGGGGCCGTACCGGTAGTTGATGTTGAAGGGCGCCATCCCCGCCTTCAGCGCCGCCGCGTAGGTCTCCAGGTATTCGGGGCAGCTGTAGAGGTAGGCGCCCACCTTGGACTGCTGGGTCAAGCCGGCATCCAGGAGATCGCGGGCCAGGGCGTTGGCCCGCCGGTCGAACTCCCCCCAGGTGATGAGGCGCGTCCCGCTACGCTGCGCCGGCCGGTCGGGCATGATCTCGGCAACCGACTCCCACACGTCGGCCAGGTTCCACTGCGATTCTGGCTTCATTTCCGCACGATAGTGGGCCGGCCTCTCACGAGGCGGCGAACCTCAGGAGTGTCGGAGCAGGAACTCGCGTAGCGGGCCGTTGACCTCGTCGGGATGACTCAGGTTGGACGCGTGGCCGGCCCCGGCGATCCGAACCAGCCCCTCACAGTTGGGAAGCGCCTCGGCCAGGGACTCGGCCTTCTCCATCGGGATGGCCACGTCTTCCTCGCCGTGGAAGATGATGGCGGGAGCAACGATCTCCGACACCCGATCCGAGATGTCGTCGCGATCCATGAGGGTCCGGAACGGTTCGAGGATGGCCTCCTTGGGCATGGCCTGCCACTTGGCCACCCAACCGGCATGGTCATAGCCCGGGCTCATGATCGTCGCGGCGACCGCACCGGTCAGTTCATCGGATGCGCCGTTGGTCGTCCATTCGACGGACATCGCCTCGTACACCGGTCGCGCCTCTTCGGGCTCGGCGCCGGCCTGGGTGTCGATCAGGCCGAGTCCCCGCACTCGGGTGGGGGCACGTAACGCGACACGCAGCGAGATGAAACCGCCCTGGGACATCCCGACGAAAAAGGCCGCGTCGATACCGAGATGGGAGAGCAACGCGAGGGCGTCATCGGCCGAGTCCCAGTAGGTGAAGGGCCCGTGGACCTCGGTCTGCCCGAAGCCGCGCTCATCCCAGGTGATACAGCGGAACTCCCCGGAGAGCGCCGCCACCTGCGGTTCGAACATCCCATGGTCCATCAGGTACCCGTGGCTGAAGATCACCGCCGCTCCCCCACCCCCCGAATCCTCGAAGTAGAGGTGTCGGCCATTGACGTCTGCAAAAGGCATTGCCCCTCCTACGACCGTGGTCCGTGCATCATGCCTCGCGGCCGGAATCGGCGCCCTCAGCGTCAGGCGTTCCCGATCCCGATCGAGAGACCCTGGTGGTGAGGCTCAGCCCCCGAGGCTGGCCCGCAGCGCCTCCAGCTCGCGACGGAGTTCACTCACCTCGGAGCGAAGGCTCATCAGCTCCGATCGGAGGTGCTCACGATCATCGGGCAATGGGCGATCTCCGGCCGAACCGTCATTTCCTTCGGTCTCGGGCCACTCGCTAGGTCTTCGGCCGACGCCGGCACCCGGCACGGCATCGCCGGTTGCGGGCGCGACGAGCGGACAGTCCCACCGCTCCTCCTTCTGCCCGGGTCGCCGACCGAGGCTCGACACCAGCGGCTCGTCGAGCGAGGCCAGCCGTTCGAGCTCGCGTGCCACGTCGTCGAGCCCGTCGAACTCGGCCATCCGGTCCGTCCGCGCCCGGAGCTCGCCGATCGTCTGGGGGCCACGGAGCAGGAGCACCCCCAACAGAGCCCGTTGACGGAGGTCGAGCGCCAGGGTCTCGTCGAGCACCTGGCGATAGCGAACGGCACTGCGTCCATGGGATGGCAGGACGAAACGGACGAGTCGTTGCCCTTTCAACTCGTCGAGCGTCGACATGACGGTCCCCTCGTCGTAATCCACCACCGGGTCACGGTTGGATGCCTGGTTACAGGCGGCCACGAGCGCCGCGATGGTGAGCGGGTACTGCTGGGGAGTCGTGAGCTCCTTCTCGACGAGCGAGCCGAGCACCCGTGCCCCCTCCGCGCTCAGCCTCATGGGGCGAGCTTAAGGGGCGGGAGCGCGAGGCCCGGGAGGCGTCAGGCTCGCCCTGCATCGACGCTGCCGGTTCTCTCGGTTTCGGCGATGTCACCCGGCCGGCGGGAGGCGATGGCCCGGATTGGCCACCGCGAGTTTGTCGGCCACGGTCGCTCGCACCACGTCGCTTACCGCTCCCAACCGATCGTTGTACGCGCCCGAACGGATCGCCGCGGCCAGCTCGGCCTCGGTGACGACACCCAACCCGGCCAGACGGGCGGAGTGCGCGACGGCGAGCTCGGTCCCGAGCCCAAGCTCGCGGCCCACCATGGCGACGACGTTGGCGGCCACCCGGGCGTGGAAGCGCACTCTCCCCTCGGTGGCGGAGAGCACATCGGACTCGAGGAACTCCCTGACCGCGTCGAGCAACTGCACCGCCGACGGGACGTCGTGCGGCGGCCCGATCGGGCCGGCGGAAGGCTCCCCGGCGGAGTCCCCCGGCCCGGAAACTCCCGGGGCTGACTCGGGCACGCCGACACCGCCAACGGTGGCCGTCCATGGCAGGAGATCCAGCAGGTCCGACTCGACCTCGCACACCCGCCGACCGATGGCGGCCAGCTCGACCGACCGGACCATGCCGGTCGTGTGCGTCAGCGCCTGGACGATGCAGATGATCCCCCACCGAAGCGTGCCCAGCGCGATCCACCAGTGCAGGACGCTCTCGTCGACGGGTTCGCCGCCCGCACCCTCGTAGGCGGTGATCAGCTGTTCGATCGTGCCGAACCCACCGACGGGAAGCGACGAACCGAAGCGCCAGGCCTTGACGCACAGCCACCCGAGATCCTCGAGCGGGTCTCCAAGGTGGGCGAGCTCCCAGTCCAGCACGGCCCGAATGTCCTCGGCCCCCACGATCAGGTTGCCGTTGCGGAAGTCGCCGTGCACCACCGCCTCGACCGAGCGCTGCGGGCGCGTCTCGGCCAGCCACAGGAGCCCCAGCTCGAACGCGGGGTGGGGTTCGCCGAGCCGGTCGAGCTGGTCGCGCAGCTGCTTGAGCGGATCGCCACCCGGAAGGCCGGGAACCTCGGACGGAGGAATCCGATGGATGGCGGCGAGAATCCGGCCGCACTGCTCCGCGAGGACCGCCCGGGCACTCGCCAACTGCTCGTCACGCAAGATCCGGCGCGGGATCGTCTCGCCGTCGACGAACTCGGTGATCAGAAACGGGGCTCCGAGCTCGTCGGACCCGTCCCCCGACACCACGACGCGGGGCACCGGCACACCGGCGCGCGCGCGGCCGCCTGGAAGAGTTCCGCCTCGAGCGGCACGCCCGAACCGGGCCACCCGGCACGATCGCGTCGCAGGACGAGGCGCTGTGCCGAGCCGTCGGAACCACGAACCGAGAAGCTCCAGGTGTCCTTGGAGGCGCCGCCAGGCAAGCGAACCAGGTCCTCGACGACCACCGGTTGCCCGAGCGCAGCACCGACGACCGGGCGCAGGTGCTCAACCAGGCCCTCGCCGTCCATGCGCGCAGACTAACGACCCCCTCGCCATCACGCCGTTAGGCTGGCCCGATCGCCATCCGACTCGAACCCCAAGATGAGTACATGCACGAGTTGGGCCCAGAGCCCAACTTCAACGAGTCGATGTACTTCAACGCCTACGACCCCGGAACACACCTCGGCGGGTTCTTCCGACTGGGGAACCGGGCCAACGAGGGGACCGGGGAGATGACGATCTGCCTCTACCTCCCCGACGGCCGGGTGGCCTTCATGTTCGGCCGTCCTCACGTCTCGACCAACGAGGCCTTCGACGCCGCCGGGATGCGGTTCGAAGTCGTGGAACCCTTCACCGAGCTTCGGGTCAGCTACGAGGGGTCCGTCGTCCTGCTGACCGACCCGCTCGAGATGGCCGACCCGCGCCGGGCCTTCGCCTCCAACCCCCACACCGAGTGTGCGGTCCGCCTCGTCTACCGGGGCAGTTCGGCCATGTTCGGCGGCGAGCCGGACCGGCCCACCGAGCGCCCGGGTGAGGAGTTCGCCCGGGGCCACTACGAACAGCTGGTGGCGGCGGGTGGCACGGTGCGGGTGGGAGACCAGGAGTGGGAGGTCAACGGTTACGGACTGCGCGACCACAGCTGGGGCCCTCGCTACTGGCAGGCGCCGTGGTACTACCGCTGGCTCACCGCCAACGTCGGGGCGGACTTCGGGTTCATGGGGTCACGTGTGGCCCGACGTGACGGCCCCGGCACACACGGTGGGTTCGTGTGGGATGGCGAGGCCCTCCATCTGTGCAGCGACTTCCGGATCCGCTCCACCTGGGAGGGCGATGCCCGATACCACCGAACCATCGAGGCCGAGCTGGTCACCGAGCACCGGACGTGGCTGGTGCGGGGATCGGTGCTCAACCTGATCCCGTTACGCAATCGCCGCCACGATCCCGACGGCAACGAGCTGGTCACACGCATCTCTGAGGGGCTCACGCAATGGACCCTCGAGGACGGCCGGGTGGGCTACGGGCTCTCCGAATACCTGGACCAGATCATCGAAGGGGCACCGGTCGGCCTGGACGAGTAGGCGAAAGGAACGCTCCGCGTCAACGCGAGCGGACATCCCTCCTCGTGCGCGGTGCGCTCCCAGCTCGCGGCGTCGGACCGGGGCACGTGAAGCACGAGGATCCGCTCGATTCCTCGGTCGCTGGCGCCCAGCAGTCCCCGTGCCACCCAGCGGGTCGGAACGTCAGGTGGCCCGATTGGCGTTGGCGACAATGGCGGCGATCACCTCGGGCCACAAGGGCTCGGGCAAGTCGTGGCCCATCCCTTCGAGGATGAGGAGCTCGGCACCGGGCACGGCCTTGGCGGTGGCCTCTCCCCCACTCGGCGTGACCAGCGGGTCGGCATCGCCGTGGATCACCAGGGTGGGCACGTCCACCGCGCCGAGGGCGGCGGTGCGGTCCTCGGCCGCGAGAATGGCCGCGATCTGCCGGGCCAGACCTTGCGGATAGTAGGAGCGGTCGTAGGAGAGCGCCGCAGCCGCCCGCAACTCAGCCTCGTCGGTCGGGTATCGTGGCGAACCGATGACCCGGGACCCCCGCACGCCGGCCTCGATGACCTCGGCCCGCGTCGCCGGAGGCGGCTGCAGAAGGATGGCGATGGCGTCGGGCGTTGCCTGGCCAACCGAGCGGTCGCCGGTGGTGGACATGATCGAGCACTGCGAGCGGACCGCACCGGGGTGCCGGATCACCATCTCCTGGACGATCATGCCGCCCATCGACGCCCCGACGATGTGGGCGGGCGAGAGGCCGAGCCCCTCGATCAGCGCAATCCCGTCGTCGGCCATGTCGCCGAGCGTGTACGGCGCCGACACGGTGCCACCACTGCCGAGCGCGCCCAGGATCGCGGCCACGTCCGGTATGCCGGCGTTCTCGAACTTCTGGCTCAGACCGATATCGCGGTTGTCGTAGCGGACGACAGCGAAGCCCTGGTCGGCCAACTGCGCGCAGAACGGGTCGGGCCAGGCGGTGAGCTGCCCTCCGAGCCCCATCACCAGGAGGAGCGCCGGATCGGCGATATCCCCGATGATCTCGTATTCGATGGTGATGTCATTCGCGGTGGTGTGTGGCACGGGAAGATGCTGGTCCCTGGCGCAGGACTGGTCAAGCGGGTTCCCCAGCCGCGCGCACTAGAGGCCTAGAACCGACGTTACCCGTGTGATTGGCTGGGCGGTGCTGGTAGCAGCCCCGGGTCGTTGCCCAGACCTTTACGGGCATGGACACGACAGACCGCAGTGGGGACCGAGCCGACCGTTTGGCTCGTGCTCACGCTGACTTGGTGGCCGCGGTTGAATCACTAGCCAGCGGCGATGACTGGCAACGTATGCTGAAGCTCGCATCGCGGTTCCACCAATACAGCGCCAACAACGTGTTCTTGATCATGCTGCAGCGACCCGATGCGACCCGGGTCGCCGGGTACCGTGCGTGGCATGACATGGGTCGCCAGGTCCGCAAGGGGGAACGTGGGATCCGGATACTCGCCCCATTTCTTTACCGCTACAAGGTGGGCGACGACGGAACCGAGGTTTCGCATACGGGAATCCGAGGTTTCACAACCGCGAATGTGTTCGATGTTTCCCAGACCGAGGGCGATGCACTGCCCGACGTTCGACCCACATTGCTCGAAGGAGACGACGTGACCGGCCTGTGGGATTCGCTCTCGGTCCAGGTGAAAGCGGCTGGCTATACAGTCGAGCAGGGGGATTGCTCCGGGAGCAACGGCTGGACCGATCACCGCATGCGTACTGTGCGAGTTCGAGCCGACGTCAGCGATGCCCAGTCGGCCAAGACTCTCGCCCACGAGCTGACGCACGTTCTCCTGCACCCAGATACCTCCGAGTACTTCAGGTGCCGAGGAAGGTCGGAGGTAGAAGCCGAGAGCGTTGCGTTCCTAGTGTGCCAGGCAGCCGGATTGGTCTCTGACGGTTACTCCTGGCCTTACATCGCCCATTGGAGTGGCGGGGACAGCCAGGTCGTGCGGGACGCTGCCGGACGAGTGGTGGACGCGGCACAGACGATCCTTGCTGGGTTGAAGTTTGCCCAGCACGACGGCGACCCAGGACAACCCAGGCATCGGTAGCAGAACTCGGTATTCCTTAAGAGCGCGACCTCAGCCGTGGGAATCCGGTTCCATAACGCGACCCAGACGACGTCAGGCGACTTGCGACGCTCTGAGCTGGGCCGATGTAGGCAATAGACGATCGCTGACGATGGCACTTGGCGCGATTTGTAGGGCAAGTTGTAGGGCAAATCCGGCATGGATGTTCATCCAGATCCGGCGGACCTCCGGCACTACCGACGAGGCGTTCCCAGATTTCCGCTTCGGAGACCCCCCTACGTCCAGGGGACGTCAGTGTCTAATCGTCCTCGATCTAATCGTGCTCGCACCATCGGCGGATCATCCTCCGAGGTCCACCGAGTGTATTGTCCAAGGCATACGCATAGTCTTCGTCTCTTCCGCCATTCCGCGTCGATGTGGTATTGCGACCTTTTCCGCTGATCTGATCGCGGCGGTACGCGCCGCGGATCCCTCCACCACGTGTCGCATTGCAGCCATTGACGAGCCCGACGTGTTGCGTGCGTACGGCTCCGAGGTCCGCTGGCGAATTAAGCAAGGTGACCAGGAAAGTTACCGCTCGGTTGCGCACTCGATCAATGCCTCGAACGCCGATGCCATCAACGTTCAACACGAGTTTGGCCTGTACGGCGTTTGGAACGAGCCGACGTTTACCGAGGGTCGATGGACGGAGAGTGGATACGAAGATCACCTGCGCTTGTTTTTGCAAGAGCTGTCCAAGCCGGTGGTAACGACGCTGCATACAGTCCTTCCCCGTCCATCGCGAGCGCAATGGGAGGCCGTGCGTACGATCGCTGATCTCAGCGACGAAGTGATCGTAATGGCGAAGACCGCAGTGGACATTCTCACCACGGAGTACGGTGTCACCTCACCTATTCGCGTTATCCCCCACGGAATGCCTGCCATTGAACCCAAGGGCCGTCATCGCCTCAAAACCGAACTGGGAGTCGAAGGACGCACGATCATCTCAACCTTTGGATTGGTGGATCCGCGCAAAGGCCTGCAGTACATGATCCAGGCGATGCCCGAGGTGGTCTCCCGGCATCCCAACGCGCTCTACCTCATCGCTGGCCAAACGCATCCAGACTTGCTTAAGTCCCAAGGCGAGGATTATCGCAAGAGCCTTATTGCCGAGACGCATTCATTGCAAATGAACGATCATGTGGCGTTCATCGATGAGTACATGAGCCAGCGAGCCATCATTGACCTTCTGCTAGCAACAGATGTCTATGTAACCCCCTATCTGGACCCCAACCAGATCACCAGCGGGACGTTGTCGTATGCACTTGGTGCCGGAAAGGCTGTGGTTTCTACCGAATACCTGCACGCGGTGGAGGCACTCCAAGATGGTCGCGGCGTGTTGGTTGGATTCCGCGACCCTGGTCAACTGAGCCACGCTGTGAACCGGATCCTCGACGATCCTGAGGCGAAGCAGTCGCTCGAGCAGGCCGCCTACGCTTACGCCCGTGCTGCCACCTGGCCACGGTCGGGAAAAGCATTTCTCGATGTCGTGAGCGAGATGGTCGCGACATCAGTTGCGACGCACGGCAGCAGGACGGCCGCAAGACGGGCGCATCGCCCGGACCTTGGACGCCGCCTTACGGAGAACCCCATCCTCAGACCGCTGGATGTGACGGCGTCTCTCCCCGGCCTCAGTGTGGTGTCTGTATTCAACGCAGCGGCCGCAAAAGTGGATGACGAGTTCATCTTGCTGCTGCGTGTGGGTGAGCGGCCGCATACTGATGCAACTCCTCCGTCCGGCGCACTCACTCTCGACCTGACTGGTCCCGAGCCCCAGGTCAAGCCTCTCGGTCCGGGCTACTCGGGTGATGACCTGGTCGCCTTGGCATTCCTTGACTGCGAATCTCAACCTCCACGGGTGGTCCAGGTATTTTTGCCCCGAAATATCACCGGATTGGACCTGAGTGATCCGCGCACCATTCGGTATCAAACCGCTACGGGCGGCTTCAGCGCCGCCGCCGACGACTTCAACGACCTATTGACCCAGATGTCTCACCTCAGGGTCGCGCGGAGCAAAGACGGCATCCATTTTGACGTCGACGAGCTGCCGGCAATAGCACCTGCTCACCGCCTTGAGGAATACGGTTGCGAAGACCCCCGGGCAACGCTCATCGACGGCGTGTGGCATATCACGTATGTGTCCGTCAGTCGGCTCGGAATAACCACCAGCAGAGTGACGACCACGGACTTCAAGACATTTGATCGGCAGGGAGTCATGTTCTTGCCTGATCACAAAGATGTTGCGCTCTTCCCGGAACGCGTCGGAGGCCGATACGCCGCGCTTACCCGGCCCATGCCGCAGTCCTTTGGCCGTGTGCTCGGGATCTGGATCGCATTCTCTGACGACCTTGTCCACTGGGGCGACCATCGACCACTTGCTTTGCCCCGTGCGGGAATGTGGGATGAGCTGCGCACCGGCGCCAGCACCGTTCCATTCCGCGTGGCCGAGGG
>Ga0181518_10004848_pt1 | contig 11846 bp, 11 predicted proteins | sample PEATcosm2014_Bin_28_FD_119751 | JGI IMG/M metagenome (GOLD analysis project Ga0181518, IMG submission 119751) | Peatland microbial communities from MTU Mesocosm Facility, Houghton, MI, USA - PEATcosm2014_Bin01_60_metaG | ecosystem: Environmental > Terrestrial > Soil > Wetlands > Peat | place... | reverse complement strand
TGGAGGAGAACCTCTGCGTCGAGGCTGCGGCCGGTACCGGCAAGACCACGGTGCTCGTGGACCGAGTGGTGAACCTGCTCGCCACGGGGATCGTCAAGGTCGATCAGCTGGTCGTGATCACGTTCACCGAGAAAGCCGCGGCGGAGCTTGCGACGCGCGTGCGCGACCAGCTCGAGAGCCGTGCAAACCACGCCAGCGGCAAGGAGCGAGAGCTTCTGCTGGCCGCGGCCCGCGATCTCTACCGGGCGCACATCGAGACGATCCACAGCTTCGCGACCGCGTTGCTGCACGAGCGACCAGTCGAAGCGAAGCTCGACCCGTTGTTCGAAGTGCTGCAGGGGCTCGCCGGCAGCCTCGACTTCGACGCTGCCTACGAACGCTTCCAGGACGATCTACTCGACGAGCAGCTGCCCGAGCTCGAGGTGGCGCTCGCGCGCGGACTCGGCCTGGCCGAGCTCCGACAGGCGTGCGAGCACGTCAACGAGCACCGCTACCTGCTGCCTTTGGACCATCCCCCGATCGTCGCCGACGACATCGACGGCACGATATCCACGCTCCGCGACATCGCCGACGAGCTCCGCGACATGCTGGTCCGTCACCAGCCGCCCGGGGATGACAAGGCGATCCCCGTGATCGAAGCGATCCGGGACTGGGTCGCGCGGCTGACTGACGCCGACCCGCTCACCCAGCAGCGGATGCTGATCGCCGGCGGACCGAAGCCGTACGCCGACACCGGCACCGCCGGCAACTGGGGCGGCGAGAAGCCGCGGCTCAAGGAGCTCCGCAAGGACTACGAGACGATCGTCGGCGAGACGGCTGCCCGGTTGAAGTCAAACGCCCTGCTCGGGCTGCTCCCGCACGTCGAAACGTTCGTCGAGACCTATGAACAGGCACGGCGCCAGCGCGGAACGGCCGACTTCGACGACCTGCTGTTCTGGGCGCGCGACCTCCTCCGCGACGACCCGCCGGCGCGCGAGTACTTCCGCGACCGCTTCCGCGCTGTGCTGATCGACGAGTTCCAGGACACCGACCCCGTCCAGGCCGAGCTCGCCCTCCTCCTGACCAGTGACCAAGAGCCCGGCGATGAATGGCGCACGCTGGCACCCGTCCCTGGGCGGCTCACCGTCGTCGGGGACCCCAAGCAGTCGATCTACCGCTTCCGTCGCGCCGACATCGCCGTCTACGAGGGCGTCAAGGACGGGCCGCTCGCCGGTGGCGCAGAGCAGATCGCGACGAACTTCCGCTCCAACGCGGCGATGTTGAATGCGCTGAACGTCGTGTTCGACAAGGTGCTGCAAGCCCAGCCGGGCCTGCAGCCGGGGAACGTCGCCCTCGAGCAGCCGCCTGGGGCGCCGGCCGTCAAGCGCCCGCCGGTGGTGCTGGTCGAAGGCGCGGTAGGGGGCACCGCCCCGGACGTCCGCAAAGCCGAAGCTGCGGCGCTCGCTGGGCTTCTGCAGAAGCTCCACGAAGAGCGTTGGGAGGTCCGAGACCGTCGAGATGGCGAATGGAAGCCCTGCCGGTGGGGTGATGTCGCGATCCTGATGCCGGCGCGGACCGGCCTCGAGATCTACGAGGAGGCGCTCGTGAGCGCGGGGATCCCGTACCGGCATGAGGGCTCACGGGACTTCTTCCAGCGCGACGAGGTCCGCGACCTGATCTGGGTGCTGGCGGCGATCGATGATCCCACGGACCGGATCGCGCTCGTCGGCGCGCTGCGCTCGAGCGCATTCGCGATCAGCGACGCGCAGCTCGTGATCCACGCCGCACAGAACGGGGCGCTGTCGTACTTCGCAAAGCCCGGCGCAAGCGAGGCGGTGAACGCGGCGCTCGCCGAGTTGCGCGAGCTGCACAACCTGCGCGCGAAGTTCTCGCTGGCCGAAGTGATTCGCCGCGTCGTCGAGCGCACGCGGCTGGTCGAATTCGCGCTTACGCGGCCAGACGGCGAGCAGGGCGCCGCTAACCTGCTCGCGATCGTCGACGACGCCCGGATGTTCGCGGCGGCCGGCGGGGGAGGGCTGCGGCCGTTCATCCGCCATCTGCGCGACTCGATGGAGAACGAGGCGATCGAGATCGAGGCGACGGTCGCCGAGGAGACCGACGACGTCGTGCGGATCATGACCACGCATGGTGCGAAGGGACTCGAGTACCCGATCGTCGCGCTCGCCAACCTCGGGACCCGTCCGAAGATCGACTCCGAACCCGTTCCGCGGGAGGACGAGTCGTTCCTGCACTTCCGAGTCGGGACCGAGAGCGGCTACGGACACTTCTCCACGCCCGGGTACACGCAGGTGTGGGAGGCGGAGAAAGCGCACTTCGTTGCCGAGAAGCTGCGGCTGCTCTACGTCGCCGCCACCCGAGCACGCGATCACCTACTCGTCCCGTGCGTCGTCGGGCGCCTGAGTGCGCCTCACCTGCTCGGCGAGCTCGTGCGAGCGCTCCCCGTCGATGACGAACAGCTCGTACGGACGATCCCGCTCGACGGACTCGAAGTCCAAGCGGTCTCCGTGGTCGACGAGGAAGATGTTGCGGACACGGACCTCGACGCCGCCGTGGCTGAGCGAGATCAGTGGATCGCCGATAGCGACGAGCTCAAGCGCCGCGCCGCCGAGGATCGCGAGATCGAGACTGCTTCGAGCCGCGAACGCTCACGCGGACCGCTCGCCGCCGAGGTTGAAGCCTTCGGAGCCACGCTGCTCGTCGGCGACGGCCCACCGCTGCCGGTCGGCGACGCGGTCCACATGGTCATGGAGCGAATCTCCTTCCCCGACGGCGGCGACCTCGAACTGATCGCGGACGACGTCTGCAAGGAGGGGGCGATCAGCGAGCAGACCGCGGACGTGATCGCGATGTGCCGCGCCTGCCTGCAAGCGCCCAGCATTCAGCGCGCCGCCGCGTCGCGGCGCTACTGGCGCGAGGTCCCGTTCGTCCTCAGCCGGGCCCCAGACGACGCCGACCCGGACCGGGGACCACTCGTCAACGGTCGCGTCGACCTCGTCTACCAGTTCAACGACCAGCTCGCGGTGATCGACTACAAGACCGACAAGGACGTCACCAAGGACAATGCCGAGAAGCACGCGCTCGCGCACCACTCCGGACAGGCCGAGGTCTACGCCCAAGCGCTCGCCGCCGCGACCGGGATGCCGGTCCGCGAGGTCGTGTTCGTCTATTGCAAAGCCGGCACCGAGGTACGGCTTCGGGACGGCGAGGTCGTCACATGAAGGACAGTGCCGATCGCGCCCTCCGGCCGTCGCTCGACCATCGGATCGGCCCTCGTAAGTGCGATGACCGCCTCGTCGTTCAACTCAGAAGCGCTTCGAGGACCGACCGGAGCCGGGGTCACCGCTGAGCTCGCGTGCCAGCTCGGCCAGTCGCGCCGGGCTGGCACCGCGACGCGCCATATAGCGGCGCAGCGCGTGCAGCGCGACATCAGGTCCGACCCAGCGTGACATCCGCATGGCGCCGACGACGGACCGCTCGACGGAGTAGATCCAGAAGAGCTCCTCGGCGTCCGTGGAGGCCTGCTGGCGGTCGAGCGTGAAGGTGCGGGGCGTCGGAGACGTGAACATTGGCGATTGGCTGCTCGAGCACAGGACGGCGCGCGCCCCGCGGCAACGCGATGTGCACCAACTCGGCCCTGGCGTACTGGGATCTGACCGACGAGATCCCCGTGGACGCGCTGATCACAGGCGAGAAGCCTGTCGGGGCGATTGTGAACGACCTCTCGATGTCCCAGCCTCAGGTCTCAAAACACCTACGGGTGCTCAGCGAGGTCGGACTCGTGCGGTGCCGGGCGGAGAGGCGTCGCCGGCTGTACCGCTTGGAACCGGCCCGACTTCCGACCTCGGCCGTTTCACGAGTGGTTGGCCAAATACGAGCAGCCGTGGAATGACAACTCGAGATTTGAGATTGCCACCACTCGAGAGATCGAAGCTCCGATCGGGCTCGTCTTGGACGTATTCACGGAGCCGGAGCATGTGCGCAAATGGTTCGCTCCATTCATGTACGTGTGAGGTGACGGAATGCTCGATCCCCCTGCGCGAAGGGGGGAACTACCACATCGTCTTCGTGACCGACGACGGGACCGAGTGCTCGTTTCGTGGTACCTACTTGGAGGTCGAGCCGCCGACCAGGACAGTCGCAACGTGGCTGTTCGACGGGTGGCCAGATGCGGAGGCCGTCGAGTCCGTGCATCTGAACGAAGAAGCACCGGCTTTAGCCGGACCGCCGGACCTGCATCCATCGCGCTACGAGCATCTCGCCCGTCTGGCCCAGCGACCTGCAGCGCGCGGCAAGCAGGGTGTCGCTCGATGGCAGTAAGTAAGAGCAATGGCCTGGCGCTCGCAACACATGCAAGGCGGTCGAGAAGCCGGAGGCCGTCGACGAGGACCAGGGCATCCGCTTCCTCGATCAGACCGAGCGACCTAACTGTACGGCCTCCAGCTCGACGAGGGGTCAGCCGCGCGGTGCGGCGGGTGTCACCGGATGGTAACGAACAGCGCCTGGACGTGCTTGGTCCCCAGGTCATGGGAGACGCCGGCAACGAACCGGCGCGGATCGAGCGGGTCGAAGGCGATTCCGCCGCCGACGGAGTAGCCGAGGTACTGGGCCGTGCCCGGCTGGTTCATGAAGGTGAGGCGGACGGGGTCGGTGCCGTCGTCGTTGACCGTCCAGTAATCCATCCCGTGCGCGCTGGAGTCCATCGTCCTCGAGATCAGGATCCGGTCGGTGTCCGGGATGTAGAAGGCGAACTCGTTGTAGTCGGAGAACGGGCCGTGGAGCTGGGCTGGCGGGCTGACGCGCTGCAGGTCGTCGAGGTGGCTCGCGTCGATCGTCCAGATCTGGGCGTTGAACGCGCTGGGAGACAAAAAGCCGGCGGGGACTTCGACGTCGCTGGCGAACAGGATGCGGCTGTTGTCCGGCGAGAAGCCGTAGGGCTCGAAGAACCGGCCCCGCTGCGGGTTATACGTGCGAACGTCGGCCAGGCTCGGCGTGGCGTCGGACCATGCAAGGCGAGCGACCTTCAACGCCCATTGCCCGAGCGGGTGGCTGAGACTCGCGGCGGCGTACATCTGCGCCCAGACGATCTGGGATCCGGTCCGGTCGAACCGGGGCCAGTTCACGGCCAGATTGGCCGACGCCGGCAGGTCGGTGAGACGCCAGAAGTGGGAGCCGTCAACCGTCGCCAGCCAGAGGTCGTCGTAGACGCCGCGGCCGGGCTCGGTCTGAGCCTCGCCGATCGAGCCCGGGTGCGACCCCTTCTCGACGACGAGCAGGACGTAGCGGCCGTTGGGCGAGACGTCGGTTGCGCCGCGGTTGGTGGCCGCGCCGACGTTGGGAAACGCCGGCTGGCTGCAGGTGATGCACACCTCGTCGCTTCCGTCCGGCAGGATCGAGTAGGCGTTCCAGAGTCCGTTTGAGCCGCGACGGTTGAGGATGATCCGGTCGGTGAGCGAGTCCCAGCCCACAGGCTCGGCGTTCTGCATCCAGCCGACGATCGCCGACTGTCCGCCGGGCGCGATGGCGGGTCTGGCCAGCAGCTTGCCGGGGCCCGAGGCGATCCCGCAACCGGGCAGCAGCGCGAGCGCTGCGATCACGATCGGTACCGCCCAACCGCGGGACCGAGGACGCCGCGGCTCCCGTCGCAGCCGCCGTGGCGGTGAGCGCGACGGGAACGCAAGGGCCGTGGGTCGCACGCAGGCCAGCATCATTGTCATGATCATGATCGGCAACGCGTCAAGGCCCAGTGCTCCGGTCCGTGTCAGGAGCCGCAAGGTGGGATCCGATCTCGGCGCTCGTCGCCGCCGTACGCTCGCTCATCCAGAGCGTGCACACCGGCGGCTCCTGACAGTCTGGACCGTCCCGAGCTCGCGATGGCGCTGTGGTGCCTGCTGCTGATGGCGGCTGCGTAGCGCTGGCGCTGCGGCGCTTCAACGCACGCTGTGGGGATGACCGGGGGGTGTTTGGGATTTTGGAGGATATCACGGACTATTTCCGTGATATCCCCTACGCCCTCCCCCCGCGTCAAGCGAGCCGAGCTCGCGGCGGGCGGTCTGGAGCGCGCGGCTGAGCGCCGCGGGATCGGAGGCGTCCGCGGTCAGCGCGAGCGCGCCCCGGCCGCGGACTCCCGCTAACGTTTCCCCGCTGCGCGCCACGGCGGCCGCGTTCCAACCCAATTCCATGAAGTGGTCGACAATCGCGCCGCCGAGGTTGCGCGCGCCGAGCACCACCACGGTCCGTGTCATGGTCCGCCCTCAGGCCTTCCGGGTCGACGACCTGGCCCACCGGTGCACCGGTACCGATTGCAGCGCGCCGACCTCGTCCTTGGTCAGGCTGAGCCTGACCTCGTCGTTGGCGATCGTGGCGATCGCGTTGACGGGGATCGTCACCTCCCGCTTGCCCCACAGGTGGCCGTGCTCGAGGACGAGGTGGGTGATGGCGTCCTGATCGCCGATCAGGAATCCGTCCACGTGGCCCAGGCCGTGGCCGTCTGACGACAGCACGGCGCTCTCGCGGCGGACCTCGATCTTGTCCTTTGGCACGCGGTCGTAGACCTCGGTGACGCGGTCGTCGAAGCCCAGTGGCGGCACGCCCGGACCGACGGCGCCGGGCGCAAGGCTCTGGTAGTACGGCAGCGCGAGGATGTCCTCGATCCCGACCTCCCAGGCGGGGTCCTCCACCGGCGCCTCCCCGAGCCGGAGGAACGCCGATCGCTGCAGCGGCTCGACCTGATCGAGCTCGGCGATCGTGTAGTCGAGCACGATGGCCGAGCTCTCGCCGGGACGGGCGCGGTCGATCGGGACGAGCCGGGCCAGGTCGTGGCGATGGTGGGGCTGAACGACCATGTGCGTGAGGCGGCGCTTGATCGGATCGATCACGATATCCGCCAGCTCCCCGTAGGGCCCGTCGGAGCAGGCGACCGGGCTGCCGAGGGCTAGCCGCACGAGATCGGGAGGTCGGCGGTGCGGAGCACGGTCAGAAACCTTAGTGGCCGGCGCCAACCGGCGGACGGACGGGTCAGACGTCTCGGCGCGCGAACAGCGCCAGCGTGCCGGCCGCCGCGACGGCGGCGTAGATGACGAGCAGCACCAGCGAGTGCGAGTAGGAGGCGTCGCTGGTGCCGCCATGGGCCAGGGCGCTCAGCAGCTGCCCGGGTAGCCAGCGGTCGCCGTTTGACCAGATCGCGGTGATGATCGCCTCGGCGGGGATCACCCAGGCCACGCCGAGGGCGATCGCGACTCCGGGCGAACGCAGGATGACGGCCAGGGCCGTCCCGAGGATGCCGTAGCCCAGGCACGCCAGATACACGTGCAACAGCGACTGGCCGAGGTCGTTGAGCCCGGTGCTGCTCGTCCACGCCGACGTGTCCACGCCCTTGCCGGGAGCGAGCGCGAAGGCGAAGGCGGACGCGACGACGATCGCCAGCACGACCGCGACGCCGATGAACAGCGCGAGCGCCAGGTACTTGCCCGTCAGCAGCTCGGACCGGCGGGGCTGGCGGACGAGCAGGTTGCTGAGCGTGCGCTGGCTGTACTCGCTCGCCGTTGCCCCGGCGAACAGGCAGAGCGCGACGATGCCGATCAGCGTGCTCGCGTCGACGAAGCCATGGACGAGCCCGTCCGCCTGCGAGAGCTGTGCGACCGTGATCCGGAAGCCGTGCGAGTGCTCGCCCGGGACGATCGTCTTGACGGCGCGCTCGATCGTGAACACGGTGATCAGGACCGTGAACAGCAGCCCGCCGCCCAGTCCCCACAGCAGCACCGCGCGGCGGCGGAGCTTGACCCATTCGCTGGAGAACGAGCCAAGCATCACTGTTGCTCGCCCTCGGTGACCGCGAAGAACGCCTCCTCCAGCGAGGCGCGGGTGCTCTGGAGCCCGCGCAGCGTGATCCCGGCCGCCATCGACTGGCGGTTGAGCTCGGCCGCCCAGTCGCCCGGGGCCTGCACGCGCACCGTGTCGCCGTCGACGCGGGCCGGCTTGCCCTGGTCGTTGCACAGCGCGGCAAGCTTGGCGAGGTCGCCGGCATGCTCGGGGATCGCCACCAGATCGGAGTGCTGGGCGGTCAGCAGGTCGTTGACCTCTCCCTGGAACACCGCCCGGCCCTGGTGGATCATCACCAGGTGATCGCAGATCGCCTCGATCTCCGACAGCTGGTGACTGGAGACGAACACCGTCACGCCTCTGTCGGAGAGGCCGCGCAGCAACGTTCGCATCTCGCGGATGCCGGCCGGGTCAAGGCCGTTGGCGGGCTCGTCGAGGATCACGAGCTCGGGCTCGGGCAGCAGGGCGGCGGCCACTCCGAGCCGCTGCCTCATCCCCAGCGAGTAGGAGCGGACGAGGTCGCCGGCGCGATCTGTCAGCTCGGCCTGTGCGAGGACCTCGTCGATCCGCTGCTCGTCGAGCCGGCCCAGCCGCGACAGGACCTGGAGGTTGCGCCGGCCAGACAGCGTCGGGTAGAACGCCGGCGACTCGACCAGTGCGCCGACCCGGGCGAGGTAGGCGGCCGGATTGCGGGTCGACTGACCGAGCACGGTCGCGCTGCCGCTGGAGGGGGCCACGAGGCCGAGCAACATGCGGATCGTGGTCGTCTTGCCGGCGCCGTTGGGGCCGACAAAGCCGCTCACGACTCCGCGGGGAAGCTCCATCTCCAGCCCGTCGACGGCCAGGCGCTCCCCGTAGCGCTTACTCAGCCCGTGCGTGACGACGGCGGGCGAGACGGCGTCGCTGGGGGTGGTCGAGGTGGTCATCGGGCCGTTGCCCGAGCGGATCCGGGCTGGCCGGTTTGTAGCGCGTCCTCACGCCCCGACGCGGTTAGGATCGCGTAGGGAGGAGCCCGGATCGCGTCTGGAGGAGCCCGGATCGCGCAGGGAGGAGCTCGACCGGCGCCCTACAGGGCGCCGAGCTCCTGAAACGTCGCCCGCGCCGCTGCGATCCCCGCCGGGATGTACTCGACGAGCATGTTCTCGTTGGGCGAGTGGATGTTGGCGTCCGGGAGCGAGAACCCGGTGATGATCGTCGCGATCCCCCTCGCCGCGAGCGCCGCGACGATCGGCAGCGTGCCGCCGGAGCGCACGAGCGCTGGCCGTACGCCCAGCGCGCGCTCGAAGGCGTCGAGGCCGAGCGTGACGGCCCGCGCGTCGGCGCGCACGATGCCGGGCGGGGCGCTCGACCACAGCTCGACCTCCAGATCAGCGCCCTCTGGGACGGCGTCGCGGAGGAGCCGCTCCAGGGTCGCGCCGATCACGCCGGGGTCCTGTCCGGGTGCGAGGCGGATGGACACGTTCGCCACCGCCTCGACCGGCAGGACGGTCTTCTGCAGGTGCGGCGACCCGGTCTCGATCCCGTTGACATCGAGCGACGGCTCGGCGAACGTCCGCACGTAGAAGTCGTCTGCCGCCTTTGCGTCGGCCGGTCTGGCTCCCTGCTCGGCGAACATCTGCTCGCCGGTCGGGAGCTCGCGCCAGCTGGCCAGCTCCTCGGGCGCTGGGGCCAGGATCCCCTCGCGCAACGGCTCGGCCAGGCGCCCGTCGCTCGCGATCACCGCCCCCAGGGTTCGGATCAGCGCGTGCGCGGCGTTGAGCGCGGCGCCGCCGTAGATGCCGGAGTGGAGGTCGGACTCGCCCGTGCGCAGCCTGATGTGAAAGTACGCCACCCCGCGGGTGGCGAGATCGAACGACGGCCGGCCGCGCCCGATCATGCCGCTGTCGAAGATCACCGCCGCGTCGGCGCGACCCTCGTCGGCATTCAGGAAGTCGACGATCGTGTGCCCGCCGGTCTCCTCCTCGCCGTCGCAGGCGAAGCGGATGTTGACCGGCAGCGAGCCGCCGGCGGCGAGCTCCCGCGCGGCGGCCAGCAGGAGGTAGAGCTGTCCCTTGTCGTCGGCGACGCCGCGGCCGTAGAGGTGCTCGCCGCGGATCTGGGGCTCGAACGGCGGCGACTCCCAGAGCCCGATTGGATCGACCGGCTGGACGTCGAAGTGGCCGTAGCAGAGGACGGTCGGCGCGTCGAGGGCGTTCGTGGAAGCGCGCAGCTCCCCGATCGCCAGCGGCTGCCCGTGCCAGTCGACGAGCTCGCACTCGCCTCCGGACGCGCGCACGAAATCGCAGACCCACTGCCCGGCGGCGCGCACGTCGCCCCGGTGGGCCGGGTCGGCGCTGATCGACGGGATCCGCAGGAACTCCGCCAGCTCGTCGAACCACTCGGTCACGGCGATCAGCCTACCCGAGCGGCTTCCGGTCCGAGTCAGCCTGTCCGAGGCTCAGACCTCCGGTAGTGAAGCTCGTGTAGCGTGCGACCGTGTCGAGGCCAGCGAACAGCGACGGCGTCCTGTCGGTGGACGCGATCACGGTCTCGTTCGGGGGCATCACCGCGCTGGACCGCGTGTCGCTCGACGTCCGCAGCGGTGAGGTCCTGGGCGTGATCGGTCCCAACGGCGCCGGCAAGACGACGCTGTTCAACGTCATCTGCGGCTTTGTGAAGCCCAGCGCGGGACGGCTGCAGTGGCGGGGCCGGCCGCTGGAGGGAGTCCGACCGCACCGGCTGGCGTCGCTCGGCATCGCCCGCACGCTGCAGGGCGTCGGGCTGTTCGAGGGGCTCACGGTCCTGGAGAACGTGATGGTGGGCGCCCACCGCTTTCGCCGCACGGGCATCGCCGGCGCGCTGCTGGGGACACCGCGATCGGACCGCGATGAGCACGCGCTGCGCGAGCGCGCGCTGGCGGCATTGGAGCGGCTCGGCTGCCACGAGCTCGCCGACCGTCGCCCCGGCTCGCTGCCGTATGCCGCGCAGAAGCGGGTCGCGCTCGCCCGAGCGCTGGCCGCAGAGCCCGAGCTGCTGCTGCTCGACGAGCCCGCCGGCGGGCTGGACGGGGCCGAGCTCTCCGATCTGGCCCGCACGATCTCCGCGCTGGGCCGGTCGATTGCCGTGATGCTCGTCGATCATCACATGGACCTCGTCACCTCGGTCTGCGATCGAGTCGTGGTGCTCGACTTCGGGCGCGTGATCGCGGCCGGCGTGGCGCCCGAGGTCCGGCGGGACCCGCGCGTGCTCGAGGCCTACCTCGGGCGCGAAGCTGAGTCCCGCGGCCCGCCCGGGCAGCTGGAGCGGGGCGATGCTGGCCGTTGAGGGCGTGACCACCGACTACGGTTCGGTGCGGGCGGTGGACGGCGTGTCGCTCCAGGTTCCCGGCGGGACGATCACCACCGTGCTCGGAGCCAACGGGGCCGGGAAGACCTCGCTGCTGCGCACGATCTCCGGCCTGGTCGCCCCGAGCTCGGGTCGCATCACGCTGCACGGCGCGGACATCACGCACGTCGCGGTCGAGCAGATCGTGCGCCGGGGGCTGGCGCACGTGCCCGAAGGGCGGGGTGTCATCGCCGAGCTGACGGTCGCGGAGAACCTGCGGCTCGGCGGTCTGTGGCGCGGTCGCGCAGCTGCGCCGGCGCAGGAGATCTACGACCTCTTCCCGCTGCTGCTGGAGCGCAGCGGGCAGCCGGCGTCGAGGCTCTCCGGCGGCGAGCGCCAGATGCTGTCGATCGGGCGCGCACTGATGGGGCGGCCCACCGTCCTGCTGCTCGACGAGCCGTCGCTCGGTCTCGCGCCGGTGATCGTCGCCCAGCTCATGGCGCTCGTGCGCACCCTCGCCGACACGCTGGGGCTGGCAGTGCTGCTCGTGGAGCAGAACGCCCGCAGCGCCCTGTCGATCGCCGACCGCGGGGTCGTGCTCAACCTCGGACGGGTGGTCGCCGATCGCCCGCCCGGCGAGCTCGCCGCCGACGAACGCCTGCGACACGCCTACCTCGGGTTCTAACGGCGGCCCCATGACGAGGTTCGTCGATCTCCCCCTGAGC
>Ga0181518_10004845_pt1 | contig 11853 bp, 11 predicted proteins | sample PEATcosm2014_Bin_28_FD_119751 | JGI IMG/M metagenome (GOLD analysis project Ga0181518, IMG submission 119751) | Peatland microbial communities from MTU Mesocosm Facility, Houghton, MI, USA - PEATcosm2014_Bin01_60_metaG | ecosystem: Environmental > Terrestrial > Soil > Wetlands > Peat | place... | reverse complement strand
CGATCGCTGCTACCATCCGCGGGATGAGGTGTCCATCGCCATCGTCGGCAAGTATATGGAGTTTGATGACAACTATAAGTCGGTCTATATGGACAGTTATAAGTCGCTCAAGGAAGCCTTGACCCACGGAGCTATCTCGCAAAACCTTAAACTCGAAGTTACATGGATTAACGGAGAGGACCTGGAATCGAAAACTCCGGAGGACAGGAGTTATGAGTCGAAGTTAGCCGGATTCGATGGCATCCTGGTCCCCGGCGGATTTGGCAAGCGCGGCATCGAGGGCATGTTGAACGCCATCCGCTATGCCCGCGAAAAGCAGGTGCCTTACTTCGGCATCTGTCTCGGCATGCAGACCGCCTGCGTCGAATATGCCCGCAACATTTGCGGTCTCGCGGGCGCTAATTCCACCGAGTTCGATCCCGCCACGCCGTACCGCATCATCTACAAGCTCCGCGAGTTGACTGGCGTTGAAGAGATGGGCGGGACCATGCGCCTGGGCGCATGGGATTGCGTCCTGCAGCCGGGTTCGCTCGCCGCCCGCGCCTATGGCGGAGCCACTAAGATCAGCGAGCGCCACCGCCATCGTTACGAGTTCAACCGCGAATATGAAACCCGGCTCACTGGCGCCGGCCTGCGCATCAGCGGCGCAACTCCCGACTCCACCTATGTCGAAATCGTCGAGATTCCCAACCACCCATTCTTTTTAGGCTGCCAATTCCACCCTGAATTCAAGTCCAAACCATTAGAACCCCACCCGCTCTTCCGCGAGTTTGTAACTGCCAGTTACAAGAACCGGCAGGCGCGGCTAACTTCCGAAATTGTTCAAGCCTCAACTCCAACCAACACGCTGTCATCCTGAGCGACCGGACGCTGAGCAGCGCGAAGCGTAAGGGAATCGAATGATCTGCGGTTGGTTTATAATATAATATTCGATGGAGAAGACAATGGTTCCTTTTGAACTTCAACCAAATAAATCGGATCTTCAGGGGTTAGCCGATGAACTGTGGCAGGGCCTTGACGATCAATGGAAGAAGTTAGAGAAAGCCGCATTCGAAGCCGGGAAGAAGATCGGGGAAGGCGACTACTCACGTGCCAATCTGAAAGCCATTGTGCGATGGAAATCACCACGCACAGTGCACCATTTAAAAGATAATAGCGATGAGAAGATTGAAGCAGCTTTAAAGGTAGCTGCATCGGTGCAGTCTAAGGTGGAAGAGGCATTCAAAGCTCTTCGAAAGTTGAAGGGCGTTGGGGTACCTGTTGCTTCCGCAATTCTGACCACTATCTTTCCTGATCAATACACTATTATCGATTTTCGGGCATTGGAAGCCCTGGGGCATCCGCAAATGAGTGTTGAGTTTTATAAAGAATATCTTGCTCATTGCAAAACATTGGTAGGTAAAGTGGGAATTATGCCACAAGGTAACGCCCCCGCTCCGACAGCACTTCGCGCGCTTGATCGCGCTTTATGGCGGTGGTCGGAAAAGCAGAATAATGTTAGTAGTCTGAGAAGCAGAAAAAATCTATTGCAGAATAGTTGATGTTATGCCAGCAGCACCGCTCCCTTCACCTTCCCCGCCAGCGCACGGTCGAAGGTGACTAACCGGCTGCCAATCGTGAAACTGAACGCAGCTAGATACGCGTCGGCCCACTTTTTCGGTGACGCCTGCGGCGAGTTTGTGCTGGACCTGAAGTGAGCCTCAAGATTGACGGTTTCCGCAACGAACTCAGCGCCGCCGGATTCAATCCACCGGTCGTAAGCCTGCCATGCTTCGGCTTGAGTAAGCGTTCCCAGACCCATTGTGGCGCGAGTCGTCAACAGCCGCAACAAGCCCAGTTGCGTCACGCGGCAAAAGAACAACACTGTGCCTTCAGGCAGCGCCCGGTACCAGTTCCATGCGGATTGAAAGTGTTCGTGGTCCGGTGAACTGAGCGCCAGCCACACATTCAGATCAGGGAAAACCGATGAGATCGTAGATTTGCTCATTGTTCAGGCGAATCGAACCGGGTGCGTAAGATTTCAGAATGGGCTGGGTCAGCCGATTGACCTTCCGGGGAACTTCGCCGTCAAGTTCCTTATCAATGCAGCGCAAAACAATCTGCCGGACGGACGTCCTCTCGTGCGCAGCTTTGGTCTTCAAACGGCTATATTTCGTGTCCGGGATGTCAAGAGTCGTGCGCATACTGAGAATATACCATATTTATGGAACCTTGGGGAATGCAGTTTCTGGCTCTACATTCAGTTACCCCAGCAGCACCGCACCCTTCGCCTTCCCCGCCAGCACCCGGTCAAACGTCACCAGCGTCAGGTTAGCGGCTTCGGCAAATGCGGCAAGATATGCATCGGCCCACTGCTTTGGGGCAACCATCGCTTGCGATGTGCGTCCGCGGAGTTCGGCTTCGATCATGGATGGTTCCTGGAGCAAAACAGCCTGGCCCGTCTCGATCCAGTCGTCATAGACCTGCCAGCAATCGCGCAGGCTCAGCGCGTTCTCGCCCATCACCGTGTCTGTGCTTAGCAGCCGGAAGAGTCCCAGTTGTGTGTGGCGGCAGAACGCGAAGATAGTAAACGGGTCGAGTGCGTTGTACCATCGCACCGCCACTTCGTGATGCCGGTGCTGGTCGAATACCAACGCAACCCATACGTTGATATCAGGGAAAGCCGATGAGGTCATAGATCTTCTCGTTGTCCAGATCCAGCGTTCCCGGGCGTGTGGACCGAATCACCGGAAACCTCATGCGCCGGGGAGGGGATTGCGCCATCCGCTTCTGGGCTGCTGTTTCGAGTGCATCCAGCACGATCTGCCTGACCGTAGTGTTTTCCTCAACCGCCATCCGCTTGATGTTTTTGTAAGTCTCGTCCGGAATGTCGATGGTGGTCCGCATAAGAAGAATATAGCATAAATATGTCTTTATGCAGCATATTTATGGTAATATCTGCCGTCATTCAGGTCGCGCAAGCGCCGTCTGCCCCGCCGCAGGTGCCGCTCTGCCGAAGGTGTCTGCCTGGACGGCTAGTCCTTCTGGGTTCTTCAACTCAGCGGAAAAATGAATATACAACGGGCAGGCCATTCTTGACCGTCTGCTTGATCCGGAAAACAGTCTTTTTTGCAGCCTCCGCGTTAGGCGAAGCCATCAGCTTGAACCACCGTCCTGAGAGGCGGCGGTTGATGATAATGCTCTCCACGGCAAAGGGTTCAAGCCTCTTGTTATAGCCCCAGTTCACTGTGCGCAACGAGCGGTAGCCGCACGTTTTGGCGGCCTGAACCACCGCAGCATCGTAGATTCCTCCTGGCGGCGCGAACAAGCCCCATTCTCCCAACCCGTTCTCGCGCAGGCGCTGGCGCGATTCGGCCAACTGGCTCCGTAGTTGATCCTCCGGCAAGCCAACTAACGGCTTGTGCTGGTGCGCATGGCTCTCTATCGCGTGACCGCGAGCCTGGAGTTCCTGGCACTGCGCTAAGGTGAGATAGCCGTTTGTGCCCAAACGATCCGTGTTCACAAAAAAGACGCCATGCAACCCATGGCGCTCCAGAAGCGGCGCGGCCGTGAAATAGTGATCCGCCGTGCCGTCGTCAAAGGTCACCAGGAACCCCGTGCGCGCGTTGCTACTCTCGCGCTGTTCCTTTTGAAGGTCAGCCGGTGTCGCGGCTTTGCCCCAGATTTCGAGCGCTGCCTGCACATGAGCCTCAAGCTCGCCGGCGCACACGTCGAAGAATCCGTTGATCTCGCCCGGATTTTTCACCATGCGATGGTAGGTCAAAACAAGCAGCATAGTTGTACTTTACCCTCTGGAGGACAAAACCGAGGAGGATGCAGCGGCCGCCAACCGGCAGAGTTATCTATGCGGGAGCAATATAGCCGGCCGGACGAAAAATCGCAGGCAACTTGCAGCACAATCCATGCAAGCGCTTGTTTCTCTAGGAGATGCCGGGGAATTCTATGGAGCCGAAGATCGGACTTGAACCGATGACCTGCTGATTACGAATCAGCTGCTCTACCAACTGAGCTACTTCGGCCTTCCTTTCGATTGTATCGTTGCGTTCGCCTTCGGTAAAGTTTTGCCCCATAAGGTTCCGGTCGAAACCACTCTGCAGGCTTCTTCCGGCAAATTTCCTCGCGAGACTTACGCCGCAGCCGGCGCTTGCAAATCGATCTGGATCGAAGGCGGTTTAAGCAGGGTGTTGTGAATCAGGCAATGGTGGACGGCCTGCTCCACGCCGGCGCGGTCGGCCGCGCTCAGCGCCAACGGGATCTTGATCTCAATCCTGAAGTAGTCCAGCCGCGCCGGAGGCCCTGCCTTGGCTGCCGTCACTCGCAACTCGACTCCCTCGCGCGCCAACCCCTTCTTATGCAGGTAGGCCGAGGCGTAAAAAGCAGCGCAGGTGCCCAGAGACGCCAGCAGCAGTTCCGGCGGCGTCATGCCCTCATCGCTGCCGCCGTTTTCGGCGGGCTGGTCGCACACCAGAGAGTGCTTTCGCGCAGCAACCTCAAACTTCACATCTCTTAAAAACTTCACATTGACTTCCATCTTTATTTCCTTTCATCACCATCGAATTTTACATTAAATCCGGCCACGGCCTTCCGGCGGCAGGCTCACGCACGCATTACAATCATACCCGTGAGCAACTCCTTTGAAATCGGCCCGGTCCACGTGGGCGAGGGCCGGCTTTTCCTCATCGCCGGCCCCTGCGTCATCGAGTCCGAGGCCCATGCGCGCCGCATGGCCGAGTCTATCCAACGCATCGCCGCCGACCTCGGCCTTCCCTTCATCTTCAAGGCCAGTTACGACAAGGCCAACCGCACCAGCGTGAAGAGCTTTCGCGGTCCCGGCCTGGTGGAGGGCACGCGCATCCTCGCCCGCATTGCCAAGGATACCGGCCTGCCGGTACTGACTGACGTGCATGATGCGTCTCACTGCGCGGTGGCCGCCGAGGCCGTGGATGTGTTGCAGATTCCCGCCTTCCTCTGCCGCCAGACCGACCTGTTGGTGGCCGCGGGCAGGACGGGCCGCGCCGTCAACATCAAGAAGGGCCAGTTCGTCGCGCCGTGGGACATGACGCACCCGGTCGAGAAGGTCCGCTCCACGGGCAATGAGCGCGTCTTCCTCACCGAGCGCGGCTCCAGCTTCGGCTACAACACTCTGGTGGTGGATTATCGCTCCCTGTCGATAATGCACAATCTCGCGCCGGTGGTCTTTGACGCGACACATTCCGTGCAGCAGCCCTCGGCGGGGAATGGAGTCAGCGGCGGCCAGCCGGAGTTTATTCCGCTACTGTCCCGCGCCGCCGTTGCCGCCGGCATCGATGGATTGTTTTTGGAAGTCCACGACGACCCGCCCAACGCCAAATCCGACGGCGCCAATGCGCTGGATTTGAAGCTGCTCAAGCCGCTGCTGGAAAAGCTGCTGGCGATTCAAAAGGCGGCGGGAGCGGTTTGACATGCAGAGAATCGCGGATTGGCTCAGAAAGAACCAGCTCGGCATTATCCTCCTGCCATTGCTGGGATCGGCCGTCTGCATTCTGGCCGAAAAACTTGCAGTGATGATCAGCTGCAACGCGTTCTGCGAGATTGCCGCAGGCCTCCGCACTCCCCCGAAGATTTACTTTTGGGAGAAAGTCTCCCTGTTCCGGTCGGATCTGTTCTGCATCTTTATTCTCATCCCGCTGATCTTTTGCCTGCTGACCTTCTGGATTTCGCCGCGCCGGAGAATCTTCATCTCCATCGTTGCCTCGTTTCTGGTCGAAGCATTCGTCACCATTGAACTCATTGCGTTAACGACGACGAATACGTTCATCTCTCTGAGAGTGCTTTGGTTTGATGCAATGTGGATCATCAGGAGTCATGAAACCGCCTTTGCTTCCCACCCTGGTATCACGATTCTGTATCTGATTGCTGGTCTGGCCCTTGCCGGGCTTCTTGCGGCAATTACGCTGATTGCCTACAGAAGGAATACGCGCTGGTTGAATCATGCTGTTCTGGCGGCATTTGGCCTGGGGTTTGCGGCCGCGGCTATCGCCTGCATCCCCAGGGTTCCAGCCATGCCGTGGTCGCAGTCTCTTTTGCAAAGGTCGGCCTCTACTGCATTCTTTGAAAACGAGATGTACTCCGGGCTTTCTCTTCACAATACGCAGGAGCTGATGCAAACATATCGCCAGGCCTCGCACATCCCCGCGCCGCATCCAACGGCATTTACCGGAAGGGCGAAAAATTACAACATTATTCTGTTTGTGATGGAGTCCATCTCAGCGCAGGTCTCTGACCCGGCCCGAGATACTCTCAGCGATATGCCGAACCTCCGTCGTCTCCGCGATCAGTCCTTTCTAATGGGACGGCATTACACCAGTTACCCTCTTACGGACAACGCGGCCTTTTCGATTTTCACTTCGCTATATGTGAGCCGGCAGTGCGGCATCGTTAACCATCAGGTCGAGATCCCGGGGCTTATTCGCAGCCTGCAAACAGAAGGCTATCAGACCGCATACTACGGCTTCGTCTGGAGTATCCCGCAGCGCCGCGATGATCTGATGCTGGCCAGCCTGGGTTTTCAGAAGATCGCCGCCGCGCGGATAGACCCGAATATTGATCAGATCGGGAAAGCAACCTTCTTTGGCCCGGTGAAATACGTCGCGGAGAATGATCACCGCGGGCTACTTGCACTGCGAGTGGATATCCGCAACTGGACGGCAAAGGGGCAAAGGTTTGCCGCGGCCTATTTCCCGGAGATTGGGCATGATCCGTATCGGCCGCTGGATGGACAACCCCCCATGTCGCTCCTTGCGCGCGGTCATGCGCTGGCGGTATATCAGGATGCATGGCTGGGCGAATTGCTCGACGAGTTGCAGCGCGACGGAGCATTGGACAACACCATCATTGTTTTTACCAGCGACCACGGAATGAGATGGACCCCGGGGTCTCAGGAAGGTCAGGTTGTTCTCGTTGCGCGGGGGCAGTTGGAAGACATCGAGTTGCGCGTTCCCATGCTCATTTATGTGCCCGGAGTCCTTCAGCATGCGACGATCATCGACTCTCCGACCTCGCATATTGATATCACTCCGACGCTGCTCGACCTGCTGGGTATTTCGGCAGGCCGGGGAAATGAGCAAGGCATGCCTGTTTATGATTCTGAAATTAGCCAGCGCCGCCTCTTCCTGCAAATGGATATGTTTGGGGCGTCGGGGTTTTACTACGACGGAAGCTACTATTCGCGCAGTTCCATGGGCTTCATTTATAAAAGCCCAACAATGAATTTTGAGAATGGCGGCATGGTGAGATTCGGCAGCAGGGAGGCGGAGGAAGCCGGAGATATTCTTGCTGCGCAGGATGCCAATCAGGACGCTCTCCTCAGCGGCGTGCTTGCTCAGAAATATTTTCATTGATTGCGAGGTAGGGCAGGGGGATCTTATTCCCGATCGCAGGGCATAGGCCGGCATGGATCGTTCCCCTATAGCGCCGCCTGATAGCATCTCCCTATGTTTTTCACGCCGATTCGAATCTCTTTCCGCGCCGCGCTGCTGGCCGGCGCAGCCCTGATCTATGGCACGGCTTTCTCGCTTTCCGCCGCGCAAGCGCAGGCCGTCGCGCCAGCGCAGACTCAAGCCACCGTAACTTTAGGCCGCGCGCACTTTGAAGAGGCGCTGAAGGGGCTCAGCCGCGGATATTCTATCGGCCAGGTGGCGATCTCTCCGGACGGCAAGCGGCTGGCGTGGATTGAAGACACAGAGATACGCGTGGCGCCGCTCGGCGACCTGGCTAACAGTGAGCGGGTGACGGCAGCTGCCAAGCCGGAGCAGCATTGCCATGAAAGTCAAATCGCGTGGTCCACAAATGATCAGTCGCTGGTTTTCTTCTCCGATTGCGCCAACCCGGGTCAATCCGATCTTTATCTGGCGCGGCAAGGCAGCCCGGCGCGGCGGCTGACCGAGCTGAAAGGCTACACAGAGGCTCCTGCCTTTTCTCCGGATGGAACTCGCGTGGCTTTTCTCTATGTAGAAGGCGCAACCCGGCCGGCTGGTGCGCTGGCGGCCATGAAGCCGCCATCGGGCGTGATCGGAGAGGAGGGCGTCGAAATTGAACGCGTGGCAGTCGTCCCCGTTTCTGTGGACAAACTGCCTCCATCGGGGCAGGCTACGCTCGTGATGGCGACTCCAGCCAATCTGCACGTCTACGAGTTCGATTGGCGGCCGGATGGGCAGGGGCTCGCCTACATTGCCGCCGATCCGCCGGGAGAGAACAACTGGTGGGTGGCCAGGCTCTATACGCAAGCCCTTGGCGGGCAGCCGGAGGTTGTTCTTGCGCCGGAGACGGTTACCGGTCCGCTGCATGGATTGCAGATTGCCGTGCCGCGATGGTCGCCGGACAGCAAGCAGATCGCCTTTATCGGCGGGCTGATGAGCGACCAGGGCGCGACGGGCGGTGATGTGTGGATTGTCTCCGCCTCTGGCGGCCAGCCGGTTGATCTGACGCCGCAACGGCCAACCTCGCCTGCATGGATCGAGTGGGACGGCAATAAGAACCTCTTTGTGACCGAACTGGCGGGCTCGCAGAGCCGGCTTATCGGGATACATCTTGAGTACAATTCCGCGTCAGGCCGGCCCGTCGTTACGGCGATCAGCATGTACTTTCACATTTCGGCCTCAATTGGCGACGGCCGGTTGGAGATGAGCCTTTCGGGCACGGCCGACCGCTCATACTTCGTCTTCATCGCCAGCAGCTTCAGCCATCCGCCCGAAGTTTTCTATGCCCGTACGAAGCTGCCTCTCGAGGTCCATTCGGCCGACATTGCTCCGATCGGGGAGGTGAGCCGCATTAACAAAGATATCGAGCCGGTATGGGGAACTACCGACTCAATTACATGGAAGAGCGGCGGCTACGATGTGCAGGGCTGGCTGACGCTGCCCAAAGACTACGATCCTGCCAAAAAGTACCCGCTGATCGTCGTCGTGCATGGCGGGCCGGCCGCGGCGGCGGTTGCGCGCTGGAACACAGGCCCCCTGAGCGCGGCGGCCTTCTCCGCGCTGGGTTACTTTGTGCTGATGCCCAACCCCCGAGGCAGCTTCGGGCAGGGCGAGGAGTTTACCCTGGCCAACCGCAAGGATTTCGGCTACGGCGACCTGCGCGACATCCTGGCCGGGGTAGACGCGGTCGAGGCAGCCTACCCGGTAGACCCCAACCGCGTGGGCCTGACCGGCTGGAGCTATGGCGGATTCATGACCATGTTCGCCGTAACCCAGACGCAGAGGTTCAAGGCGGCGGTGGCGGGCGCGGGGATCTCCAATTGGCAGAGCTACTACGGAGAGAACTCCATCGACCAGTGGATGACGCCGTACTTCGGCGCCTCGGTCTACGACGATCCGCAGATCTATGCCAAGAGCTCGGCCATCAACTTCATCAAAAGCGTGACGACGCCGACACTGGTGGTGGTAGGGGAGCGGGACGGCGAGTGCCCGGCGCCCCAGTCCTACGAATTCTGGCACGCTTTGCGCGCCCGGCATGTGCCCACGCAACTGGTTGTGTATCCGAATGAGGGGCATATGTTTGCGGACCCGGCCCATCGCTGGGATGTGATGGAGAGGGCCGTTGAGTGGTTCGCCCGTTATATGCCGCCCGCGCCATAGGGTCTGGCCTGACCCCAGGCCTGCTCCCCATTCGGGGCCGCCGGAGTCTATGAAAAGCGGGAGGGGGAATCGCTTTGCCAGGCTGCCAGCCGGAGACCACCCCGCCCTGATACACTTTTCTTTGGAGTTTCGTGGGCGCGTCTCGTCAACCGGCTGCATGGTTGAGTGGGTCGCCGGGAGCCGGTCATTTGAGCGGTTTTCACCGGTGGCAGACCAGCCATGGCGTGTTGAAGGACCGCTCCACAGAGAGTTTTCTCGCTTTCTGCCGCCTTTTCGATGACGCGCAAAAGAGCTTTTTCTTGCATTCCAGCGGCCAGTACCTGTCGCACGGAACCTCGGAAGAAAGAGCTGCTGGCCACCGGCAACGCGGACGGCGGAGAGTGGGAAGTTTGCTATAACCATTTTTTCCGATCATTTCGGGAGTGACCGTTCCGCGGATCGACAAAGCGGGGCGGGGAGGATTCATGCGGCGGTTCTTGACGCTTGTTTGTTTGTTGTGCCTGGCCATTCCAGCCGGGATTTCGATCTCCGGCTGTACCCGCAATCCGGATGCGAACTACTGCAATGGACAGGGCTACGGGTTGAAGATCACAGACGTGGCTACGATCACGCTGCAACCGGTGACCACGGGCATCTCCATGGCCTACGGGCAGACGCGCCAGATAAGTCAGCCGACTGCTCAGACCTGCAAGGGCACACAGGCCAGCACCCCCGGCACCATTTCCTACGGCACCACCAACAACCAGTTGGTGGACATCTCGCCGACCGGCAACATCTGCGCCGGAACATGGAACCGGAACTCGGGCGGCGGCATCGCCGACTACACCATCTGCAACTTCCCGAATCCATTGCCCTCGACCGGCGGTCTGCCTTACGGCATAGCCTACATAACGGCCTCTGAACAATCGGTGACCTCCAATCCGGTAGAGGTGTTAGTGCACGCCATGGTGACCTCCGTCAGCCTGGTCACTACCCCCTCGTCCTCCTCGTCCTCATCCGCGCAGCAGTGCTTCTCACAGGGCGCCCAGGCCACGCTTGACGCGCAGGCTTGCTATGCAAACAGCAGCAACCAGCAGGTTTTGCTGTGCGCGCCGTCTTCGGTGACCAGCAATTTTGCCTGCCCGCTGCCTGCCGGCGTGACCTCGGTTCCTAACTGCACGTCCGCTATCGGCGCACTCAACTATTCTGTAGGCAACCCCATCGCAGCCAGTATTGCCACTAACACTTCCACAAATCAGGTGACCATCACTGCCCTACAGCCAGGCACCACTGCCATTACCTCTTCAGTTGCGGGTTCTGGCTCTTCGGCTGGCTACTTCTCCACCTGCCCGCCGGCATCCATCTCGGTGACTCTGGCTAACGGAAGCACGTCGGGCACTATTACTCAGGGCGTGACGCAGAATCTGACCACTACCATCATCGACACCCAGGGGAACCCCATCACCGGCCTCTCCCTGACTTACCAGTCCACTGACCCGATCGACATCTCTGCGAGCAGCACAGGAGCCATCACTACATCCTTCCCCGGCGTGGCTGCGGTCTATGCTGTCTGCCAGCCGCCTAGTTGCAATTCTGCCCCCATCAACGAGGTCGGCATCTACGGCACCGGCCTGCCCGTTTCCTCCAACCCGGTCACCGTCACCACCCCCGGAACGGCCAGCGACTACGTCTGGTTCGCGGCGCCCGGCCAGTCGAAGTACGTCACCTCCGTCGAGCTGCTCACCGGCACGGTCGGCTCCACGGTGCGCCTGCCATACGTGCCCAACTCGATGATGATGGACCGCGGGGGCAACAACCTCTACTTCGGCTCCTCCCACGAGTTGATGGCTATGACCACCGCGAACAACTCGATCACCACGCAGGCCACCTCCGTTCCCGGCGTGGTGCTGGCCGTATCGCCTGACAATTCGGAGTTGCTCATCAATGACCAGGTGCGCCAGATCCTCTATCTCTACAATGTCACCAGCCAAAGCGCTTCATCCTACGGCGGGATGGGCACGGCCGCGGCTTTTACCCCCGACTCGCACACGCTTTACGTTGTCGACAGCGCAAACCAGGGCGCGCCCCACAGCGACACGCTGTACATCTATAGCCTGAACACCGGCTGGACCACCTACGATCTGAGCACGACCACCGGCGGCTCTCAGAGCCTGGCGATTACCGTTCCCAGCGTGGGAGCGTTTCTCAGCGGCAGCAACACCGTGGCCCACACCTGGTGCCCTTCCGGCACGGTGGG
>Ga0181518_10004840_pt1 | contig 11859 bp, 9 predicted proteins | sample PEATcosm2014_Bin_28_FD_119751 | JGI IMG/M metagenome (GOLD analysis project Ga0181518, IMG submission 119751) | Peatland microbial communities from MTU Mesocosm Facility, Houghton, MI, USA - PEATcosm2014_Bin01_60_metaG | ecosystem: Environmental > Terrestrial > Soil > Wetlands > Peat | place... | reverse complement strand
GTCCCCGGCCTGCGCCGTGCAGTTGGCATCCGTTAGATTGGTCACCGTGTAGGTGGTCGTCGCCGACGGGCTAACGGTGCGCGTAGCCGGGCTGGCCACCACCCCGTTCTGGTTGGTGCCATCCGACCAGCTCAGGTTCCACGGACCCGTGCCGGTCAGCGCCGCCGCAATAGCCGTCGAGCCGCCGTTGCAGATCACCGCGCTGCCGCTGACCACCGAGGTCGGGCGCGCTTTGACCGTGACCACCGCGCTGCCCGTCAAATCACCAGCCCGCGCCGTGCAGTTGGCATCCGTCAGGTTCGTTACCGTGTAGGTGGTCGTCGCCGGCGGGCTCACGGTCCGCGTGGCTGGGCTGGAAACTACACCGTTCTGGTTCGTGCCGTCCGACCAACCGACGTTCCACGGCCCCGTGCCAGTCAGCGCCGCCGAAATGCTCGTCGAGCCGCCGTTGCAGATGGCCGTGCTGCCACTGACCACCGAGGTCGGGCGCGCTTTAACCGTGACCACCGCGCTGCCGCTCATCGCCACCCCACAGCCGCCGCTCGCATTGGTCGCCACCACAGTGTAAGTTCCCGCGGTGGTTTGACTGCCAAAGTTCAGAGCCGATCCGCTGCCTGGGAGCATCGTCACCGTAGTCGTTGTGTTCCGCTTGAGATAATAATTTACATTATTCTGTGAGCCGTTCAGGCCGACCGACAGGCCGGCTCCTCCGGCACAATACGCTCCACCGCCAGTCACGGAGTAGCTAGTTGGGAAAGTGCAGGCAGCACTGCAAAGGCTAACATTCAGGGCCGTCAATACCGCTCCAATCGGATTGCCGAAGCCATTCGTGCCATCACCCGCAAAGTTAAGTGCCACCGCGTTGTTATTAACGTCAACCACTGGCGAGCCGGAATCCCCTGATTGGCTCATGGTCGTCGAAGGTGCTGTGGGAGAATACCAGATTTGATTAATAAATGTCGCAGTCCCACAAGTGTCGTAGCTCACGTTGATAGTCATATTGATCCCCGCCACCGTCCCTTGGGTGCAGCCGCTGGAACGGCCATTCTTTCTGACCACTTGCCCCAAATAAGCAGCTACCACGTTGTTGACTTGAGCCCCCAGATTCAGGATGTTGGCCGACACCGCCGTATCGGAGCCTTGCACAAAGGCCGCATCAACAGTGTTATTGCCCACAAAACTAATTGACACGATTCGATTCAACGTTCCAACGTTTTGGGCCGCTTCGCAACTGGTGTCCACCGATCCCGGCTGATATTCTGGCGTCCCGATTGGAGCGCTGTTAGGACAACCGTCGGTCCCGTGACCCGCGACGTGGTTGTTGCTGATCCAACCAGAGGCCCCGCTGGTGTTGTCGCAGACTTTGAAGCCGATGGTGCCGCTCGCACAATACGTTTGGGACCCACGTGTGTACAAAAGCACATTCCCCCCCGAGACGCCAAGCGGCACCGGCAAGGCGTAATAACTCTTTGGGTCGCTGCTTCCGCATTGGTGAGCGTGTATTGGCCCGACTACCCGAAAACTGACCTCCATATTATCTAAAGTCGCAGGTAGCTGTGCCTTGCGACTTGCATCATCTATGAGAATCAAGACCGCCAAACGGCCATTGGTTTCTCCAATGCCCGTCCCTCGGACGCCCGGAGCAACCATCAGCCCCTTCTCGTATTTTGCCTGAGTCGCGACCGCATTCTCCAATTCTGAGTGCGCATAAAACGGCCCTTGACTTTGAGCAAGAGAGTGGACTTTGGAAGCCCCCAGGAGAATCGTGAGAGCAACAGGAAAAGTGACTAACTTTATATGCCCTCTATTGTGTTTCATAATTGTGTGATTGATTGTAATCGAAGCCGACTTCGTGGACTGTGGGACCGACATCGCGGAAGCCCGATTTGCCGCCTCGGCCCCGCTCACATGCGGTCCCCCATTCGGTCCGCGCTGAGAACGAAGGGCCATTCGGGTCAGTTCCTGAAAGAAAGTTGATCAGGCCGAGGTGGTGCGAATCACGGATGAGGGCTTCTGGTTTGTTTGTTTTCATAATCGGTTGCCTTTTGTGCTGGAACAGTCAGAAGCGGTTTGTTGAAGCCCACTGGAGGTGTGGCGGTAACGGCTGCGCGTATGCAGTGAACCTGTGCCTGATCGATGCTGACTCAGGTGGAGCCCGCTCGAACGTTCCTGGCGTTTTTGCCACCACATAAGGTCCCTCTGTTTTCGGATGAACAGCCTTGGCCTATGACCCACTGCTCGCCAAGCCGCAGGTGAAAAGCTCACAACGCCTTCCACACCGCTGTTCACGTCCACTCCGATCCTTTCTTAGCGCCTGTTATACCCACGGCGAAAGTATTGTCGAGTCAGAAAAGACACGCTTCGGTGTGCAGGCAAATGCCTTACACGCCCTTGCTGACCAAAAAGGCCCAGGTTCTGCAATTATTCCTGTAACATTTGCTCGGTTTCGCTTCTGAGGAGGGTGTATGAATAACGTCGGAACGAATCAGACTATGCCAGAGAAATGTCCTCAGTGCGGCGCGTCGCTGCCGGCGGGCGCGCTGGCTGGGCTTTGCCCCGCCTGCCTGCTCCAACAGGGCGCCGCCGATGATACCGCCACCCGGCCCAACGCCAAACCGTTCGTGCCGCCGACCGTGGAGGAAGTGGCCCGGCTCTTCCCGCAGCTTGAAATCCTCGGTTTCCTCGGCAAAGGCGGCATGGGGGCCGTGTACAAGGCGCGCCAGCCCGCCCTCGACCGCTTCGTGGCGCTGAAGATTCTGCCGGCCCAGGCAACGCCCGACGCGGGCTTCGCCGAGCGGTTCACTCGGGAAGCCCGTGCGCTGGCCCGGCTCAGCCACCCGAACATTGTTGCCGTCCATGAGTTTGGACAGGTAAGTGCCAGTGGCGCGGGCGTCCCGCCTGCGCTCGGAGCTTCTGGCACCGGAATCGAAGGGAACGCCGGCGAGACGCCCGCGCAGGCAGGCGGGACGCCTGCCCCACTAGCGCCCACCGCCCTACCCTACTTCATCATGGAGTTTGTGGATGGCGTGAACCTGCGCCAGCTCCAGAAGACTGGGCGGCTCTCGCCGCGCGAGGCGCTGCAGATCGTGCCGCAAATCTGCGACGCGCTCCAATACGCTCACGACGAGGGCGTCGTCCACCGCGACATCAAGCCGGAGAACGTGCTGGTGGACCGGAAGGGCCGCGTGAAGATCGCCGACTTCGGGCTGGCGAAGATTCTAGGCCGCGACCCAGAGGCGCTCCGGTTGACGGGCGAAGGCCAGGTGATGGGCACGCCGCACTACATGGCGCCCGAACAGGTCGAGCACCCGCTGACCGTGGACCACCGCGCCGACATCTTTTCCCTCGGCGTGGTCTTCTACGAAATGCTGACGGGCGAACTGCCGTTGGGGAAATTCCAACCGCCCTCGCGCAAGGTGCAGATGGATGTGCGCCTGGATGACGTGGTGCTGCACGCGCTGGAGAAGGAACCGGAGCGCCGTTACCAACACGTCAGCGAGGTGAAAACGGATATGCAAAAGATTGCCTCAGCCCCGCTTCTGCCGGGGCAGGCCCCTGGACAGCCAGTGGAGACGCGGCGACTCAAGAAGATCAACTGCGTTCCCGCCCTATCGCTGTATTGCTTGACCACCGCGCTCCTGGTAGCCGCGAATTGGCGTGAATTCACTGGTCACACAGACTACGCCCTGGCGCCTTATGCGATTCTGTCTTGGATTGTGGGCGGCGTGTTTTGGTCGCTGCTGCATTACTCGTGTTGGAAGGCCCTGCCCGAGAAATACCGCGCGACGACACCGGGCCGGGCGCTCGGCTTCCTCTTCATCCCAATCTTCAACTTCTACTGGGCCTTCGTCTCGTTCCCCAAACTGGCGACCGGTTTCAACGCCCTCAAACGGGAGCGCCCGGAGTTGGCGATCCGGAACCTGAGGGGCGTCGGCATCGCCTATGCCATCACGACCGTGCTCGTGTTCACTCTCGCACTCAATCATCCCGGTTGGGCTTGCCTGATCTTCGTGACGGACCTTCTCCTCACCTTCGTGTTCTATCTCGGCATCGTCGCCAATGCGAATGGGGTAATCGAAGCTTTCCAGGCAGGCCGCGCGCCGGCGGCGGCCACGTCTCAGAGGTTCGCGCTGACTGAGCCGCTGTGCTCCAGCGGTCGCGGCTGGAAGATCGCCGCCGCCGTCATCGTGGCCGTGGTGGCGCTGCTTGCCTTGCACCCCAGGCAATGGCAATCCAAGTCCCCGCCTGCATCAAGCGCGTCAATGACGCCTCGCCCGGCAGAGTCCGGCGCGCGGTTCGTGGCTTCCCTGCCGCAGGGAACCATCGAACTGGTCGCCGTCTCGCGCTATCCCGCCACCACTGAACGCTGCTGGAAACCGGACGGCTCTGACTCGGACGACGGGCCGTTTGAGGCGAAGGGAGTGTCGGTTAGTGCGGACGGCGGCATGGTCCGGGAGTTCGTGATTCGGCTGGCGGGCTTGCCGGAGGGTGCCTCGGACCCGATCTGGCGATTTGATCCGGCGGCAGGAGCAAAAGCCATCGGCGGGCCGCCTGCTCTCGCTGACCAGCCGGTCGAAGACTTGCGCACAGCGGCGGTGCAATTCCCAAGCACGGCCCGGGCGACCACACTCAAACTCGGTTTGGGTTGGGGGCCATGGGAGACGGTGGCCGCCTCGGGAGACCCTCACTCACTAGGCACCATGATCTGTCCTTTGCCGGCGAGAAGGGAGCCGCTGGCCCCAGAAAGCCCGGCCTCGCCGGGCAGCACCGCCAAGGATGGCAGTGACGGCTATGTTAGCTTCTCCCAGGCTGCGGAGAAGGAAGGAAATGCTGTCATCAATGTAGCTCATCCCCTGAGCGGCTGGGACACGAGGGTGGTGGCGGTGGCCCGGGATGACCAAGAGCAGGTGTCCACACGCCAGGCTTCCGGTAACGGCTCGCTCCAGCAGCAGACGGTCACCTTCAGCCATCTGCCTCTGGCCCAGGTAAAGGAGTTCAGGTTCCAGGTGCGGCCCTACCGCTGGGTGGAATTCCGCCACGTCTCGCTCGAGCCGGGACACCAGACCCAGGTGGAGGTGGTGGATTCCCGGACAAGCCTGCCGACCAATGCGGGGATACAAGCCACGGGTGAATTCCGCCCGTACTCCGTCGGCCCGTTACAGGCGCCACCGCCGGCTTCTCCGCCTGCCCCGGCGTCACCGCCGCCCAAGTGAACTGAGATGGGTGTGAGCTCCGAATACTCAGACCCGATCACCCCCGCGCCGGGCGACATCTTCGCCACGACGCACTGGACGGTCGTGCTGGCCGCGGGCCGCCGCAGCACGCCGCAGGCCGACCACGCGCTGGAGGAATTGTGCCGCGCTTACTGGTATCCCCTCTATGCCTACGTCCGCCGCCACGGACACTCGAAGGAGGACGCCGAGGACCTCACCCAGGGGTTCTTTGCCTGCTTCCTTGAACGCAACTACTTGGAGGGCCTCAGCAGCAAGAAGGGCCGGTTCCGCGCGTTCCTGCTGGCGGCGCTGAAGCACTTTCTGGCCAACGAACGGGACAAGTCGCAGCGCCAGAAGCGGGGCGGCGGCGTGGCGCCCCTTTCCCTCGATTGGCAGGACGCCGATGCACGCTACCAAATTGACCCCACCGACCAACTCAGCCCGGACAAGCTCTACGACCGCGCTTGGGCCATGACCTTGCTCGAACAGGTCATCAGCCGATTGCGCGACGAGTGCGCCGCCGAAGGCAGGGGCAAGGTGTTCGAGCAGTTGAAGCCGTTCCTCATGGCCAGCCAGAGCGCCATCCCCTACGCGGATGCGGCTACCCGGCTGGGCTTGAACGAAGGCGCCGCCCGGGTAGCAGTCCATCGCTTGCGCAAGCGCTACCGGGAATTGCTGCGCGAGGAAATCTCGCAGACGCTCTCCGATCCGGCGGACGCCGAGGAAGAGATGCGCGCCCTGTTCCGAGCGTTTGCGGACTGAGGTGCCCCAAGCCAGGGAGGGCGAGCGTCCCCGCGAGCCCTGTTTTTCGCGGATTGCCTAAGAAGTTTGGGCTCGCGAGGACGCTCGCCCTCCCAAACAGGCGGCTCTTGAGGCGATCTCGTTCCCGGCTTGCCTACTTCAGCTTCGCCAGCGTGGCCTTGACTTGGTCGAAATGCGGCAGGTCTTTCGGCGTGGGGGTTTGCTCGCTGTATTGGACGACGCCGTTCTTGTCGATGATGAAGGCGGCGCGCGCGGCAGTGTCCCCAGCCCCGGCCAGCATCGGGAAAACGACATTATATTGCTTGATGACTTGCTTGTTGAGGTCGCTGGCCAGCGTGATGCCGATCTTCTCTTTCTGCGCCCACGCCTCTTGCGCGAACGGGGTATCGACACTGATGGCGATGACCTCCGCGTTGAGGCCGGCGTAGGCGTTGAGGCCGCCGGTGATGTCGCACATCTCTTGGGTGCAGACGCTCGTGAACGCCGCCGGGAAGAAGAGCAGGACGGTGTTCTTCTTGCCGAAATTGTTGCTGAGCTTTACGTCCACCAAGCCGGACGCTTGCTTGGATTTCAAGGTGAAGTCAGGTGCTTTGGAGCCGACAGGTATTGCCATATTAGTAATTTGTTAATTGGTTAACTCGGTTAAACAGGTAAATCGGGTTGGGCCGGTTGTCAAACGGTGTTCGGCAGAAAGCTCAATCACAGCGCCGCCAGAACTTCCTGAGCGTGTTGGGCAGGCTTTACGGCCGGCCATATCTTCTTGATCTTGCCGTCCGGCCCAATCAGAAACGTCACGCGATGGGTGCCCTGGTACTTCCGGCCCAGGAAGGTCTTCTCCCCCCAGGCGCCGTAAGCCTGGGCGATCTTCTTGTCTTCGTCGGACACCAGAGTAAACGGGAGGCGGTATTTCCCGGCGAACTTGTCGTGGGACTCGGCCGAATCGGTGCTGACCCCCAGCACGACGGCACCTTTTCCGGTGAACGCGCCATAGTCATCGCGAAACGCGCAGGCTTCTTTGGTGCAGCCGGGGGTGTCGTCCCGGGGATAGAAGTACAGAATGACGTGTTTGCCCCTGAAATCGGACAGAGACACCTTGCCCCCGCCGTTGGTGGTGGCGGTAAAACCAGGCGCCAGGCCCCCTTCCTTCAGTTTCAGCTCTATTTGTTTTCCCATAAACGTATGCGGTTGATGGTTGAATTTGCCGGGCGCTGCGCTTCCCGGATTTTGGACCTTAGACTTTGGCTTTCGGACTGGACGACGGATGCGCGCTCAACTGGCGGCTACCGTCCCAAACGTAGAGCAATCCCGAAATGCCGGTGCAGATCGCCGTGCCAAGGGTCAGCGCGCGAAGCCAGTTCCCTGCCCACTTCAACATAATCCAGAGCACGACAGCCATTTGCAGCACAGTGGCGACTTTGCCGATGATCCGTGGCCGCACCTTGACTTTGCCAACCATCAAATGAATCACCAGCATCCCGATCAGTATCAAAATATCCCGCCCAATAATCGTGCCCGTGAGCCAAAGCGGGACACTCTCAAGATAGGGCAAATGATCAAAACTCAACACCACCACGCCGGAAACCAGCAACAGCTTGTCTGCCAGCGGGTCAAGAATCGCCCCGAGTTCGCTGCGCTGATTATACCGCCGCGCAACGTAGCCGTCCACACCATCGCAGATAGCGGCGATAGCAAAAGAGAGAATCGCCAGCAGACGATGCACCTCGTTGCCATCCCTGGTGTAGTAGAGAGTCTCCACCACGAAGAATGGAATCAGCAGCATTCGCAGGATCGTGATCTTGTTAGCTGTTGTCATGGACGAACCGGGGCTGATTGTGCGCTCTTCTGGCCGCCCGTCAATCCCGCAGCGGGCTTGCGGCGATAGACAAACCACCAGAACCAGGCCGTTCCCAGGGCGCCGCAAACCGCGGCACCGATAAAATTCGCGCGCGGACTGAGGCTCCACAACCACGCGCCCAGAAATGACCCGGTGGTCACCACGCAATCCCGAATCAGATAGTAGGCGCCGTAGATGCGTGCGCGGAGGGCTGGGACGGCCTCCCCGATGATCAACGCCTTGCGCGCCGGCTCGCCGAATTCCTTCAAGCCGCGGACCACGAACGCCAGCGCCAGCCAGCCAAAGCTGTTCGCCCACAACAGCGTCACGGGGAAGAGGCTGAAAAAAAGGAAGGTCGCCAGCACGAAGGGGCGCCGCCCATGCTTGTCGGCCAGGTGCGCGACGGGGATGTAGCAGATCATGGCGGTGACCATCTCGAAGGCGACCAGCACGCCAAACTGCTGCGCGTCCACGCCGGCATGGTTCATCGCCCACAAAATGACGAAGGCGTAGGGGATGCGCTCGCAGAAGCGGATCAGGATGTCGCTGATCAGCAACTCCCGCAGTGCAGGTGTGAAGGAGCGGGCGACGGCAAGGAAGTTCGCCGGGCCACCTTGGGTTGTCGGAGGAGACTCCCCCTTGCCCGGCTCCAGCATGAACCATTGGAACGCTATCGTAAGCAGGCCCAGCAAAAGGCAAAGCAGGAGGGCGTACTGCACGCCCTGGGTCCAGCCGAACCGGGTGATAAGCCACCCGCCACCCAGCGGCCCGAGCATCATCGGCACACGGCGCACCATGGATTGGACGCCGATACCCATGGTGTGCTGACGGGCCTTGAGCGAGGTGGCGACGACGGTAAAGGTGGTCGGCAACGACAAAGCGCTCCAGGCGAGAAACAGGAATGTGCCAAGCAGCAGCGCCAGCCAATGATGCCACACTAAGACCAGCGTGTAGCCCGCCAGGGAGAGGGCGCTGAAGAGCATCAGCGCGCGGCGCTGGCCCCACCGGTCCGTCAACCAGCCGCCGGGGTACGCATAGACGGCGCCCAGCAGGGTTTGCAGCGCGTCGAATAAGCCGATGATCAGAATGCTCGCACCGAGAGTCTGGAGATACTTGGGCGCAAAGCCGAGCCAGAGCTTTTCACCCGTGCCCGCCAGCACCAGCGCCACAAGCAAAAGGGCCGTGTTGCGCTTCAGGGCCAGAAACTCCGCGATGGACCGCCAGCCAGGCCGCTTTTCAGGGGTGGTCCATTTCATAGTTGAAGTTTGGCTTGTCCGCGCGCACCATATCCGACATGAGGGCATCGCATTTAATGACGAAGCTGTCAATGGTCCTGGCCATCGCCGCCGGCGGATTAACGCTGTCCGTTCTCGCCGAAACGGTGGGTTTTGACAACGCTAAACCCGGCCAGCTTCCACCCCATTGGACCGGCACCCTGACCGGCGCTGGCGTGGCCTTATGGAGCGTCGAGCCGGACGACTCCGCCCCAAGCAAGCCGAACGTGCTCAAACAGTCCGGCAAAGGGAAATATCCCATCTGCATCAAAGACGACACCCGCCTCAAAGACGGCTTTGTCGAAGTGAAGTTCAAGCCCGTCTCCGGCAAGGAAGACCAGGCGGGCGGCGTCATCTGGCGCGTGCAGGACAAGGACAACTACTACGTTTGCCGCGCCAACGCGCTGGAAGACAACGTCGTGCTTTACAAGACCGTTGCCGGCAAGCGCAGCGTCCTGGACATCGTCGGCCGCAAGGGCGGCTACGGCGTAAAAGAGAAGGTCGCTTCGGCCCAATGGCACACGCTGCGCGTTGAATTCCAGGGCAACCACTTCAAGGTCATCTTCGACGGGCAGCACTTGTTCGACGTGGAGGACAGCACCTTCACCGAAGCCGGCAAGGTCGGGGTCTGGACCAAGGCCGACAGCGTGACGCTCTTCGATGATTTCAGTTGGGGGAGCAATAATTAAGACCTAGGGATTATGACCAGGAAGCACTCCGTAAGGCCCGTTGTCGGGATCATCATGGGCAGCGATTCCGATTGGCCGACCATGAAAGGCGCGGCGGACGCTTGCGCCGAATTTGGCGTGCCGCACGAGGTTCAGGTCATCTCCGCGCACCGCACGCCGCGGGATTTGGAGCGTTACGCGAGCAGCGCGCAACAGCGCGGTTTGCGCGTCATCATCGCCGGGGCCGGGGGCGCCGCGCATTTGCCCGGCGTGACCGCCGCCTTCACTCCCCTCCCCGTTATCGGCGTGCCCATGGAAAGCAAGGCCTTGAAGGGACTGGACTCACTCCTCTCCATTGTCCAAATGCCCAGCGGCATCCCGGTGGCGACCGTGGCGATTGGCGGCGCGCGCAACGCCGGCTTGCTCGCCGTGCAAATCCTGGCCGTCGGCGATGCCGCCTTGCAGAAGAAGGTCCTCGCCTTCAAAGCGCGTTTGGCCGAGGAATCCCGGGCTAAGAACCGGAAACTGGCGGGGTAGGCGCGCTGGCCAAAATCGTCTCAAGGGAGGGCGAGCGTCCCCGCGAGCCCAAACTTCTCAGGCCATCTGCGAAAATCAGGGCTCGCGGGGACGCTCGCCCTCCCGGGCTTGGACCTATCCCATCAGTGCCAGCGCCCGGTCAATTCTTTGGAGGGCGCGCGCTTTGCCGAGAACTGCCAGCAAATGGTATAGACTGGGGCCGGCGGTGTTGCCGCAGCACGCCAGGCGCGTCGGATGCACCAGCACGCCGGCCTTGACCCCCAACTCCTGCGCCACGGCTTTCAGGGTGTTGCCAATCGGGTCGGCCTCGAACGGCTCCAGTTTCGCTAAGGCATCGCGCAGTTTGGCCAGGCGCGGCTTGTTCTCGGGCGTGAAGTCCTTCTGCGCAGCGACCGGGTCGTATTCAATTTCCTCTTTGAAGTAAAAGCCGGCGTAAGCCGGCAGCTCACCGAATAGTTTGAACTTCCCCTTGCACGTCTCCAGCGCGGCTTTCACGTACTCGGCGGGGTATTTCGTCAGGTCCAGCCCGGCGCGCGTGAGGGCTTCCGCAGATAGTTCGTAAAGGCGGTCGTCGCCCAGTTCGCGCACGTATTCGCCGTTCAGCCAAATCAGCTTGGTCAGGTCGAACCGCGCATTGTGCCGCAGAATCTGCGGCAGGTCGAACGCCTCGACCACTTCCGCCAGCGCCATTTTCTCGCGGTTGTTCTTGGGGGACCAGCCGAGCAGACAAAGGTAGTTGACCAGCGCGGCCGGGAGATAGCCCTCCTCGACGTAAGACATGAGCGAGGCGCCTTTGTCCCGCTTGCTCATCTTGGTGCCGTCAATGTTCAGGATGAGCGGGATGTGGGCGTATTTGGGCGGCTCGACGCCAAACGCGCGGAACAGCGCAATGTGCTTGGCGGTGTTGCTCAAATGATCTTCCCCGCGAATGACGTGCGTGACGTTCATCTCCAAATCATCCACCACGTTGACCAGGTGGAACACCGGCTGCCCGTCGGAGCGCACGATGATGAAATCCGGGTCAGCCTGTTCGCGGTCGGTCAGTTCGCGCCGCACGTCGCCGACGACCAGGTCCGGGATCAGAATCGGCTCGCGGCTCATCTTGAACTTGACCGCGCCCTCCTGCTCGTAGGCCAGCCCGCGCGACAGCAACGTCTCGACCCGCCGCCGGTAATTCTCCTTCCGCTGGCTTTGGAAATACGGCCCGCCATCGCCTTTGCTCGAGCCGTTGGCATCGCCGTTGACCGGGCCTTCGTCCCAGTCCAGGCCGAGCCAGCGCAGCCCGTTGAGGATGACATTGACCGCCTCCTGCGTGTTGCGGGCGGCATCGGTGTCTTCAATGCGCAGGATGAACGTGCCGCCCGTATGGCGGGCATAGAGCCAGTTGAACAAGGCCGTACGGGCACCGCCGATATGCAGGAACCCCGTCGGACTGGGCGCAAAGCGAACGCGTGGTTTCACCGCCCGAGTCTGACCCAAAACCCGGCGCAGTAAAGTAAGAAGGCAGCGAGGGAATGACCTCCCGAACCCGAAAAGGCTGGGCCGGCAGCCCCCGCGACGCCTTTCACGGT
>Ga0181518_10004839_pt1 | contig 11863 bp, 5 predicted proteins | sample PEATcosm2014_Bin_28_FD_119751 | JGI IMG/M metagenome (GOLD analysis project Ga0181518, IMG submission 119751) | Peatland microbial communities from MTU Mesocosm Facility, Houghton, MI, USA - PEATcosm2014_Bin01_60_metaG | ecosystem: Environmental > Terrestrial > Soil > Wetlands > Peat | place... | reverse complement strand
GGGCCTGCGCACCCAGGGCGGTGCGGGCAAGCATGTTGGCGGGGCCAACAGGACCGTCATCAAGTTGGCCCAGCAACTGCTCATCAATCCGGCCGTCAACCTGGCGGGCCAGCCGCTCGGCGCACTCGTCCGACTGGACCACATCTACGATCTGGTCGAAGGGAACATCGGCTCGGACATCCGGGCCAAGATCGCCGCCCTGCCACGCAGGGTCGACCACCCCCAGGCACAGCCAGTGGCGAAGGCAATCTGCCTACTTCAGTACGTGAAATCCGTCCATCGCACCGCCGAAAACATCGCGGCCGCCTTGCACCCGGCCGTGGCGGCCGACAGCCAGCTTGCCGCCGTCAGGGAGGCCCTGCGCCTCCTCGAAGCCGCCCATGAGGTGCGCCTGGGGGATGATGGCTACCGAATCCCAACCCCAGCCGAGGACGGCTGGGAGCAGATTCGATCCTCCCTGCGCCCCAGTCCCGGCGACTCCCACCGTCTTCATTCAGAAATCCTGGCCGGCTTCTGGCAGCCACAGCCCTCGCACACCTTGTTCGACACCAAGGCGTTCAAGGCTGGCCTAGCCATTCATGGCCGGGAGGTAGTGCCCGGCGACATGCTCTTCGACATGCACTTCGCCGAGGACGGTCAGCCATTCAAAGACTTGGCCGCCGAGCTGCGCAGGCGCAGCCAGCAGGAACGCCAGTGCGTCTTCTGGGCTGTGGCGCTCAACGATGCCATCGACCAGCGGACCGTGGAACTGCATCGGTCGAAGGAGATGATTTCGCGCAAGGAGCGCGAGGCTCGTACCGAGGACGAGGCCACGCTGGTTGCTGAGGAAAAGCGCCATGCTCGCCGGCACCTGGACGAGTTGCGCGGGTTGCTCAAGACGGCATGTCTGACTGGAACCGTCTACTTCCGTGGCAATGACCGCAGCCCAGGGGACAGGACGGCCGACGTGGGCAGGGCCGCATCCGAGATCCTGGGTCCGGTCCTGCTGGATATCTTCGACCGCTTCAAAGACGCGGCCGCACGTGCCAGCGATCTCAAGAAGGGCTGCGATGCCCTGCTCACCGCTGACAGCCTGGCGGGCTTGCCCGCTGTGTTCTCCACCCTCGCACTGCTGCGGAGCGAGCACGGCAGGCCGGCGTTCCAGACCGAGAGCGGGCCGTTGCAAGAGGTACTGAACCGGATCACCGAACGCGCGAACTACGGCGAAAGCCCCAGCGGCCGTTTCCTGGCGGACGAGCTTGCCAAGGAGCCCTTCGGTTGGGACTTCGAGGCCGTGCGGCTGTTCGTGCTGTGCCTGCTTCGCGCCGGGAAGATCGATGCGACCAGCAAGGGCCAGACCATCGACTCGGCCACCAGCGTCGAGGCCCGTGAGACCTTCACCTCTAACAACCTGTTCCGGCAGGCTTCCTTCCGGCCGCCAAAGCAGGCGATCAGCTTCCAGGAACTGGCCAAGGCGGCGGAGGCATACCGCGAGACCTTCGGCGACGAGGTGCGCGAGATCAATCAGACGACTATCGTCACAGCGGTCCGGCATCAGGTGGACCAGCACCAGGATCGGATCGCCGATGCCTTGGGCCAACTTCGGGCCGAAGGGCTCCCTGGTAGCGCCATGCTCAGTACGGCACTCGACCAGATGAAGGCCCTGGTGCGCGGATCGGAGGAAAACGCGGTGGCGACCTTCAACGCCTCCTATCGCCCACTAAAAGACGCCATAAAGAGGGCAGCAGATTTGGCGCAAGCCCTGACCGGGCCACGCCTGGCAGATCTTGCCCGGGCAAAGCGCGCAGTGTCGGTCTTGATGCCCTTTCTGCGCCAGGAACGGGATGTCCCGGAAGCCATCAGGACCGCAGGGGCGACCCTGGACGATCTCCTGGCACGTGAGACGTTTTTCCGCGAGCTGCCTGCCATTGAGCAGCATGCCACGTCCATCACCGCCGAGTATGACCGGCGATACCAGGAAGCCCTGGCCGCACGCTGCGCGGCCTACGAGAAAGCCTTCTCCCGCCTGATCGCCACGGCGGGCTGGAAGGAGATTGACGAGGACGACCAGCGCTGCATTGCCGACCCGCTGGAACGGGGACGGGTTTCGCCCACTGAGCCGGTGCCCATCCCGCAACTCCGGTCGGAACGCGAAGCGTGCGCCTCCCGGTTGCGTGACGCCGTCGCTGAGATCCACAGCCTGTTGGAAGGCGAGCGCCTGGTGACGGTCAGCATCGGCGGCTACTTTGGGGACGGAGTCGAGACCGAGGAGCAGCTCGAAGCCGCTCTGGAGGGAATCCGCGAGGAATGCGCCCGGCTTATCGGCTCCGGAAAGAAGGTCATTGTGCAATGACAATGAATCCCTGGATCAAGGATTTGATAACATTCTTCTCCAGTATCAAGACCCGCCTGGCAGTCGTGCTTGATGCAAGTGGGTGTCGCGAGAACTGGGTTCAGGCAGAGTGGTATCAGTGGCTGCGTCAACGGCAAGAGAAGGAGAACGTTCTGGTTAATGGACTTTGCCTCGGTCAAAACGACCTGGAGAACGACAAGGTTGACTTGGCAATCCTCGGTCGCGACAAGAAGCCGATCCTGATAGCTGAGATCAAGGTCTTTGGTGAGTGGAACTACAAGCCCTCGAACCTGGATGGGCGTGGTATCCGCGACTACCAGAAGAATTTCTCCCCCACAGGTCCCATCGTAGTGTCTCCCTCGCGCTTCTGGCGTGGTCGCAGCACCGGGGGCATCTTGCGGGACTACTTCCGGCTCCGAGACTATCAGCCCAGGAGCCGGAGCTTGACTCGCCTCCTCGTACTGGTACTCCAAAGAAATGCCTCGCCAGACGGCTTCGGGAAACTGATCTCTCGGATCGAGTTCGAGGAAGATGCGCAAATCCTCCTGGATCGTCCCGAGGTGCGAGTGAAGTGCTGGCCTCTGACTCTCGCAACCTGACGAATGGACAAAGACACTCGCAATGCCATTGAGCGCGCCACTCAGAAGGCACGAAGCCTTCTGCAAGAGGATTTCTCTGCCCAGCTTGAGGGCCATTTCGACGTGTTGCTCTCCGGGGCCGTGGCTGCCAAGGCGGGCAAGCACCTGTCGCCGCGCGAGCGGTTGCAGCGCGAGAAGATCGTTGCGGCCATCGAGCACAAGCGCGCCGCCGGGATGAGTCCCGACGAGGCGGTGGCTGACTACATCCGGGACGCTGCCTTCACCACCCTGAACCGATTCGTGGCGCTCAAGATGCTAGAGGCGCGGGATCTCGTGCAAGAGTGCATCTCGCGCGGCGAGCAGTCGGGCGGGTACAAAGAGTTCTGCGGGATGGCCCCGGGCCTGGCCCTGCTGCCGGACGCAGCTGGCTATCGCCTGTACGTTGAGAGCCTGTTCGACGAGCTGTCCGTGGAAATCAAGGTCCTGTTCGACCGGCGGGATGCCGTCTCGGTGTTGTGGCCCCGTCGGCAGACCTTCGATGACCTGCTGGCCATCCTGAACGCGCAGGAGCTTTCGGGCGTGTGGGCCGAGGACGAGACCATCGGCTGGGTGTATCAGTATTTCAACAGCGGGGACGAGCGGCGGGCCATGCGCGACGCCTCGCAGGCACCACGCAACAGCCGCGAGCTGGCCGTGCGCAACCAGTTCTTCACCCCCCGCTATGTGGTCCAGTTCCTAACCGACAACACCCTGGGCCGCACCTGGTACGAGATGCGCAAAGGCGACACGGTCCTGCGCGACCGCTGCGAGTACATGGTCCGCCGTTCCAGCGAGGTCTTCCTGGCCAAAGACGCGGCCGTGCCGCCCGACGAGCCCACCGAAGGTTTGTCCCAGGAGGAGCTTCTGCGCCGAACTGTCTACGTTCCCCATCGGCCCAAGAAGGACCCGCGCGATCTCAAGATCCTGGACCCGGCCTGCGGCTCCGGCCACTTCCTGCTGTACGCCTTTGACCTGCTGTTGGCGATTTACGACGAAGCCTGGGCCGATCCAGAGCAACCGAAGAGCGAGGCCACCGGCCGCACCCTGGCCGCCGATTTTGCAGATCGCCAGGCCCTCCTTCGCGAAGTGCCCGTGCTGGTCTTGCAGCACAACCTGCACGGCGTGGACATTGATCCTCGCTGCGCCCAGATCTCCCAGCTTGCCCTGTGGATGCGAGCACAGCGCGCATTCCGCGATCTCTCCTTGCCGCGTGCTGACCGACCGCGCATCCGACGTTCCAACATCGTGTTGGCCGAGCCCATGCCCGGCGAGGACGACTTGCTTCGCGACTTCACCAGCAACCTGGGAGACCCCATGCTGGCCGAGCTGTTTGCCAAGCTCGTGGACACCATGAAACTGGCTGGCGAGCTGGGCCTGCTCCTGCGCCTGGAACAAATCGTGCGCATGCCCGGCAAGGGGCAGTTGGAACTCCTCGCGCCCCCCGAGGAGCGCATCCACTCGACCCTGCGCCAGTTCCTGAATGCCGCCGGGACCGATCAACGCACCCGGCGCCGACTATTCACCGACGATGCGGACCACGGCTTGGCCCTGCTGGAATTGGCCGGCAAACGATTTGACGTGGTCCTGATGAATCCGCCGTTCGGGGCCTGCGGCTCCGGCGCCAAGAAGGAGTTCGAGAAGGCTTACCTGCGCACCAAGAACGATCTCTACGCCGCCTTCGTTGAGCGTGGCATCGAGTGCCTGCATCGGCGTGGTTTTCTGGGTGCAATCACCTCGCGCACGGGCTTCTTCCTGTCCAGCTTCCAGAAGTGGCGTGAAGAGATCATTTTGAAGGAGGCACCTCCGATGGTATTCGCGGATCTGGGTGCGGGAGTTTTGGACAGCGCCATGGTCGAAACGGCGGCGTATTGCCTGGAGGTGCGGGGGTGACGGTGTTCCTCAGGCTCGTCGATACGCAGGACAAAGGGGCTTCACTCCGAATACTGGTCAGCGACCATGCCTCTGACGGGCGGAGTTCAATTCCGTCTCAGTCTTTCTCGGCGATTCCCGGCAGTCCGTTCGCGTACTGGTGTGGTGTCCGGATTCGTGCTGTTTTCTCCGAGCCGAGCAACCGAGCTGTGGATGCCTACTCGGGCGGCAAGACGCTCGATGATCCGCGTTTTATTCGTGCTCGTTGGGAAGTCACATCTCCCAGCTGGTGCGGCTTCGCCAAGGGAGGCACATTTTCCCGCTTCTTTTCAGACGTGCATCTCTGCATGAATTGGAAGGATGACGCCAGAGAACTGAAGACCTACTTGGTCGACTATCGGGAATCTCGCGGTTGGTCTCCGAACTGGGCTGCGGAGTTGCACAGCGCCACCCAGTACTTCCGCCCGGGCCTAACTTGGCCCCGTCGTACCACGAGTGGCATTTCCGTCCGCGTGATGCCAGCGGGCTGCATCTTCGCTGATAAGGGGCCTGCCGCCTTCGTCGACGGAGACACGCCCGAGGACATTCTTGCGACTGCCTCTCTAATGAACTCGTCAGCATTCGAGTACCTAATGGGTCTGCAATTGGCTGCCGCTGATGCTGCCGCCAGGTCCTACGAGGTCGGCATCATCCAGCGCACACCCGTACCGACACTCAAGCCCGCCGACCTTGACCGGCTTGCAAGCCTCGCCCATCGAGCCTGGGTGCTGAAGCGCACCCTCGACTCCACCAATGAAACCTCACATGCGTTTCTCTTACCCCAGCTCTTGCGTGCTCGGCTCGGCACTTTCAATACGGCGGCAATCGACGCCGAGCTAGCGGGCATCCAGCGCGAGATCGACGACATCGCCTTTGATCTCTACCGGATCACCGGCGAGGACCGCGTCCAGATCGAAGCCTGGTCGCGCAAGTCCTCTTCCGCCCTGGCCAGTAACGATTCCAACGCTGCAACCGACGAAGATGACGGCGGCGACGATTCCGACAGCGATACCGATGACACGCTCGATCTCGTCTCCTGGTCCGCCGGTGTAGCCTCGGGCCGTTTCGATATCCGCCTAGCTACCGGCGAACGCACGGCCCCACTCGACCCCGAGCCCTTCGATCCCCTGCCAGCCCGCAGCCCGGGCATGCTGCCCGAGGGCGATCCGCCGTTCCGGCAGGGCACCGGCATCCAAGTCGATGACCCCGGTCACCACGACGATTTGACAGCCGCCGTCACCTCTGTGCTGAACGCCGTGAAGGTCGATCAGCCCGCTGACCTGCGCCGCATCCTGGCCCGTGACTTCTTCCCCTTCCACATTCAGCGCTACTCGAAATCCCGGCGCAAGGCACCCATCTACTGGCAGATCGCCCCACCCTCGGCCAGCTATTCCATCTGGCTCTATCTGCACGGTTTCACCGCCGACACCATGTACAAGGTCCAGAACGACTACGTCGCGCCCAAGCTGGGCCACGAGGAGCAAAAGCTGGACAGACTGCGCCGGGAGTACGGCGACGACCCGACCGCCAGTCAGCGCAAGGAACTGGATACCCAGGAAACCTTCGTGGCCGAGCTGCGCACTTTCCTAGATGAGGTCAAGCGAGTGGCACCACTGTGGAAGCCCGACCTCGACGACGGCGTGATCATCAACTTCGCACCGCTGTGGCGGTTGGTCCCACATCACCGCCCCTGGCAGAAAGAGTGCAAGACCGCCTGGGACGCGCTCGCCGACGGCGACTACGACTGGTCCCACCTGGCCATGCACCTATGGCCCGAGCGCGTAGTTTCCAAGTGCCAGCAAGATCGCAGCCTGGCCATTGCTCACGGTCTCGAAGACATCTTCTGGTCCGAGGGCACCGATGGCAAATGGAAGCCCCGCCCATCCCCCACCCGCCCCGTCAAGGATCTCATCAAAGAGCGCACATCCCCCGCTGTGAAGGCAGCCCTGGCTAGCCTAGTGGCGGCACCGCAATCCGGAGGCGCGCCGTCTCCGACGCGCAATCGAGATTCCCGAAGCCGGAAATAGAGATCAACCCATGAACATCGACAAATTCCTCCCCGAGATTCTGGTTCGCTATTCACGCGAACACGACCGCTATCTCAAGCTGGCGACGCGCGTGGCAGATATCTGCCGCGAGGAGATCGTGGGGGCAAACGCGATCAGGGCGCAGGTGACATTCCGAACCAAGAGTGAAACCAGCCTCGTAGGCAAGCTTCGTCGCCTCGCCAGCAAGCAGGAATTGCCACCTATGGTGGAGCCTCTCTTCAATCTCGTTGGAGACTTGGCCGCTGTTAGGATCTCTACATACGAGGAGAGAAGCCAAAAGAAAGTCGAGCAAGAAATCCAGAAGCGCTTCATGGCCCCGGACGGGGGAACGATCAACCCTGAGCAGAAGAACAAGCAGGCTGCCGACAAGAGCAACTTCTACTGCGCGACCCACTTCCAGGCATGCCTTCGCCCGGATGATCTCGTGGGAACGTACCGTAACCTCGTGGGAGCGCCCTGCGAAATCCAAGTCTGTACGATGATGGCGCACGTGTGGAACGAGATCGAACACGACTTGGGATACAAGCCGCTGAGCGGGGACTTATCAAAACGAGAAAAGGATCTCCTGATCACATTGGGCCAGCTGACACGCACAGGAGATGGCGTGATAAGCCAATTGCTAGACGCGACGAATGCCCGTCAGGAGGAACTTGAAGGCCAATTTGAGGATGTGTACGACTTCGTGGCTCGTATGCGGAAGTGGTTCTTGAAGGATTTTGCGAACTACGCCGGCCAGCTCTTCGAGGAGATTCGGACTCTCGGGATTACGACACCCAAAGAGATAGAGTCGCTGATCGGAGGCAAGGCTGGTGCGGCCGAACGCGCCTCAAGGGCTCTGGCCGACTTCAACGCAGAGTTGAAGCGCAGGCTCGAACTGCGATACACGCTGGAGGACGATTCGTCCGATCTTCTCCTCGTTTTGCTCTTACCGACGCAGGCGAAACGAATCACAGAAAACCACCCAACAGGTCGCGGAATCGGTGGTCCTCCGCGGATAGCCTGGATTGCGGCAAGATTCCGCCCCGATGCCACGGAGAGTGTCGATGCACCCCTTGCATGACTACCTGGCCGAATCGCTGGCCGACAAGCTGAAGGCCAGGCGCGTGGTCGTCTGGTACGACGTTCGGCGAGAGTTCGTTCCATTTGTCGAGGAACTGCGTAGAGGCCCGAACCGCCCCGGCAACCTGGCCACGGTTTGCGTCGGCGACACCAACGCTCAACTGGCCGAGTACGACGGATCATTCTTCCAGTTGCGCTCCGTCGTCGAGCCGGTGATGGCCGCCGACACCCCGGAGCCGCTGCTGGTCTACGTCCCCGGGGTCGAGCGAGATCTGAAGGCGTCGGTCCTGATGGAGATGGAGAAGTCGGGCGAGTGCTACCAGCCTCAGTTGAAGCGACTTGCCCGCAACGTCCTGGCCGGGCGGTACACGGCCGGCATGATCGACGACATCCTGGCGCCCGAACGGGTGGCATACGAGGATCTGGCTCGTCAGTTGTCCACGGCAGATGGGGCCGAGCCGCCGTCGATGCTCAAGGCCATCTTTCACGATGTGTCCGGGAACGACGCTATCCTCGCCGCCTGGCTGGCGCGAGATACCCGCGACGAGGAGATCGCGGCAAAGGAGGCCATCCCGGAACTGTCCAAGTTGGTGAAGGCCCGCCTGGACCTGGATTTGCCCGAAGGAGCGTCCATCGCCAAGATGCGCGCGTTGACCCTGCGCTACGTCCTGGGTAGCGAGTTCCGCCTGGACTTGGGTTGCGCCCCGCCAGCCAGCCTGAATGCGGTGCCGGTGCCGAAAAACAAAGACCAGGAGGCTGCCATCCGCGATCTCGCCCGACGGCTGCGCACCAGCCACCCCGACGACTACGCTGCGCTCGCAGATCGTGTCGAGTCCGAACTGGGCCTGGATCCCACGCAGATCCCGGCCGAGTCTCTCGGAACCATCGACACATTCCGCTTCGAGGAGCGCGCTCTGCTCGCCCATTGTGGCGACCTGATCGTGCAGGAACGCTTCGCCGACGCCCTGGCCCTGGTGGCACAGCGCGAGCGCAGCTTCTGGCTGGACCGGGACGTGACACGCAAGATGCACTGGGAGGTCTGCCGCCGGATGGCCGAACTGGGTGCTGTGGCCGAGGAGGTAAGCGCCGCAATCGAGACCACGGGCAGCGGCGTGGGCGCCTGGCTGGATGCCTACGCTGCCAAGGATGGCTGGCACCGTCTGGATCAGGCTCAGCGACGCCTGGAAGCCCTGCTGATCCACCTGGACGATCCGGAAGGACGGTCCTTGGGCCTCGTCCGCCGCGCTTACGAGGACGCCTGCCACGTAATGGCCATCAGGTTCGTGCAGCAACTGACGGCCGCCAACTGGGCGATGCCGGGCGCGTCCGCGCAGATGAAGATCTTCGCCGACTTCGTGTCTGCTGGGGCAAAGCCGGTGGCCTATTTCCTGGTCGATTCGCTGCGCTTCGAGATGGGTGTAGACCTGTGCGCCAGGCTTCCCAAGACGGCCGAGGTCAACGTCCGCCCTGCCCTGGCCAGCCTGCCAAGCATCACCAAGGTGGGCATGGCGGCCCTCATGCCAGGGGCATCCGGCAGCTTCGATGTCACCGAGCAGAACGGCAAGCTGGGCTGCAAGATTGAAAACACGTTCCTGCCCGACCTGGCTTCGCGCAAGCGGTTCGCGGCGGCGCGGGTGCCCGGTCTGGTGGACATGACTCTCGACGACCTGCTGGGCCTTACCACGGGCAAGCTGGCCAAAAAGATCGCAGCCGCACAAGTGATCGTCGTGCGCTCTCAGGAGATCGACCAGGTAGGTGAGGAGGGGCAGTCATTGTGGGTCCGACAGGCGATGGACACGGTCATCGACAACCTGGCACGCGGCGTCCGAAAGCTGTCGACCGCCGGGGTCGAACGCTCCGTGATCGTCGCCGACCACGGACACCTGTTCTTCGCCGCCGACAGAGATGAATCCATGCGCGTGGAATCGCCGGGCGGACAGGAGATCGAACTGCACCGGCGATGCTGGATCGGTCGTGGGGGGAAAACCCCGTCGGGGTGCATTCGCGTGTCGGCGACGGCGCTCGGCTACGCATCCGACCTGGAGTTGGTCTTCCCGGCGGGCTGCGGTGTGTTCAAGGCGGGGGGCGACCTGGCTTTCCATCACGGCGGACCGTCCTTGCAGGAGATGGTCATTCCCGTGGTCACGGTTCGCCTGCCGTCGCAGGAGGCCGAGAAGAAGGGCTCGGCCAGCATAGTGGCCACAGGCGTTCCCGAGGCGATCACCAATCGCATCTTCACTGTAACGATCCAGGTCGGGGGCGCGAACCTGGCCTTGTTCGCAAATGCGACCACAGTCCGACCGTTGCTGCTTTCCGCAGGCAAGCAGGTCGGCAAGGCTTGCCTGGCCATCGACGCCGAATTCGACGCGTCCACGGGATGGGTGAAGCTGCAACCCAACAAACCCGCCACGGTCGCGTTCCAGCTATCTGACGACACCGTGAAATTGCTGTACGTGGTGGTACAGGATCCGGCCACCGACGCAGAACTGTATCGATCCCCGAGTGAGATCCCTGTTCGATTGGGAGTGTGAGCCATGAGCAACGGACAAACCCCGGCGCGTGATGCGCTGGACGACAAGGTGAACCGCCTGTTCGCGGGCAAGGTCGTTCGCAAAGACCTGGTCCGCAAGGTGAAGGTGGGCGCGAACGTGCCCGCGTTCGTGCTGGAATACCTGCTGGGAAAGTACTGCGCTTCGTCCGACGAGGTGACGATCCAGATGGGCCTACAGGTGGTGAACGACACCCTGGCCAACAACTACATTCGCGCCGACGAAGCGGGAAAGGCGCAGAGCCGGGTCAAGGAGCAGGGGAAGTTCACGTTCATCGACAAGGTGAAAGTGCGCCTGGTCGACAGCGACTACTGGGCCGAGTCCGTGAATTTCGGCGACAGGTTTCTGCACATCCCCACGCAGTACATCCGCGACTACGAACGCCTGCTGATGGGCGGCATCTGGGCACAGCTGGACATGCGTTTCGAGTACGACGAGGCAGAGCGCGGGAAGCACCCCTTCTGGATCGACAAGCTGGTGCCGATCCAGATCGCGACCTTCGATGTCGAGGAGTACCGCCGCCTTCGCCGGGACTTCACCACGGACGAGTGGATCGACCTGATGCTGCGGAGCATGGGGTATGAGCCTGCGGCCATGGAGAAGCGGCTGAAGCTGCACTTCCTGGTGCGGCTGATTCCCCTGGCCGAGCGCAACTTCAACCTGGTCGAGCTTGGGCCGCGCGGTACCGGTAAGAGCTACGTCGTGCAGGAGATCTCGCCATACGCCGCCCTGCTGACCGGGTCGCCCACCGTGGCAGGCCTGTTTGGCCACATGGGCGGCAAGCAGAAGGGCCTGATCCAGCTATGGGACGTGGTGGCGTTCGACGAAGTGGCCGAGCTGCGCAACATGCCCAAGGAACTGGTGCCAATGTTGCAGACGTACTGCGAGTCGGGCCAGTTCCAGCGCGGCGCCGAGGCCGCCAGTGGCGAGGCCAGTGTGGCCCTGTTCGGCAACACCAACCGGCCGGTCGACGTGATGGTGCAGACCAGCCACCTGTTCGAGCCGCTGCCCGACAACGTGCGTGCCATGGCGTTCCTGGACCGGCTGCACTTCTACCTGCCCGGCTGGGAGATCCCCAAGATGCGGCCGGACCTGCTGACCGACCACTACGGCTTCGTCGTCGACTACCTGGCCGAGGCCATGCGCGAGCTGCGCAAGCTCAACTTCACCGAGGTCATCGAACGGGACTTCGCTTTCGGCTCGCATCTGGTGCAGCGGGATCGCAAAGCCGTGCAAAAGTCGTTCTCGGGCTTGATGAAGATCATCCACCCGCATGGCGAAGCAACCCGCGAGGAGACAATCGAGTTGCTTGAGTTCGCCATGGAAGGCCGACGGCGGGTCAAGGAGCAG